>Ga0209511_1003976_pt1 | contig 11000 bp, 15 predicted proteins | sample SSSSmetaG_FD_184141 | JGI IMG/M metagenome (GOLD analysis project Ga0209511, IMG submission 184141) | Glacier valley bacterial and archeal communities from Borup Fiord, Nunavut, Canada, to study Microbial Dark Matter (Phase II) - ​SSSS... | ecosystem: Environmental > Aquatic > Freshwater > Ice >... | reverse complement strand
TGGCCGCCGAGGTCCGCGCGCTGCGGCCGCCCGAGCCTTACAAGGGCAAGGGCATTCGCTACAGCGACGAGAAGGTCAAGATCAAAGAAACGAAGAAGAAGTAGGGCGACCGACATGTTGAGCAAAAACGAACAGCGCATTCGGCGCTCCGGGCAGACCCGAAAGCGCATTGCCATCCAGCGGGTGGCGCGGTTGATGGTGCACCGGACCAACCTGCATATCTACGCCACCATCGTTTCCGAAGATGGCGAGCGAGTTATTGCAAGCGCATCGACAGTCGAACCCGACGTGCGCAAGGAACTTGCGGGCGACAGCAAGGTGGCAGGCAAGGGCGGCAACGTCGCTGCGGCCACCGCGGTCGGCAAACGCATCGCCGAAAAGGCAAAGGCCGCGGGCGTCGAGAAGGTCGCGTTCGATCGCGCGGGCTTTCGTTACCACGGTCGCGTCAAGGCATTGGCCGACGCTGCCCGTGAAGGCGGCCTGCAGTTCTGATCCAGCGCCTCACCCCAGACAGGAAATAGCACGATGGCAAAGTTCCAACCCCGCGCGCAGACCGAAGGCAATGACGACGGTCTGAAAGAAAAGATGATCGCGGTCAATCGCGTCACCAAGGTGGTCAAAGGCGGCCGCACGCTCAGCTTCGCGGCGCTGACGGTGGTCGGCGACGGCGATGGTCGCGTCGGCATGGGCAAGGGCAAGGCCAAGGAGGTGCCCGTCTCGGTGACCAAGGCCATGGAATCGGCCCGCCGCAACATGATCAAGGTGCAGTTGAAGAACGGCACGATCCACCACAAGGTGGTCGGTGAACACGGCGCCTCACGCGTACTGATGGCGCCGGCGAAACCGGGCGACGGCATCATTGCCGGGGGTCCGATGCGCGCAGTCTTCGAGGTCATGGGTGTGACCGACATCGTCTGCAAGAGTCTCGGCTCGTCGAATCCCTACAACATCGTTCGCGCCACGCTCGACGGTCTGAAGCGCTGCAGCACGCCGGCAGAGATCGCCGCCAAGCGTGGCCTGACAGTCGAAGAGATCCTCGGCTGAGCCTGGCTCGCCCCGAAAGAAACACGATGAACGCTCAAACCCAAGCCAAGGCGACGGTCAAGATCAGGCTCGTCAAGAGCATCGCTGGAACACGCGAGTCGCATCGCGCCACGGTCCGCGGCCTCGGCCTGCGCAAGCTCAACAGCGAGTCGACTTTGGAAGACACGCCCTCCGTGCGCGGGATGATCAACAAGGTTTCCTATCTGGTGAAGGTGCTCTGACATCATGCAACTGAACAGCATCAAGCCCGCAGAGGGCGCCAAGAAGGCACGCCGTCGCGTCGGGCGGGGCATCGGCTCGGGCCTTGGCAAGACCGCAGGTCGCGGCCACAAGGGCCAGAAGTCGCGTTCGGGCGGCTACCACAAGGTGGGCTTCGAAGGCGGCCAGATGCCCCTGCAGCGTCGCTTGCCCAAGCGCGGTTTCAAGTCGACGACGCAAAAGTACAACGCCGAAGTGTCTCTGGCCGATCTGCAGCGCCTCGGCGCTGCCGAGGTCGATCTGCTGACATTGAAGCAGGCCAAGCTGGTCGGCGAAATGATCAAGAACGTCAAGATCATCAAGAGCGGTGAACTGACGTTGAAGATCGCCGTGACCGGCGTGCTGGCCACGGCCGGCGCGAAGGCCGCCATCGAAGCGGCTGGCGGCTCGGTCGCCTGAGCTGCGGCGTCTGACTCGATCGAGAACGTACGTGGCAACGAACGCGAACCAACTGGCGAAGACGGGCAAGTTCGGCGACTTGCGCCGGCGCCTGTTCTTCCTGCTGGGCGCGCTCGTGGTCTACCGGTTGGGTGCGCACATCCCCGTGCCTGGCATCGACCCGAACGCATTGCAGGCGCTGTTCAAGAACCAGCAGAACGGCATCCTCAGCCTGTTCAACATGTTCTCGGGCGGCGCGCTCTCGCGTTTTACGGTGTTTGCGCTGGGAATTATGCCGTACATCTCGGCGTCGATCATCATGCAGTTGATGACCTATGTCGTGCCGTCGCTGGAGGCACTGAAGAAGGAAGGCGAGTCGGGTCGTCGCAAGATCACCCAGTACACGCGCTACGGCACGCTCGGCCTGGCCTTGTTCCAGTCTTTGGGCATCGCGTTGGCGTTGGAAGGTTCGCAAGGCCTGGTCATCTCGCCTGGATTCAGCTTCCGCGTGACCGCCGTCGTGAGCCTCGTCGCCGGTACGATGTTCCTGATGTGGCTCGGCGAGCAGATCACCGAACGCGGCCTGGGCAACGGCATCTCCATCCTGATCTTCGGTGGCATCGCCGCAGGTCTGCCGAACGCGTTGGGTCAGTTCGGCACGCTCGTGAGCCAAGGTTCGATGTCGATCGTGGCGGCGCTTTTCATCACGCTGCTCGTCGTCGCGGTAACGTTCGCGGTGGTGTTCGTGGAGCGCGGCCAGCGCAAAATTCTCGTCAACTATGCCAAGCGACAGGTTGGCAACAAGGTTTACGGCGGCCAGTCGTCGCACCTGCCGCTCAAGCTCAACATGTCGGGCGTGATACCGCCGATCTTCGCTTCGTCGATCATCTTGCTGCCGACCACGGTAGTGAGTTGGTTTGCCACCGGCGACAGCCTGCGTTGGCTGAAGGACCTCGCGTCGCTGCTGGCACCGGGCCAGCCGATCTACGTGTTGCTGTACGCCGCGGCGATCGTGTTCTTTTGCTTCTTCTACACCGCGCTCGTGTTCAACAGCCGCGAAACGGCCGACAACCTGAAGAAGAGCGGTGCGTTCATTCCCGGCATACGTCCAGGAGACCAGACGGCGCGGCACATCGACCGCATTCTCAGCCGCCTGACGCTGGCTGGTGCGATCTACATCACAGCGGTGTGTCTGTTGCCCGAGTTCCTCGTCCTCAAATACAACGTGCCGTTCTACTTCGGCGGCACGTCGCTGCTGATCATCGTTGTGGTGACGATGGACTTCTGGGCGCAGGTGCAAAGTTACGTGATGAGTCAGCAGTACGAGTCGCTGCTGAAGAAAGCCAATTTCAAGGCGGGCTGAACGCCGCCGCGATCCATTCAACGACCACGAGACTGAACGAAAGAACCCCGACGCGGAACGCATGGCGAAAGACGATGTCATTCAAATGCAGGGCGAGATCCTGGAGAACCTGCCCAACGCCACGTTTCGTGTGAAGCTGGAAAATGGCCACGTGGTCTTGGGCCACATCTCCGGGAAGATGCGCATGCATTACATCCGCATCCTGCCGGGAGACAAGGTCACCGTCGAGCTGACGCCGTACGACCTGTCTCGGGCACGCATCGTGTTCCGGGCGAAGTAGAGATCAAGGAGCGAGAAATGAAAGTAGCAGCATCGGTCAAGAAGATGTGCCGCAATTGCAAGGTCATCCGGCGCAAGGGCGTCGTGCGCGTGATCTGTGTCGAACCGCGCCACAAGCAACGTCAAGGTTAAGAGGCAAACATGGCACGTATCGCCGGCATCAACATCCCGCCGCACAAGCACGCCGAGATCGGACTTACCTCGATCTACGGCATCGGGCGCTCCACGGCGCAGAAGATCTGCACCAACGCCAGCGTCCCATGGGACCGCAAGGTCAAGGATCTGACCGACACCGACCTCGAGCGTATTCGCGACGAGATCGGCCGGATCACGATCGAGGGCGATCTGCGCCGCGAGATGTCGATCAACATCAAGCGCCTGATGGACCTCGGTTGCTATCGCGGCTTCCGGCATCGCCGCGGCCTGCCCGTGCGCGGCCAGCGCACCAAGACCAACGCGCGTACGCGCAAGGGCCCGCGCAAGAGCGGCGCGCTGGTCAAGAAATAAGGAAGTCACATGGCCAAGCCTCCCGTTTCTACCGCTGCACAACGCGTTCGCAAGAAGGTTCGCAAGAACGTCGCTGACGGCGTCGCCCACGTGCACGCGTCGTTCAACAACACCATCATCACCATCTGCGATCGCCAGGGTGCCGCTCTGGCGTGGGCTTCGAGTGGCGGCCAGGGCTTCAAGGGCTCGCGCAAATCGACACCCTTCGCAGCACAGGTCGCTGCCGAGACCGCGGGCCGTGCCGCGCAGGACCAGGGCATCAAGACCCTCGACGTGCGGATCAAGGGCCCCGGCCCGGGCCGCGAGTCGTCGGTGCGCGCGCTGGCTTCGCTCGGCATCCGCATCAACTCGATCTCCGATGTGACACCGGTGCCGCACAACGGTTGCCGGCCGCAGAAGCGCCGCCGCATCTGAGACAGCGAGAAGTTACCGCGCTGGCGCGCCGCGAGGTCGCCGGCCGGTTCGAGAAGCCATCAGGCTTCGCCAGCCCACCGTCTGAGCGTCCATAACAACACTCGCCAGACTCGCGCGGAGTGCCTCTCACGAAGCACTTGCCGCGTCAGATTGATCGCAAGGAAACAACGTGGCACGTTATCTCGGCCCCAAGGCCAAACTTTCCCGCCGTGAAGGCACCGACCTTTTCCTGAAGAGCGCTCGCCGCCCGATCGGCGACAAGGCGAAGTTCGACTCGAAGCCAGGCCAGCACGGCCGCACCTCGGGTACGCGCACTTCCGACTACGGCATCCAGCTGCGCGAGAAGCAAAAGGTCAAACGCATGTACGGCGTGCTCGAGCGCCAATTCCGCCGCTACTTCGCGGAAGCCGAGCGTCGCAAGGGCAACACCGGTGCAAACCTGCTGATGTTGCTGGAGTCGCGGCTCGACAACGTCGTCTATCGCATGGGCTTCGGCTCCACGCGCGCCGAAGCGCGCCAGCTCGTCTCGCATCGCGGCATCACGGTCAACGGCGGTGTCGTGGACATCGCTTCGTATTCCGTCAAGGCCGGCGATGCCGTCGCCGTGCGCGAGAAGGCCAAACAACAGCTCCGCGTCACCGATGCGATGAAGCTCGCCGAAGGTCAGGGCCTCGCGGCCTGGGTGCAGGTCGATGCGGCCAAGCTCGAAGGCGTGTTCAAGAAGTCGCCCGACCGCGACGAGTTCGGTGCCGACATCAAGGAAGCACTGATCGTGGAGCTGTACTCCAGGTAGTACGGGCATCAGGGTGCCGGCTGCGCCGCCACCCCACCGGATTTTTTTGGCTCCGTCTGCCGGCAGCGGAGCGTTCCATCAAGCCCGGCGCAGTCCATCAGCCTTATCGGTGTAATGAGCCGAGGGTATTGAGACCTACAGGACGTCAATGCAAACCAATCTGCTGAAACCCAAAGCCATCAACGTCGAGCCGCAAGGCGGTAATCGTGCCAGGGTGACGCTCGAGCCGTTCGAGCGCGGCTACGGCCACACGCTCGGCAATGCACTGCGCCGCGTGCTGCTGTCGTCGATGGTCGGCTACGCGCCGACCGAAGTCACCATCGCCGGCGTGCTCCACGAGTACTCGGCGATCGACGGCGTCCAGGAAGACGTCGTCCACATCATGTTGAACCTGAAGGGCGTGGTGTTTCGCCTGCACAACCGCGATGAAGTCACGCTGGTGCTGCGCAAAGAGGGCGAGGGCCCTGTCGTGGCCGGTGACATCCAGACGCCGCACGACGTCGAGATCATCAATCCCGAGCACGTGATCGCGAACCTGTCGTCGGGCGGCAAGCTCGACATGCAGATCAAGGTCGAAAAGGGCCGCAGCTATGTGCCCGGCAATCTGCGCCGCTACGGCGACGAGCCGACGAAATCGATCGGCCGCATCGTCCTCGACGCGTCGTTCTCGCCCGTTTCGCGCGTGAGCTACACGGTCGAGAGCGCGCGGGTTGAGCAGCGCACCGACCTCGACAAGCTGGTGATGGAGATCGCCACCAACGGCGCGATCACGCCGGAAGAAGCGATTCGTTCGTCCGCCAAGATCCTGGTCGAGCAGCTCGCGGTGTTCGCGCAGCTCGAGGGCCAGATCGGCGAGATGTTCGATCCGCAGCCGGTGCGCACGACGCAGTTCGATCCGATCCTGCTTCGCCCGGTCGACGAGCTCGAGCTCACGGTGCGTTCGGCGAACTGCCTCAAGGCCGAGAACATCTACTACATCGGCGATCTGATCCAGCGTACCGAGACGGAGTTGCTGAAGACCCCGAATCTCGGCCGCAAGTCGCTCAACGAGATCAAGGAAGTGTTGGCATCGCGCGGGCTCACGCTTGGCGCGCGGCTCGAGAACTGGCCGCCGCAAGGCCTCGACAAGCGATAAGAAGAACAGGGCCGGCGACGGCCCGGTGCATCTGCCAGTACCTGACACGGCTGGCGGCTCATAAGCAAGACTGAAAGGACACAGCACCATGCGTCACGGACACGGGCTCCGCAAACTCAACCGCACCTCCGAGCACCGGCTCGCGATGTTGCGCAACATGTGCGTCTCGCTGCTTCGCCACGAGGCGATCAAGACCACGCTGCCCAAGGCCAAGGAGCTGCGCCGCGTGGTCGAGCCGCTGATCACGCTGGGCAAGGAGCCGACGCTCGCGAACCGACGTCTGGCGTTCGACCGCACGCGTGACCGCGAGATCGTCACCAAGCTGTTCGCCGAGCTCGGCCCGCGCTACCAGGCGCGCCCCGGCGGCTACACGCGCATCCTGAAGATGGGCTTTCGCCAGGGCGACAACGCGCCGATGGCGTTCGTCGAGCTGGTCGATCGACCGATGCCGGTCGAAGCCGACTCGGCCGAAGCCGACGCCTGAACGCACGCTGCGGCGACTGGTGCGGTTGCACGGCATGGCCGAGCCGCTCCTTCGCATCGCCCACCTGACGAAGAAATTCGGCGATGTCACCGTCGTCGACGATCTTTCGCTCGAGATCATGCCGGGAGAATGCCTTGGCGTGATCGGCCCGAACGGCGCCGGCAAGACGACGACGATCCGCGTCTGCCTCGGCCTGTCGGCACCCGACGCCGGCACCATCGAAGCCTTCGGCCTGCCCCTGCCTGAGCAGGTGCGCGAGGCCAAGAAGCGGATCGGCGTGGTCACGCAGTTCGACAGCCTCGACCCCGACTTCACCTGCGCCGAGAACCTGCGCGTCTACGGTGCCTACTTCGGTCTCTCTCGCGCGACGCTCGACGAGCGCGTGCCGAAGCTGCTCGCCTTCGCGGCACTGCAGGCCAAGGCGAATGCCAAACCGGGCGAGCTTTCGGGCGGCATGAAACGACGGCTTTCGCTCGGCCGCGCGCTCGTCAACGACCCCGACCTGCTGCTGCTCGACGAGCCCACCACCGGCCTCGATCCGCAGGCGCGGCACCTGATGTGGGAACGCCTGGGCACGTTGTTGCAGCAGGGCAAGTCGATCTTGCTCACCACGCATTTCATGGACGAAGCCGAGCGCCTGTGCGACCGGCTGCTCGTGCTCGACCACGGCAGGAAGATCGCCGAAGGCACGCCGCGCGGCCTCATCGCCGAGCACCTGGAGAGCGACGTGGTCGAGGTCTACGGCGAAGGCTCGACCCGCTCGGCCAAGGCCCACGGTCACTTCGCCCAGCGCGTCGAGACCAGCGGAGAGACCGTGTTCTTCTACTTGCGCGAACCCAAGCCCCTGCTCGATGCGCTGGCGGCCGATCAAGGCATCCGCTATCTCCATCGGCCCGCCAACCTCGAAGACCTGTTCCTGAAGATGACGGGTCGGCAGATCCGTGACAACGCCTGATCACTCATGATCGTTTCTCCCTACGCCGCCCCGCACATCACCGGCCGCTTCTGGCCCGTGGTGATGCGCAACCTGCTGGTGTGGAAGAAGCTGCTCGTGCCAAGCCTGCTCGGAAACATCGCCGAGCCGCTCATCACGCTGGTGGCCTTCGGCTATGGGGTGGGCTCGCTCATCGGCTCGGTGGGCGGCATGCCCTACATCGAGTACCTCGCCTCGGGCAGCGTCGCCGTGAGCGCCGCGCTGGCTGCGACCTTCGAGGCACTCTATTCCGCCTATTCGCGCATGGCGGTGCAGAAGACCTGGGACTCGATCCTCAATGCCCCCATCGCGCTCGACGACATCGTCTTTGCCGAAATGCTCTGGGCCGCGATGAAGGCGCTGTTCTCGTGCGCGGCCATCCTCGCGGTGATCTTCGCGCTCGGCATCAGCCGGGCGCCGACGATGCTGCTGGCGCTGCCCGTGCTCGGACTCGCCGGCGTGACGTTCGCCTCGATCGCACTGGTGTTCAATGCGGTCGCCAAGGGCTACGACTTCTTCACCTATTACTTCACGCTCGTCGTTACGCCGATGACGTTCCTTTCGGGCGTCTATTTCCCCGTCGAGCAGATGCCCGGCTGGCTGCAGGTCGTGGCCCAGGTGCTGCCGCTCAAGGCCGCCGTCGATCTGGTTCGCCCGCTCGTCCTGGGACATCTTCCCGCCGAGCCACTGGTTCCCGTCCTGATCCTCGCGGGGTATGCGGCCTGCGGCTACTATCTTGCATTGATCCTCACCCGGCGACGGTTTTTCAAATAGCGCCGACTCCGTAAGCCGACGACCCGAGCACCGACTCATGCTCATGCTCATGCTGGTTCGAACGCAGGCCCCGGCTTTCTTTGCCCGGCTTCTGCAGCTTGTGCGCACGGTGTCGACGTTGCTCCCGTTGCTTCTGGTCGCGGTGCCACACGCTGCCCGTGCAGCCGACGATTTTCTCGAGCCGGAAAAGGCGTTCGCGTTCTCGGTCAAGGCGCTCGATGCGAAGTCGGTCGAGGTGATGTTTGCCATCGCCCCTGGCTACTACCTCTACCGCGAGCAATTCAAGTTCGCCGCCGACAGCGCCGTGCTCGGTGCGGCGGTGTTGCCGCCCGGCAAGACCAAGTTCGACGAGACATTCCAGAAGAACGTCGAAACCTATCGCGAGAGCATTCGCATCGTCGTGCCGGTGGCGCAGGCCGGCGCGGAGTTCCGGCTGGCCATCACGAGTCAGGGCTGTGCCGATGCTGGCCTGTGCTACCCGCCGATGCAGAGCAACGCCAGCGTGAGCCTCGCCGGTTTCGGCGGCTCAGGTGTCGCGCAAGCGGCATCTCTCGCGATCCCCGCGCTCACGTTCAGAGCGCCGGCAACTCCGGTGGAGGCTGCGCGCACCGGCATCGAGACCGTGCTGCAAGGCGGTTCTTTCTGGCCGGTGGTCGGTGCGTTCTTCGTGGCGGGCCTGCTGCTCTCGCTTACGCCGTGCGTGTTGCCGATGTTGCCGATCATCTCGTCGATCATCGTCGGCCAAGGCGGCACGGCAGCGGCAGCGGCATTCGCAGGCGGCGGATCAGGGGGCGCCGGCAACCCGTCGCCGCAGCAGGTCGGCGTCTCACGGCGCCGGGGCTTCGCGCTCGCTGCTTCATATTCGTTCGGCATGGCGGTCGTCTACACCGCGTTCGGCGTGGCGGCGGGTCTTGCGGGCGAGGGTCTCGCGGCTGCGCTTCAGAATCCGTGGGTACTCGGTCTCTTTGCGCTCGGCCTGGTCGGGCTGGCGCTGTCCATGTTCGGCGTCTACGAACTGCAGTTGCCGCAGGCCATCAGTTGCCGTGTGACCGAAGCCGCGCAGAAGTTGCCCGCCGGTCGGGTCGCCGGCGTCTGCGCCATGGGCGGTGTTTCGGCGCTGATCGTGAGCCCGTGTGTGGCAGCACCGCTGGCCGGTGCACTCCTGTACTTGAGCCAGACGCGTGACGTGTGGCTCGGTGGCACTGCGCTGTTCTCGCTGGCGGCCGGCATGAGCGTGCCATTGCTGCTCGTCGGGGCCTCGGCGGGCGCCTTGCTGCCGCGTGCAGGCGCCTGGATGGCCGAGGTCAAGGCAGCGTTCGGCGTACTTCTGCTGGGCGTTGCGTTGTGGACGGTGCAACCGGTACTTCCGGCGCAACTCGTGCTCGCAATGTGGGGCTTGCTGGCCATCGGCGCAGCCGTCTGGGTGGCTTCGCGAAGCCGCATCGGCGCCGGCATGCAGCCTGTGCGTCGCGCGGCCGTCGTGGTGCTGGGTCTCGTCGGCCTGCTGCAGATCGTCGGTGCTGCGTCGGGTGCGACCGACCCGTTGCAGCCGCTCGCACGCTTCACGTCATCGGCCAGCAGCTCGGTCGGCGCGCTGCGTTTCCAGCCTGTGCGCAGCGTCGCCGAGCTCGACGCCGCGCTGCGTACGGCCGGTCGGCCAGTGATGCTCGATTTCTATGCCGACTGGTGCGTCTCGTGCAAGGAGATGGAGCGCTTCACTTTCACGGATGCGGCGGTGCAGAGAAAGCTCGCCGGTGCGCTGCTCCTCAAGGCCGATGTCACCGCCAACACCGATGACGACCGCGAGCTGATGAAGCGCTTTCATCTCTTCGGTCCGCCCGGCACGATCTTCTTCGATGCGCGAGGCCGCGAGGTGCCGGCGGCGCGCCTCGTAGGCTTCCAGAACAGCGCGCGATTCATCGAGACGCTGGGCATCGCCGGGCTCTGAAGAAGGTGTCGCGTGGTAGAATTTTCGTTCCAGTCGCGAGGTGGAGCAGTCTGGTAGCTCGTTGGGCTCATAACCCAAAGGTCGCAGGTTCAAATCCTGCCCTCGCAACCAAGTTTTCTCAAAGATCGGGTCCGTCGCGTTTCTCGAACATCGACTCGGCACAGTCGGCTTTCGCTCGATACACAATCGCGGCCGATCTTGCAAAACGTGGGCAGTTTGCACGCTCGGGCTCCGGGCGAAGCACGACGGAGCCCTACACTCGCGGGCGATCCGATCAGCAAATCGGCGCCACGCTTGCGCCCCGACCCGCCATGCCGAATTCAGCCTTCTTCTCAGGTTCCTTCCGCGTCGTCCGCCCTCTCGGCACGGTGCTCTTGATCGCCGCCCTCGGGGTGGTGGCGGGCTGCGGCGACAAGAACAAGAAAGACAAGGGCGCGACGCAAACCGCGGCCAAGGTCAACAAGGAAGAGATCACTGTCCACCAGATCAACTATGTGCTTGGTCAGCAGCGCGCGCTGCCGCCAGAGCAGGCCGCGTCGTCGAGCCGGGCGATCCTCGAGAGGCTGATCGACCAGGAACTCGCGATGCAGAAGGCCGCCGAGCAAAAGCTCGACCGTGACCCGCGCGTCGTGCAGCAGATCGAGGCCGCC
>Ga0209511_1003969_pt1 | contig 11006 bp, 9 predicted proteins | sample SSSSmetaG_FD_184141 | JGI IMG/M metagenome (GOLD analysis project Ga0209511, IMG submission 184141) | Glacier valley bacterial and archeal communities from Borup Fiord, Nunavut, Canada, to study Microbial Dark Matter (Phase II) - ​SSSS... | ecosystem: Environmental > Aquatic > Freshwater > Ice >... | reverse complement strand
CCCTCCGCCCAGCCAAAATAGATGTGCGGCAATTGACCTGTCTGATCTCGAAGGTCTAGCAAAATTGCCGCGATCGCGTTCGGAACTGCCGCACTCTTGGTTCGTAAAATTCGATAGCCATCAACCTCAACCCCACAAACTCGCAGGGTGCCACCAAAGTCAGACGCGTCAGACACCTGCACTTCTAAAAACAAAATTGGGTCTGTCGGTGGAATGTGGTTATCTTCACGCACCTCCTTCTCTTTTTTAAAATACTCCTGTTCGTCACCTGTATTTAACCGATTGGCAATCAGCCGAATGGTATGACAACTCTCTTCGTCAATAAATCGCCGCGCTGTGTCATCTAACTCGATTTGGTCAACCCGCAACTCGGTCGATCGCCAGACTCTCGAAACCAGCGACGTAAGCACGATCGCGCTGATGAAAAACGCGGCAATCCGAATCCCTTCAGGTCGCTCGATAATATTCACAACCGTTGTGTAGATAAAGACGAGCGTAATCGCGCCAAACATCACGACTCCGCGCCGCGATCGCCGATGTCGCGCCGACAATGTGACCGCAAACGACGCGGAACTGATCAACACTAAAACGCCCGTTGCATACGCGCCTCCTTGAGCCTCAACATTGGCACGAAACAGAATCGTAATCACAAACGCAATGGCGGTGTAAACCAATACCAACGGTCGCGTTGCCCGTGCCCAATTAGGAGCCATACCATAGCGCGGCAAATAGCGTGGCACAATGTTGAGCAATCCAGCCATCGCCGATGCCCCCGCAAACCACAAAATCGCGATCGTACTCAGGTCATAAACGGTGCCAAAACCATTCCCCAAATAGAGATGGGCAAGGTAAGCAAGCGCCCGCCCACTCGCTTTTCCCCCCGTTTGAAACTCTGCTGTCGGAATTAGCAACGTGGTGACGAGGCTGGTAGTGAGCAGGAAAAAGCTCATGATGAGGGCAGCGATCGTCAGCAGTTTATGGGTGTTTTGAATGCGTCCTCTAGGGCGTTCTTCGGTGTCGCTTGAATGCCCTTTGACAAGCGGCATCACTACTACTCCCGTTTCAAACCCTGACAAACCTAGCGCCAGCCTCGGAAACAGCAGCATCGACACCCCAACCATTACGAGAGGATTTTGATGCTCAGTAAAGAGAGCTGTTTGCCAGTTAGTCAGCACCGAAGGCTGTTGCGAAATTTGGTAAAATCCTACGCCCACGACGACAAAATTCAATAGTAGATAAACACCGACTAGCACAACAGCCAGCCCGATCGCTTCTTGAAATCCTCTCAGAAAGACGGCTCCTAACAATGCCACCAGCAGCAGGGTCATCGCGATCTCTTGACCGTGGAGAAAGGCGGGTGTGAGCGGATTTTCGACGATGTGAGCGGTGGCATCGGCTGCCGACAGCGTAATTGTGATGATAAAGTCAGTTGCCACAAACCCCAGCAGACAGAGGACAAATAGTTTGCCTTGCCACCACGGAAGGAGATGTTCAAGCATTGCGATCGAGCCTTCCCCGTGCGGACTTTTCTCGGCGACGCGGCGATAGATCGGCAGTGCGCCAAACAGTGTCAGCAAGACCAAGATCAGGGTGGCGATCGGAGACAGCGATCCGGCTGCGAGGGCAGCAATTCCGGGTTGATAACCAAGAGTTGAGAAATAATCAACCCCAGTTAGACACATCACCTGCCACCAAGAATGCTGGTGAGGTCGTCCCCCTTTTTCAGCGCGATCGTCTTTTAATAACCAATGAGCAATTTGTCTGCGGTGCTGTTTAGTCGAACGAATGGGTCTAGCCATCAACGCGGCTCCTGTGGGGTTGCTATTACTGGTTTAGAGGACGATTGTGTAATCAAATCTTTTAATTAATAAATTCATTAAGGGCGATCGCGCAACTTCTCTAGGAGGGTTGTTACGAATTGATGCTCGGTAAACCCCACATTCCCTATCGAAGATTAGTAATTTCTTCTTGCCTTTTTGACAGTCTCTCGCTACGATCTGTTAGACAGTAAGTACGATATTCCTACCGACTAACGGTAGATAAAGGGATAGAGAGTCATGAAGTTACGGCAGTACGCTATCAATTGGTGGGAACATCTCAATCAGCAACGTCTAAACCGCCTTAGCTTTAAGTCAGTTCAGGGGTTTGCATCGCTCTTTATTGTAGGCGTGACTTTGAGCGTCGCGATCGCTGCCTGCTCAAATGGTGCCGGAAATAACTCGACGACAGCCACTCCTGGTGGAAGTCCGGTTGCTCAAAATCAAAAAGATATCGAATTGACGCTTGTTGCCTACGCGATTCCTAAAGCTGCCCATGATGCCATTATTCCTAAATTTGTCGAGCAGTGGAAAAAAGATCATGGCGGTCAGACTGTCACCTTTAAGCAAAGCTATGGCGGGTCGGGCACTCAAACCCGTGCCATCATCGATGGCTTAGAGGCGGATGTCGCTCACCTGGCGCTAGCAGGGGATACCAACAAATTGGTCAAAGCTGGGCTGGTGAGCGCTGACTGGAATACTAAAGTTCCCAACAATGGCATTGTGGCTAAGACGGTTGCAGTAATCACCACGCGCGAAGGCAATCCCAAAAACATCAAGAGTTTCAACGATCTCGCTAGAGATGATGTCAAGTGGGTGACGGCAAATCCCAAAACTTCTGGGGTAGCTCGATGGAACTTTTTGGCTTTGTGGAATGCGTCACTCAAATCAGGTGCAGATGAAGCGAAAGCCACAAAGTTTGCTACGAAAGCCTTTAAAAATGTGGCAGTGCTGACCAAAGACGCTCGTGAAGCAACCGATGCCTTTTCTAAACAAGGTCAAGGCGATGCGTTGATTAACTATGAGAACGAGATCATTTTGGCGAAGAGTAAGGGTGAAAAACTCGACTACACGGTTCCCGATGTGAATATCTCGATCGACACTCCGGTCTCGATCGTCGATAAGAATGTAGACAAGCATGGCACGCGAGAAGCGGCTGAGGCATTTGTGAAGTTCTTATTTACTCCAGAAGCACAGCAAGAGTTTGTCAAGCTAGGATATCGCCCCATTGATGCTGCTGCCGCCGCTCAGAAAGAAAACACAGACAAATTCCCGGCAGTGAAGACCTTGGCAACCATTAAAGACTACGGTGGCTGGAACGACTTCCAGAAGAAGTTTTTTGATGATGGCGGAGTGTTTGACACGATCGAGTCCTCCGTCAACAAATAGTGCTCCACTTTTTACCTAGCGTGTGAGTCCGATCGCCGATTCTACCGCTCTATGATTCTAGGGATGTTACAAAAAGCGTCCCTAGAATTCTATTAACATAGACTGCTCACTCTAACTATTACGATGGTCTCTTCTCCCCAAGTTGATGAATTTCAGAAGCCACCCGCCCGGAAATCGCTTCTGACTAGACTGGCTCAAATTCCCTGGACGTGGCGAATCACGATCGGCTATCTGAGCGTCATGCTATTTTTGCCGATCGCCGCGATGTTTCTCAAAGCAAGCACCGAAAGCCCTGCTAATTTTTGGCGCATTGCCACGAGTCCGATCGCTCTGTCAGCGTATGATGTGACGTTTACGACTTCCCTTGCAGCGGCACTGTTTAATGGTGTGTTTGGCACGCTAATCGCCTGGGTTTTAGTGCGCTATGACTTTCCATTAAAGCGGCTGTTTGATGCCTCAGTCGATTTGCCGTTTGCTCTGCCAACGTCAGTAGCTGGATTAACGCTGGCAACTATCTACAGCAATAATGGCTGGGTTGGGTCGCTAGTGGCACCGTTTGGAATTAAAATTGCCTTCACTCGGTTAGGGGTTTTTGTCGCGATGACGTTTATCTCGCTGCCGTTTGTGGTGCGAACGGTGCAGCCTGTCTTGATCGAGATGGACAAAGATATTGAGGAAGCGGCTTGGTCTCTGGGTGCCTCAGAATTTCAAACGTTTCGGCGCGTTGTGTTGCCGCCACTGTTTCCATCAATTCTCACAGGTGTTGCGTTGGGGTTCTCTCGTGCAGTCGGAGAGTATGGCTCGACGGTGATTATTGCGTCTAATACACCGTTTAAGGATCTGATCGCGCCTGTGTTAATTTTTCAGCGATTGGAGCAATATGACTATTCAGGAGCCACCGTGATCGGAGTGGTGTTGCTGCTGATCTCACTGGTGATGCTGCTAGGAATTAATCTTTTACAAGCTTGGGGCAAACGATATGGCTGATCTGGGTCCATCTTTCAATGCGTCTGTCCCCAAAACGGGGGCGACTGCTTCCACCAAGCCGCGAAGTTGGGTGCCTGCGATTTTGATTGCGATCGCCGTTCTCTACCTCTCACTCGTCCTCTACATCCCGGCTGCCAATGTGTTTGTACAGGCATTTAGCAAAGGCGTGGGTCCGTTCTTTAAGACACTGACGCGACCTGACTTTTTGTTTGCCGCCCGTCTGACGCTGCTGATGGCAGTGATTGCGGTGCCGTTGAATGTTGTGTTTGGGCTGTGTGCAGCATGGGCGATCGCGCGTCGTCGGTTTCCGGGTCGAGCGTTTGTTTTAAGCATTATTGATTTACCGTTCTCGATTTCGCCTGTCGTCGCTGGCTTGATGATTGTTCTGCTCTATGGGCGGCGCGGCTGGTTTGGTGGCATTCTCGAAGCGGGCAATATTAATATTGTGTTCGCGATTCCAGGCATGGTTTTGGCGACGGTGTTTGTGAGTATGCCGTTTGTTGCCCGTGAGGTGATTCCCGTCTTAGAAGAGGTCGGAGCTGACCAAGAAGAGGCAGCAAAGACATTGGGGGCGAATGAGTGGCAGACGTTTTGGCGCGTCACGCTACCGAGCATTCGCTGGGGTTTGCTCTATGGTGTGATTCTCACCAACGCTAGAGCAATGGGTGAGTTTGGTGCGGTTTCGGTGGTGTCTGGCAACATTGCGGGGAAAACTCAAAGCCTACCGCTATTTGTTGAAGAAACGTATAAGCAGTATGAGACAGAGGCGGCTTATTCGGCGGCAGTATTGTTGGCGTTTTTGGCGGTTGTAACTCTGGTATTGAAGGAAATTTTAGAGCGCAAAACTCGGATTAAAGATTCCAAATAAAAGGGGGTGACCGACGATTACCCAACGCTGTAGAGACGTTCCGGTAGAACGTCTCACCAATGCCGCCATAACCCAAGATTTGCTAAGGCTCATTTAATTGCAGCGTTGTCTTAGAGACAATGCGAGTTTTCTTACGATCGCTCTCGGATAATTCTTGCCCTGCCTGAATTTGCGTTGCACTATTCTGCAACACGGTTGCCGCTCCCTGATCGCCCATTTGCAGCGCAGTCTTTGCCGCCGTTTGCAGCATCGTCGCCGCCCCTGAGCGATCGCCCTGCTGCAATTTTGCCTCAGCAATTTGCGTCTGTCGATATTTCGCGAGTGCCAAAATCTGATTTTGCACATCGGGATTAGGCGCTGGCTGAAACGCGCTTAATGCAGACACCTCGATCGGAAACAGTTCAGACAGCAATCCTTCTTGTCCTAATGCCGGATCGTCATAGCGAATTTGCACCGAGGCGATCGTGTGTTTGCCCGCAGGCAATTGACCGACATACAGATTTGCCAACACAACGCGAGACGAATCGACCATCAAATCACCCAAGCGCACCGTCACCTGATTGCCATCCTGATCGACCGGAAGCTCGATCGTATCGGGTGCGACTTGCGCGATCGGCTTTAATTCTGCCAATCGTGCCCCCGGAGTCAGCGACAAAATCAGGTGAGCATTGGTCAAACTGACTGACTGAATGCGATCAAACAAACGACTAAACTCGCTCGTCGCCTGGTTAGGTTGCTCAATAAAAGACAGCGTTCCGCCACCCGCGTCTGCAATTTTCTCCAAAACGTTCTGATTCCAGGCATCGCCAAACCCGAATGTGTTGAGCGTCAAGTTATAGCCTGTTGCCAATTGAGCCAATTTTAGGCAGCGATCGTTGTCGCCGTGCTCATTCTCACCGTCTGTTAATAAGAACGCTTGCGAAACAGCGTCCTGTTTGCCCTTCGCGAGTTCCTCAATTCCGACTCGTAACCCTTCATCGATCGACGTGCCGCCCGATGCTTCTAGCTGCTGAAGCGGAATTCTTAAATTGCTGAGATCGTCAATCACTTGGTTGGGCACCAAAACCTTTGCTTTGTGGTTGAAGGTGACGATCGAGATGCGATCGCCCGGAGACAGCCGCTCTATAATTCGCTGGGCAGCTTGTTTCACGGTGTTCATGGCTCGACCTTCCATTGAGCCACTCTGATCTAAAATCAAACACAAATTTAGCGGCACACTGCGCCCCACACCATCGGGGATCGCCGCGATCGCAATAGACACTTGACGCTGGCTGTTGAGTTGCGCTACGTCAACACCAGCATCACTCAACGCACATTGCAAGCCGACTCGCATACCAGGAAGCTCCTAACTATAATAAGCGGGGAAACGAAACCGCGACACTCCACAGCAAACCACAGATCCTAGATGCTCGGCGGTTAACTACAGTTCAATCCAGCATTTTCCGCAGCCTCGCTATAAAATTTTTCAGCCGAGTCTCCTGTGATCCCGTCTCCCTCCTTTCTTCTCCTTCATGAGCGGCTAATCCCGCGCTACTATGGATAAAGCGCCACCGTTGAGGCAACATTACGCAATGGAATCACCCATCAAAGCTGTTCAGTCTACCAATTATGGCGATGCCTACTATCGCACGCCTCCTCCTGACTTAGCCTCACTGCTGCTGAAAGAGCGCATCGTTTACCTGGGCGGTCCTCTGCACTCGATCGACGAATATCGCCGAAACCCTGGTCAAGACGTAACTCGGCTGATCATTGCCCAGTTGCTCTACCTCCAGTTTGATGACCCAGAAAAACCCATCTTCTTTTATATCAATTCCACAGGCACCTCCTGGGATGGCGAAACGATCGGGTTTGAAACCGAAGCCTTTGCCGTTTGCGACACGTTGAGCTATATCAAGCCTCCCGTTCACACGATTTGCATCGGTCAGGCAATTGGCGCAGCCGCCATGATTCTATCTGCGGGTGCGAAGGGTTCTCGCGCTAGTTTGCCTCATGCCACGATCGTGCTCAATCAGCCGCGTTCGGGCGCACGGGGTCAGGCAACCGATATTCAGATTCGGGCAAAAGAAGTCTTAGACAACCGCGCCGCTATTTTGGATATCCTCTCGAAGAACACGGGGCAGCCGACCGAGAAGATTGTCAAAGACACCGATCGGACGTTTTATCTGACTCCTCAAGAAGCCAAAGAATATGGACTGATTGACATCGTTTTAGAAAGCACCAAACAACTTCCAGTCCCCGTTCCTGCTTTGACTTGATTAGGATTTATGCAAGTTCCCTATCGCATTCCGGGCAGTCAGCAAGTGCAGTGGGTCGATCTCTATACCCGCATGAGCTTCGAGCGAATTGTCTTTCTCGATGAAGAAATCAACGACAACTTCGCTAACTTCATCGTCGCCCTACTGCTCTCCCTCAATTCTGAAGACTCGACGAAGCCGATCTTCTTATACATCAACTCTCCCGGTGAGCAATCGGCGCAGCGGACTGGGGGAATGGTTGCCAGCATGGCAATCTACGACACAATGCAGTACATCAAATCTCCTGTTCACACCATCTGTCTAGGACAGGCAGGCGGCACTGCTGCGATGCTGCTCTCGTCGGGTGCCAAGGGTTCTCGATTGAGCTTGCCGAGTGCAGAAATCGTGCTGGCTCCGCAATACAACCGAACGAGCGGACAGGCAAGCGATATCGAAATCGATGCTAAGAAAGTCGTCTCCGATCGCGCTATGTTTGTAGAAATTTTGGCAAATAACACGGGGCAAACGCCTGAGAAAATTCTCAAAGATCTCGATCGTCGCTTATATTTCACCCCAACGACCGCTCAGGAATATGGCTTCATCGATCGGGTGCTTGACCCCAAAAATCTGCCAGCCCCTGTTCAATCACGCTTGACTTAAACCCTTTATCCCCCTACTTGTCTTATGCCAATTGGTACTCCCAAAGTTCCTTACCGTCTTCCGGGTAGCTCCTATGAGCAGTGGATTGATATCTATCAACGCCTCAGCCTAGAGCGGATTATTTTTCTGAGTCAAGAAGTTGATGACAACATTGCCAACGCGATCGTTGCCTCAATGTTGTATCTCGACTCTGAAGATCCTGGTAAGCCGATTTCACTCTACATCAACTCGCCGGGTGGCTCCGTCACTGCTGGGATGGCGATTTATGATACGATGCAGCACATTAAATCTGATGTTGTGACGATCTGTGTCGGTCTTGCAGCATCAATGGGTGCGTTTCTCTTAGCCGCCGGGACGAAGGGAAAACGGTTTGCGCTACCTCACGCACGAATTATGATTCACCAGCCTTTAGGTGGCACTGGGCGCAGCCAAGCGAGTGATATTGCGATCGAGGCAAAAGAGATTCTCCGCATCCGCACTCAGCTAAATCAAATCCTGTCCGATCGCAGTGGGCAGCCGCTCACCAAGATCGAGAAAGATACCGATCGTGACTACTTCTTGTCTGCTCAAGAGTCGAAAGAGTATGGTCTAATCGACAAAGTGATTGAGTTGGTCAATTAGTGAGTACGCAATGCTCAGATCTTAGAATCCAGAGATGTGACTGCGGTTAGTGTCTGGTCGGCATCCCAATTCTAGGTAAGTTACTCCTTGTTTTAAGTGGCAGAATTTTAAAGCAGTTCTGCCTTTTTCATCCTTAAATGAACACTGCAGACTGCTATCGATTGTTGGGACTGAGAACGGGCGCGTCGTATGAGGAAGTCAAAGCCTCCTACCGTCGTTTGGCGCGTCAACTTCACCCAGATGTCAACCCCGGCAATCAGCAAGCAAAAGAACAATTTATTCGGGTTTCAGAGGCATATCGGTTTTTGCTCAGTGTTGTGAGTCCTTTAGGAATCAGCGATGCGGTAGCTCAGCCTGCACAGAGTCAGCCGCCAGACGTTGCAAAGCCAAAAGTCACCATTACTCGCAAAGAGAATTCTTCCGAGAAGCCGAAGGTTACGGTGATTCGCAAAGAATCCTCCAAAGCAAGCCCAATCAAATCTGACCCCAACCTTTCTTTTGTCGATCAACAGCTCAAGCAAGCCTCTTACGAGCAGCTACAGCAACTACTGCGAGAAAAACGGTTCCCAAGAGCGATCGCCCTAATCGAAGGGTTGGCGCAGCGGTTCCTCAGTGATCCTGAGATTCGTCAATGGCAAGCGATCGTCTATCAAAGCTGGGGGCGGCAACTGATTCACGAAAAGCAGTTTGAGAAAGCACGGCTCTATCTCAAAAAAGCGCTTCGCACTGATCCCCACAATCGATCGCTGTGGAGTGAAGTAGAGCGAGACTTTCACCGTTTGGAGCAGATGATTTATCAACGAAAATAACGTTGAAGGGTAATCACGCATAAGTGAATTCACTGCGCTAGAGGACTTGTTTCTTGAAGAGGGTGTTTTTCTATTGGTGTTTTGGTATAGTTTAACTAATAGATAAATAGTTACTCAGTAGAAACTGATGAAGTTTAACCTTCGTTAGCTTCCTGAGAACGTAAATTAATTTTCCGCTGCACCCGAAGCTTTAAACCATCTGCTTTAGTCCGTAGAGTTCTAGATTTAAACGACCATATAGCCAAATCCTGAATGGCATACAGGTATGTGCTTTTAGAACGCACAGTCCGCCAAAAGTATGCTTATCCACTTGAAAGCTACGGGGTTTTCCGAGTGATTGCTGTCTCACCTCGTTCTACCAGGCATAACTGGAACACAGTTAGCTTTGCATCGACTCTTTACTTGATTCCGATCCTCGATTTGCTTTTAGCAAAAGTTCCTAGCCGATGGAAGGCTGAGATCAGGTTGGGTCTGCAAGAGGCTTTAGTCAATGCCGCCAAACACGGCAACAACTTAGACCCCTGCAAAAAAGTCTTGGTTCACTTTTCGACGGCATCGGATCACTACTGGTGGGTGATTACTGACCAGGGTTCTGGGTTTGAGCCTTGTTGCCACGATGAATCGGTCGATCGTCATCTTCCTTGTGACCAGCATGAATGTGGACGTGGGCTTTACATTCTTCATCAAGTGTTTGACGAAGTTGAGTGGAATAGCCAGGGCACAGAACTGAGGCTCTGCAAACAAGTCAGGACACCAGCGAGATTACCTCTGGTACTTTAGTACCAATCCCTAGTTTTTGTCAATCTCAAAACTGGGAAGGTCTTATTTTACAACTTTCAAGAAGACTGCTCTACGATCGCTCCCTGTAGGTCAATCTGCAATAATTTGACCTGCACCTCGACTCCTTGACCCGTCCAAGCAGTCTGCATTGATGCTTTGACCGCTTCCGCACTAGCTGGACTTGCCAACGCTAGAAGAGTTGGACCTGCTCCGCTAATCACTATTCCGTGAGCGCCTGCTGTGAGTGCAGCCGATCGGACTGCTTCATATCCTCGGATTAAAGACTGACGATAGGGTTGATGAATTCGATCTTGTAGGGCAGCTTTAAGCCAGTTGACGCGCCCCGTCTCTAATCCACGGAGCAATAAGCCTAAGTGAGAGGCATTAAAAATCGAGTCAGCGCGACTGTATCCGGCTGGCAAAACTCGCCGTGCTTCTGCGGTGGAAAGCTCGAAATTGGGGATCGCTACGATCGGAATAATCGAGTGATCCCAGGGAATATCACAAATCTCCCAGTCGCGATCAATGCCCGATGCAGCAAGGCAACAGCCGCCGACCAGAGCCGGAACCACGTTGTCGGGATGCCCTTCGATCGCGATCGCCAACTGCATAATGTCTTCTTGACTGAGCGGCGATCCCGCTAGCGCATTGGCACCGACCAAGCCCCCGACGATCGCCGTTGCCGAGCTTCCCAATCCTCGTGCTAATGGGACATCCATTGCGATCTCAATCTTCAGAGGGGGAGGAGTTTTGCCCAGGTGCTTATAGACATGGATAAAGGATTGATAGACTAGATTATTGGCATCTGTGGAAACTCGATCGGCTTCGGCTCCTGTAGCAA
>Ga0209511_1003968_pt1 | contig 11009 bp, 4 predicted proteins | sample SSSSmetaG_FD_184141 | JGI IMG/M metagenome (GOLD analysis project Ga0209511, IMG submission 184141) | Glacier valley bacterial and archeal communities from Borup Fiord, Nunavut, Canada, to study Microbial Dark Matter (Phase II) - ​SSSS... | ecosystem: Environmental > Aquatic > Freshwater > Ice >... | reverse complement strand
ATAAAACCGGTATAAGCAGTACTCTGCTTTCCGTCAAAATCATAGTTGGAATAACCCGGATTCGTAACATACTCTGTTGCCCAGTTTGATCCCCTTGGAACTTCAGCGTTACCGGTAACCCCATATCCTGCACGAAGTTTCATATCAGTAAGCCATGTAAGACTCTGCATAAAGTTTTCTTGCGAAATACGCCATCCTGCTGATATAGAAGGGAAAATACCATAACGATTTGAATTGGAGAAACGGGATACACCATCACGACGAACAATCGCGGTTAATAAATAGCGGTTATTGAATGCATAATCTACACGTCCAAAGAGTCCAAACAATGCATATTTGCTGTTCCAGTTTGAATTGTTTGACATATCCTTAGTCCCGCCATTATCTAAAGTCCAGGTATTGATATTGTCTTCGAACAGGTAATTGTAACGCGTTGCACTCATGTTACGTCCAACACCATCTTCGATGTACTCGCTTCCAGCCATAACTTTAACGCTATGTACCTCATTGAACAATTTTTCATAGTTCAATGTATTTGTCCATATTGTACGGTAGTTAAAACCGGCTCCTTCGCTAAACTGATTACGACCAGACGATTCGGAATGCTCAGGAGAATTCTTCCCCATGTTGTAGTAATTATAACGGGTATGGTCGATACCGAAACTGGTACGGAATTTCAACCCGGGCAATAGATCGGCTTCGGCATATATATTTCCGAATAAACGCAAATCGTTATTATAGTTGTCTTTTGCACGAGTAAGGTTAGCAACAGGGTTTGACCCATTTCCTGCACCGTTTGCTTTCGATCCGGCAAACTTTCCGGTGATATCGTAAACAGGAACCCATGGCACCATACGGTAAGACTGTGATAATTGATTTCCTTCACCCTGATCGGTAAAGCGGTTGGCTTTTGAGAATGTTAATGTTAGATTCTCTCCCATACGCAGCCATTTCCGCACTTTGAATTCTGTATTCAAACGAGCCGCGTAACGTTTATAATAAGAATAAATGAAAGTTCCATCCTGATCGAAATAATTGAGGCCAAACAAATAGGAAGCCGCGTCGTTAGCACCTGAAACGGTCATCTGATGGCTTTGGGTCGGAGCATTTTGCGTAACCTCTTTATACCAATTTGTTCCTTCAGAAAATTCTGTAATACGATTTGATTCAGTCCAATCCTTTACTGTGAATGGACCGTTGCTGCCCGAAGGGATAACATATTTAGGAAAGGTCGGAGTTAGTCCTGTACCAAACTGAGGATGCGTCGGAATAGTTGTTGTTCCACGAATTGCTGCAGCGTTGAGTTTTGCTTTCCATTCGAGATTGACCCTGTCGCGCGAATTGAGCAGATCATAAAATTTCGCTGGTTGAGCCACCGAGTAATAACCATCATAAGTTATTTTCGGAATTCCTGATTTTCCTTTTTTAGTGGTAAGAATAATGACCCCGTTTGATGCCTGCGCACCATAAATTGAAGCAGAAGAGGCATCCTTTAAAATTTGGATTGATTCAATATCATTTGGATTAATTGAATTCAAATCCTGACTACGGGTTGATACACCATCAATTACATATAGCGGACCATTGTTGTTAACAGATCCGACTCCACGAATACGAACCATGGTACTACTTCCCGGCGCACCTTGCGATCCAACCGAAACACCGGCAGCTTTTCCTTGCAATTGCTGTCCAAAGTTAGCTGCGGGAGTAGACTTAAGCTTATCTACATCAACTACGGTAACAGAACCAGTGATGTCTTTCTTCTTTTGAACACCATAACCAACAACAACAACCTCTTCAACTCCGACCACTTCGGCAATCATTACGATGTTGATCGTTGTTTTTCCGGCAATTTCAATCTCCTGAGGAACCATGCCGACAAAAGAAAAATTCAGAATTGCGGCATCGGCCGGTGCAGAAATAGAGTAATTACCATCGAAATCAGTTACTACACCAATCGTAGTACCTTTTACAATAACTGTTACTCCAGGAACAGGAGAACTAGTTCGATCTGTAACCTTCCCGGAAATCGCTTTCTTTTGAGCAAGCGCCATTCCTGTCATCAATACCATAAGAAGAACCAGAGAGCTTAGGACCCTGATCCATTTCCCTTTCGGCAGAAAAAATGATTTTTTTTGTTTCATAAATACATAAACTTTAAAATTCGTAAATAGATAGATAAGAACGCATATTGGAATATTTTAGCTTCAACTTGTTGAACTGATGTATTAACCATTCATCATCCGCATCATTTAAAACCAGAAAAAAGCAGAGAATTCATTTTAACATATATATACACTTATTAAATTATTTTAAACAATGCCTTCAAGCAAATCAGAAGCATATATCTCTCTATTTCAGTATCATAAACAATCATAAAATAGAATTATTTGAATATTAAACCATATTAATTTATTTAATCGGTGCAATGTTATATATATTATTTATTAATTCAATCATCATTTGTCATTTTCTTTACCATTTTTTAACCATAAAAATCCTAATAACGTGCATAAAAAGTTATAAAATGACTATATGCTTCACGTTTTGTCCAATATTTAAACATTAGTTTTGGCTAAATAAATCCGGTTGAAATCGTCATATTTGTTAATTTTTTTACCCGTATTTATTCTTATGTTTTTATTGCAAATAAACCCTCACAGGCTGATCAACAAATACAATAGCGGCTTTGTGGCAGAGCTCACCATACAAAAAAGTAGTTAATAACAATTCATTTGGGAATCCCCAGTCGTTGTGACCTATTGACCAGGATATGTTTTAGATTGGTTGCTATAGATGAAAAGGTTACCGAATAATCCGGCACCCCGAAAAACATAAGCGATGAGTGAAATTTGTGACTTGCTCCTAACGGAAAATTCCGGGCACAAAAAAAAGGCTGACAAATGCCAGCCTTTTTTTATAAACTAATCAATCTATTTGTAATCAGGTCGTTGCTCCAAAACACCTGGTTGAAGATCTATCTGAGATTGTGGAACCGGCTGGAATTTATCGCCTTCAGCAAATGTTGCACCAGTCATAATTTGACGAATCCTTAAATCAGCAGTTGCAAAACCATTAAGAATTTGCGCCATACTCTTACCACCAATTTTATTGGGAAGTTTATCCCATCGTCTAAGGTCAAAGAAACGCATACCTTCAGTTGCAAATTCGAGACGTTGTTCCCACTGAACTGCATTCATAGCATCCTCTTTGGTTGCAAATGCGGTGTAGGATCCAATTTTATAATTGGCAGCAGGAAGCGTAAAATCAACATCACCATCAGCACCCCAGGGATATACTGTAGAAGGAAGTTTAGTTATTTTAACTTTACCCTTTACAAAATCGTTTCCGGCTCTTGTACGAATCTGATTAACAAGTGTCAATGCTTTAGCAAGATCACCTTCAGAAGCGGCAACTTCAGCTCTCCATAACAGGATATGTCCAAAACGAAGATAACGGAAGTTATTGGCATTAATACCTGTCTGCCATCCTGTAGTGGTAGACAAGGTATAGCGCTGAGATTTTTTGAAAAATGGTTTCGGAACAGGAAGATAAGGTCCACCTTCAGATTGTTTTCTTTGCCAGTCTGCACCACGGTTAATTCCCCAATCTTTGTAAGGAATCCCTCTGCGGCTAACCGTAAAATCAAGACGTGGATCGACCAGATCGGTAGCAGGAACAAAATCAGCACCTGAAGAAATGCCTTGGTCATTTTTAAGATCAACATCATTAAAAGTACCAAACAAAGGTAAACCGTTTGCATCAACTTTATAAGCATTTACAAGGTTCTGAGATGGTTGATGAAATCCGCAACACATTCCAATATCACCACCATGAGGCCAGTTTAAGCCGATACCCATTTCTGCATTCAACGATTCATTGATATCATTAACATTTGCCTGAATTTCGAAAATGGATTCAGCATTGTTATTGGTTTCAATTTCGAAGTTCTGAATGAATTTCGGCATCAGCGAATATTTATTGCTGGCAATGATATTGTCCAACAATGGTTTTGCTTCTGCATATTTCAAATCTTGAAGATAAGCCCTGGCAGCTAAAGCCATTGCAGCATACTTTGTTGGACGACCAACCTGAGCCTGAGTTTCAGGAAGATTTTCCCATGCATATTTAAGGTCAGCAATGATATTAGCTAAAACTACGCCATCCGCATTTACGTTTTTTACGGTGGTTGGATCGACAGTCTCTTCAGTTAGAATTGGAATATAATCACCAAATACCAAACGTGCTTCAAAATTGAATAAACCGCGCAGAAACTTAGTTTCAGCTCTGAATTGGGTGGCCTGGGCAGCAGTAATTGTACCATCGGCCTCCGTTTTTTTGATTACATTCAAAACCTTATTGGCACGAAAAACGCCCATTCCAAAACACAATTTCCATTTATCAGCAGGATAACCATTGGTAGGTGTCACTGCCCATTTTTCGATATCATTAACCGGAGTCTGGTCAGTGATCTCTGAACCTTTGTATGCATCATCCGATGCAACAGAACCATAGGTCCAGTTTTGAATTGATGCCCCCCACGATACATCCCATAAAGCGCTGCCCCGCACCATCGAATAGGTGCCAATCAACAAAGCATCAATTCCTTTTTTGCTATAAAAGACATTTTCAGAAGTAGAACCCAACGGGGCCTTTGTTAAAAATTCTTCTGAGCAAGAAAGGAAGAAGGCCATAAACAAAGTGACCGAATAGATAGATAATTTTTTCATATTTTTCTACTGTTAATATTAACAATATTTAATTACTTATAAACCAAGCGTTAAACCAAACATGATCTGACGTGGAGTTGGCCAAGCACCTTGGTCAAGACCCATACTATCACCTGATGAATTCAGTTCAGGATCAAGGCCGCCATATTTCGTCATTGTAAACAGATTGGTAGCCTGAACATAAAAGCGTAGGCTCTTAATTTGAACCTTGCTTAGAACGCTGGAAGGAACTGTATAACCGAGTCGCAGCGATTTCATCCTTAAAAAAGAACCATCTTCAAGGAATGCTGTAGAAGGCTGTTGCGAAATATCATTTTGATCAAGCATAGGAAGTTTGGCATCCGCTTTATTTGCCAGATACGGGCTTCCCCATGATTCATACAATGCCTTTCTGCTCAATCCTCCATTGAACATACCATAGTCGATCCAACGAGTAACGTAATTTACTATTTTATTCCCATAGGAACCGTAAAAGAACATATTCAGGTCGAAATTCTTGTATGATAAATCAATACTTAGTCCTCCTGTAAAATCAGGATGCGGACTCCCAATAAATGTCCTGTCGTCAGGTGTGATTTTCTTATCCCCATTTACATCGCGGAATTTAAAATGTCCGGCCTTATTATAGGTGGTAGTACCGTAAGGGAAATAAGCAGCAGCTTCAGCATCAGTCTGAAAAATACCATCAACAATATATCCAAAAAATTCAGGATATGCACTACCTTTTGTAAAACGGGTATAGTTCATTTGACGCAGACTACCAGCTTCAATTTTTAAAGTTTCGTCGTTTGAAATCCTAACAATTTCGTTGACATATTTTGACATCGTTAAATTAACACTGTATTTAAACTGACCCGACATCAACGAATTATTGTAACCAAGTTGAAGATCAATACCTTTATTCTTCATTTCGCCAATATTGATAGAAGGAGCCCCAAGTACACCTGAAACATTAGGAATTGGTAACGGATAAAGCATATCAGAAGTTTTCCTGTCCCACAGATCAAGTGCCATAGTCAGTTTTTTATCAAACAGCGATGCATCAACACCCAAGTTGATGGTCTTTGTTGTCTCCCAGCTTACATTCTCATTACCAAGGGCTGAAGGCCTGAAACCAACAACAGCAGATGTGTTTGAACCATCGATGGCATAAGCTGCTGTATAAGAATTGCTTGCAAAGGTAGTATATGAGTTGTAGTTTCCTACCCTGTCATTTCCGGAAACACCCCAACCAGCTCTCAGTTTAAGATAACTCAACCAGGTTTTGGTTTGTGCCATAAAGTTCTCTTCTGAAACAGTCCATGCAGCAGCAGCAGCAGGGAAGACACCATAGCGATTGGCCTTACTAAACCTCGAAGAACCATCACGACGTACTGTGCCTTCAAGAAAATATTTACTCTTATAGTTATAGTCAAAACGGCCAAAAGTTGAAAACATCGACCACTCTGAACCATTACCACCATTTTCTTTGTTAAGCTCTCCTGCATCTAACTGCATATAGTCAGGATTTTCAGAGAAGTATTGTCTCCTACTGGCGCTCATCTTCTGATCTTTGTTTTGAATTGCTTCAGCACCAATAATCACATCAAGATTATGTACTTCAGCAAATGTTTTATTGTAATGCAAGGTATTCGACCAGTTCCACTGCAATTCATAATTTGAATCAACATTTAACCCATTAACCTTATTCGGTTCAGAATGTTCAAAATTAGGAAGAACATAACCTTTATAGTTCCACTGTCCAAAGTTAAAGCCCAATAAACTTTTTGCAGTAAGTCCTTCCATTAGATAGGCCTCAGCAAAAAGGCTTCCCATAACTCTGACCCATTGGCCCTGGTTGTTCTTTGCGCGGTCTAACTGCGCAACAGGATTCTCCGCATTCCCCATTTCTTTTGCACTCGATCCGGCGTATTTTCCCATAATGTCATACACAGGAATAATTGGTTGTGCACGATAGGCCTGAGATATTGGAGTACCTTCACCATTATCATCGAGGTTACCATGTTGATTAATGTAAATCGCCTGAAGGGATTCACCCGCTTTGAACCAATCGTTAAATTTGGCATCAGAATTGATTCTGAAAGTGTACCTTTTAAAATCGGTATTATTCAGAATTCCCTCTTCGTCATAGTAGTTACCTGAGAATGAATAGGTAGATTTCTCACCACCACCGGCAACAGCCAGATCATATTCCTGTATTTTACCAGTCCGGTAAATCTCATCGTACCAGTTAGTGCCATTTTTGTTAGCTTTGTAAATCTGGTAATCAGGATAAGAATACAAATTAGGATTAACACCAGCACTTCCTTCTTTTGCACCTGCCGGTTTAATATAATCAGGAATTACTGGCGTCGTCCCATTACCGTATTGCAAATGATTAGGTGTTGTACCATTGTTTTTATAGGCAAGCCAAAGCGCTTCCCCATATTCCTTGGTATTAAGCATATTATACTGATTAGTAGCCTGCTGAATACCAGTCTTTACAGAAAAAGTAACGCTTGGCTCTTGATTCTTTTTACCTCTCTTGGTAGTAATAATCACAACACCATTCGCGCCACGTGCACCATAAATTGCAGTTGAAGAGGCATCCTTCAGAATCGAAATAGACTCAATGTCATTCGGGTTGATGTTATTTCCCGGACCAACAGGTACACCGTCAATAACATACAACGGATTAGAGTCGTTAATTGTACCAACACCACGAATACGAATGGTAGGTTCACCGCCAGGCCTGTTGGAAGTTGTAACATTAACACCGGAAACCTGCCCCTGAAGACGAGTCATAACGCTGGAAGCAGTCGAAGTTTTCAATTGCTTGTCGGATACAGTTGAAATCGCTCCGGTTAATTCCTCCTTCTTACGGGTTCCATAACCTACAACAACAACTTCATCTACGCCAACTACTTCTGTTTTCATCGTAACATTGATCACCGTTTTCTGACCAATCGCTACATCTTGAGAAATCATCCCAACAAATCCAAAATTCAGAGTAGCTGAATTCGAAGGCGCATTCAAACTGTACTTCCCATCAATGTCAGTAACAGTCCCAACGGTAGTTCCTTTTACTAAAACGGAAACCCCGGGAATAGAAGCTCCACTCTCATCAAGTACTTTTCCGGTTATCGTCTTTTGCTGTGCAAAAGCCATACCGGTCATCAATACCATAAGCAGAACCAGAGAGAATAACATCCTGGCCCAATTACCTTTAGGTAGAAAAATCAGATTTCTTTGTTTCATAAATACATACACTTTAAGATTAGTAAATAAAATAGATAAGAACGCTTAATGATTATCTGAACATGAAATTGTTAATACAAATTCGCCATTAAAATAAAACAAAATGGATTAACACGCATTTACTTTTTTTAACTTTTTTTATAATACTATTAGAGGACAAACAAATATGATCATATTCCAGAATCAATGAAGAACATTAAGAAAAAAACAATTGAAAACTAAAAACTTTACATTGGTGTTTGGTGCTGCAATTTTAGAAATAAAAAAAATAAAATGCAATACCTTCAAACATTTTTTTTACATTTTTTTAACACTAAAAATGCTTAGATTTAAAATACCACTTTAGATATGTACTATTCCTTAACGTTGCAGAAAAGAAAAAGTTATACTATTGCAAACCTTTTTTTGTAAATAAACCTTAATTTCTGTAGTGTAGTTTTAAATACTTCATCGTTAAAGTTTTTTAGTCCTACTCAATAATCTTATTATCTTCGCAAAAAATAAATACAACCACCGATGATGCATTCTCTTTTTAACAACGGATTTGGAATATTGTTTCTGGTTTCCTTATTATCGACAACTTCATGCCAAAATAATGATTTGAAGATAATTACAGTCACCGGTGAGATACCGGTATCTAAAATGGGCATCACACTCGAACATGAACATGTCCTGGTCGATTTTGCGATGATAGATTCAATTAGCCCGAACCGTTACAATAAAGATTCTGTAATCGCGAAAGTATTGCCCTATTTCGAAGAGCTTAAACCCTATAAGGTCGCAACTTTTGTCGATTGCACGCCGGAATTTATGGGCAAAGATCCTCAATTACTGGCAGAATTATCACGTAAAACTGGAATTAATATTCTCACAAATACAGGTTGGTATGCTGCTGATAATAATAGGCATATACCCAAAGAAATCAATAACATGAGTCCGGAGGAGATTGCTGCTGTATGGATTGATGAGGCAAAAAACGGGATTGGAAATACCGGAATTAAACCTGGTTTCATAAAAATAGGAATATCTAACGTAGAATTGTCGGAAACAGACAAAAAACTGGTAGCTGCCGCATGCCTTACCCATCTTGAAACAGGTCTTACAATTGTGTCGCATACCGGCCCCGGAGAAGCAGCACTGGCGCAACTGAAAATTCTTAACAAATATGGTGTTGATCCTTCCGCTTTTATATGGGCTCATGCAATGGGAGAACCTTCAAATAAAAAACTCGTAAATATAGCACAATCAGGAGCATGGTTATCTTTTGATGAGGTCCGGGAAGATATGGAATCTCAAATAAGGGCCAACTACCTGATACAATTGATGAAATCGATGCGCCAGCTTAACCGTGTATTAATTTCTCATGATGCAGGCTGGTACCAGCCAGATAAACCCAATGGAGGAAAAATTCATCCTTATACTGACATTTTCGAATCGCTTACGTTATTATTATTGAGTGAAGGATCAACCCGGGAAGATATTGACCAGCTATTGATAAAAAACCCTGCCGAAGCTTTTGCGGTAAGGGTAAGGAAGGTTGTGAAATAAAAGGCGCACTATATCGAGCACAATCATTAAGTTTTAAGTCTGTTTTCAAGAATTGAACGGCTTTGAAATCTGTTATAATATTCATTTGAAAAAGCAACATAGGATTACAAGAAAAATTGATCCTGCATGATCTTGCTCACCTGCTTGGTCTTCTTTTTATATCGTTAATTTTTATCGGTTTTTGTCTATTGTCAAAAAGGTCAGTAACCAAAATAAAATCGTCTATCACTCTGTAAACAATCTTGTAACTTCCAACCACTAAATATCTGTGTCCTTCTTTCAAATGCTCTAATACAAACTCTATCTGTCCCGAAAGTGGTTGGATATCAAGTTGCTTCGTAGCACTAAATATTTTTTTCTAAGCTTTTGAGCTATATTCTCGCCCGCAACTTCCTTATGGTAAAAGAACACATCTTTCAAGTTAGCAGATGCGAAATCCGACCAAATAATTATCATCTTGTTTACCACGTTTCAGATTCAATTTCAAGTTGCTCTTGTGTTTTGAATCTTCCGGAGAGATAATCTTCATTTGCACGTTTTGCCCTTTCAACCATCTGCTTTTGAGAAAATGGCTGTGTGTTAAATTCTTGCTGTTGACTGTCTTTGATTGTTGATTCTATTTTACTAAATAGCTTTTCATCCTGGCAATTAATCAGGAATCCAATAGCTTGTAATTTTCTTGATTGCAAGTTCATATGCACTTCTTTTTTACAAATCTACAACTTCTAAATCAAAAATGCACCTTTTGTCAAGAACGTTTTTAAAATGACTTAAATCTCTTTTCTTATCGCCTCGGATCACCTTTCACAGGTAGTTTGGCAAGTTTCTCAACCTCTATAGAAGGATGGCCGAATTCAGCAACCACTTTCCCCAGGATCAGGTAAACGCCATGTCCGGCAAATGGCCAGTTTTTCAGGCTCTGCGGAAAATGAACCGTCTCGAAGAATTCACCGGAAAGATCCAGAAAACTGCCGAAATGCATCAACTCGCGCTTCGAAGTGCTCACGTATTTAATTGTCACCAGCAACCCCACCATCCGCACCGTTTTGCCGACATGGGCAGTCAGATCGTTCGCCATCACTTCGCCCCGGAAACTGGTTTGCAACAAATCGAACCATGACATCGTCACCGGAAAGCTAAGCAATTCAATCTCATCATATGCTGCCTCAACAAATGACTGTTCCATACCTGGTAATTCCCATTTTTTTGAAGGAATATCAAACAACCGGTTTGGGATGCTTTTAACATGCTTGCTTAGCAACATATGCGCTTCCCACAACAATTGCATCTTCGGCTTGCCGATAAACCGAAATGAGCCCAACCGGATCAGCAGCACAAGATGTTCGATCCCGATCGAAACACGGTGTAAAAAATCTTCGAGCGACCGGAATTCGCCGCCATGCATTCGTTCACTCACCAACTCACGTTGAAAATCGTGCTCAAGATTGGCGACCAAATTAAATCCAAGGTAAATCCGGTCATCATAAATCGTTG
>Ga0209511_1003967_pt1 | contig 11014 bp, 8 predicted proteins | sample SSSSmetaG_FD_184141 | JGI IMG/M metagenome (GOLD analysis project Ga0209511, IMG submission 184141) | Glacier valley bacterial and archeal communities from Borup Fiord, Nunavut, Canada, to study Microbial Dark Matter (Phase II) - ​SSSS... | ecosystem: Environmental > Aquatic > Freshwater > Ice >... | reverse complement strand
GAAGGGCGCTGGCGTTTCGATTGTCATGTCCGTTTTGGCCTTTTTTGAGCTACTCCCATGACTCTATCCTACCGTTCCGCTTTTTGCGACAGAGCCTGACCAGTCCAAATGAGATGAAATGCCTCACGCATCAGTGAGTAGATCATTTTATATCAGCCGAATACCTCATACGCGATCAATTGTAATGCTTCCGCCTTGACCTGCTCAAGCAGCGTTTTCGGCATGACATCCCGATACAACTCGCTGTCGATAAAAAACTCGTCAAGCGCGTGTAGCAGGGCAACATGATCCTGTGCTTGCGTATGTGCTGCCGTGATCGCCTTGAGCCGTTTATCGCGCTTGAATGCGTCCAGTGGAACGCTTTGCAGCACACCACGTACCTTATCGCGGAGTGCCGTTATTGACGGATCGGGCACCGTTTCCAAAGTGAATAAGCCGGGCTGATTGAGTGCGGCATCCAGATCGAGGTTGAGGCGAGTCATTTTCGGCGGGATACGCTGAGCGCGCAGCACTGCATTGATCTCGCGCAGCACGTCAGCCGTCGCACGTTCCAACAGATCGAAAACCTCGAAGTTGGTGGGCATGTCCCGCTTTTCAGTTGAAGCCGTGGCTAAATAGCGATACAGCCGCCGCTTATCGATGATCACTTCATTCTCAGCTGTGTACATCCGCCAGAAGTGCCGATCGCCCGCCTGAAACGCGAAGAATACGCCTGCCGGAATGTGATGCAGCCGCGCCATGCCCGATCCGATCCCGCGCGGAATAGCCTGAATGCGCTCCAAGCCGACTTGTTGCAAATACAGTGTCAATGGGAACTTCATTTCGTCGGTCGAGACCAGCTCGGTGTCACGCTCTAATTCATCAATGAGCGACAGATCGCCCTCTTTCAAACGTCGGAGCTGGCCCAAACTGCGTAAGCTGATCGTCTCACCGAGCACGCTGGCATCCAGGCCAACGGTGCGATCGATGTCGCGAATGCGCTCTTGCAACCGCTCAACCAAACCAAGTAAGCTCTCCAGGCCGGATTGCGGAAAACAGTTGTAAATATCCAGTGCCGCAAAGGCTGTGCCGAGCCGATCAATGCGTCCAGCGCGCTGAATCATGCGGATGGGTGTCCAGTGCAGATCGTAATTGATGATTACACCCGCATCTTGTAGGTTCTGACCTTCGCTCAGGACATCGGTGGCGATCAAGATGTCGATCTCCGCTTTGCCGCCGAGCACCTGTTCGCGTGTCTGCTCCTCGGTTTTGTTTGCTAAAGGGGCAAAACGGCGTACCAGCGACTCGCGGCTGGTTGGATCAGTCGTGCCGTGAATGATCTCGATCACGGGTTGCCGCGCCCACCCGACTTGCCAGGCGGGATCGCTGCACAGTGCGTCATACACGTACAGCGCCGTATCGCGGTAATATGAAAAGATCAGCACTTTGTGCCCGGCCAACTCGTTGCCCAACAGCGCCTTGACCTCCGACAGCTTGACGTCGCGCTTGCTTTCATCGCCTGTGCGCTGCACCAGTTCGACTTCTTCAAGCATTCGGTCAAGCGTCTTCATATCGCGCTCTAGCTCACGGCGGATCGCACGCAAATCATATTCGGTGATGTCGGCTTCGGGCAGCATCTCAATGATGGCGCTGATGTCGTCTTGTGTGCTGTCGTCTTCAAGCGCTTCAAGTGCCAGCAAGCGCCGATTAGTAGCTGAGTCGAGCAAACGCTCGTGATTGACCAGCAGATCGTAAAAGCGTTCTTGAAAGCGCCGTTGACGTTCGATGCTGAGTTGAAAAGCCGCTAATGAACTTTCTAGCCGCTTCAAATAGAGGGTTTTCAATAAACCGATCAACGCGATCGAATACTGCTGCTGCTTTTCGGTTTCCTTATCTGCCTCACCCTTGCGATATTTGGCAATGTTGAAGCTGATCAGTGCCAGACTGTCAATCCGCGCCACCAGCTTTTCGTAGAAGCCGTCATAAGTCGTTTCGAGGTCGTAGTTTACGCTGTGCAGACGCCGTTCGGGAAAGTGGATGATCCCTTTGCCGGGTAAGCGGATTTCTTCGCCTGCCGCCTGGCGCTGCTTGATGTCCTGACGGCTGCGACGCACCATGATCTGTTCCAACAGTGTGAAAATATCGACGCCATTTTCTTGCACTTCACCGAAGAAGCGGCGCAAGTTGCGGATGCCGTACTCTGCAAAAAACGCATCGCGCCCGCCGGTGATCAAGGAGAGCTGGTGGTACAAATCCCAAATTGCGTTGTTGATCGGTGTGGCTGTCATCAGAATGACGCGCTTGCCAACTTTGCCTGTTGCCAGCAAGCGCATCAGTGCGCCGTAACGACCTGTGCCGGGGTTTCGGAAGTTATGGCTTTCGTCCACTAAAATCACGTCGTAATCGTTGTATGCGCGCCAATCGAATGTTTCGCGACTCAGGCTTTCCTGCGAGATCACATCGGCTTTGATGCCGTACTCGTCCAACTTTGGAAGCCAGACCAAATCGCGGAGCTGCGCCGGGCAGATGACCAGCCCCTTCGGAATGTGCCCCTTGCGACGTTGGCCGAGCACATAATGCTCCAATAAGCCCATGCCGATGTACGTCTTGCCCAGTCCCACTGCGTCGCTGACGATGACACCACCGTGCCGATCAATTAGGCGGATTGCTTCGCGCAAGCCCTCATGCTGAAAGCTCGCCAGTTCGATGCCGAGCCGCGCTTCGGGCGCATCCAGCAAAATGCGATCTTTGAAGTATTCGTACAGCACCTTGATAAACACATCGTGCGGCGTCCAGCGCGTGCCGCTGAACTTGCTATCGCGCAGCATCTCGACCAGCGCGTCTTTTTGATCAGTCGACTCCGCCCACATGCTCGCGAACCAGTTATCGCGCAAATCCCGAATGACGGCCTGATCGCGGCGCGTGACATTCAGTTCGGCGCGGCGGGTCATGCCGGACGGCGTAAAGTTGCTACTGCCTACGATTGCTAAATCGGGCAGCAGATACGCTTTTGCGTGCAAAAATGTGCGGCTGTAGAAGCGTACTTGAACGTGGGCTTGCTCCAAAAATGCGGTCAGTTCATCGATTAATCGTGCGTAATCGCGATTGAGCGGCAGCGCTTCCAGATCAGTGCGCAGCTTGTCGCGATAGAAGCGGCGCAGATCGACCACCCCTACGTCAGCGTCGGGGTTCTCAATTTCTGGCGCACGCCCGAGCAACAGTCGAAACGACTCCAAATTGCGCAGTCCGGTAGCCAGCATCGGCCACACGCCCGGCTCGAAAAAGCCGCTGGCAACGTCGAGGTGGCGCTGTTCCCAATCATGCAGCAAAGCGCGCAGCACGACGAGCAAAGTGCGTTCGTCAGCAGTGTTATCGATGTAATCGGGCGGCTGGTAAACGGGCATGTAGCTTTTTAATCCTTCAATCTTCAAGGGCTTGTGGCTTTTTGATCAACGAGCGAATGCGGATGCTATTCACCGTAAGCGTCGTCATGGCGTCTTGCAACATATCAGGATGATCAGCAATCAGCGCCAGAATGCGTACAGCTTTTTCTTGACGTTGGCTGTCGGAGATGCGAATGAGCACAATGCCGCGTGTTCGTTTTCGGTCACGAAAGACTAATTCACAGAAATCGCGGTCTTCAGTGAGTACCACGCGCACTTCTTCAAAAGCACGATTTAACACAACGTCATCTGATGTTCCGGGCATTGTTTCCAGAACTGATAAGACATCGTAGCCAGCATTACGTAACGTCCGCGTGACCAACGCATCACAACATTCATCCGCTAGAAAGCGCATGACCCGACTCGCTCAGAATGACATCTTCATTACTGATCACATCGGCAGCATAAGCAGCGGCGGCATAGACATCCTCTGCCGTCAAATGTGGGTAAGCGTCCAATATATCGGCAATGCTCCACCCAGCGCCGAGCTTGCGCAGCACCCCTTCAACGGGTACGCGCGTCCCTTGGATGATGGGCTTACCAACTAAAATAGCTGGATCAACGGTTATACGGGAATGTGTCATGTTGCTATTTCCTTATACGTTTTGGGTTTGATCGTGACGCTGATGACTTGAATTCAGCAATTAATATCTGAGCCATCCTGATCAGTATTCTCAAGCACTGTCGTTAAATCATCTTGAGAAATATGAACTGGTGTGGCCTTACCGGATTTACTAGCCGAAGCACGCAGGGATATGTTGACTTCCAAGTAGTAGATTATGTTTCCACCAACCTTAAAATACTTGAAGCCATCGCTTTGTTCTATGTCGATGGTTACCACTATATCATCATCAATAAATACAACTAAGAATCCTTGATGTTGATTATAGTCTTCGCAGTATCGCGCTACTTGGTTAAAACCACTTGCTATTTTTTTTATTATAATAGAGCGCGGCGCATCTGGTGGAATATATTTGGCATCAATAATAGTATAATCACCGCTTGGACCACGAAGTAGCAAATCTACCTCCCCACTAACTGACGCCTGTTCAATACTATATTCAATCCCTTGATTAAAAACGTATTTTTGTAGATGATAGGCTAATGAACGTTCACCTGTATGTTTTTTGCGAGCACCCTCTAAAACACCCTGAAGCATTTCTCGCTCAAACCATTCTGCATTCTGTTTATATCTTAGAAGGATACCGTTTACGCCGTTTATTCCATCTAAATGCTCATCAATGTATTCGTAAAGGTCGTTAACGGCTCTGTCTTTAAGTATTTTGATAGTCATTGCCTCGTACTGGTCATCTCGATCATCAATTGGTTGTTTGGTTAGGTAAATAGCCAAATGACTATAGAAGTTCATTTCTGGGCGTTCTATAACTGCCCGTATAATAAGAAGGCAAGCTGAAGCGTGCTCTTCTAAAGTAGTGGCTGTATACCCCTTAAACTTTGAGAAATTTGGTCGCTCTGGACTTAGCGTTTGTGTAATCTCCCTATGGTAATTCCGATAGTTGTCAGTGTGTTCTAGTGCTAATAGCCTTGCAATTTCATCGTGATGTTCACCAGGAACACTGTCTAAATGATGTAAAACTGAATTGAGAATAGGATGTGCTTCAAGCCAAGTCAAAACTTGCTGACAAACTTGCTCGAAATTTCCTATCGGTGCGGCTTTAATACGCCGAAATCGCATTTGAAGAACGTAACGTGTGCGTTGGAGTTCTTGCTGATTCATAATTCATTCCTGCTTTCCAAAGTATTCCTCACCATCTGTATGATATTTTTAGTATCACCAAGTTGGTCAATCAACTTGATTGTACTATGGCACCCTCGGCAGATAATGTATTCCTCATGTTGAATTTGACCCAGAGAAACAGGTGTTTCTAGCCTACAGAGAGGACACGAAAACTCAATTTCCACACCTTCAAAATCAGGCATTTGAATAGATATTGAAAATTGCATGGCATTACTGACCTTTATAGTTTTGAGAATTATCTGCAAGTTCGCGTGCAAGTTGAATATCGGATGTCGCATTGCCCAGTGCACCCTCGATCACGCGCACTTCGTCGGCGCTGAGCTGATAAGCTGTGTACACCAGCGCATTGAGCCGTGTTTCGAGTGCCGCGCGTTTGCCCACATCGGGCGTGTCGAGGCACTGCCGCGCCAGTTTCGCAATTTTCTCGCGTAGGTCGGGCGGCATAGCTGGAATGGGAACGCGAGAGACCATTTGAGTTGTGTACTCTAAGTACCCACCCCGAACTCCTGTAGTAATCTGAGACAGGAAAAAGTGTGTTACATTTGAATTTAAGATGCCTAAAAGTGCTTCATCGTTTGAGCCGATAATGTATGTCTTGTTATTGCTAAAAAATCCCTTTGTATCAAGCGTGAAATTAGCTTTGGTATTGAAGTGCGGGTAAATTATTTTAGGTCTTTCAAATTCAGCAAAATAGGCTACTGTGTCTTGGAGTTCGTACCATTTATAGGATCCTTTTTTTCGCCCTCCGATTGCGCCAGGCATTAGTCTATCTTTGAACTGTTCTAAATATTTACATACTGCGGGGTAATTCTCGATCGCTATTCCCTGACGGGACAATATCACATATAAATGCTGATAATCGATCGACCATCGTTTAACATCACGTCCACGCAACCAAGGTTTAATTATCTCAACACTACGGGGGTCTTCCGCGATTAAACGCTCACGAGTGTTTGCATCAATTTCAAATGCCTCATTAAAGCCGGTTTTAACACCATAATATAATTTACCCGCTACAAATTGCTGTAAAGGTATGCTATTCTGTTTCAGCTTTTGAAGTATATCTGCTGTGAGGTTGTTACCAACTTGCCACTCACTTGTGCCGAAATTGGATTGTGACATCTGCCTAGCATTTTTGCGCACGGAAGCCGATAAAGGATCGAGAGCTTCCATAGTGTTTACAGTCAAGGCAAGAAGTTTAGTGTTAACTGATTTTTCCTTTTTTGCAATTACGATGCATGGGTATGCTGCCGCGTCGAACACTGGCAAATCACCAAAATCGATTAGCGTGTCAAGCGTGATTTGTGTGCTCAAAAAGCTGCGTAGCGCTTCGCCATATTTGGCACGCAGGTATTTGTTCGATGTAATAAACGCAAGCTGACCCCCTGACCGCAACACATCAAAACCACGCGCAAAAAAGTAGGTGTACAAATCTGCTGTACCCGCATAAACTTGTGGGTACGCCGCCTTGAGTTCCGGTTTTTGCGCTGTTATCAAATCGCCGCGTACATACGGCGGGTTGGCAATTACCACATCAAAGCCGCCGCGCGTCGCGAACACCTCGTGAAAATGCAGCCGATACAAAAAGAACGGCAGTGGTTTTGTCGGATTCGCCAGATCACGTTCGAGTGTGGTCAAGCGATCAAGCTGCGTGCCGAGTCCGGTCAGGCGCGATTGTTCGCTTTTTTTCAATCCACCAGGGAGCGCCGCTTTCTTGCCGATCACCTCGATTTGCTGCATCGCCCGTTCAGATTTCTCGTGCAAACTAGCGTACACGATTTGACGTTCTTGCGCGGCGATGCGTGCGCGCAGTTCCGGGCGATCCGTGGGCGGCGCGCGAAAAAATGCACGGCGCAGCGTATCGAGTGCGGTACGTTCGCGCTGCACTGCGTGTTCCGACTCGAACATCGCAAAGCGATTTTGCACCGGGTCACCGAACAGGTTTTGTTGTGCGGGCAGCACCACCGGCCCCGACTCGGAAAAGTCACCGTTTTCAAGCATCGCGTCGGATACCGCACTGAGCACGGGTTCGCCGTCGATGGTCTCGATCAAACTGTTACCGGCCATGAGCTTGTAATCCAGGTTGGGCAGCGGGCGTGCCTGATCAAGCGTTTGGTCAACGACGAGCGCCAGCCACAAGCGAAGCTGCGCCACCTCGATCGCTTCTGGCTTGATGTCCACGCCGTACAGTGTGTCGCGAATGATCGCTTCTTTCCAATCGGCGAGGAGCGCGGGCGTGATTGCCGAATCAAGTGCCGCCGCACATGCCCGCCGCAGTCGGATGATCTCACCCATCATACCGATCAAAAACGAGCCGCTGCCCACCGCCGGATCGAGCACCGTCAGCGTATCCAGTGCGCGATTGACTGCTACTGCTTGTTCGGGCGTGAAGTGCTCGGCGCTGTCCGGGTCGAACTGCGCACGGGTCAAGTCACGCGGAATTTCAGCGCGTTCTTCAAGGTAGCCCGCCAGCGCTTCCTGACACATATACGCCACGATCACGCGCGGCGTGTAGAAGCTGCCCGATTGCCCGCGATCGCGTTCTTCAAGCAGATTCTCAAAGACTTTGCCGAGCATTTCCGGGTCAACGGCTACGTCTTGCTCAAGTGGTGTGTCCTCGCTCACCGTGAAGTTGTAGCGATTAAAGAAAGCCAGCACGCCATCGCTGCTGTGCGGATCGAACAACGAGTCAGGCAGCATGATCGGGCCGTCCGGGTCACGCGAGGGATCGAACAGGCCGCCGTTCAGGTACGGGATCAGAATGCCCGGCCATTGCGTGATATTGCCGAGTCGCTGCTTATTGAACGTCTCGAAAAACAGCGGCGTCAGCACTTCAGTGTAAAAGTTGAACGTTTCGGTGTCAGCAGGTTGGCTTATATCATCCGCATGGCGACGGATCAAGCCGAGGTAGCGCTCAGTGAGAAAGCGCGTCCGCTCCCCGATCCAGCCTTTGCGCTGCAAAAAGTAGATGAACATCAACCGTCCGAGTAAACGCTGTGCGAATGCGTGGAGCTTGTCGGCTTTATCGGCGTCCTGAAATTCGCGCACGCCCTTGTTGTACTGCTGCGCTGCCGTCCGCACGCGCTCGTAGTTGACGCGGTATTCGTCGTAAAAGCGGCGGGTCACGCTGGCGACATTGAAGGCTTCGGCTTGCGCATCGTAAATTTGGCTGCCTGTGCGCCGATGAGCGTGGATGGCGTTGAGCGTATCAAGATCATGACGGGTCGGATCTGTCACAAGCAGTTTGAGTTTGTTGACGCGCACGCTGCTTTTGGTAGCGCTGCCCACAAAGCGAGGATCGACGAACACAATCTCATGATAGTCTTTGGTGACGGCTAATAACGCGGTGCCACGTTGCAAGACATTCCAGGCCAGCCCACGCAACCGAGCCGTGCGCAAATCATCGACTTCGATCAGATAGACGGTGTGCATATCGCGTTTGGCGACGATGTACACGCGCTGAACGCTGACGGCGTCGGTTGGATCGAACTCGAACTGCGTCAACTCCTCACGCTCGAACGGATCAGGCTCGGCAATATCGTAGCCGAGCCGTCGGAACATCTCGTGAACATCAGCGGCATTGCGCAGGGCAATATGCGGAAAGCTGAGCGATGCGGCAGTTGGGATAGCTTTGGAAAGAGTGGCAGGCATAACACGCTCGTTTAAGGCTGAGCATATGGGTCGCTTACTCTATTCTATCGCGAATATGCGGCAAACGACGTTCGACAAGCTAAAAACAAATTTGGCGAAGGAACTATCAAGCGCGGCAGCTCTGAAATAAATTTGACAACACAAGCACCACCCTTATTTCAGCTTATCGAGGTCATTACGTGTGCGCTGCACAGCGTCTTCGGCACGTTTGAGCGCCTCTAAAGCGTCACCCACGGGATCGGGTACGTGCGATTGGCGCGGGTTCGTTTGGTGTGTTGAGCCGTCATTCGGATCGCGCACAGGTGGTTGCGGCGTTGGTGTATATCCTGGCGTGGCGATCCGCGTGTGCTCCATGCGTCGAACCGGAATCCTGATACCCCGTCGTGGTCGTCGCGAGAACACTTCGCCAATAATCACGAAACTGGACAAGGCTCCAGATGCTAACAAGCCGCCGCGCGCATTTGCGTCCACCGGATCAACATAGCCGGGCACGGTGAAATAGGACACCACGCCACCGCCTGTGGACTCGGCAAGCTGATAAAACTTCTCGTCCACATCCGTGTTGACCCGCACGTAGAGCCACAAAGGGCGGCCTAACGCCAGTGCTACGGCTGTGTAATCGCTGATTTGGCCGAGTGGGTCGCGCCGATCTTGATCCAACAGCTTGACGTTTTTCGACTCGACAATCAAACGATCGGTCACAAAGTCCGGGCGACGACTGATCACCAATCCGGCATAGTGTGCAGCACAGCGCTTGCAGTTGAGCGGTGTAACATTCGCATCACGGCAAAAACACTGCCGCTCATCCATCAAATCATTGCGGGGAATACCCAGATCGTCAGATAGCACTTGCTCACCTTCCAAGCCGATCTGGTTTGACACATTGCGACCTGTGGTGAGCGGCATCCAGCTTGAATAGCGCCGATGGGTCGGGTTCGGAGCGGTGATATTGAGCAAAAGCACGAAGCACCCGACGAATGCAAATAGACTCAGGACTAACAGACCAAAACGAATAGGCCGCATCATGACATTCTTTCCAAAGTTGAACTATCCGTAAGCGTACCCTACATTTAGCCCGTATCATGCGGGTAGTTGTGAATTCTTCATGAATTTTGGCGACTATCTATTGAGTTTGTCATATCATACATTATACTTTGCCGTATTGTAAAACTAAATAAAGTACCTGATGATCATGCTGCGTCAATTGCGTTGGCTCTCGCGGTTAGTTTTGTGTGCCCTGGGCGCAGTGCTGTTGATGAGCGTGCTGATTTACATCACGCAACGTTCCCCAACACGCCCGATTATAACCCCCTCACCCGTCGCACTTACACAACAAAGCGCCTATTACGTCAAGAGCGATGCACCAGTGGAAGGCTACACCTGTCCAAGCATCGAGTGTGATGTGACCGTCCTTTTTCCGGGCGGAAGTGCGGTCACAGTCAGAGGCGCGGCGCAGGGTGAAGCAATGCTTCCAGTGCAATATGGCAGCGCAGTCGTGTACGTAGTTGAGAATTGGTTGTCCCCACGTCCTGTAACCGTGGGCGATCCGGTGCGTGCCAGAGGTGGCGCGACCGCCATCTGTGCGGATGGTTGGGTGTCATATTCACAGCATCGATCCGGCACATGCAGCCATCACGGTGGCGTTAGCCGTTGGTATCACCGTCTAAAACATTAAGGCCATACATCGAAGGAATCATTATGACACGCCGTAGAAGATCATTAAAATCAAATTCATCAAAATCAGTTAGCCTCAGTGAGTTGATCGCTGCCAGTTTAGTTTTACTCGTCGTGATGGCACTCAGCACGAGTGGAAAGTTTTGGTTATTCTCGTTTACGGTTGAGCCACAGCGGTTCATGTTAATTGGCGTGTTGATACTGTCTTGGTTAATGGGCTTTAGCGTGCTGTTGGTCCTTCGCACACGGCGAAAACGCCTTGCCAAAGAAATCTTGGCTGCTCAGACTGAGCGCTTCAGATTATCTTCAACATCACTACGCCACCTGACCTATACGGAATTCGAGCACGAAGTCGCTTGGGTAGTCGGCTCGGAAGTTAGCGGATGCACAACGCGTGTTATCGGCGGAGCTGGCGACAAGGGTGTCGATGTCGAGATGTACGACAGTGCGAGTAAGCTGCGCGGCGTTATTCAAGTCAAGCATCGTTCTGACGCAATGACTGCGATCC
>Ga0209511_1003964_pt1 | contig 11018 bp, 18 predicted proteins | sample SSSSmetaG_FD_184141 | JGI IMG/M metagenome (GOLD analysis project Ga0209511, IMG submission 184141) | Glacier valley bacterial and archeal communities from Borup Fiord, Nunavut, Canada, to study Microbial Dark Matter (Phase II) - ​SSSS... | ecosystem: Environmental > Aquatic > Freshwater > Ice >... | reverse complement strand
CGACTCGTTTCAGACGACCGCGTGCATGTGGCTCTCGGCGATCACGGTCGTCGGGGCCGGCGCGAACGCCCTCTTCGAATGGTGGTGGGCCGATCCGGTAGCCGCCTTGGGCATGACGGCCTTCTTGATCCGCGAAGGACGCGAGGCTTGGCGCGGCGAGGACTGCTGCGAGCCAGCCATCGCCAACGTCGCTGATGACTGCTGTGAACCCGCGACCACGACGGTCGCTGATGACTGCTGCAAGACCGGAGATTGCCATGACTGACCACTCGAAGCATGACGACGACGACGGCCACGGCGACGAGGTCGACGGGCATGCGCACGACAAGGAGGCGCACGAGGGGAACGCTCCGCGGGTCGGGGCGAAGGACGAGCACGCCGGTGATGAGGAGGGGCATGCGGGCCACGATCATGCGGGGCACGCGCACGCTCCGCCGGATCGAATGACGCGTGCCTTCGTGCTCGGGATGCTCCTTAACATCGCGTTCGTGGTGATCGGCGTGATCGCCGGCTTCGCCGCGCATTCGACCGCGCTGCTCGCCGACGCGGCACACAACATGGGGGACGTCCTCGGGCTCGGGATGGCATGGGGAGCGATGGTGCTTGCCCGCCGCGCACGAACCGCGCGACGCACCTACGGGTTGCGTCGAACCACCATCCTCGCCGCGCTCGGAAACGGCGGGCTCGTCTTGTTCGCGATCGGCGCGGTGGTCTGGGAAGCGATCCAGCGACTCACTGCGACGCCTGCGGTCGACGGCGCGATCGTCGCGATCGTTGCGGCGATTGGGGTGGTGCTCAACGTGCTCGCCGCGATGCTGTTCGCGAAGGGCCGCGAAGGTGACATGAACATCCGCGCGGCCTTCTTGCACCTCATCGCCGACGCGGCCGTTTCGGCTGGCGTCGTGGTGGCTGGCGTCATCGTGTGGAAGACCGGCTGGTCATGGGTGGACCCTGCGACGAGCCTGATCGTCTCCGTGGTGATCCTGGCAGGCACGTGGAAGCTTCTGCGCGAGGCGTTGAACCTGCTCCTCGATGCGGTGCCCGACCACATCAATCCGAGCGACGTCGAGGCGTTTCTCGCAGCGTCCCCGGGTGTCACCGGTGTTCACGACCTTCACATCTGGTCGATGAGTACGACCGAGGTCGCGCTCACAGCGCACCTCGTCGTCCCTTGGGCGACCTGTTCACCAACGCTCGTCGCCGACCTTTGCGCGCAGATCGAGAAGCGGTTCAAGATCGGGCACGCAACCATTCAACTCGAACCCGCCGACCACGCGAAACACTGCGAACAGGGAAGCCAAGGCGCGGTTTGACGAGAAACTGACGCCGTCCGACGAGCCGCCGCTGCACCTCACGGTTTCAACTCTGCGCGATAGCCAGCATCCTCGACCGCCTTGATCGTCGCGTCTGCCACGCCACTCCGACCGTCGTACCGCACGACGGCATTCCCGGCTTCGTAGTCGACGGACGCGGAGACGACGCCGGGGACCTTCTGGATCGCCCGCGCGATCGTGCTCGTGCACTCCTTGCAGTCCATGCCGATCACCTTGAGGTTCAAGGTCGCTTTCGCCTCGGTCTCGCTCGATCCGGCCGTCGCGGTGCCGCTGCCGATCAACGGGTAGGCCGCGAGCGCGACGGTGAGCAGCGTGGTGATCCACAATCCGACGCGCGCGGCTTTGCGGCTGCGTGGTGCAGCACAGCCGCACGCGTCCTTCTGAGGTCGGTAGGCGAACCAGAACCCGGCAGCGAGCGCGACCCCGGTCGCGATCACGAAGTACGGCCGGTATGGCGCGAACCGTGACGCGAACCCGTGCGGTCCGCAAAACCATCGTCGACGATCCGAAGGCGGGATCGATGCCCACGATCGTGGCGTGGATCCCGATGCTCGAGTCCGATGACCGAACATCCGCGGAAGGCATGACGAGCACGTACGCCGACAAACCCACCCGCAGTTCTGGGATGGCGAGCGGTTGCTCGGGAAGGAAGTCAGCCGGAGCCTCGGCGTCGATTCGACGCACGCCTCGTGGGACATCTATCTGTTCTATCCGCCGGACGCCGAGTGGACCGACGCGGGCCTGCCGCCAGCGGAGAAGGTGATCGTCCAGGCGATGGTCGTCGTGATCGGCGCCAAGGGCACGCTGCCGCCGAAGGGTGATCAGACGCGCGTTCCGAAGTGGGCCGAGGGTCGCGCCGATGTCGTGGGTGAAGGCCGAGCTGCTGACCGCGATCGCGGTCCCGTTCGCCGAGAAGTACAAAGCCGCCGGTTCTGCCTCGTCGATGACGGGCCGATAGTCGGTCGCCGAGCCGGATTTCGAGACCGCAGAGCACGCCGTCCGCACCGCGAACGCCACTCCGAAAAACCGCGTCCATTCGCGCCGTACGCCGATCCGGTGGCACTTACTGAACAAATTATCAGTGTCATACCGGCCGAACTTCGACTTTCGAAGCTTCGATTCCGCCTCGGTTCGGCTATCCGCGAATCCTACGCGCGAGATCAGCGCCCAAGTTTCGTGGGCGTATCTCGCGAGCCCGGAGCAACTCGAGTCTGGCACCAGCGTGGAGCGCCTCACGGCATCGGCGACCTGGAATCACAAACTGGACGAGACCAGCGATGTCGGAATCACCGCTGCGCTCGGGCGCAATAACCCGTCGACAGGTCCGAGCACCAGTGCGGGTCTTGTCGAGGCTTCGCTCATACTGTCAGAGCACCATACGGTCTTCACGCGGCTCGAGCTCCTCGAGAAGACAGGCCAGGACCTCGTGCTACCGGCAGCGATGTCCGACATTACGTATGGGATGGCGGCAATTTCGGCCGGCTATGTCTATGACTTTGACCAGCTCGGTCCGATCGTTCCTGGCCTGGGTGTTGTTGGGACCGTGGACATCGTGAGCTCTGCCCTCGAGCCGTTTTACGAAACGCGAACGCCGATCGGAGGGATGGTGTTCGTGCGCCTTCGTCCGCCGGTCATGAGGATGAAGACGCCGATGGCTAGCGGTCGCGCGATGTAGTCAGCTGCGCCCGCAAGTGCAGTCGAAGCAGCCGTGTTCCGCGCAGGTCCCGCACGCTCGCGCTACCTGCTTGCGAAGCGCTTCGCGTGCGCGAAACACCCGAACGCCCGCATTGCTCGCTGAGATCCCCGCAGCGACCGCATAGTCTTTCACCGGCGTTCCGTCGACGTCGATCTGTTGAAGCGCATCGGCGTACTCGGGCTTCAGGGTGGCCGCGAGCGCGGATACGCAACGGCAGACGACCTGCTCGAGCTCGGTATCCGTCGCGATGGTCGATTCTGCCGCCAGCGTGCCGAGGGTTCGCTCGCGGACGGCACGGCGACGCTGATGATCGACGATGGCGTTCCGCAGGACCCGATAGAACCAGCCGGTCGCGGATTCGCGAATCTCGTCCACGTGCTGCAGGCTCTTCACGAGTGCGTCCTGCACGATCTCTTCGGCGAGCGCCCTATCGCCAACCCGGCGTTCCACGAAGCCGAGGAACTCACGATGGCTTGCGACTAGCGCGGCCAATGATTCCGCGGTCACACGTGCGGCTTCGGCCATGACGACACTGGAGCGCGTCAGGCGGAATTGTCCAACTGCGTGGGTCACGTGTAACCGGCGAAGTTACTGAATCGCGGGCCGTGGCGGATGTATGTGGTCGAAATCTCATACTCCTACAGATGGCTTGGGTTCTGCTAAATCCGCGTTCGATGCGACTTCGTTGGATTGCCGCCGTCCTCCTCGTGGGGTGCGTCCCGTCGCGATCTACGGTCTTTGATCCGGTCGGTCGCGAGGTCCAGCATCGCACCCGCCTGAGTGTGGCCTGGCCGGAGGAGTCGCGAACGACGGTGGCAATCGACGCGCTGCTCGCCAAGCCGATCGATCTCGAGGTGGCGGTGCGCATCGCCCTCGCGCGCAACCGTCGGCTGCAGGCTCGCTTCGACGATCTAGCCATCGCCGCAAGCGAGGTTGCCGACGCGACCGTGCTCCCGCCACTCACAGCGGACGCTGACTACAAGCGTGCGTTGAGCGGAAGTGGTAGCGAGGTCGAGGTCACCGTCGTGCAGGATGTGCTCGATCTGTTCCAGATCGGACAGCGACGCGGGATCGCGAACGCAGAGCTTCATGGCGCGCAGGTACGCGCGATTGCGGTCACCGTCGCGCTCGCGGCCGATGTCGAGATGGCGCTCTACGATCTGATGTCGGCGCAGCAAGAGCTCGAGCTCGTGCAGACCGCGTTCGACGCGGCGAGTGCATCCGCAGAGCTCGTCGAGCGCCAGCACGATGCGGGCAATACCTCGGACCTCGCACTCGCACGCGAACAGGAGCAGCGCGAACGCGCGCGCATCGAGATCGGACGAGCCAGGCAGAGGATCGCTGAACGCCGCGCGAACCTCGCCACGCTTTTCGGGGTTGAAAAGGACGTCGCGTGGACCGTGACCGGGCACCTTGCGGACCCTCCCGCAACGCTTCCCATGCTCGGCGACGTCGCCACGAGCGCAAACCTTGACCTCGAAGCACTTCGAGCGGATCTCGACGCCGCGACGGCGCGCCATTCGTACGCGATGGTCCGCACATTTCTTCCGGATCTAGACGCAGGTGTGGCCGTGGCGCGACGCGATACAGGAGGATGGGAAGCTGGGCCGGCGATTCGCATCGGAATCCCTCTCTTCAATCAACAACAAGGCCCCCGCGCGCGCGGTCGCCGAACAGCGACGGGCGACGAACGAGCTCGCAGCCACCCGCAGCGAGCTCGTCGAGCGCGCACTCGCGATGCGGTCGCGCGTCGAGCAGACGTTTGCGGAAGTGCGCCAGCTTGTCGATGTGGTGATGCCGCTCCGCAAACGGGTCCTGGAGCAAACCGTGCTGCAATACAACGCGATGAACGCGAGCACCTTCGAGCTCCTCGTGGCACGGCGCGACATGGTCGACGTCGGTCGCCAGTACATCGAAGCCCTGCGTAGCTACTGGAGCGCGAAGGCCGAGGCAAAGGCGCTCCGCCGCGGCGGTCGCGCGATGTTGACGAAGGAACAAATGCGATGAGCATATCTCGCCGAAGCTGGCTTCAAAGTGGCCTTGCAGCGGGCGCATTGGCCAGCGGCGTCATTGTCGTTCAATAGGCAGCGGGCCACTTACTGCGGAAGACGACGAGCATCCACTAAAAATGCGCCGTCACGCACGCACGTGCCGTGACCTTGATCGTCCGAGCGAGTCGCGCAGCCCGACCATTCGCCCGGTCGCATAGCTCGCGGTGCGATAGAGCATCGCGGAGTCGACTGGCTTCAGTCACTCAGAAACCGAACGACGACCCCCGAGAGATGCGACGGTCCGGTTCCCTCACCGTGTTCGAACTCTGCGCCGATTACCGCGTCGGCACTCATGGCCGCCGCGCGCGCTCGAAGCTCGTCGAAACCTTTGTCCTCGCTTGTGGCCTCCGAGTGAAAATCGAGCACCCCGATGATCTCCGTGGGACGGTCGATACGCTTGTCGGGGAACACCATGATGCGGCGTCCCGAGCCTAGTGCAGAGTCGGGAGAAGCATCCGGACCGGATGCGTTCGCGGTTGCCGAGCTCGTAACGTAGATCGGTGTCGTCGTGGATCCGGCGGGCGCTGGCACGCAGCCTACGAACAAACCGAGTGCAACGACACCGAGTGTTATGACGGTCATTGCAGTAGCGTGCGCCGAGGAACGAGCGGCTGTCGTTAAAATGTCGTGATCGACGGGGACACCGCCTTCATCCGATCGTCACGTTAAGCCTCGATGATCGGGCTTGAGCCCGACCGATACGTCACGCACCGTCGAGGTGGAGGATCACATGCGCATCTCGTCCGCTCTATTTATGATCGCGATTGCAGGTTGTGGTGCATCGGCGCCGTCGGCTCGTGCGCCGATGACTGCGAGCACGGCATCCGGCCCACATATTTTGGTGTCCGCTCAGCAAACCTGTCCGGCAAGTGCGAGTGGTTGCGACATTCTCGAAGTTGTCGACCTCCACACCTCTGCAACGTCCGAGGATAAAGGCTTCGACGAGCTTCGCCAGCATGCGGCCGACCTCGGAGGCAACGCTGTGCTCGGTGCTGAATTCGAGCACGGCGATGGTGCGGAGCCGTCGCACTTGTCCGGGATGGTCGTTCGTTACGCGGATCCGATTCCACCGCACGAAGTGCTCGGAGAGATTAATATTCCAAGCGACGAGAACAGCGCAGACAAAGGAATGGCCGCGATGTCAGCGCGACAGCGGGAGATGGGCGGCGACCGTGTGATCGGTGTGACCTTCGAGCACGGCGACCATGGCCAGCTCGGGCACTTACACGGTCAAGTCATCCGTTACACGCGTTGATCACCTTCAGATCTGCGACATCGCCCCGCGCGCGATCGAGATCGACGAGTGAATGGATCGCGACTACCTCGTGGGAACAGACGCTGCACTTCGTTGCCAGTGCGGTCGAAAGCGCCATCGCGGAGAGGCCGGAGGATGGGATTGAGACAGCGGAAGACGGAGCGCGGCCTGTGCAATCGCGCGCTTGTGTAACTCGGCCGGTTTCAGGAGGGAACACCTCCGAGGTTGCGTCCCGCGGGTATGCGAGCCCCATAGAAGGATCACGACGCATATCTGCGGAACCCCGCAAGATCATGGATCCCTGCCCCTGGCACGTGGGGTGCTGTCTCTCGAGGTCGCCACTACTCCAGGGAAAGACGACCGAATGCCCACCACGACCAACGCTCATCTTGCCGCCGGACTGATCGCCTCGTTTGGGTTGGTCGCGATCGCGCAGGCACGACCGCGAGTGGCTTCGAGCGAAGTTGGCCCGCACGTACGCGCAGAGACAACGCGCGACGAATCGACGATCGCTGATGACGCGTGCCCAGATACTGCTAACACGATTGCGGCTCGCATCGGCGCGCGGGTGAAAGTGCTCGAGGCCGTACGCTTTCGAAGCCGCGAGACCTCGTTCGCGTACGGTCCGCTCGTCGCGGATCTGCTCGTGCGCGAAGTGCTTCATCCATACCGAGGGATGGTGATCGCCGCCAGCGGTGGATTGCTTCGGCCGCGACCGTCACAGTGGTCGATCGATGGACGGCCTGAAGCGTTACGCCGCGCCGTCGAGACGAGCCTGCAGGTCCTGGGGCTCGAACGATTGGATCTCTGGCAGCTCCAGCGGATCGATCCGGATGTTCCGATCGACGATCAGTACGGCGCCATCGCCGAGATGCAACGCGTCGGGCTGATTCGCTTCGCCATGTCGGGCTTTGCAACGTGACCGTCGCGCAAATCGATGCCGCCGGACCGCATTTCGTCGTGACGTGCGTCCAGAGCCGCTACCACGTGATCGACCGCAGCGAAGAGCCCGTGCTCGAGCGCTGCGAGCGCGACGGGATTCCGCTCATCGCGTACTTCCCGCTCGCGACGGGCGCGCTCGCGGCCGCGGACTCGATCCTGGTTCGAATCGCCACCAAACTCGGCATCACGGCGAGCCAGGTCGCGCTCGCATGGTTATTGCGACGCTCGAAGGTGATCGTTCCGAGTCCCGGGACGACCCAACCAGGCCACGTCCGAGAGAACGTTACCGCTGCATCCGTTCGGCTATTGGATGACGAGTTCGGCGAGCTCGAACGCGTCGGCCGGAAAGCGGCACGGCTGCGTGCTCCGAAGGGCGGTGCCGGCCCTGGACCCGCTCGGTGATCATCTCACGGCAAAGCTATCGGCTTCGCAGGTGTAATGAACGGTGGCTCGAGCCGTCGTACGGGTATGACCACCACACTCACTGTCGAAGGAATGACCTGCTCATCGTGTATCTCTCACGTGAAACAAGCCCTGGCAATCGAAGGGGTCAGCGCCGTCGATGTTCGACTGGCCGACCAAGTGGTCACCATCGAGCATGAATCACGAATCACCAACCAAGAGCTCCGCAGGTTACTCGATCGCGCGGGCTACCCCGTCGTTGCAACGCCATCCGCACGAGCAGGAAGCTCCGGTGGCGGTTGCTGTTGCGGGCCCAAAACGCAGTCCGCCCTTCGCTGACCGGCTACCGTCGTCCTCGGCGCACGACGAGCAGTACCGCGACGATCACAGCGAGCGCCGCAAGCGCGACGATGAAAGGCAAGAAGTCGGAGCGCAACGCGATATTGCTGGCCAGAAAGCGACCGAACGCTACCGTCAACGCGATGGCGGGCCCCCAGCGCAGGAAGCTCGAGCGGGATGTCACCATATACGCGCCGATGCCAACAACGAGTATGCCGAAGCCGGCCATGAAACCGCCCCACGTGTGGAAGACGATTTCGAGCCATTCAGCCATTCGTGGAGAGAGCGCATCTGCGGAACTGCCCGTGAACCGCCGGCGACGGTGGGCTGGAACCACCGCCGAGCGGGGGTGCGGGATTATCGCTCGATAGTCCGGACCTCGGTGCGGTGCCCAGCACAGGAGCCGCTGGTGGTATCGGCAACATCGTCATCGGCGGCACGCTCGACTATCGCGTGCTCGTGCCGAGCGACATGAAAGCCGGCATGTACGAGATCCACGTCAACGAGCTATTCATCACGACCAACATCGGCGACCACATCGCGATCCTCGCCGAGCAGCTGCTGCTGACGAGCGAGCTCGGCACGACAGCTGGGCAGGATCATGGCTTCGTGTACGCAACGTTCTCCGAGCTACCGTTCCAGGGCAAAGGGATGGCAATCCGGTTTGGCCGGATGCGCCTCCGGTACGGGATCGACGCCAAGCTCGACGCACCCGCGAATCCGCTGCGCACCCCCGAGTACCGCACGCTCGGGGTAGTCTCGGATCGCGCGCTCGAGCTCGGGGGGTTCTACGGCTCGATCGAATACGTCGCGGCGATCGCGATGGGGCCCGACTTCGTGCTCGCCGACGCGGTCGGCGTGACGGGCGCTGTGATCGGAACGCTCAAGGTCCCGACGAAGGATCCGGGATTCCATCCTCTGTATGCGCGGGTCGGCACCGACTTCCAGGGGACGCGGCCGAATATCGGCCTGTCGGGGTTCTACGGCGACAGCTACCCCGTGGTCGCAGCCGCTGGCTTCCAGCCCGGCGATGCGATGCTGTTCGGCGGCTTCCTGGATCAGCACCGCGTGATCCGCAAGTCGCGTGTCTCGGTTGACCTGCGATGGAGCTGGAACAAGCTCAAGCTCGCCGGCGAGTACACGATCGGGCGCGACCGCGAGAACACCGGGCACACGACAGTGCAGGCGTACTACGGCCGTGCCGACTACGCCCTCAGGCCGCAGAAGATGACGATCCAGCTCCAGTACGACCGGTTCGATGATGGCCGGATGGGATCTCGGGCGGTGGGCGCTGCGGGCGCAGCGTTCACCTACAACATCAACGACAGTTCGTGGCTGCGCGCATTCGTTCAGGTCAACGAGCGGCTGTTGGTCGGCGAGGACGCTCCGTGGCTCGCGGGCACACAACTGCTGATGGCTTTCTAACCAAGGAAATGATCATGAGATGGCTGATTTCGATCCTCGTATTCGTCGCTGCTGCGATCGCACCACACCACGCCAGCGCGCACCAGCGAACCTGGCCCGGCAAGCGGCTTGCCGAGATGATGCCGGCCGCAAACAAGTTCACCGAGCGCAAGCTGACGCTGACCGCCGAACAGATCTCGTGGGTCGAGAAGACTCTCGGTGAATCGATCCTGACCGACGACAAGACGCCGTCGTTCTACGTCGGCGTTGACGGGAAAGGTCGCAGCCTCGGTGTGGTCGTGTTCGTGGACGCGACCGGCGAGAACGGCAAGATCGAGCTCGGCGTCGCGATCGATGCGGTGGGTGCGTCGACCAAGGTGGTGCTGTTCGAGCACGGCGAGAGCGGAGCGGTGGCCTCGAATGACTTTCTCGGCCAGCTCACCGGCAAGAAGGCTGCCGACAAGTTCAAGATCGGTGACGACGTCAAGGCCCCGAGCGGTGGCGGCAAGGCAGCGCAAGCGATCGCGACCGCGACACGGCGCACGCTCCTGCTCGCGATGGCCGGTCTTCGGCTGGGGACGAAGTGATGCCGGTCATGCGCTACGTCACCGTGATGCTGAGCGTCGTGATTGTCGTCGCTCTGTGCGCGCCCGCGGACGCGCTCCCCGCCTACGCACGCCTCTACCAAGGAAAGTACGGCTATCGCGTGCCTTGCGAGCTTTGCCACACCTCGGGCGGCGGGTCCGCGATCAACGACTACGGTCGTGACTTCCTGCGTGCGGGCGCGAACCTGCCCGCGTTCGGCAAGGTCGAGACCAAGGACTCCGATGATGACGGTTCCAACAACCTCGCCGAGATCACCGCAAAGGCCAATCCCGGCGATCCGCGCAGCACTCCGGCCAAGCTCGGCGATTGGCTCGCCAACGCGGGCCAGGCGAACGTTCCCACCGCGGATCTGAAGAAGCTATTTCCGTCGGCGGACTCCTTCGCAGCGCTTGAAGGCACACTCAAGCCCGCACAGGTGGAAGCGATCGAGAAGACGATCGGAGCGAAGCTCCTGGACGAAGATCGGTTGCCCACGTTCTACTTCGCGATCAAGGGCGGCAAGCGGTATGCACTCGCACAATACGTATCGATCCGGGCCGAACCCGGACTCGTAACCATCGCGGTCGCGATGGACACCACAGGCATCGTCAGCGGCGTGAAGATTCTCAAGAACCCCGCGAGCAAGGGGGGTCGAGGACGACAAGTTCCTCGCACAGTTCCGCGGCAAGAAACGCGACGACCCGCTGATCGTGGGCAAGGACATCATAGCGGTCGATAAGGCCGAGGCGTTGTCGAAGGACGTCGCGCTCGCCGTCCACAAGGCGATCGCCACGATCAACGTGGTCTTCGCCAAGTGACACGACGTGGCCCTGTCCGTGATGCCGACTCGTGCGGGACATGACGAACGGCGATGTCCCTTGCACTGTTGAATTTAGGTGGCGGTTGAGTTGATTAGTACGTGTCCTTCTTCGGTGGTGCAACAGTGGTGGCCGAGTTCTCGCGGCGTAGGTCACGGATGAATGGATCGATCCTCCACGTCGACGTGCGAT
>Ga0209511_1003963_pt1 | contig 11020 bp, 10 predicted proteins | sample SSSSmetaG_FD_184141 | JGI IMG/M metagenome (GOLD analysis project Ga0209511, IMG submission 184141) | Glacier valley bacterial and archeal communities from Borup Fiord, Nunavut, Canada, to study Microbial Dark Matter (Phase II) - ​SSSS... | ecosystem: Environmental > Aquatic > Freshwater > Ice >... | reverse complement strand
CGATTCGGGTTGTCCGATCGTTGCCAATTCCTTTTCTTTTGCCAGTCTGCGCTTTTTTGCATAAAGCTGAATAACGGCTGCCATTGCCACAATCATGGCAAAGATTCCCCAGGCGGTGGCGCTAGTGGGTAGATTGTTTTTAAACACTGCCAGCATGACGATGATTACAAAAAACACGGTGGGCAACTCGTTAAACCAGCGAAACTGCTGCCCGGTCATTTTGCACTCATTGGCGGCGAGGCGCTTCATAATGATTTTGCAGTAGTAGTGGTAAGCCAGTAGCACAGCGACGCAGGCAAGTTTGGCTTGGAGCCAGGGTTCTTTGAGCACATCTGGCTCGGTGGTGAGCAGCCCGATCGCCATCGCCACGGTTAACAGCATCGCAGGAGTCATGATGATGCTGTAGAGTCGCTTCTCCATGATTTGATATTGGTTTTTGAGAATGCTGCGCGCTGGCTCTGGTTGCTCATCTGCTTCGGCGTGATAAACGAACAGTCGAGGCAGGTAGAACATCCCGGCAAACCAGGCGACAATTCCAACAAGGTGAAACGCTTTGAACCAGAGATATGACATGAGACAATCCTTCAGAGTGTTGGATTTTAGTGAGAATCGGCTTGAGAAACAGAGGTAATCTCTCTATTTACCAGTTTCTGATATTGAGGCATCGATCGGGGGTGTCTTAATAAATTTGATGTCTAAAATTACGATCGCTGCTGTGGAAAACTCTAATTCGTTTAGAAATCTGATTACCCGCCTCTGCTGCTTGCGCTTTCTCTATCTTATTTGCTAGAAGCCAGTATTTATATAGTTTTCAGCCCAAATTATGCTGCGCCTGAAGCAAGTTTCTTTTTTTAGAAAACATTTAAGCGGCTCTGATTAAAAAGTGGTAAAGTATGGAGCGATTCATCTCGTACACCACGATAGAATCAGGGTTTCAGCTCAAAAGTACGTCAAAAGACGTTGCTACCAAAAAGTTTTCCACAGCTCATCCGACCTTCAAGGACTCGGATAGGTCAGCTTGTGGAAAACTTTCTATAATCTGTGGAAAAGTCCCTTGTTCGTGTCAGAGGCTTTTAGGAAGTCTGATTAGTCTGCCGTCGATCGCTGCCTCACTTTTCCGATCAAGACCTGAATTCCTAGCCCAAACAGCCCGATCGCCGCTAACCCAAATACTCCGGTTCCCAAAGCGCTCAAACCGACCACTAATGTTCTCACGGCAACCGCAATATTTGCGGTCGTGATGTTGTGATATTGCAGGGGTTTGCTCGCAAAAGAGAGCGCGATCGATTGAGTCATACTGTATAAAACAAACGCCATTCCACCCGCAACGAGTGATCCTAAAACACACTGCAAAGGGCTGGGCATATCGGGCTGAGTCGTGGGTTTAGAAGATGTCATAACAAAAAGAGTGAGATAACTTTAAGGTTTTTTGAGAAGCGATCACTGAGGGGCTAACCGAACTCCAGACGTACAAAATCTTGTCACCCAAAGATCTAAATTGGGATCAGCGATCGCCGTCATCTGATCTTTAACCTGCTCGGCTTGGGCATGAGACTCGACTAACCCAAACACTGTCGAGCCAGAACCGGACATCATTGTACCGAGAACGCCTAAACGTTGAAAGCGATCGCGGAGTTGCTGCACTTGAGGATATTCGGGCAAGACGACGCGCTCTAGATCGTTGTGAAGCAATTGACCGATTTGAGCGAGATTTTGTTGAGCGATCGCTGCCATCATTCCTCTAGATTGCTGCTTTCGCGCTTCTACATCACTAGCACTTTTGGGATAGGTATCACCAAACTGCTGCCGATAAGTTTGATATGCCCAAGGAGTTGAAATAGGCAAATCGCGATATTTGGCTAACACGACATATATATTGTGGAGATCGGGCAGACCATCAAGTTGCTCTCCTCGTCCCGTCGCCAGCGATGTCCCGCCTGAGATGCAAAACGGAATGTCAGATCCTAACGTCGCCCCTAATTCCTGAAGATCAGAGTGAGTGAGTCCGAGGTTCCACATTAAGTCTAGACCGACCAGCACCGCTGCCGCATTGCTAGAACCGCCAGCTAGCCCCGCACCCATCGGAATGCGCTTTTGAATCTTGATTTCGACTCCGCCAAATTTTGCGAAGTAGTCTGGAAACTCTCTCACCATTAAATCGGCAGCTTTGTATGCCAGATTGGTTTGATCTTGTGGCACATCAGGGTTATCGCACCACACCCGAATGGCTTCTGTCCCGATCGGGCGCACTGTCACCACATCGGCTAGCTCAATGCTTTGCAGCACCATCACCAATTCGTGAAACCCATCGGAGCGATCGCCCACGATTTGCAAATATAAGTTGATCTTCGCAGGTGCGATCAGAGAATAGGAACGCATAAAAAATCAGGATTCAGGGATCAGGGTTTGGGCATCAGGATCAACTCCCACGTCTACAGTGTTGCTGAGGTCAACCCAATTGGCAACGCTGAGATCTTCAGCACGAGCTTGAGGATTGACCTCTAATTGTTCCAGAATCTGAGTCAGTCGATCGCCCTCGATCAAACTCTTCAAATTGTTTCGCAGCATTTTGCGTTTGCTAGAGAAGCCGAGTCGAATCAAAGTCTGCATTTGTCGGGGATTGTGAGCGGGATTTTTAACGGTGCGGGGACGCAAACGAATCACCGCAGAGTCTACTTTTGGAGGAGGCTGAAAGGCTTTGGCAGGAACGTCACAAATAAACTGACAGTCGGCTAGATATTGAACTCGCACCGATAACGCTCCAAAGTGGGTCGATTTTGGATTCGCGCACAGCCGCAACGCCACCTCTTTTTGCACGAGCAGCACGATCGAGTCGAAGGGTTTGGGGTTGGGATGCCCGATCGTGCCCAGCAATTTCTCCAAAATCGGTCCCGTAATGTTGTATGGAATATTAGCAACGACTTTATTCGGATTCTGAAATGCAGGAGCGGGGATTAAAAGTTCGTCAAGGTCGATCGAGAGAAAGTCTCCCTGCAGCAGCAAAAAGTTATCGATTTGACCCAGTTTTTTGGCTAAAAGCGCACACAAGTCTCGATCGATTTCAACCCCAACCACGGCTTCGGCTTGACTGAATAATTGTCGAGTCAAAACACCCGTACCGGGACCAATTTCTAGGACTCGATCGCGCTTCGATAGCTCTGCCGAACTGACGATCTTACCCAGGGCTTTCTCGCTGCGGAGCCAGTGCTGACCGAATTGTTTGCGGGTTTTGGTCACAGTTTTATGCAGGTAAACCCACTAATTGACCCGAACCAGAAATGACAGTGCCGATCGCAGATCCCTTAATACGATGGGCGGCAAAAAAATCAAGGGTTTGAGTGACTCGATCTGGCGGCACAATCACCACAAATCCAATTCCCATATTAAAGGTATTCAACATATCGGTTGGGCTAACGTTTCCTTCGGTTGCTAACCATTTAAAGATTGGCAGAACGTCCCAGCTATTAGGATTGACTTCGATAGTTTGATCTTTTTGCAAACAGCGAGGCAGATTTTCGGGCAAGCCGCCCCCAGTAATATGCGCCATGCCATGAATCGGAATCTCGGCTTTGAGCGCGGCAAGAATCGGCTTAACGTAAATGTGAGTCGGCGTAAGCAGGACTTCACCCAAACTTTTTCCAGCTAACATTTCGGGCTGATCGCTCCAGTCAAATCCGCGATCGCCCACAATCTTGCGAACCAAACTAAAGCCATTGCTGTGAACTCCAGAGCTAGGAAGCCCGATCGCGACATCTCCAACCTGCACCTGAGAGCCATCTAAAACCAGACTTTTCTCAACAATGCCGACGCAGAACCCCGCTAAATCATATTCATCTGCTTGATAAAAACCCGGCATTTCAGCCGTTTCGCCACCCAGCAGCGCACAGCCAGCCAGCTCGCACCCCTGCACAATTCCTGACACGACCTCAGCGAGTTGTTCGGGCTGCAAACGTCCCGTCGCTAAATAATCTAAAAAGAACAGTGGCTCTGCTCCACAGGTCAGCACATCATTGACGCACATTGCGACGAGATCAATCCCAACCGTGTCGTGCCGATCGAGCGTGTGAGCAAGTTTTAGCTTGGTGCCCACGCCATCAGTGCCCGATACCAACACGGGTTCTCGATAGCCTGCGGGGAGTTGAAACAGTCCACTAAAGCCTCCGATGCCGCCCATCACTTCAGGGCGATGAGTGCGCTTGATGAGACTGCTGATGCGATCGACAAATGCCCGTCCTGCCTCAACATCAACTCCCGCCTCTCGATAATCCATGAATTAACCGCCTCTGTAGTCCGTCGCAAATGCTGAATGCTGCACTCTTGACTAACGCAAGATCACTGATTTTTTGAAGTCGTGCAGACGTAAGACTTCAGCATAACCCACAACTACCATGAAGCTAGTGTGAAGTCTTCATGAAGTTCCCAGTCGAAGCAAATCTTGAAAGTTTTCGAGAATCGCTTCTCTATAAGGCTTTGAAGTCAATTAAGTAGTGTGAAGGTATCGTAAAGTTTTTTTACATACCGACAATACCCTGATCCCCTGGGCAAAAACTTCATGGTAGTCTGTTGCAGTTCTATAAACAGGAGTAAAAACGGAACGAGTACGAGTTTATCAACAGCATCCTTGCAATATTGCAACCCGATGGTCAAACTCAAGCTCGATTAGCAAGTGTCCTTCACCTATGGAGATATGAATCAAATACTCATTAGCGGTCTTACTGCAACCCTGTTGATCACGACCTCACTCGGTCTTAGCCACAGCAACAATGCTGAAGCATCACCCGCAGTCAGCCAACCCTCTGAAGCAGATCAAAACGCTTCCTCACCGCCGCATTCGCCGATAGGTGATGTTGTCAAAGTTGGTGAGCAACAGAGCCAAACCCCGTCCGCAGAGGACACGATCGCCAAGATCCAAACCCACGAGCACGCTGGACGCAAAGCCGCAACGCTCTATGTTCGTAACATCCCGGTTTTAACCTTCATTGGTTCACAGTCCGCCTCCTCTGGTGGGGTCAAAATGGGAGCGACGCAGACTGATGAATCGTCTCAAATCGCCAGGCTCAAGTCCGGTTCTGTCAGCGCAACAGCCCAGTCTTTAGAGCAGCGTCAGAATTCTAGCCAAGATTCGCAGCGCGATCCGGTCACGAGAGCCACCGCGATCGCTGCCAAACTCAATCAACTTTATCGTCAAGGCGTAGATGCAAAAGGCATCACGGTGAAATGGAAGCAAGCCCCTAATGGAACGGGCGATCGCTACATTATCGAAGCCAACAAGACGACGATCGTGGCAGTCGATGCCGACACGATTCTACCCGACACGACCAAAAACCCTGAGCAAGACGCGCTGCAAGTCACCAATCGCCTCCGTCGTCTGATTGGAGATGCTGCCCCGCTCAAGGAAGTGCCCAACAAACCCAACAACAGCGGGCAACAAATCTCTCTAGGACCGATTAAGTTCCGTTTAGATGGGTGGGCTTCTTGGTATGGTCCTGGATTTAACGGCAGTGCCAGTGCGAGCGGTGAGATCTTCAATCAAAATGCGCTGACAGCGGCTCATCGTTCTCTCCCGTTTGGGACGCAAGTGCAAGTCACAAATTTGGACAACGGACGATCGGTGATTGTGCGAATCAACGATCGCGGTCCTTATTCGGGCGGTCGGGTTATTGATCTCTCAGCAGGGGCGGCTCGTATGATAGGAGTCATTCAAAGTGGTGTTGCTCCGGTTCGTCTAGAGGTGATGACTTCTAGAGGGTCAGTAGCATCCGGCAACTAATTCGCTGATGGCGGATGTATTCGATGAATCGTTTGTATGTTTTACGGATCGATTCTCTTCTACATCCGTTTTCTGTTCAAAATTGCCTTAACCCTCTCAGTGGCTGTCCATTTTCTGCTTCTGTTAAACCCTTGCTTTGCACCAAAACGCCAAAGTTGCCGAGTCCCATTGGGTTCATCAATCGATGCAGGGCATCTCGGCGCAGAATTACAGTTTGAATATCTTGATTATTTTTAGCGTCAATTTCGCTGAGTGCGGCAAGTCGATCGCCCAACCCCAACGCCATTAAAAACAGCCCTTGCTGCGTGAATCCTAAATTTTTTAACCCCGCTCGATCGCCCTGTCGCTCTAATGCTGTGAAGTCAACATGAGCCGTAATATCTTGCTGACCGACCTGAATATAGGGATTGTTGTGATGACTATGCTGGTAGTAACACTGCAACGTTCCCTGCGATCTCATCGGGTTGTAATAGCGAGTTGCGGGATAGCCATAATCGATCGTTAAAAGATATCCACGTTGAATGCGATCGGTGACTAAACTCAGCCAATCTAATGCCGCTAAGTTGACCTCAGTTCGATAGCCGTCTGGATAATTAGGCGAACTTAAATCAATTCCGTTGAGATCAAAATAGTCAGTCAACCTGGAAGTTGAGGGTTGATCAATCACCTCCGCGAATCCATTAGACTGTGCAGTCACGTAAATTTCTTGAAGTTTGCGGTTCGTCAACGTCACCAGATGAACCGGAAACGCATCGACTAATTCGTTTGAGAAAACGCATCCTGTGATTGAATTAGCCGAAATAGTGTCTAGCGATCGCCATTCAATCTGCACGTCTGATTGCCACGATCGTAATCGTTGCTGTTGTTCTGCCATCAGAGCGGCAGATTTCTCAACAATCACATAATCTAAACAAGCAAAACAGTCAGGATGATGACCTTGCAAACCGCTCAACACATCTGCGGCTAATAGTCCTTGTCCGGCTCCGATTTCAACCAATGTGAATGGCTGAGGCTGACCCAAAATTTGCCACATCTCTGCAAACTGTTCAGCCAACAGCTCACCAAAATCTGTAGCTAAATGGGGCGAGGTGAAAAAATCACCGTGCGCCCCAATCTTTTCATTATGTGCAGCATAATAGCCATACTGCGGATGGTAAAGTGCCATCTCCATATACTCAGCAAACGAAACCCGACACTCGGAACTGTGGAGAATGTGCTGAGTAATCAAATCAGACAAGGCAGATGCTCGATCGGGTAAATCGCTCACAGGAAACAGCAGTGTTGATGGTCAATCAATTGAGTCGCTCTCTGTCAAAATCTAGGGGTAGAGAAGTCAGAACTAATCTTTGCCCTGCCCCAGGTTCACCATACTCCGCGCTGCGCTTAAATCAGGCGATCGTAGCGGGCACTGCTTCTTTCTTGTTGGTTTCAAACGCAAGGACAAACTCAGTAGTGGGTCGAGTTTGCTTCAGCACCTTTATATAGCAATCGGCATCGGTGCGACGACGAAACCGAATTACCAATTGACGTTGAAGATCGGGCAGAGTTTGATAGACAGCCCAGGGGGTCAGTTGCTCTTGATAATTCATAGTTCAATTTTTGGGAATGTGTGGTTGAGGAGCGTAAAAAATTTAGGTGAGCAGTAAGGGCGCTCTGCCGAACCAGACGCTACTTATAGTGTTGCTGTCTTGGCTTCTCCCTAGTAATAGCGGTTAATTCTGAAGTTGTCAACCCTTACTTGATCGAAATTTCAAAGGAGACATCTACTCAGTTATTGAAGCTTTTTGCACGGCGATCGACCTGGCAACGTAGAATCTGCCATAGAAGTTTTGCACGATCAAACCTTATGCAATCTCTCAACTTTGAAAGGCTCAAAAAGTTTATCCTACGTCGTTAAATTTAGACAGAAGCATTTTGACTTAATTAAGAAACATACATTTGCACTAATGCAACTCATTTCACACAAATCAGATAGATTGTTTTTTCCCAACATTTAATTATTTGCTGTGCGAAATGTTGAATTAGAAACTTGAAGTGAAAATTTGAACAAACTCAGGCGGCTCAAACTCTCGTAGCTCAATCGGAGCACCCAGAATTAACTGATAAAAAGTAGTTTCAATGCGGCAATCTTGATGAGAGCTTCATACTACCGTGAAACTGATCAACTTTTAGAAAGCTTTGTTTTTACTGATAATTATGTGATGAACTTAACCAAATGCTTGGAAGCTCAATTCATGAAGTTCGATAGTAAGTTTGTGCTAATCATTTGAGACAAAAAATAGGGATGCACCGAAGCCCATCCCTAATGTTAAAAAATGGATTTGAGATTAGCGATCGACTGATCCCATGATGATATCGACGCTTCCCAAGATAGTAACGACATCTGCAACTTTCATGCCCTTCAGCAAATGGGGCAAAATTTGCACATTGTTAAAGTCAGCCGCCCGAATCTTCCAGCGCCAGGGGAACGGGTTATCATCTCCCATAATAAAGATGCCTAGCTCACCCTTGCCGCTCTCAACTCTGACGTAGTGTTCACCTTTAGGAATCTTGAACGTCGGCGCAATCTTCTTGCCAATGAACTGATAGTCAAAGCTATCCCACTCAGATTTCGGTCCTTCTGCCATACGCTTGGCTTCTAAGTTTTCAAACGGACCGCCCGGTAGGGCAGCGATCGCCTGTCTGATAATCTTGACCGACTCGCGCATCTCCCGAATTCGCACAATATAGCGAGCAAAGCAGTCTCCTGCCGTCTCCCACTGCACGTCCCAGTCAAAATCGTCGTAGCATTCGTAGTGGTCAACTTTTCGCAAGTCCCATTTAACGCCTGAGGCGCGCAACATGGGACCCGATAACCCCCAGTTAATCGCTTCGTCGCGCGTAATGGTGCCGATCGCCTCCACTCGTTTGCGGAAAATTGGGTTATCGGTGATCAGCCGCTCATACTCATCCACTTTGGGCAAGAAGTAATCACAGAAGTCTTCGCACTTATCGATCCAGCCGTAGGGTAGGTCAGCCGCAACTCCACCGATGCGGAAATAGTTGTGGTTGATCATGCGATAGCCACAAGCCGCTTCCCACAGGTCGTAAATCAGTTCGCGTTCGCGGAAGATGTAGAAGAATGGCGTTTGTGCCCCTACGTCTGCCATGAATGGACCTAGCCACAGCAGATGATTGGCGATGCGGTTTAGCTCTAGCATGATGACGCGGATGTGACTTGCGCGTTTAGGAACCGCAATTCCTGCCAGCTTTTCGGGAGCGTTGACCGTCACCGCTTCATTAAACATACCTGCGGCGTAGTCCCATCGACTTACGTAGGGCACAAACATAATGTTGGTGCGGTTTTCGGCAATTTTTTCCATGCCTCGGTGCAGGTAGCCGATCACGGGTTCGCAGTCGATCACGTTCTCCCCGTCAAGGGTGACGATCAATCGCATCACCCCGTGCATTGAGGGATGGTGCGGACCCATGTTGAGAATCATGGGTTCGGTTTTGGTTTCGAGCATTGCCATAGATGTTCAGCCTCTCCCTTAGAGATTTTGGAATAGCCCTACTTCAGTCTCGGATGATAATTATGTATATCGCTGCTCACTTGAGGTTCGCCTTCTTAATTATAGAGAGCGCTGGCTGTAAACGTTGGCGGGGATAGATTTTGCTGGCAATGAAGTTTTTGCAGAAAATCAATAGAGACCAGTCGATGTTAGACCAAACCGATGCTTCTAAGATGAGAGAGACGGACAAGCTCAACGATAAACACAGATGGTACAAGCACTTCAAAAAACGCTGACTCTAGAGGAATTTCTGAAACTGCCAGAGACAAAGCCTGCTGGTGAATATGTGAATGGTCAAATTATTCAAAAGCCGATGCCACAAGGAAAGCACAGCAAACTTCAGGAAGAGCTTGTTGGCGCTGTCAATACGATCGCCAAACTTCAAAAAATTGCCTACGCGTTTCCAGAGCTACGATGCACGTTTGGGGGGCGATCGACGGTTCCTGACATCGCGGTGTTTGCCTGGGAGAGAATTCCGCTTGATGAGAATGGGGATATTGCCAATGTATTTAATGTGGCTCCTGACTGGACAATCGAGATTCTCTCTCCTGATCAGAGTCCTACTAAAGTAACGAGAAATATTTTGCACTGTCTCAGTCACGGATGCCGAGCAGGTTGGCTGATCGACCCTGATGTCCGATCGATTCTGGTGTATCCATCGGGTCAACAGCCAACATTTTTTGAAGAGCCTGACGAAAAATTACCCGTTCCAGATGTGGTGAAGGATTTAGAGTTAACAGTGGGTGACGTGTTTGGATGGCTGAAAGTATGACTTCTGTGTCGGATGATTCTGATTTGGCGATCGCGCCTGAGTTTTTGCACATTCCGGTGCTGCATCGAGAGGTGATCGAAGGGTTAGCGATTCGTCCCGACGGTCACTATTTAGATGCAACCGTGGGCGGAGGTGGACATACATCGCTCATCTTAGCGGCGGCAGATGGGGTGCGGGTGACTGCACTGGATCAGGATGATCAGGCGATCGCCGCTGCTACCCAAAAACTAGCGGAATTTGGTGATCGAGTCACATTCAAGCACAGCAATTTTGCCAAGTTCAACCCAGGAGAAACCAAGTTTGACGGCATTCTGGCAGATTTGGGCGTGAGTTCTGCCCAGTTTGATATTGCCGATCGGGGCTTTAGTTTTCGTCACGAGGCTCCACTAGACATGCGAATGGATCGCGGACAATCGCTCACCGCCGCCGAGATTATCAATTATTGGGATGAAACCAAACTCGCCAATATTTTCTACACCTATGGCGAAGAACGGCTTTCACGACGCATTGCCCGACGCATCGTAGAACGACGCCCTTTGCAGACGACAACCGAATTGGCAGAGACGATCGCGCATTCAGTGCCCCGTCAATATCGATATGGGCGCATTCACCCCGCAACTCGCGTCTTTCAAGCACTTCGCATCGCCGTTAATCAAGAACTCACGGTGTTAGAAACGTTTGTTAATCAGGCTCCGCAGTGGCTCAAGCCCGATGGCAGACTTGCGATCATTAGCTTTCACAGTTTAGAAGATCGAATTGTGAAACACCGTTTAAAAGAGTCACCATTACTGCGAGTGCTGACCAAAAAACCAATTATTGCCCAAGAAGACGAGTTAAAAGAAAATCCTAGAGCACGATCGGCAAAACTCAGAATTGCAGAACGATTAGAGGATTAGGCAGTGTTTTGAAACTCTGGTCTTCGTTGCT
>Ga0209511_1003962_pt1 | contig 11021 bp, 10 predicted proteins | sample SSSSmetaG_FD_184141 | JGI IMG/M metagenome (GOLD analysis project Ga0209511, IMG submission 184141) | Glacier valley bacterial and archeal communities from Borup Fiord, Nunavut, Canada, to study Microbial Dark Matter (Phase II) - ​SSSS... | ecosystem: Environmental > Aquatic > Freshwater > Ice >... | reverse complement strand
GGTGATTGACGTGCCGAGCAGCGGCTACTTCGCCGCCTCGGGCCTGGCCGAAGCCATCGGGGTACCGTATCGGCGGGCAATGGTCAAGAACAACCACCTGGGCCGCTCGTTCATCGTGCCCACCCAGGCCGGCCGCGAAGACGTGGTGAAGAAAAAACTCAACCCGATTCGGGAGTTTGTCGAGGGCAAAAAAATCGCCGTCGTGGACGACTCCATCGTGCGCGGCACCACTTCGCGGCGCATCGTGCGGCTACTGCGCGAAGCCGGCGCGACGGAAGTCTATTTCATTTCCAGCGCCCCGCCCATCGTTTCGCCCTGCATCTATGGCATCGATATGGCCATGAGCACGGAGCTTATCGCGGCCAATTATTCGGAAGACGAAATCTGCCGCTACATCGAAGCCGACCGCGTTATCTACCAGGATTTTGGCGACTTGCGCGAGCTATTGAGCGAAGATAAGGGCCACGGCGGCTCGTGTTTCGCCTGCTTCACGGGCCAGTACCCGACGGGCGACATTACGCGGTATTTGCGCCACATTCAGGAGGAGCGCCAGAGCCACCGACCGGTGAATAAGTCGTTGTCGGTAAGCGCGAAAGCGCCCGCGCCGACGGAACATTAAATGCAATTATCAATGAGCAATGAACAATGAGCAATTCAGCTTTTGATTCAATCCTTCTTGCTCATTAACCAGAATTGTTCATTGCTCATTGTTCATTGCTCATTGATGATTGACTCCGGTTACTCCATTGCCGACGGCAACGCCGCTTCGCGCACCGCTTACGCCTGGGCGAAAAAGACTTTCGCCACCCGCGCCGGCCTGCCGGGAGAACCCGCCCAAAACCTCGACGGCGGCTTCTCGAACGAAATCCGTTTCGGCAGCGAACGCCTGGGCATCAGCTCCGACGGCATCGGCACCAAAATCGAAGTGGCCGAGCGCCTCGACCGCTACGACACGCTGGGCTACGACCTGGTGGCGATGACGGCCGACGACCTCATCGCGGCCGGTTTCGTGCCGACTAATTTGTCGAACATCATAGACGTGCGCCACCTCGACGGCACCGTGATTGACGAGCTGATGCGTGGCCTGCACGATGCCTGCCTGTTCGCGGGCATCGCCATCACGGGCGGCGAAATCGCCGAGCTGGGCGAGCGCATCGGCGGCTACGCCGGTGCCCGCATGAATTTCAACTGGTGCTCGACGGCCATCGGTGTGCTGCACCCGAGCCTGGAGCAACCCCTAAGTGGAGCCGCCGCCCGGGCCGGCGACGCGGTGGTGGCGCTGGCCTCGCCGAGCTTCCGCTCGAACGGCTACTCGCTGGCCCGCAAGACGTTGGAGCGGTTGTTTGGGGCGGAGTGGCACAAGGTTGAGTTAAGAGTTAAGAGTTATGAGTTAGGAGTTGAGGCGGCCGCTTCGACTGTTGCCGAGAAGCAACCCTTAACTCTTAACTCTCAACTCCTAACTCAAAAAACCTGGGGCGACGCGCTCCTAGCCCCCAGCCTCATCTACGCCCCCGGCCTGACGGCCCTCTTCGAGGCCGGCCTGCCCGTGCGCGCGGTGGCCCACATCACGGGCGGCGGCGTGGCCGACAACTTCCAGCGGGTGCTCAAAAACGGCCTCGGCGCGGTGCTGGACAATCTTTTTCCGCCCCTGCCGGCCATGCAGCGCCTGCTCGAACTCGGCAACATCCCGCTCGAAACCGCCTACCTCTACTGGAACATGGGCACCGGCATGCTGCTCGTGCTGCCCCCCGAAGCCGCCGACGCGGCCGTGGCCAGCCTGCAAGCCAGCGGCTACCAGGCCCAGGTGGCCGGCCACCTCACGGCCGAAGCGGGCGTGACGCTGCGCGTGGCGGGCGGGGTGGAGTTGCGGTACAAATGATTAATGGGTCAGTAAGATAAATACATTACTGTTACTTAAAAACATTGGCACTTGTGAGTTTAAATGTCAAATATTGACAAGCCAAATTACCTCATGTCACATAAAAAACATAATGCTCGGGCTGAGAAGAACATTATAAACGATGTAGAGAGCTACGGTTGGTCAGTTGCTTTGTTAGAATCCGATACAGCAACACCTTCTTTTGCTTACACAATTGGATTGTGGAAAAATTTTGACTATCCAGAGATAATTGTTTTTGGATTAGCCACTAATACTCTTCACACACTCCTAAATGATGTTGGCGAGCTCATTCGCGAGGGGAAAGAGCCGTCGCTAAACACTAATAATGACGAGATTTTAAATGATTTTCCTGTTCAGTTTCGACAGGTTGATATCAGTAATATTGCAGACTATTTTGGCTATGCACAGTGGTTTAATAATCACGAATATTTTCCGGCAATACAACTATTCTGGCCTGACAAAGACAAAAACTTTCCCTGGGATTCAGGCTACGATGAAAAGCTCAAATTCTGTCAGCCTATTTTAGACCGCAAGCTTCTTTTTAAATTTTTTGAAGAGGAGAACACCGCTGCATTTTTGTCAAAGCTCAGTTTGAAGGAAGGCAAGCCCATTCTTTGGGTCTGGCACGATGATGACGACGGTACTTGGTCATTTGCAAATAGGTCGAGTGATGACATGATGCTTGTTGGGTTGGGTGAGGTCGTCGAACACGACTTTACTGTGAACGACTTATTCAATTTGCCAACGGGTCAGATTGCAATGCGAAAGTTTGTTGGTGATAAGTGGAAAAGAGCAAAGCTTTGATTGGGTTGTCATTAGCTAAAAAGCGTTACACCGCCCGCCCCGGCCGTCTCGCCAGCACCAGCTCCGTCCGAAACGCGTGCAGCCCCTGCTCCAGGCCCACGGGATAAACGTGCGGGTTGAGGAAGCGGCGGATGCTGGGGTCGAGGCCCGCGACTTGCTGGCGGGCGTGGGCGCGACTCTCGGTCAGGGTGGGCAAGGGGCTGACTAGCTGGCCGTCGCGGAGCACGGGCTGGAGCAAATCCACGAACGGTGCGCCGGGGTGCACGGGACGGCGGCGGGTGGCATCGGTGGGGTCGAGGATGACCGGCGCGTCGGGCAGGGGCGCGGGGGCGGCCAGGTTGTAAATCATGTCGGCGCGCGGTTGGCTTTGCTCACTAGTGTAGCGTCGAACTTGCAGGATGCCGGGGATGCTGGTTTTGGCCTGCTGCTCGCTGAGCTTGATGGTGAAATCCCAGCCGGTGCCGTCTGCGGTGCGCAAGGCGGCGAGTTTGTACACGCCCCCCAGGGCGGGCTGGTTGTAGGCCGTCACGAGCTGGGTGCCTACGCCCCAGGTGTCGATGCGCGCGCCCTGCTGCCGGAGGCTGGCGATGAGGTTCTCCTCCAGGTCGTTGCTGGCCACGATGCGCACTTGCGTCAGGCCGGCCGCGTCGAGCAGCTGGCGGGCCGCTATCGACAAATACGCCAAATCGCCCGAATCGAGGCGGATGCCGCCCAACTCGTGGCCGCGCGCGCGCAGGTCGAGGGCAACCGCGATGGCGTGGCGCACCCCTTCGAGCGTGTCGTAGGTGTCCACCAGAAACACGGAGTCGTCGGGAAACGCGTCGGCGTAGGCGGCAAAGGCCCGCCGCTCGTCGCCAAAGGCCTGCACCCAGGCGTGGGCGTGGGTGCCGCGCACCGGAATGCCGTAGAGCCGGCCGGCCAGCACGTTGCTCGTGGCGTCGGCCCCGCCCAGATACGCCGCCCGGCTGGCCCCGAGGCCGCCGTCCGGCCCCTGCGCCCGGCGCAAGCCAAACTCCAGCACGGCATCGTCCGGCCCGGCCGCGTCGCGCACGCGGGCGGCTTTGGTAGCGATGAGAGTCTGAAAATTGAGCAGCGTGAGCAAGGTCGTTTCCACGAGCTGGGCTTGCAGCAGCGGCCCTTGCACCCGCAGCAGCGGCTCCTGCCCGAAGACGACCGTGCCCTCGGCCACGGCATCGACGGCGCAGGTGAATTTAAGCTCCCGCAAATAAGCCAGGAAGTCGTCGGGAAACAGCCGTGCGCCCCGACTGCCCGTCAGCGAAGCCAGGTAAGCAATGTCCTCGTCGGCGAAACGCAAATTTTGCAGGTAGTCCACGGCCAGGGCCAGGCCCGCCGCCACGGCGTAGCCGCCCCCGAACGGCGCTTTGCGGAAATATAGGTGAAACACGGCTTCACGCTCGTGCAGACGCTGTTTCCAGTAGCCATAGGCCATCGTGAGCTGGTAGAGGTCAGTGAGTAAACCCAGTGCGGGGCGGTAGAGGCCGGAGAGGGGCGCGCCGTGCGCGTCGGGAGCGTTGTTCATGGACGCAAAACTATCGACTCGCGGTCGGCAACGGATTTAGGTTTTACTTTGTCGGCGTGAGTGAATCTGTTATTTCGTGGGCCTGGCTGCACCGGGTGGGCCATTTGTCGTCGGGGGCGCGGCTGGGGCTGGCCTTGGCGGTGGGCGTGGCCGTGTGGTTTTTCAGCCCGACTCATTACACGCCGCTCGTGCGGCTGGTGCTGGGTTGGGATGCGTTCGCCGTTACCTCGCTGCTGGTCATCTGGTTGGCGATTCTCACGGCCGATACCGCCCGCATCCGCCGCGTGGCCGCTTCCGAAGACCTGAGCCGGGCGCTGAGCTTCGTGTTCGTGCTGGTGGCGGCCGGGGCGAGTCTGCTGGCCGTCGTGCTGCTGCTCGGCACGCTGCACGGCATGAGTCCGGCCGCCATTGTGCGCCACGTCGGCCTGAGCATCGTGGCCGTGGGCGCGGCCTGGCTGCTGGTCCACACCGTGTTCACGCTCCGCTACGCCCACATCTACTACGATGCCCGCCCCGACGGTACCGACGTGGGCGGGCTGATTTTCCCCGGCGATGCCCAATACATGCAGGAACCCGACTACCTTGACATCGCCTACTTCGCCTTCATCGTAGGCATGACCGCCCAAACCGCCGACGTGAGTATTAGCGGCCGCCCCCTGCGCCGGCTGGCCCTGCTGCACGGTCTGATTTCGTTTTTCTTCAACACCGCCCTGGTGGCGATGGTAGTCAGCGGTGTGGCGGGCGCGCTGTGAGTTTCTTGTTTCTTGTTTCAAACTTGAACGAGGCAAGGTAGCGGCATTTCAACTCTGCGAGACTCTGCCACCTCCGCGGAACTCCGCGCGAACCCGTGCCCTGAAAACAAGAAACAAGAAACAATGAAGCCCCTTGCCTACGCCGCCTGCCTCGCTCACGTCGAAGCCCGCCTGGCGGCGGCCCGCGCGGGCATGGCCGCCGCTCAGGAGTCGAGCAACTCCGAAACCAAGAGCAGCGCGGGCGACAAGTACGAAACCGGCCGCGCGATGGCTCAGCAGGAGCGCGACCGCCACGCCGCCCAGCTGCACGAGGCTCAGCTGCTGCTGGCCGATTTACAGCGAATCAACCCCAGCCTGCCCGCCGACACCGTGCGGCCGGGGGCACTCGTGGGTACCAGCCGGGGCTTGTTCTACGTCAGCATCGGGGCCGGACGCCTGGTGGCCGATGGGGTGGGCGAGTTCGTGGCCGTGTCGGCGGCCGCGCCGCTGCTGCGGGCGCTGGCCGGCTGCCGCGCCGGCGACGAAGTGTTATTTCAGGGGCAGCCGGTGCGGGTGTCGAGCGTTGCGTAGGGGCGCGTCGCACGCGCCCGCCCGGCCAAACGCGGCAACCTGGCGCGTGCCCGCCAAGCAAACGGGCGGGTGCGACCCGCCCCTACCCTACATTCTCCGCCACCACGAACATGCGGTCCCCAAACCGCCCGGTCAGCTGATTAAGCCAATACGTCGGGTACTGCGTAGCTAGCTTGGCGGCCTGCTCCAACGGGTTGCCGCCGAGGCGGATATGCGCCGGGGGCTTGACCGGATTGCGTAAATCCACTACCCGGAAGCCGTTCTGTTCCAGCAGTTTGGTGATGGTGCGCGGCGTGAATTCGTAGAGGTGATAGGGCGGCAGGTCCATGCGCCGCTGCCGGCCCAGCAGCCGGTACGCGCCGAAGCCCAGGCGCATACTTGGCAGGTTCGTCACGCTGGGCAGGGCCAGCACCAGCAGCCCGCCGGGGCTGAGGATGCGTCCAAACTTGCGCACGGCCGCCGCCGGCGACAACAAATGCTCCAGCACGTCGCCGAGGTAGGCCAGGTCAAACTGATTCTCCGTGAAATCCTCAGTCGTTTCGATGTTGCCCGTCACGACGGGCAAACCCAGCACCCGGCGGGCGTAGTCGGCGGCGTGGGCCGAGATTTCCAGGCCGTGGGTCGTCCAGCCCAGGCTTTGCAGGCTTTTGAGGGTGTAGCCGGGGCCGCAGCCCACTTCGAGGTAGCGAAATTTCCGGCCCGCGTAGTGCGCCCGCATGTAATCCACAAACTTGTCGGGCCGGGGCTGGCTCAGGTCGAGGGCCGCGCCTTCCTCAATGAATTTCACGTCCGGCTGGGCGCGGTCGTAGTTGGGTCGCTCGGTGAAATATTCCTTGCCGTAGAGCTTTTCGAGCTGAGCCGGCGTGGGCTGAGGGTCTAGGAAAGCCAGGCCACAATTGCGGCAGCGGGTGCCTTGCAGGCGCTGCCCGTCGAAGAAGTAGTAAAAGGGCAGCGGGCCGAAGTCCGTCGCCCCGCACAAGTCACAGTGGCGCATGGGTCGTCGCGGTCGAAAAAGCGTAGTCGGGCAGGTAAATCAGAAGCGGAAACCAGCCCTAACGTAAAACTCCCGAAAAACTGCTTTTCCGGCGGGAGCGGCGGTTTTTCGGGAGTCAGGCAAGCGTACCAGAGACGGGAATACCGCGTACCGTACACCATCATAAGGCAAACTACTAAAAAATGCCCTCTGATAGCCTGGAAATGCATTTTTGATTGAGCGGCTGGGGGTACACATAGGTGTTTTTTACGGGCTTGTACGGAAAGTTTGTACCCCAAGCTGTACCCTGAAAAGATTTTGCCCTATCTTCGTAGCGGCAACTAAAATTCAGGAAAATGGCAACTGTATCCTTCCACTTGAAGGAGCCGAGGGCAGACAAACCTACGGCTATTTTTATCTGGTTCAACCCCCAAAGCGGGCCTAAAGAGGGGGGCAACAAAGATTCTCGCATTCGTCTCTATACCGGCGAGAAGATTCTACCGGCCTTGTGGGCGGCCGGCGACGTGCAGCAAGCCCTAACTAAAGGCCGCGCCTTGACTGACGACGAGAAGCGGGCCAACGTGCTAATCAATGCCAACCTGGCCCGCATGAGTAAGCGGCTGCTGGCGTATTGGGCCGAGTGCCGCGCCCAGGGCGCACTACCCACGGCCGACGAGCTGCGCCAAAGCATTGAACCCGAAGCGGCCCCCGAACCCGCTGCCCCCGTGCCGCGCCCGCTGCCTGACTTGCTGGCCTACAAAGAGCGCCACGCCCGTACCCGCCGCCCCAACACCGTCAAGGCCCTGGGGACGCTCTACAACCACCTCGACCGCTACGAGCAAGCCACCGGGCAGCCGTTGCAGTACGCGGGCTTTACGCTGCAATTCTGGCACGACTTCACGGCCTACCTACTCGATACGGCGCGGCTGGTAGATAACAGCATTGCCAAGCACCTAGCGCACTTCAAGCACTTTCTGGCCGACGCGCACGAGTTGGGCCGGAACCCGCTGCAAGATTACAAACGCTGGCGCTGGGTGCGCCGCGACCCCGACGTGTTGGCCCTGACCCGCGACGAGCTAACGGCTATTGAGCAAGTAAACGTCTCAATGCTGCCCGACGCGGCCCGGCTCGAAAACGCCCGCGCCCTGTTCCTGATTAGCTGCTACACGGGCCTACGCTTCTCCGACGTGGCCGCGCTCAAACCCGAACACCAACGCGGCGAGTGGTTGCAGCTCACGGCCCAAAAAACGAGTGAGAAGCTGACCGTCCCGCTACGGGGCAACCGCGCCGTGCCGCTGCTGGCCGACTTATGGGCGGGCAAGGTTCGGCCAATTTCTAACCAGAAGCTCAACAAGTATATCAAGGACGTGGCTATGCTGGCAAAAATCAACACTCCGACCGAGCAAGTAGAACACCGGGGCAGCCGCCGCACCACCACCACCCACCCCAAGCACGAGCTTATATCTTCGCACACGGGCCGCCGCACGTTCGTAACCTTGTCCCTGGAAGGTGGGCTAAGTTGGGAAACGATTATGAAAGCCACTGGCCATAAGGATTTTAAGAGCTTTCGTCGTTATATTCAGGTAACGCCTGAGCGGCTACTAAGCGACTTCGCCCGCGTTTGGGGCGAAGCCGAGCAGGGAAAATAATTCACTCATTCAAGCTGGCAAGCAATGAAACTTCGGGACTACCCCGCCTTATACGAGCGGTTTGCATTGACTGAGGCCGAAGGGCGCGTTTACCGTTGGCTCCTCAACAGGTGGGTGCTGGGTAAGGCGTTAAATCCCAAGCAGCAAGCACAGCTTGCCGCTTGGGGCGAACGCTTGGAGGAAGGAGAGATAGCCCTACGCCAGGGGGTGCCTTTTGCGAAAGGAGTTATCAACATAGTCAGTTCTCTAAATTCTACTGTCAAAGACGAATTAACCATATTCATCGCCGAGTTTTACACGAAGTGGGCGGATGATATTCCAGGTCGTAAAAACTTTGACAACGAACTGCCGAAAGTGAGCCGAGACTTTGAGCGACTGCTTGCTAAATACCCCCTTGATAGCGGAGAAATGGCCGACGCTTTTTGCTTGGGCATTCGGCAGGAATTGAACAGAATAGAAGATAAGGCTACTGACCGTGTCCCACTCAGTGGCCCAATGCCCGCCGGGCCGACTGAGGTTACAGCTTGGTTTCAATCGAACGAGCAAGCTCACGTAGCGGCCGTTGTTGAGCTACTTCGGGGCACTTTACCCGCGCCGCTTGCCCTTGAACCGTCAAACTCACCGTATAATCGCACCCTATATTTTCGCCACAAAATAATGGCGACAGTCAGGCTATATCAGTATGCCCGTGAGTTATACGAAAAAAACACGCCCAAACCTTTTGCCCGTCGCCCCGGCTTGCCAAGCTACTACTTTAGTCAGCCCGCCGCTTTGATAGTGGCCCAACCAACAAGCAAGCCGGCCGAAGCATCCGAACCGCCTACTATCGAGGGTCAGCCAGAGTCTGCTATGTCGGGAGGTAAGAAGCGGCCAGCAGGAACCGCAACAGGAATACGAGTAGCGGAAAACATTGACGCGGTTTTCAATTGGGGCTTTCTGACCACTCATTGCGACAGGCTGGCGAAGATGCTTGACTTGTGCCCACCAAATGAAGATTTTGAACAAGTCAGCAACGCTAATACTAAAATATGGGCATTGGCGAAGTCGATAAAAGGGCGCGGCGGTCAATCTTACTCTGCTAAAACGGAGGCGAGCCTTGCGCGAATGCTGGGTGCCAGGTACGGCTACACCGTGTCAGGCAAGCTCACTAATGTTAAGGAAAACGCGGAACTGGCGACCTCCACAATCCATCTCCAAGACAGTATTCAACGGTGGAAAAACAATAAGGAGATAAGCTAACTCTCCCCCAACTCTCCCTAAACTCTACCCGTTTTGGGGTTACTCGTCCGAAACCTTTCCCGTTGTTTACGGCAGGTTGCCAACCCGCCCAACTTGTCTTGCCAATCAGCCTAAAGCCTGAGAACGCAAGCAAAAATGACAAGCGCCCCGCGCCCCCACTATCCCCCCGCCCCGGCCTACTCTGGCCCGTTACCCCTCACGCCGCCCACCGATTGGGCCAGCGTACTAACCCCACTCTTTGCGGAGATTGACCGGCAGAGCCGCCGCGCCGCCCGAGAGGAATACGCGAAGCTGCTGGCTGAGCAAATTGCCGAAGCTGAGGAGGCCGACCGCAACGACCAAGTGCTGACCGTGGCGGAAGCTGCCGCGCTACTAGGGATTCGCCCTCAGTCGGCGTATGAGTGGATTAAGGCCGGGAAGCTGCAAGCCTACCGCATCGGCCGCACGGTGCGCCTCAAACGCGGGCAAGTGCTGGCGGCCCTGCAAGCCCAAACGCAAGCGGACGGCCGCCGCAAGTACGCCCGCCGTGCCACCACCCAAAGCCCCCGTTAGCCGTGAGGACGATTAACGAGTGCCCAACCTTCGACGCGGACGCGCTGACTTGTGCCCTGGCCCTGGCGGGCAACACGCCCACCCCCGACGAGCTAACCGCCGCACTGGCTACCATGTACCCGGCCGGCGACGCGCCCACCGTGGCCGGGTTGCTGGCGGCTGGCCGGCTAGTGCCTGCCATTAGCGGCCGCTCCCGCTTGCGGGTGCCGCCGCTGACCAACGCGGAATTAAGCCGCCGTTTGGCCGAACTGCCGCCACCTGAGCCTACCGAGACAGCCGCGCCGGGCGGGCCGCTAATCGGATACTTCCAGGGGCCGATAACCAACACCACGCCCCACGCCGCCGTTACTCCGGCTCAGGTACACCGGGTGCTGACCAAACCGCCGACCGACCTGCGGGTACGAGCGGACGCGGCACGAGCCGAGTACGCGGCCCACGGCAAAAGCGCCCACTACCGGGAGCTAAAAAACGGCCTGGATTACTTCACGGCCGGGGGCACGTTCGCTCCCACGCGGGCCGATGCGAACCTGACCACAGCGGCCGGGCTGCTCACGCTCGACTTTGACGAATTGGCCGGGCAGGTAGCGGAGGCCCGCGCCGCGCTGCTGGCCGATGAGGCACTGGCCCCGGCCCTAGTGCTACTGTTCGTCAGCCCCAGCGGCGACGGCTTGAAAGCCGTGCTGGCCGCCGACCCGCGCCACGACCGCGCTACCAACTACCGCCGCCTGGGCCAGCATCTGACACGCCGCTACGGCTGGGGGCCAACCCTGGACAAGAAAACGGCGGACGTGTCCCGCGCCTGCTTTCTGAGCCACGACCCGACCGCCTGGCTGGCCCCGGCCTATGCCCCAGCCGCCTGAGCCTTTCCAAAAAACACGTTTCACCCCAAGCCGGCAACCATGCAAACCCTTAACCTAGAGCAGTTCCCAAGTCATTGTACATGATACCCGCAATGGTCAAACCAATTTTTGGCGTCGTGGTGACTTATCCACTCGGTTGCCGCTTGGATGGTGGCTTCGAGCGCCTCGCGGGTGCGGGCCTG
>Ga0209511_1003959_pt1 | contig 11027 bp, 19 predicted proteins | sample SSSSmetaG_FD_184141 | JGI IMG/M metagenome (GOLD analysis project Ga0209511, IMG submission 184141) | Glacier valley bacterial and archeal communities from Borup Fiord, Nunavut, Canada, to study Microbial Dark Matter (Phase II) - ​SSSS... | ecosystem: Environmental > Aquatic > Freshwater > Ice >... | reverse complement strand
AAAGAACGTATGGTATACAAGTGATTTTAAAATAGCAGGAGTAGGAAGTAATATATTAAGTACAGATGAGTGTAGCAACTTTATACAACTGCCTGGAAGGGAATTACTTCAACAACATAAAATAATAACTCAGGTAAACACACTAGAAAGCAAAGTCACCCCAGAATTAGGAGTAGGTACTAAGCTTATTGGTCATGTAGCTTATAGAGGAAATAATCAGAATGCCTATTTAACTACAGATAAGGATTATAAAAACCTCACAGTCGCAGTCATAGGTCCTACAAGAAGTGGCAAAACAACTTTATTGGGTAATCTAGCTAGAAACTCAGTAGATTGTGGCGAGTGCGTTATAGTATTAGACTGGATTGAGAACTGTGGCCTTAGTGAAGAAATTAAAGAGCATATTCCAGCAGACAAGATACTTGAGATTAATTTATATGACCATAGCCAATTACAAGGACTTGGATATAATGAATCAAAGACGGATAGTTTGGACCCGTTTTTGATATATGAAAGTGCCAAGCAACAATCTAATCAACTTGCGGCCTTAGCTAATAGCATAAATGTAGATAATAGCGATTTTACTCCTAAAATGGGAAGATATTTAAATTCAGCAGCTTTAATTGTTTTTATTCAGGACAGTGCCTTTAAAGATGTATTTCAGGTACTACAAAACCATATTATTAGGGCAAAATTTATTGAATCTATACCAACAACGCAAATCGAAAATTTACAGGAATATGTTGAAAACTTACAAGAATTAGACGAGTGGAGCAAAGTAACAAAAGAAAATCCTGTGTCTGAGGTTTGTGGAACTCATACATCTTATATAAGTGGGGTAATTGATAGAGTTGACAAATTAAAGTCGAATACCTATATGGAAATGATGCTTAAAAGAAATACTGAAAATAATATAAATTTATTAGATGAGATGGAAAAGAACCAAGTTATTTTTATTAAGATGCCTGAGGCTGCTTTCCCTACCACGGATGAAAGAGACATAATGACAACTTACTGGATTACAAAGATATGGATGAGCGGTCAATTAAGAGCCTGGAAGATTAAAGATAGATACAAAAGAAAAACAGTAACAGTAGTAATGGATGAACTGGCGCAACTTAGAAATACAGAACAATTTGTAGGAAGCCGGTTAGATCAAACAGCTAAGTTTGGAATTAAATTTATACTTTCTACTATGTATATTAATCAACTAAAAATAAGAGAAAAATTAAGAACTGCAAATACATCTTATATATTGATAGAAGGTAGTGATAAGACTAATTTCAAAGAATTAAAAGAAGAATTTGAGCAGTTTGAATATACCTTAGAGGATCTAATGAATTTGAAGAGACATCAAAGTTTAGATTATATTAAGTATAGTGGTGGCTACACTGCATTTATTGCACAGTTGCCTTGGAAAGAATAAATAATAAAGGAGTGTGTTTATATGTTTGAGTTATTAATGCTTAGTGGGGTAGCTTGTATTGTGTCTAGCAGTATAGGCATGGTTAAACTAGTAAGAAAACGAAACAAAATAAGTGTTAAGCTATTAGAAAATAAATATCTCTTGCTTAACAGCGGGAAAGAGAGTGAGGAGGTATAAAATAATTTTCAATATAAAAACGCTCCTTAAAATAATTAGGGGTGCTTTTTATTTTCCTCTAAAATGGCCCTACTTACGACATTTCAAAATAAAATTATTAACTAAATTGTAATACTGGTAATAGCTTTTATCTATAATAATGCATCTATTTTATAAAAATATAATTAAGTGTAAATATTTGGTAATAAGTGTTAAGATGTGTAAATTATTCTGCTTGCAAGGAGGTGTAAAGTAAGCTATAAGGGTATCGATATAATTATCAAAGAGGTGTTAATATGCACAAATTATTTATGTTTTATAGGATAGGGTGCTGGTATGTCTGTCCTACCTAGGAGATAATCTGTAGATACATTAAAATAAGTAGCTATGCTAATAACTAAATAAATGCTGGGGGTTCTATATGCAGTTTCGTAATTAGATAGCGTGGTTCTTGTTATATGCAATATTTTGGCGAGTTCTTTTTGTGTTAAGTCATTATCTTCTCTTAGAGCTTTTAATTTATTGCTAAACAACATTTGTATTCCCCCATCCACTTGTAAATTTTACCACAGGGAATACAGTTTTAAATAAATATGTCACAATGCGTGACACACAATACAAATAATTATCATACAAAAAGCAAACATACGTTCTTTACAATTTTAAAATAAGGTGATATTATTAAGTCATAATTGGTAAGTTTGGAAATAGATTTTAATACTTATTAATATAACAGGGGGAAGAAAAATGGCTAAAGAAAAAATATTGAAAGATAGGGTTTATAAATTATTAGAAGCAGAAAGAAAATTATTGCTGAAAATAAAATTAGAATTTAATAATAGCTTAAACAAAAAATTATGAGTTATGTATCTATGGGTTGCCCTATAGATACATAACTCACATTAAAATTCTATTTCTAAATGATCTTTTATAGGATTGTATATAAGACCTTTAAATGCTACTTTGAGAAGCTCTCTCCTCGTCTTGCAGTCTATAGTCTTATTAAATTGTTGAATTATATCAAAACTATTAATCTTAGCAGGTTCAATCTTTTCTATTTTAATATCTTCTATTTCATTTTCTAATTCTAGTTTTTTAATTACTAGTTCTTCTATTCTTTTTATTGTGGGCCTACTAGCTTCATTGGATAATAGTTCAAGCTTATCATTCAAATTTGTTATTCTTTTAATCACATTAATTAGTTCTTTTTTTAATTTATTTAATCCACTTTTACTATCAAAGCTATTTTGTTCAGGTATTTTGAAAAATTCTTCCTTATTCATTTTTAGTAACATATCTATAATATCATTTTCAATTTTCTCTGCATTTATATATTTATTGTTTGAACACTTCTCTATATTTTTATTTAATCTATTAAGCCTATTTGCACAAACATAATAGGAATGTTTATTAGAGTTTGCTAATACATAACTTGCGCCACATACATTGCATTTTAAAATTCCACTAAGCCAGTATACTTTAGATTCCTTCTTAAAAAAACTCTCACGTTTAGCGTCTAATAATAGCTGAACTGCTAGCCATGTATTAGGGTCAATGACAGCTTCATGTGTGCTTACAATAGCTGTAGGGCTTCCAGTTGTTACCCCATAACACAGGTATCCTTTTTTATTTTCCTTACCCTCAATTTCCCATTTATTTAATTGCAAATAATTACTCACTGTTGAATCAGATTTAACATACATGGGACTTCTTAATATTCTTCTTAAATTTTCCCTTTGTTTTGGTGTTTCTAAGTATTTATCCTTTATTATTTTATGAGTCGCATAAAGGGATTGAAGCTTTAAGTAGCTTTCAAAACAATCCTTAATAAAACTTGGATTGCTTAATTCTAAGTAGCTTTTACCACCAGTCTTTATAATTATATATCCTGCTGGGCTAGGACCACCTGTCCAACATCCTTTTTTTGCAAGGGATAACATACTATCTTTTACACGTTCTGCTATAGTTTCCCTCTCTAGTTGAGCAAATACACTAGATATATATACCATTGCCCTCCCCATTGGTGTACTGGTATCAAATTGCTCTGTTAAAGATATAAATGATATATTGTTTTTATTTAAGGTTTCCAAAATATTCGAAAAATCTAAAACACTCCTGCTTATCCTATCTAGCCTATAACATATCAAAGTATTAAATTTACCAAATGAAATTAATTTCATCATCCTTTGAAAAGCTGGTCTCTTAGTATTTTTACCACTGAATCCTTCATCTTCAAAAATTTCAAATTCGTTTTCGTTTTTAAAATATCCCTTACATAGCTTAATTTGAGTTTCTATTGATTCTGAGTTTTCAACTATTAAGGATTTTCTTGTGTATATTGCTACCTTCATTTTTTATTTCTCCAATTCCATAAATTCTAAATCTATTGTTAATCCTTCTTTTATCAAATCCCACCCTCTAGCAGTTGGAATACCTTTTGTAATCTGACCAACTTCTTTTAACTGAGATATAACTTTATCTAAAGAAGAATATTTTCCTCTACTGTTTAAATATTCGTTTGTATCTCCAATACCATATTTCCAATAACTTTCATTTTTACCACTCATAACAGATAATTTTTTTAATATATTTTTAGATACGTCTCTGCCACCGCTTTCTAGTAAATTATAAAAAGAATCACCTATACTGAGTTTATCAGCCATATCTCTTTTTTTAGTTAAGCCTAAACTCTCTCTATATTCTTTTAATCTATCTTTAAATTCCACAAAATCACCTCTATCTACTATTATATACAACTTTGCGAAAATGTAAACCTACAAATAAAGTTTTTCTTTTTTGAAAAAGTACGAAATACCGATATATAATAAGCAATACAGATATATACAGAGCTAATTATCTATAATGGCATAATTAAAAGTTTTGCTAAATAGAAAAGTTTTGCTATAGTATTAAATATGGAGGTGAGGAAATGACATTACAACAACTAAGAAAGGAATCAGGCTTTAAGCAGTGTAAATTAGCTGAATGGCTTGGAATTTCTAGGGTTCAGTATAGAAATATAGAGATTGGTATATCTAGGATAAATTCTAATAAAATAGAAAAATTATCCGAAAAATTTAATGTTAAGCCTATTGAAATAATAAAAGCATGGGAAGAAGGCGGAAAACATAGACAAGCTTAATAAACTATTGTACAAACAGCAATTACTAGATTCTAAACTAGAACGTATGGGGGTTGAATATAAAAATGACTTGGAGTGTAAAGAATCCCGAAAAAATGCAAAAAGGAATGGAAAAGTATAACTCCTTACTTTATGAAAAATGGTTAATAGAAGAGCAGAAAATAAAAAATAAGAGACTGAAATCAATAGCTTAAATTTAAGTGAATTTTAAAAATCTAAACACTTTCTACTTTCAATATATTCAATGCATTTCATAATATACCAAATCTAAAAATTAAACACTGCAATAGTGTAGCAGGTCCCCAGCAGAGGGTAAATAAAATCAAAAAAATTAGGAGGAATAGAATTGAAAGATTTAATAAATATCAAAAACGAAAATGGTAAACAATTAGTTTCTGCAAAAGAATTGTATTTAGGATTAGGTCTTAATAAAACACAATGGTCAAGATGGTATCCAACTAATTTAACGAACAATGACTATTTTAAAGAAAATGTTGATTGGGTAGGGGTTCGACATGATGTCGAGGGTAATGATTGCCAAGATTACGCTATTTCAATAGATTTTGCAAAACATATAGCTATGCAAGCTAAAACTGAAAAATCACATGAGTATAGAAACTATTTTATTGAATGCGAAAAATCATTAACTGGATCTTATTTGAAAATGTCTAAAGAGCTTCAATCAATTCTTATGTTAGATGCAAAAACACAAAATATACAAAATAGAATGGATAGCTTAGAGGATAATATGCCACTGTTTAATGTAGAGTGTAAGGAATTGCAATCACTGGTAAGAAAAATTGGTACAAAGGCTTTAGGAGGATATAAAAGCCCTGCTTACAGTAATAAATCAATTAGATCAAAGATTTATAGCGACATTCAGCAGCAATTAAGAAGAGAATTTGGAATACATAGGTATGAGGCTATTAAAAGGTGCCAATTAAAAACTGCTGATGAAATAGTTAATTCTTACAAAGCTCCTTTTGTGTTAGTAAATGAAATATTTCTTGCTAATAGCCAAGTGAGTATGTAAATAATGAAAATTAGTGGTTACAGCAAAATAGTCCAGCCTGTAGTAAAGATTAACAAAGATAAAAATAAGCAGAGCTTTCAAGAAGCAATAATGAAGGGTCAAAAATCTAAAAGAAAATGAGTATATGGCGAATTAAATGAAAGGAGATATTATGAAAAAAGAAGATATAGAATTTTTAAAGGAATTACAACATGAAATGTTAACTCAAGACCATCTATGTCAAGCTAATCCTAGATTTTGGGTTGTTAAGCAAGATGTAACAGATTATTGGGTTAATGATGATGCAGATGGAATATTTATTTATTCGAGTCAAGCTGGTGATTCGGTTTTTGAAGGTGGACTAGAGGAAGTCACTGAATGGATTAAAAAACTTGATAATATTGAGAATTGCAAATTTGATGTATGTTATGTTGAATTTGTATATGAAGAAGAAGAATTTGCAATAGGTGATGCTAGTGATTTACAGAGTTTCTTGGATGAATATGATAAAGATAATTATAGCGTTGGTGAATATAGAACAAGGGAAGAAATAGTTCCAAACACTATGTTTTTAACTTTAAGAGAATGTAAGGAACACATTGAATCTAATAGTCATCATTATAATAAACCACACTCATATGCAATGACTGCATGGAGAAGTCCACAAGTACAAAGACTTTACGAAATACTTGAAAAGACAGACTGGGGAAATACTTAACGTCGCATTTCAAATATATAAAGTTTTTTAAAGCTAAATTAATTATTGGAGGTAAAAATGGACCCAGTTATAAAAGAGCTTAAGGAAGATAAAAAGAAGTTAATTGATATTTTAGAGGAATTACTAGATTCTTATATTTCTATGAAATTAGCGACAAAATACCCAAACGGAATAGAAGAATCATATGTTGCTAGATTTTTAAAAGCTATAAAAGCTAAAAGGAGGTGATTATAAAAAGTGGATGAAGAAATTATATCTTTAGCTAATCAAATAGTGCAAAAGATGAGGGATAAGGGTTTTATAATAAAAAAATCATTTGGTCATTTGGACATTTGGATACATGGCAATGAGTTGTTTGTAGGAAATATAAATCAAAAAATTGAAGTGAAAGGAAAATTAAGTCGTAAAAAAAGAGCCCTTAAGTAAAGGCTCACACAATTTATAGGAATAGGTACTCGAATACCTATGTCCTCCAATTATAACATAGGAGGTTAGACATGACAATTAAACAACAAAAAATAATAATGAATTTAATAGGTTATATAGCTTGGTGCTTCATATGTTTAATTCTATTAGTAATAGCTTGTATAGTTTATTGAAAGGGGCAGAACATGAGTAAAGACGCATATTATTTTTCACATGACAGCAATGCAAAAGATGATCCTAAATGCACAATGTTGATCGAACAATTAGGACTAGAAGGTTACGGAATATACTGGGTGCTAATTGAAACTTTAAGGGACCAACCAAGTTATAAATATCCTGTAATCTTAATTTCTGCATTATCAAGAAAATATAATACTACAGCCGAAAAAATGAAAACAGTTATAAATAGTTATGGATTATTTACAGTTGATGAAAATGATTTTTTTAGTATATCACTACTTGAAAGAATGGGGAAATTTGAAAACAAGAGAGAGCAGTCTAGAATTGCTGCTAATATGAGGTGGAACAAACAATTATGCGAGAGTAATGCGGACGCAATGCAGGACCAATGCGGACGCAATGCAGACATAATGCCTAATAAAGTAAAGGAAAGTAAAGGAAAGGAAAGCAAAGTAAAAGAAAGTAAAGTAAATTATGCGGAAACTGTAAAAATGACAGAAATAGAATATGGTAAATTAATTTTAGAACATGGAAAAATTAAAGTTAATAGAATGGTTGAGATTTTAGATGGCTATAAAGCAGCTAATGGTAAAAAATATGCAAGTGATTATAGAGCAATCCTTAATTGGGTAGTAGAAAGAGTTAATAATGAAGTACCTAGGAATCAAGGAACAAAAGGAAATTATAATAAAAATGTACAGGCAGGGCTTGATTTAGTTGAAAAATATGAAAATGGAGGAGATACGGGTGAGCCAGTATGGTAATTACGAAAGCAGAGGTGACAAAGCTACTTACTGTTATTGCATCAATGTATCCTCGATTTGAAGTTAATGAATTAAAAATAAGCCTTTGGTATGACATGGTGGGTGATTTAAGTTATCAGGCTGCTCAGATGGCATTAAAAAAGACAATGTTAACAAGTGTGTATCCACCAACTGTAGCTGATATTAGAGCAGCAGTAGCAGATATAACAGCAGTAGAACAATTAGACGCTGGTAAGGCATGGGGTGAGGTTATGAGGGCTATACATAAATGTGGCTTTTATAATCCAGAAGATGCTTATAAAATAATGTCTCCTTGTACAGAACTTGTAGTTAAACAAATAAGTTGGCGAGAAATATGCTGCTGTGAAGAAATTGGAGTAGTAAGAGGCCAGTTCATGAAAATGTACGACTCTATGAAAAAGAGAGAGGAAACAAATAAATTATTACCAGCTTCTTTTAAAAAGCAAATTTTAGAATTAACTCAAAGCTTTTCAATGGAAAGGTTGGTTGAGAAAAATGAAAAGTGATATAAAAGTTAAAATGATATTTGGTGGAGAAGAAAAAGATAGGTTAAGGCGGCTAGATAAATTTAAGAATGAACATAGGATTATAAGTATAAAAAAGGGTGAAGCAATGATAATCATTAAGTATAGTTTAGGGCAAATAAACTTAGATGATGTAGAAGCTGCAAAAGGCAGTATACCATGGGAATAGACGAAGAGCCTAAACAATGCTTAATATGTCATAGAAAATTAAAAAGCGCAGAGAGTAGAGCTAGAGGGCTTGGTAAAACATGCTGGAACAAATTAAAAAAACTTGATAAAGATGAAAAGAAACGTAAAAAAGCTAAGCAGGAAGCTAATAAATTAAAAGAAGAGATTATAAAAAATCAAATCAACGTTTTTGAGGAGGTAGATAAAAGTGGAGGGAGTTTTTTATAAAGAGAATTATTACGCTCTAGCAATGTGTATGTTAACTCCTAAAATGTTAAGTGTAGAAAAGGCTTGTATTCAAATGGGTATAAAAATGGAGTTTATAGATAAGCCAGTAGGTATTATAACTGAATATGAAAAAGATACAAATAGAAAGGTACCTATGAAGTCTATACCTGAGATTGCAAATCTTTATTTTAAAGAACACATAGGGTTGAAAGAAATAGGCGATATTTACGGAGTAACTAGAGACTGTATAACTTATAATCTTAAAAAAGCGGATATGTGATAGATAGTAAACATGGCAGGAAAACAAAAATTATAGGCATTTCTAAAATAGAATATAAAAGCCTTAAAAGACAAGGATTAAATGATCAGAAAATTAAAATTATTGCAGATTGTTCTGCTGGAACACTTTCAAAATATAAAAAAGATTGGGGATTGATTAAATGAGTAAAATTTATATAGCTGGAAAAATAACAGGTTTACCAAACTATAAAAAAGTATTTAAGAAAGCTGAAACTAGTTTGGAGGGAATAGGTTTTGTAACAATGAATCCTGCAAGACTGAATATTGGCTTTACACAAGAGGAATATTTAGAAATATGTTACAAAATGATTGATGCTTGTGACATGGTGTACATGCTTAATAATTGGAAAGATAGTAAAGGCGCAACGATTGAGCTTGATTATGCATTGAAAAATAATAAAAAGATAATTTATGAGGTGAAGTAATATGAGCATAGAAGAAATCTTGGAATTACAAAAAGAATTAGATTTAAAAATAACTATGAATAGTTTTGGAGTATCAGCAGGAGATGCTAAACACTATCAAGAAGCATTGCTAGCCAAAAGACTATTAGCTTTACATGTAGAAGTATCTGAGTTAGCTAATGCAACCAAGTGTTTTAAATATTGGTCCACAAAGCCTAGCGAACCCCAGGAAATAATACTTGATGAATTCGCTGATGTACTACATTTTGTTTTTAGTGTAGCTAATTCATTGAATTTAACAGCAAAGGAAATAGAAGATGCTTATTTAAAAAAGCACGAAGAAAATTATAAAAGACAGCAAGAAGGATATTAAATGATACCTAAAAAAACAATGGAAATTGTAGCTTTAGTATTGTTTGATAGATATTGCAAAGAGTTAGATGTTAAATTTTCAATAGCACTAAACCAAGCTTTTGACGGTGAAAGAATAAGTAAAAAAAGAGTAGAACGCATTGGAGATAAATTCATAGAAAAATTACATGGAGGTGAAAAACAATGATATGTGAAGATGGATTTTGTGAATTAGATATGCCTTTTGTTGAAGAAGAAGTAACCCAAGAAAGCATATGTGAGGCTTGTGGACAAGACTGCAATACTACAGAAAAATGTTTGTTTAAAGAAAACTAGCACACAATTGATAATTATTACGAATTAGAAAAGGGGATAAAATGCTTATAGAAAATACACTATTTGGTGTAAACAATAAAATAAAAAAAGTAATTGATAGATTTCAAGCATTTGAACCGCCAGAAGGTTATTATCTATGCTTTAGCGGTGGAAAAGATAGTCAGTGTATATATCATTTAGCAAAAGAAGCTGGTGTAAAATTTGACGCTCATTATAATTTAACAACAATAGATCCACCTGAATTAGTACATTTTATTAGAGATAATTACCCTGATGTAATTGTTCATAGGCCTAAAAAATCAATGCTTGATCTTATTGAAAAAAAAGGACTGCCAACACGAATGAAACGCTGGTGTTGCTCTGAGCTTAAAGAAAAAGGTGGAGAGGGCAGAATATGCATAACTGGTGTTAGATGGGCTGAAAGCTCTAAGAGAAAGAAAAGAAAGCCTTTTGAAATAGTTACTGAAAAGTTTGAAGATAAGAAATTATTTAATGATAATGATGAAGATAGAAGACTTTTTGAAAATTGTATGCAAAAAGGTAAACGTGTAATAAATCCAATTATTGATCTAACTGATGATGATGTTTGGGAATATCTGAACTCTAGAAATATAAAACATTGTTGCCTTTATGACCAAGGACAAAAGAGAATAGGCTGTATAGGCTGCCCTTTAGCAACATGCAAAAGTATGGTTGAAGATTTTAAAAGGTATCCCCAATATTTAAAAAATTATAAAAGAGCTTTTGAAAAGTTTATACCAGGATACTTTGAAAGATGTGCCAAAAGGGGCATAACTCCACTATTCACTACAACAGAGGAATTCTTTAACTGGTGGCTCTATGGGATTACAAAAGAAAAAATAATTGATGG
>Ga0209511_1003957_pt1 | contig 11027 bp, 10 predicted proteins | sample SSSSmetaG_FD_184141 | JGI IMG/M metagenome (GOLD analysis project Ga0209511, IMG submission 184141) | Glacier valley bacterial and archeal communities from Borup Fiord, Nunavut, Canada, to study Microbial Dark Matter (Phase II) - ​SSSS... | ecosystem: Environmental > Aquatic > Freshwater > Ice >... | reverse complement strand
AGACCGAGAGTGAGCTTTGAAGAATACATCGACTTTTGCGCTCAAACTGATGAGCGCTACGAATTGGTGCGGGGGGAATTGCTTAAAATGACACCTCCTACATGGGCACACGTTTTAATTGCCCGTTTTCTTGAACGAGTATTTGAAATAGAAATTGAGCGTTTGGGCTATGACTGGGTTCCCGTGCGGGAAACTGGACAACGCACAGATGATGATAGTTCTCGATTGCCAGATGTAACAGTCGTCCCCTTTGAAGAAATTGAGCCTGTTTTGAATCAAAGCGCAGTGCTAACAGTTCCCGCGCCGATCGTCGTCGAAATTGTTAGCCCTAGCTCTGCTAGTGGAGATTACGATGCAAAGCTGAAGGAATACCAGCTACTTAGAGTCGGAGAGTACTGGGTTGTAGATCACGAAGGGCTAGGGGCTGCTAAATACATTGGTTTTCCAAAAGCTCCTACGATCACGGTCTATGAACTTATTGAAGGCGAATATCAAGCCAAACGGTTTCGCGGAAACGATCGAATTATCTCTCCCACATTGAAGGGATTGAATTTGACAGCAAATCAGGTTTTTGTAGCAGGGCGACAGAGACGTAGTACGGGCACAATAGGGGGTAATGATTGATGATTGCAGTGGCACAGCAACAGCAAAAAACCGATTTCAAACTTCCAATTCATAACTGGGAAGCCTTAGCTCAATTAAGGAAGGAAAAAGACATCCTTTCAAGACAAGCTCTAGCGGTAGGCGGTGCAGCGGCGGCATCGGGAGTATTCTTCCCACCCGGTTTTCTACTGTTTGCAATGGCATACCCGCCTTTGGCAAGAGTTGAGAAAATCGTGCGGCTAGAAAAAGTAACAACCCTACTTCTGGAGAACTTTACAGATCAAGGAGTACAGGTTTTTCCAGTACAAGGTATAGAAGAAGCACAGGGGATAAAGTTCAAAAATCCGATCGACCTATTTATCAGGTTCCCCAAAAAAACACATCTATTCCTCTCGATCCGCTCAAAGGGAGATAGTGAGGTTGTCTACAACGAGTCGAAGGAGGTTTTACAGGTTAAGAAAAAGCGAGGCGGGTTGAGCACTTGGAACCCTTGCCCACTAGTAGAATTGGCAGATTACAAAGTTTGGCTGGATAAGAATAGGGCATTATTTGGGCTGAACTCAAGGGAGGCTCAAAAAACCTCTACGGCTAGAGTCTTGGCACTTTGGCATCCAACAAGAGCTGAAGCCCATAAGCCCCATCTCTACTCTGAAGTAGGGGATGTAAAGCTCCTGGCTCTCAGGAGAAAGGGAACCGCATTTGTAATTCAAGAGGAGGAAATTTTAACTTTTGTTCGCGCTTGGTTAGCCAGATTCGAGTAACGTTTAAAACGCGAAAGCCCTAGTACGTCCTGCAAGGACACAAGGGCTTTCCGGAATCAGAGGATTCATTTTTTGCTTCCCCAGCAAGAACCCGGTAATCCAGGCTGTTAAGGTATATTTTGCCCTAACATCTCAATCTTAGTGTATCTTTTCGCAACTCTTCAAGAGAGTGTCGTTAAAATCCTTACACGCTAAGACTCTGAAGAGTTTCCACGTTAACCACCGTTGTTAACATGGCTGCCTGGTTCCTGAATCCCTGATTCCTTTGAGTTCACCACATCAAAGGAATCCAAAGATGTCGAAATCTTCACAGCTAGGGCTTTTTGAGGCTTCACGACAGCCCAAAGCAGCGCTCAAAATAACTTCGCCCTCGATTCAAGCCAAAGTTGCCAAAGTTAAAGTTCAGCCTGAAGTCAGGCTAGAGTCAGAGTCCAATCTTTTCTCGACATCCTACGGCCACTGTCGGATTTGTGGAAGCTGGATTGCCATTCCCGGGCTGGACGCTTCGTTGTGGAACCGTTCAGTATGTGGCTCGTCCGGTTGGGTAGTCGACTCAGCGCGGCTTGCAGCTAATCCTCGGCGCAGTGGCAGAGGGGGGGCATCATGATTGCTGCTCTACAAAATTTTGCCTCTGAGTTTCAACACAGGTGGAAAGATCGCTGCCTTAATGAAAATAAGATCGCCCTTGATGTCTATGAAGCAAACATCATTTACCTAGAAGGGCAAGAGCTTTACGAGGCGCTGAACTGGAGGATTCCCAATCAACGCGGCTGGGGAATGCAACCTTTTAACGAGGCGGCTGCTTTCTTAGGAGAATCTGGTAACCCATGGCAGCTACGGCTCGATGTTCCCAGAGTTTCTGATGACGGGAAAGTCCAGAAGTACGAGTCCATTAAGGGCAATGGGGCACAGGTCTATTTTCCTAACGTGCCGCAAAGAATCCGCAAACTAATGTCGGTCCGATTTGGGGTTGACGTGCCACTTGAGGGTAGTTTCTGGACGTGGTTTCTATCTTCCAAAGAAGCCAAGGAACTGCCTTTATTCCTGACTGAGGGTGGCACGAAGTGTTTAGCAGCAATCTCTCTAGGTTATCCCTGCATCTCGCTCTACGGCTGTTCTAGTGCGTGGGAAACACGACACAGCAAATACGACAAGCGGCAACTGATGCCCAAGCTCAGAGACGCTGTGAGAGGGCATTCGACTTACTTTACCTTTGACCAGGACACGAAGCCTGAAGCTATTAGCAGAGTCCAAGGCAGCATCAAAACGATCGGACGAGCTGTGTTGATGTTGACCTCTGAGGTTCGGGTTTTAGAGTGGGATTCTTCACAAGGCAAAGGACTAGACGATTTCATTGCCAGTCAAGGGCATGAGGGCTTTGAGATGACTCTTAAAAGCGCTCTTGCTTTCAAGGATTGGAAGAAGTCTGCTCGCCAGAACTGGGCACGATCGACCGTGCAGCAGTTTGGACGTAAGGCAATCCCCGATATCGTGAGAAACGCTCCCAGAGTGACTGATTGTGGCTTCCCTCTGCCAGAACAAGGGCAAGGACAGCTGATCAATTCCCCTATGGGAAGTGGTAAGACCTATGGGTATGCAACGCCGATCAAAGCCTTATTAGCAAAACATCAAGGCTTAATCGTGGATGTGATCGGGCATCGCAACAACCTGCTATTTCAGACGACCGATCTGCTGAACAAGCTTGTTCCCGGCTTGAATCTCATCCACGTCAAGACGCTGGGTGCTGGACGGTTGACGGATTTGCAGATGAACACCACAGACGCGCTTTCATACTGCATTGATTCTTTGCGGAGACGATTCGACACGTTAATTCGAGCGATCGAGAATGGGCGTAAGGTTCTACTAGTCTTAGACGAAGTAGATGCGCTGATTAAGCACCTGCTGCTGTCAACAACTCTTAAACCCAAGCGACGGATCGAGACGATTACTAAGTTTGGGATTCTGCTAGAGAAGGTTGCTGAAGGCGGCGGATATGTCATTGGTGGAGAAGCTCATCTAACGGCTCTGGCAGTTGAAGCCCTGAAAGTTTTGTCAGGTGGCAAGATGACTGTCATTGTGGCAGAGAACACCGTTAAGCCAGCACCTTGGAATGTGCAGTTTTGCGAGGGGAGCAGGAAGGCAACCCAGAAGCAAGCAGCGGCGCAGTTTGTCACCAACCTCTTGCGGGAGGGCAAACGTGTTCTACTGCTAACCACTTCGCAGGAAGCCGCAGAACAAATCGATGTTTATATTTCTCAGTTGCTCAAGCTTGAGAACCTCAGGCTCGACGGAAAAACCTCATCGGAGCCGTGGGCTAAAGGTTTATTCGAGGATGGTGACGGGGTGCTCAGTGTGCATCCGGCGCGGCTGGTGATTGGCACTCCTGCGATCGAGTCTGGAATATCGATGAATAAAAAGGGGCTATTTGATGTCATCGTCGAGCTATCGAGCGGCTTAGAGCCTAGCGTTAGCTATCAGATGCTAGGGCGAGTGAGAGATGCTTCAGTACCCCGCTTCATCTTTGTGGAGGAAACTAGCAGCAACCCCGGCAAATTTGACCCAGACGCAATTTTGAAGCAATACCGCACGGACTGCGGGTTCACGATCAAACAGCATGGATTGAAGGCTGAAAAGCAAGGCGTAATCGCCAATGCCCATGAACTGGCTGCGAAGTATTTGGCACGAGAAAGCGCGGGCAAAGAGCTTCTAGAGGAATCTTTGAAGGCTCGAATCAAGCTAGATGATCACCACATCAATAGTCAGCGTCTGATCGTAGAAGTCGCCGATTCAACCTGCGAACTGCTGAAAGCTGCAAAGGTAGATCAGATTCAACCTTCCTTTGTCAATAAGTGGATTGAGCTAGATGACAGCAAGCTAACCCCAGACGAGGCACGGACAAAGTTGAGGGAGGGGGACGCGACTTATGCTGATCGATTGCTAGCTACTAAATCCCTTGCACGAGAACGACACGGGGTAAAGGTTGACGATCGAGCGTTCGTTAGTCACTTTTATGCCGACAAGTGGAAAGGAGCAGAAAGGATGGCAGCCCTTCGGAGCGCGGCGCAATGGGAAAACCCTGGTATGGCATCAGAGAGCGATCGCCGTCATCTCTCCCATCAGATCAGCGCGACGGGCACTATTTGGGGAATGGGCTATCGATCCAGCCAACGGGTATTTGAGACGCTGCAAAAGCTGAATCTGCATCATCTGCTCGACTTACCCAACGGCGAACAGGTGACGCGTGACCACTGGGCAGTGAAAGTGATTCTAAAGTCCGCTATGGCGATCCCAGATGAGGTCAAAGAAGTTCTAGGGCTGATGGCTTCGACCGAAACTAATCCGATGAGCTTCGTGAGCGACCTTTTTAGGAAGTTTCTAGGGTTTGAATTTGATTCAGAAAGGGTGACCATTCCAAAACCTGTACAAATCGAGGCTTCTGAATACTCTGTCCATGAAAATCACATAGATGATCCTGTATACAATTTTCATAGGCAGAGTATTCCAAACACAAAACTTCCTCCATCTAAAAAGCGAGGCAGGGGGCGGCCCAAAAAGGCAGAGACGACACGAGAGTATCGCTACACGTTGAAGCCTTCCCTTTGGCGTGAAGAGGTAATAGCTGACTTCATTGTTGCCCACAATGCATACATAGAACCTGAAGCGGTTGTAGAAGCTGAGATTAAGGCTGTCTTGGAGACTGATATCGAAGTCGTAGAAACTGACCCGTGGTTCACTTCAGAGTCCCTAGCTGCAATTCGCTCTCAGTGGGAAGCGGCGCATACTCTTGAAGAGAAGGAGGCATTGAGGCAGGTCATTCCGATGGAGGTTTTAGAACGAGCAATTGCCTAACCTAATCAGCGAACTCGACTCAAATACCAGTACCCTAAGTACAGGACAAAAAACGCAAAACATCCAGGAACTCATCCATTTTCTCGTCCAAGTTGAGCAGCAGGGTACGGAGAGAGTCAAACCCTGTGCGAAAGATACTTCTGGCTTTGCGTCCATGCTTTTTGATTTTAATCGGATGCTGTTCCACGACCCATTCCCCGACTCGATGTGCCCAACAGAACGCCAAGGTCAAGAGAGCGATGAGCTTTTTGAGCCGTTCCGGGTCTTTGAGGTGGGTTGCCTCCAAGCAAAAGCCACGAGTTTTCAAGCAGCCAAACAAGGTTTCGATGCCCCAACGCAGAGCATAGTCAGCGATGGCAGTGGAGGGTGCATGATTCGTGGCAACGACCAGCAGCGATCCGTCTTCTAATCGCAATCCTGCCAAGTAAAGCCAATGTCCCCAAAGCCGTCGTTTGCGGGACAGCACCTTGGATTGATCAGGCTGCAAATCTTGAAACACAATTGTGGTCTTAAGCAATTGCTGCCCATCAAACAGGAACTCCGACTCGCGAATACGGATGCGAAACCGGGTCACCGGCTCTGCCATCAGCAAGGCAAACCACTGGGTGCCAATAAACTCCCGGTCTGCGGTCAGAAAAGCGATGTCTTCAGGTGCAAAGACGCATAGAAACTCGACCAGTTGGTCAAAGCGCTCTTGCGTGTTCGAGTTACCCCGCTTGTCTAATAGATGCCAAAACAGGGAAATGCTACCCCTTGATGCACGACCCCTAACATCAGAATGTTGATGGTCACCGAGCCAAACTCCCAAGTCGTGCGGTCTACACTCAAGACCCACAGCTTCGGAATCCCGACCAAGTTTATGACCAACCGGGCAATCAGGTCATAATCGATCTCAAACGACCGCAGAAATCGTTGGATGCGTTTGTAATTCGACTCGGCTTTTGCTCGTCCCGCAAATCCAGTTGCCACCTCTGCCAAGTTCACCGTCTTGACCCGGAACAGGGCGACCAGAAACAAGGACAGAAAAGTAACTCTTGCTCCATGCCAACCGAGCAAGGGCTGCAAGGTTTGCCGTAATTGAGTAATCTGATGCATAGGGTTTCATGGTTTGAATGTTGTAATTCTGATGAAACCCTTTCCTCCTATCCTTTTGCAACTTTTTGTCCTGTACTCAGACCAGTACCATAGCAGCACGATCGAGAAGTGTTGAGTTTAGCCCTCAAATTGATTCACGAGAGCAATCAGAAGTTTTTCAAGCGGCTGCTCATAATCTCAAAACAAGAGCAACCCTAAGCTCCAAACGTAGGGCGATTAGTCAATCCAGCAAGTTTAAAAGCTCAGTCGAGACTTGCATGTAGAGTCGTGTGCCTAAAAATAAATGCTGATGTAAGATACAAACGTACTTATCGCAAACCTGCCCTATGAGTGGCTACAACAAAGAAACAGGCATCTGCCTAAAAATAAATGCTGATGTAAGATACAAACGTACTTATCGCAAACCTGCCCTATGAGTGGCTACAACAAAGAAACAGGCATCTTTGGTTTGACCTGGACAAAAGCCTCGTTCTGGTTTCGGCGCGAAGATGTACCGGAAAATTGTCGAGCGCTCAGGGATACGGGCAAGATGGAGTTTTTTGCCTGTTTCTTGCGACATCATGGACTAGAGGTTCTTCACGTAGATCGCGCCTATTTGAACGTCAAGGCAACTCCCGGTCAATTGTGGGAGGTGTTGAGTGGTCAACCTTCAGACCCAGACCGCGAAACCTACTAGATAGCCGATTGACGATCGGACAACCAGGAGATCGGATGACTGTATAGCTTGTCAGGCTTCCTGCGGCAGAATTTGCTCGGCTCCCTTGCCAAAGAGGTAGTTTGTAGAGCGATCTCGTTAATTGCATTTTTACCCACCACGATGGTGAAGCGACTGCGATAAGGCGATCTCTACAAAAGAAAATACCTGACGTAGTGTGGTGTCGCGTCCCGCGATAACTGACACTGATTCCGCGATATTTAACCTCGGAGTCTAGAAGATAGATTGGGCAGGAATTTGAAGAAAAGCCATATTGATAAAATGCTTTAAGAGAAGCAGTGCTGAAGCGATCGCGATTGAACCTTCTTTAAGAAGGAAACAGTTTTCCAGCAAGGGTTTTAGCTATTCTTTTAGCGATCAGACATCGCGGAATTGCGATCATTTATCGACGGACGCGACAACTACACTTCAGCGTCAAAAGATCTGCTAAGGCTTCGCTGCCTCCCCGATGAGCAACTAGAGCGATCTCAGCTTCAATGGTGAGATGTTGGTTAGCAGGGAGGATATAGAGTTGGAGGAACGCAATCGCTTGATCGATCGTAGAGGCATGCAGAAAGGGCGATAGCGAGGTTCTGGAAGAACTGATTAGGCAGCCGATGGCAGCAACTTTGCTAAAAGATGGGAAGAGTCCGAAAATCCTAAGATGCGCCAATAAAGTTCTAAGCAGAACTTCTGCCGAAATCGTTATAAATGGCAATGTATGCAAAGTGGTTGTTTGGGAAAAATCTATTTTCTACGCGACCTCGTCTGCCATCTTCTCCATTTAGAAGCTAGGGTTGGTTGCATTCGATAGAGAAAAAAGAAACAGATAATAGCACCAGCGATACAAGTATCAAAGATCTTGTGGTAGAAGGGATAGTCTACCCGAGTGATTTCCCAGATTAGTAATCCAACGGTCGCAAACATTAAGATAAACGGAAAGAGAATACAGTAGGCGAACCAGGCTACATCTAGTAGCAGAGGATATTCCCTTAAATAGACTTTACCCTCACGCTGATAAAGGTCACCCCCACTAAGTCCGGGAGAGATAGCCTCTTCAAGGGAATGAAGGTAAGGATACTGACGATTGACTAAAACTGTGGTTTGGCAATATCGCAGGCTGATTGCAAGGGTCAGTACCCATGTTGCATTGAGAAGTGCTGGTAATGGTAGTGATTGAAGATTAAGTTCTCCACCGACTACACTCAGCTTCCCTAATGTCCCTCCTACGGCTGCTGGATAGCCAATCTCTAAAATTAGCAGTGCGAAGAGTCCAATTACCCATATGAGTAGTCGATCTCGTGAAGCCTCTGCCTCTCGAAGTCGCGTAAAAGTCTCTTTATAGTGGTCGTGTAGAATTTCTAGCTGCTTGTCTGTAAGCTGCTTCCCAGTAGTCACGCCGTTACCTACGACTCATTGATTGCTTTAATTATGGCAGGTACAGTAAAAGACATCGCCCACTTAGCACTGGAATTATAAAGTGGATCGGGTGTTGGGTTTTTGCTGTCGATCTTGACTGCAATTAAACGCTTTCCTTCTTCCTTACTTCGCTCAATCTCCCACCAAATCCAGTTTCGTGTACCGATTTTAATTCTGTCTTCGTGCAGATCATTGGCGTGTTCTCCAATAAGGATAAGCGTGTGTGTGGCATTCCGGATCTTACTGGTCAAAACCGCTTTGACTCTGCCAACATCATCAGTATTAATTGCCCCTGGTGTTAGATCCTCAAAACTGATTGGGCTTCTATGGTTTGCGCTCCAAGCATTCAAAAGGTATCGGTATTGGCGATCATTATGCCAATCAAAGCTAATGCAAACCTTCTTTTGAGAAAACATATACATAGGATTATCCTTTTTTACTCACCCAGCTTCATGCGTTCAGCAACTTGACGGATCGCGTCAACGTATAATTGATCTTTACGTTGATTCCGAAGCGACAGTTCCTTAAAGGGCAAGAGACTCTGGCTTTCAGGCTCATGCTCGCAGGCCCATGCAGCCCACGCATTATGCACATCCTCTGCCACTACGTCTTGCCCTTTAGCCAGCAACAGGACAGCGTAGATGCGGTAGAGGGGCAAATCCCCGTCTAACAGGACCGCATCGGGATCGGCGGTTCGCCGAATTTCCACAGCGATCTTGTCTAAGTAAGAATTTGTCATTTGCATCTGGGCTACCCTTGATATGTCTACTTGTCGTCGTGTTGCGCCCAACAATGAGAATTAAGCCCTAAAACCCTTGGTACCAGGACAGATACTGTTACAAGTTTGTCCGAGGACTTCGGACAAAACGGGCATCTTGCCAATGCATGAGACGGATAACGATTAGAACTACACAAGCTTATCCAATGTTATGCCAATAAACTGCTTGAGTAGCTATTTCATATTCGTGATCGGAAGCAATGAAATTAGCGCTAACTAATAGCAAAATGATAACATCTGTGTTTAGTTGATCTCTGATAGTCCGTTCTCGGTCACTTCCGGTTCAAGTTTACCAGCGTGCCACTCATGAATGATGCCTCTACGTCTTAGGAGACTTAGATGAGACTCTAGTACGTTGTCTAATTCTTCACCAGGGGAATAAGCATAGAAGACCTTAGTTGCTCCTAAAGCCATAGCACACTCATTGGGAGGTACTCCAAGAAATGCCATTGCCTCATGTGCCTCTGTCCGAGTAGGAGAAATATAAAAAGATGGCGGAAAACTATAAAAGTGTATGAGTGCAGCGACGCGAGTTCAAACTTCGGGTCAAGTATCTTTTTCAAACTTTACTGCAACGCGCCTTCAGCGGTTAGATTTGATAGCTACACTGGCGATTGAGAGCATCTCCCATATGGTTACTTTGTTTTTCTCGTACTCTCACATCGACGAAGCGTTACGCGACGAGTTGGAAGTCCAACTTTCCACGCTGAAGCGGCAGGGTATTATCAAAATCTGGCATGATCGACGAATAGGGGCAGGAGAGGAATTTGACAAAGCGATCAGCAAAAACCTTGAGGAGGCAGACATTATTCTCCTGTTGGTAAGCCCAAGTTTTCTAGCTTCTGATTACATTCACAACATCGAATTGCAAAGAGCGATGGAAAGGCACGAGCGTCAGGAAGCCATAGTCCTTCCGGTTATTCTCCGTCACTGCGATTGGGAACACGCACCTTTTGGCAATCTGCTGGCTGTACCCAGGGATGGCAAGCCCGTCTCGAAATTTCCTGATCGGGATGAAGCTTTCCTGGAGGTTGTTCAGGCTATCAGGATGGCTGTTTCTAAGCTTGCTCCTGATAGCGTACCTGTGGAACTGGTCAAGCATTCTGGTGCTTCTGCCAATCCGCAGGTGTTCGATGCTCCACGATCTAGCAACCTCCGCATTCGTCAAGATTTCACTGAGCACGACAGAGACAAATTTTTGGAGGAATCGTTTGAATACATTGCAAACTTCTTCGAGAACTCCCTTATTGAATTATTAAATCGCAATCCAGGAGTAGAAAATCGTTTCAGGCGTATTGATGCCAGCAATTTTACGGCTACCATCTATATCTGCGGCAAAGCAGCAACGGAATGCCGGATTTCTATAGGCGCTCACCAGTCCTCCAGAGAGAGTATCACCTACTCGCACAGTGCTTCGATGAATAATAGTTATAACGAATCCATATCCATTGCTGATGACGGCTATGCCCTGCTTCTTCGTCCTTTGGGACTAGCCACTTTCAGTGGGCAAAATGCGAACAAACTTCTTTCGCAGCAGGGATCTGCTGAGTACTTCTGGGACATGCTCATTGAGCGGCTCCAACGGTAGCGAATTACTAGACTCTTCTCAAATTTCTCAACGGAAAGCTAGCCTGTTGAGGTTCAGCTGTGTTGTGTCGTTTAACAGGCTCTACCGGAATCATTATGCGGATGTTCAGGGTTAAAATAAAAACAAAATAGATAAAAGCAACACAACACAAAGGGGTGAGAACTTGAGAGAACCAAGGCAATCACCCCATGCAGCCATCATCAGCAACAGATGTTATACACGCCCCCTCGACAGAAGCAC
>Ga0209511_1003950_pt1 | contig 11039 bp, 8 predicted proteins | sample SSSSmetaG_FD_184141 | JGI IMG/M metagenome (GOLD analysis project Ga0209511, IMG submission 184141) | Glacier valley bacterial and archeal communities from Borup Fiord, Nunavut, Canada, to study Microbial Dark Matter (Phase II) - ​SSSS... | ecosystem: Environmental > Aquatic > Freshwater > Ice >... | reverse complement strand
AACTGCCATCTCCCGCGCTACCGACAAGCTGGACCTGTTCGTGCTCGGCCTCGACAGCCAGGTATACACGGCGGCTTGGGAACCGGGTGATGCCGACTGGCGCGGCTGGTGGCCGGTAGTGGAAAATAAGGCTCCAGCCCGTAGCGTGGTGAGTGCCGTCTCCCGTGCGCCAGACAAGCTGGACCTGTTTGTGCTCGGCCTAGACGGGCGCATCTGGACGGCGGCCTGGGAACCGGGTGATACCGACTGGCGCGGCTGGTGGCCGGTGCTGGATGGCCTGACCGCCCCACCGATGCAGGTGGGGGTTGTCTCACGGGCCACGGACAAGTTGGATTTGGTGATGCCGGGCCTGGACGGGCGCATCTGGACGGCAGCCTGGGAACCGGGTGATACCAACTGGCGCGGTTGGCAGCCGATTGGGGATTTGGTCACGGGTCAGACCGATCCGGGGGTTGGTGCCTGGCAGAAGGTCGGGATCGCCTTCCAGTCCGAAAACACCAACCACTCCAACGAGGCGCAGGGCGTAACCACCGACGGTGCAGCTTGGTACCTGGTTTCAAACGGGTCAAAGACGGTTCGCAAGTACGACAACGGCGCGAATCTGTTGGGCCAGATCAAGGTGCCGCATGGTGCTCACATCGGCGCGGCAGACTGCTACGCTGGCTGGATCTACGTCCCGACGCAGGGGCCGTTCGGCGTGTGGCGAACCCCGACCGATTTCTCCAGCCAGGAGTTCCTTCCAGCGGATGGTGGTAAAGATCGCTTCGCTTGGTGTGCTGTGAACCCTTTGAATGGGCGGCTCTACACCTGCGAGTTTGACATCTACAACAACGCGAACGGGGTGCTGTACGCTCATGATCGTGACACCTTGGTACGCTGTCCCGAAGACGACCTGCCGCTCGGCCCAACCCCGATCCACTTCGACCGGCTGCAAGGTGGAGTCTTCACCGCTCGTGGGCGGCTGCTGATCAGCCGCTCAGGGCCGAATGGGGTCTTCTGCTTCTCGGCGGTCACGGGCCAGTGCTTTGGTGGTCGTCACCTCGGTAACTTCGGCTCCACCGGCTCGGAAGGGGAGGGGATCACGGTGCGCCCCTGGCAGTTCGGTGCTCAATCCGCGTCCGTCCATGTACTTGAACTAGACAACGATGCTGGTACTGACGATTGCTACCTGCACAGCTACGCGGTGCCGGAGCCTGACCGGCTGTAGGCTAGGGTCGGTACGGCAGCAGCATTCGCCGCTCATCTTCACCCTATCGGCTAGCAAGGTGTGCGCGTAGGCGCAACTATACCACTTGCGCCTTGCTAGAGATTGCACCTGGCAGCACCTGGTCACGCCCCAACGGTGCTGACCAGGTGCCAGCTGCCCAGCTTGTCATCTTCAACGATAAGCGCATGGTAGTAGGCAGCGATGAGCAGGCAGCGGCAAGGTTGAGCTGAGGGAAGAGTCGGTGAAGAAGCTATACCAGACCACTCCATCTGGCGGTAAGCGGTTGCTCTCGCAGGCAATGCCGTCGCTGTCAAGGTCAAGGTCATGCGGATCGTAGCTCGGCCCGCCGCCTCGAAGAAGGCCTGGACTGCACGCTGAGTGCTGAAGTTACCACAGTCGTAGTTCGTAACCGTCGTTGGGGTCGCCCTCCAAGTCTGGCTTGCGGGCCGCTAGCTTAGCAGTCGGTTGGGCGGCGGCACGTACCGGCGGCTTGGTGGCAGCGGCACGCATTACGGGTGCTGTGGTTGGTGGTATGGCTGCTATCGCGGCATAGGCGGCGAGGGCAGCCTGACAACTGGGCTTCGTCGTCGCACCTTGCGCTGCACCGTTCAGCAGGTCGCTGACCTTGATCTTGAGGCCCGCCGCTTGCATCTGGCTGCGGGCCTCGACCACGTTGCTAGCGACAGCGCGGGTAGCTGAGGCGGTGCAGCGGCGGGCGAGTTCGACCAGCCCTTGCCGGAACAGGTCTTGAGTTGCCTTGTCCGAACGGTATGCTTCGGGCTGGGTGGCAAGCAGGGTTTGCAGGCCGTCAGCCAGGGTGGGGTCGGCGGCTGGGTCGGTCGGCGCGGTGGAGGTGGCCGGGACGACCGCCTAGCGTGGTTGCTGTCTAGTTGCAGTGGGGACTTGAGCAGCGCGGCGTACAGTGGTAGGTGGCCGGGTGGCGGCTGCTGATCGCTGGCTGCTGAGTGATTGGGTTGGCGGCGTGGCAGGCTGGCGGCCAGATGAGCCGATGGCGGCCAGTCCACCAATCACAACCACGAGGGAGAGCAACAGCGGGCCAGCCAGGCTCTTGCGCTTTGGCTTTGCCTCTGGCTCTTTAAGCGGCGGACTGGTTCTGGATCTGGAACGGCGGGCATAATGGTCGCCTTTCTACTCACTACTGGCCGGGACGTAGTAGGAATCTAGCACAATTTAGCGAGAGAGTCAATAGATTTGCACCCTACCAAAACCTTACCGTTTGTGGACAGCCTCAACTTACCTTTGGAATTAGCCCGAAAATAATGACCAAAGGGTATTGACTACTTAAGTGCTTTGGAGCTATAGTAACAGAGTGCTAGTTGATGATGGGGCAGCCAGGTGTCGGTCACGAGGAGGAGCGGTGTAGAGCTACCAAGAGAAGATCGTGGGCGAGGGCTGGCTGCCCCATCAGTGCAGCTGCCACAATAAACCTTACCAACTGTAATCCGGTTTTGCTCCCGCAAGCTAACAAGCCGCTTAGTGACCTGTAAGTCTTTGTGTTCAGCATCAAAATCTACTTTAATCATTTATGACTTGTTGGGGGTAATGAAGGTGACGAAGGCGAACCTGCATGAGGAGGAAGCTACCGTGCGAGATGCTAACGAGGGTGAGGATGCACAAGCAAGCGTCATCCTCCTGCCCCCACTCGCCGACCATGTTCGTGTGCTGTGTTCAACCGCAACCCACAACATAACAATCGCAAGTCCTTGGATTAAAGCCTCAGCCCTTCAGTACGTTCTAGGCAAGAATGATCTCAGCACAATTCGCCTCCGAGTGATTATGCGAGCTGATGTGGACGACTTCCTTTCAGAGTCCAGCGACCTTGACGCTGTTGAGTACCTACTGCAAAATGGTGCCGAGCTTCGCCGACTGCCCAGGCTTCATGCCAAGGTTTATATAGCTGATAATAAGCAGGCTATAGTTACTTCGGCCAATCTTACCCCCTCCGGTTTGCAGGAGAATGTTGAAGTTGGGATCATAACCAGCGACGAGCAGAACGTGATCGAGTTGCTCAACAGCACTGCGTCATGGTTTGAAATGGCTATACCTTTGGACAAGGCATGGCTACGCAAGACAACGGTCCAGGTTGAGAATAGGCGCGAGGAGTACAATGATGTGCGAGCAGCGCAAGCTGTACTCTACCAGGCAGATAGTTTGCGCGGCAACTTGGTTAAACTCGAACCACCCAGCCAATCTGTGCCGAAATCGCGGAGCCGCCGGGGGACAAGAAGCCGCAGCAGCGTAGATGTACTACCACTAGGTGCTTGGAGTGCGGCAGTGCAAGGCTGGTCACACGTAGCAGGACGGCCCAAACTGGCCGACCAATTCGTTGCCTTCTTCCAGACAGCCTTTGCACAGCTACCTCGCTGGAGTTGGGAATACATCTGTTTCGGTACTAACTCTCGACGTATTAGCCTCTCGGTGGGCAACCTTACCCTAGCTGCTGTCACTGCCAACGGGGAGTTGCGCGTGGTGGTAATGCAGCCAGACTACTACCTGGGCAAATACTTGCCAACCCGACGCACGCTGCTCGCGCCACAGCGCGGCTACTCAGTTTGTAAGTGGGATCAAGCATCTGAACTGACAACCACAGCACCAATCTGGCGTTCATACCGCCAGGCCGTAATCCAGGGTGCAACCGTAGCAAGAAGCCGCTCCACACCCCTCAAGGTCCCACTTGGCAAGCGGCGACTGGCCGATCTGGTCCAAGACATGGGAGAGCAGAAATGAGAGTCCTACCCTCACCGCTGGACAATGAATTGCAGCAGCTTACGGCTAGTGCCAAGAAGGAGCTAATCGTTGTTAGCCCTTGGCTCAAGCTAGACGCTCTACAACGGCTGAAGTTTGACCCCACCCTTAGCTGCGCCTTTTTGATCAAGGGCGACTTGGAAGACTTTCTGAGCGGGAGCAGCGACCTTGATGCCGTCAGAAACCTTTTCGATCTGGGAGTGCAAGTGCGGCTGGTCACCAACCTTCATGCCAAGCTTTACCTTGCTGACCGCCAACGAGCAATAGTGACCTCCTCCAACCTCACCCTTCGTGGCATGAAGCAGAACATCGAGATGGGTGTCTTGCTTGAAGATAAGATCGAGGTAGAACGGTTGGCGGTGGCCGTTGAAGGCTGGCTGGCAACTGGTCGTCTTGTAGATCGGCAGTGGCTCAATCAGATGCGCCTCTTGGTCAAGAAGCGTCATCATCTGGCTGACAAGTTGCGACGCAGCAGGCACGAACTCGCTGGTAAAAAGATGCGTACCCGATCCACACGAGTAGACACTACGATAGTGGAGCATCTACCTGCAATGGGCATAGAAGCTGCGTCGAAGGAAATAGTTATTCCTGAATCTGCGTCAGCGGAGCAGCTTGAGCAAGGTAACGATCCTACCCAGTCATTTGCACCTGCTGAAGGCTCAAGCCTTTTGTCTGTCCCCATTGCGCCTGAAGCCCCATATGAGCAGAGCATTCTTCATGGCTTTAGTGTGCCATCACGTCAGCAGACGATCTGGGCAGCCGATGAGAGTCAACCAGAACGAAGCTACCTCAGAGTGCCGTACCGTGACATTTCGCCACTGGGTAGCTGGGCCAACCAAATCTTGACCTGGAACATCTTCACTAAGAGCAACCCGGCTCAAGCACGTGCCTTCGTCCGACTTTTCAAACTGGCTTTTGACTGGCTTCCAGAGCAGGCTCTGACTCAAAGCTGGTTCTGCCGCGACCCAGAGAGGCTTCAACTCTTGCTCTACGGCATCCCCCTAGTCGGCATCAATGTCTATCGAACGACCGAAGCCGAGGGCCGGGCTATTATGTTGATGAGTACCGACGCATGGCAGCGTTTCTACGGCTTGAGTCGCCGTCCAACACTTAATGCCATTGCTAACCTGCCCTTGGAACAGGCGCAGTACGAATGGGAGTGGCACACACTGAGATCGGAACACTGGCTGCACGTCTTGCATGGGGAGACTGGTTATTGGGCTGCCTACGCTAGTGGTGTGCAGAAGCTGCTTAAGGAGCGGCCTTTGGCTTCAAATGAGCCTCTCTCTGTGGAGGCAGATAAGGTTTGGCTGCCACGCCTACTTGGGTTGGCAGAGAGCGAACAATTGTCGCTTTTCTGAGTTGAATGTCGTCTAGTCCAGCCACAAATTAGATCAGCTGCTTTCTGGCCGACGTGGAACATAGCGCACTCTCTTTGCCTGTCGTCCGGCTACACTTGGGTGCACTGACGTGCTTAGGCTGACAACCGCCGCTTGTGCTCCGGCTATTGCCAACCGCAGATTGTAGCTGTCGGATTGGTTGGTCAGTGTGTGGCGGCAGCTGACGTTGTAGTTTAGCCACCCCTGTCGAGTCAGACCGTTGAAGAAGGCGATTTTGCGCTGTGGTCTGACTCGGCACGTGGGTTCGGTACACCTGTCGTAAACCAGCAGCGGGTGCAGGCTACAGATGGGGTCGTAACTGGCTGCGTGCTTACTTAGGTAAATCTCACCCTCGTGCGACTGTGTGCCAACCAGCTGGCTACCTCGGATCGTACGTGGCTGTTCGCCGGTCAGGTTAAGGATTGTTCCTTTGTAGTTATTGCCGCCAGCTGGTTGCGTCACGTTCTCAAGGTAGCCAAGTCGATAGCTGCCCAAGAAGTAAAGTTCGATCAGTAGCTCCTCCATTGCGCTCTCCAAGTAGGGTACGGCCTCCGCTGCTTCCTCAGGCTCCACTCTCAGGGGGTGGGCATAGGTGTTGCGGTACTCGTTGAAGAAGCGCAGAAATGCGCCGTTGGTCTGCGGTACGCTGTTGCTGACGTTCTTCAGCGGCGTGAATTGCTGGTGGCACTTCCGCATCTCGATCCCTGATGGAGACTTATAGAAGTCGAGCAGCTCTAGCGTTTGCAGCAGGCCAGGGTTGCCCTTGTAGAACTTGATCAGCGCACTTAGCATCGCCATCCACTTGCCGATCATGACGCTGTTGCCGCCGAACTCACTTAGTTACTTGTCCACCCCGGCATCAGGCCGCCCAGTATGTAGGTACTGTCCCAGCAACATCACCGTCAGGTACTTGATGATCGCTTCGGCAAGGTCAATCAGGCCGTGAAACCGGCTCACCATGTCGTTCATGTCGTCAGGGTGGTAGGCTTTGTTGTACAACTCGACCAATGGATATGGGAAGGGTTGCGCTGCCGCACTGCCCACTCCCCGCAACACCATATCATCGAGGGCTTCGTCTAGGTAATCTAGCATGATTGCCGCTACCTCGGCCAGCGGCTTTGCACGTAGCTGACCATCGCACCTTCGCTCAGGTCGCTAGTGCCAGCCGTGTCGCGCAGGGGCAGTACCTTGTTTAGGTAGGTTGGTTGATCGGCAGGACTTACGTCTATGCGGCAGATCGTCTTGCCGCCTATCTGCACTGGGCTGATCTGCACGAAGCTGAGACAATTTGGCCCTAGCTTATCCTTAATGCTGTTGCGTAGGTAAAGTAGGTAGCCGTCCCAACTCTGCTTCTGCTGGTCGGCCTCCTTGTACTCGCGCTCGACCCCCACAATCAGTTTGCTCTTATCCGTCACTCCGATCAGCAGGGTGCCGCCCGCCTTGCTGTTGAGGAAGGCTGCCACCGCTCGCACCACGTTCTGCGTTACTTCCTTTCCCTTCTTGCTGGTTTGAGGGTCTATGCAGCCAACCTCCTTGAACTCGACCCGCTCATTCTCGCCACCGTCAATCATCTCCATCACTTGATGGTCGCCGACTAGCTTGCCATATTCAGCGAGTAGCAAAGCGCGACGGCTGTCAGTGATTTTGAAGCTGCTAAGGACGTGGGCGTACTCGTCCTCGGTCAGGCTGTAGAGGTGCGCCACCCGCGCATCAAGCTCGGCCCGCGCTTGTTCGCGCTCCGCCACCGCCGTGTATCCATAGACTGGCTGGCCGCTGGCATTGGTGGTTAGCGGTTGCAACCCGATCTCTTGCGCCAGCGCGTCATACTCCGGCGTGGTGCAGATCAGCCGCCCCGCCCGCGCGACGATAGCCTCGAAGTAGGGGTCGCCACTGCCATAGCGGGGTACGGGTAGCTGGTAGATGTAAAACATATTGATGTTGGTTGTTACCTTATTCCGTAGAAGGTAGTCCAACACATAGCTGTCTAGGAGGCCAGTGCAGAACACCATTGGTGAACCATGAAGCTGCTCTTCGTTTGGACTAAGCGTGGAGACAAGCAGCGAATTACCACAAAATACATTACGAGGAACAACCGTTGCAATAAGCGAACGGCGGTTTGTACTGGATGCAACGGCACGCAAACCTACTCGGTAGTCTTCATACGCTAGCTTTTGCCCCTCATCAGCACGTTTGCCGAGAATCGCTTGCCGCCCCGCATCCTCGTCCACCCAGTATTTGGGTTCGGCAAAGGTGTGGGTAAACTGCTCGATCATACCACCTTGATATAGTACCAGCCTTCCATCCGCCGGGCTGGTCTTGAACAGGTGGCTGTCGTTGGTCATGTGGAACTCGCTGGTTAGCTTCAGCTTCCACTTGCCAGCAAGGGCTGGATCATCAGTCTCGTCTGCACCAAGCAGCGGGAAGCGGACTAGCTTGTTGGCAATGGCAACGTCCTGCTCACCCTTGAGTTCCGGCACGGACAGGCTACCAGGGGCGAGCTTCTCGACCATCCCCACATCTACCTCTAGGTCGTCGTGGCTGGGGAAGCTAGCGAGTTCGCCCACATCGTGGCGCATGAAGGCGGCGGGGAAGCTGGTGGTCAGATTCGCCTCCTCATCGCTCACCAGCGGCGGCGCAAGGGGAGCATCAGCACCGGCTCGACGACCAGCAGGATGTCGGCGCGGCTGGTGTAGTGCGCGCCCAGTTGCGCCCGCTTGCCAGGGTCGAGCGACCGCTCGAACAAGGTGCCGAAGATCGCTGGCTCCACGCTGGCCCAGTCCAATGCCGCCGCCCGCTGGATGGTGTCCAGGTCGCCCGCAGTGAGGTTCGGCACAGCGGTCTCGGTTGCGCTGAACAGACCGCCGTCGAAGTAGGCAATATCGTCGCTGCCGAACGAGCCACCCATTGCCATCGCCGCGAACAGTTGTTGCAGCCGCTCGGCAAAGGCGGCGGGCCGCCCCCTGGTCGCCACGGTCAGGCGGGTGAACAGACCGCCTGGCAGCAGGCCGATATCCTCGGCAAAGAGGCAGAACAGCAGGCGCATCAGCAGCCGCGCCGCCACAGCGGGGGCGGTACCAAAGCGGCGCAGGTTCTCAGCCAAAGCTGCGAACTCCTTGGCCGCCGCCTCCGTCACCTGGGCGGTGGTGCGCGCTGGCAGCAGCCGCTCAGGATCGTCGAACATGGCGCGTAGCACATCCAGCGCGCTGAAGTTGCTACCCGCCAGCGGTGCGCTGGTCAGTAGGTCGGCCAGGCTGAAGCGGTAGACAGCTTTCTGGGTGCCGGTGAAGTTGGTGTGGACCTCCCAGGATGCCATATCACAGACCACGAGCAGCGGCGGGTTGCCCAGGTCTTCGCGGTATTGCAACAACTGGTTGTAGGCTTCACCCAGGTTCTTCTTCTTGCGCTTATACTCGATGGCGAAGCGGCCTTGCCACCACACGTCGGCGAAACCGTCACCGCCGCCAACCTTCGCTGCCCCGCGCTCAAAGGTATAGAAATCCCCGTGGGGATCAACGTCGCCGGGCTTGGGCTGGCCGAGGAGTTCGCAAAGGTCGAGGTAGTGTTCCTGGGCAGCACTGCGCTCGTTGCGGCTGCTGGCTTGCCACTTGTTTACAAAGGCGGGTAGGGAAAGGGGCATGGGGTCGTCCTGTGAGGGTAGAAGTTGGCACGACCGTGAGTCTAGCAGATCAAGGCGGCAGAGTCAAAGTGGCTGCATAGCTACGCCACAACCTTACCACAACCTTACCGCCTTGCCTACGCAGCACCAACTGTGACCATTCTCCCCCCGCCCTCGGTACTTTCGGCTGTGGCGCGGCGGGGCGGTTGTGTAGTATGCTTGTGCTACCAACAAGCACAGGGAGGATGACGATGCAGAGTGAAGCGCAAGCAAACCCCAGCCTGGGCCGAAGCGGGATAGCAGAGGGAGCGCGGGCCACCGCCCTGGCCGAGAGCCGCGCCGAGCTATTGGCAGCGGCAGCAAAGCTGATTGCCGAAGCGGAGCAGGTAGGCAGCGAACATCAACTGGCGGTGATGCTGCACCAACTGCGGCTGGCTCGGCTAGGCAGCACAGAAGAACACGAAGCGGTCTTCACCGCCTACCAACAACTCTACCCCAGCGGTTGGCTGCGCTACCTGGTGGAGGATGGGGTGGAGGAGTGGCTGGTGAAGCGAGGCGAGTTTACCGCCTTTACCGCTCGCAGCCTGCTTGCCGAGTTGCGGCGGCAATGGCCGCAGGCGCGGGTACTGGCAGGGCGGCAGTACGAGCAGCGAGTAGGAGCGGTGCTGCATGAGCTTGCCACTGCGGACAAGGTGCGGCAAGTCAGGGCTGGTGGCGGTTTTGCCGCGATGTACACGACTGGCTAAAGCAGGTGGCTATTGCCTGGTCTCGGTTGGGCTGCTTGCTGCCGTGCGTAAGCGTGGGCAGGTTGGGCGTGCCTACGCTCTGCACCTGATCGTTGGTACGCAACGACCCTCGGCTAGCCTGCTGCCCACCGACCTGCTGCTAATCGTACTGGGCCTGATCCGTGCAGGGCGGCTACCCTGCTACCTGTGGGGAGCGCGGCAGCGAAACACGCTATTGTCGGCTATGACTTCTTTCCCACCCGTCAGCTAGTACCTTTGGTTAGCTGTAATCAGTTGCCCCAGCATAAAGTGTATGCTATAATAATCCTTGAGCCACCCATAGTGGAGGAGCAAAGGATTGCCAACAGAACCAGAACCAATTTGTTCGCTTGCCAGCCTGGTTCGACGACTGGGCATATCCAAGCCCACCCTGCTCTACTACCGTCGGCAGGGCGTGATAACCCCAGACTTCATCGAAGACGATCTGCTCGGCCCCCGCTACTTCTGGCGGCTGAGCAACCTGGCTCTGCTGCGTGAGCAACTGATCGCGGTCTGCCAACCCGCGGTAGTTGAGCGCATCAAAGCTGTGGCTGAGGCTGAGACAAACAGGCGGGAGGAGGCTGATGTGAGTGGTGCACAAACTATGGTGAGCGTCCAACAAGTCACCGACCACCTGCTCGCTGGTGAGTTTGCGGTGTTCGGCGACTTGATCCGTGCGCAGGCTACCGCCTACTTTGCGGTGCAAACCCTGCCACCCCCGGCCCGCTCCCGCCTCGCTAATGATGCTGCCGACCTGATCGCCTGGATTTGGCTGCTCGATGCTGCGCTGGACAGTTGTCCCGATGAGGGCTACGCTGCCGATCTGCTGGCCCTACTGGAGTACGTGCGTCGGCACTCAGGCGTGGCAGACTACCGCAAGCTGAAGCTAGCCCATGACCCTGCTATACGGCTACCAGGGCTGAGCTACAACCTACACGACCTGGTTGCCACCATCCAACCCCTGCGCCAGCGGATCGCGGCAGCCAGTCAGGTTGGGCTGGGCATCTTCGACGCACAACTCTCGACTGCCATAGCAGCGATGGCTCAAGAGACCAACTGGCGGATACGCGGTTCACAGCCTGGCTACGACAAGTACCTCCGCACTGCCAACCAGTCCATCTGCGGCGACCTCTGCGCCGCCGCCCTCATTGCCGTACAGCCTAACCCTGCGGCCCTCTGGCAGGCGAGCATAGCCGCGCGCCAGTATCTAGGGCCGATCCTGCGCCTCTACAACGACCAGGCTACCATCGATAAGGACGAGCGGGAGGGCAAGCCCAACGCGGTTACGCTGCTAGCCGCAAGATTGG
>Ga0209511_1003948_pt1 | contig 11040 bp, 10 predicted proteins | sample SSSSmetaG_FD_184141 | JGI IMG/M metagenome (GOLD analysis project Ga0209511, IMG submission 184141) | Glacier valley bacterial and archeal communities from Borup Fiord, Nunavut, Canada, to study Microbial Dark Matter (Phase II) - ​SSSS... | ecosystem: Environmental > Aquatic > Freshwater > Ice >... | reverse complement strand
AGCGTATAACTTTCAGGATTGATGAGCGCTTCGAATGAATCATCAGCATCATTCACACCTCCGTTTTCGGCTTTCTCGGAATCCGAAAAAGCAAGGATCAGCATTTTTTCAAGTTTCCCTGTTTCAGCCATCACCTTTCAGTTTTATTATGAAGTATCTCCATCACTTTTTCAACACATGCTGCAACTATTTCCTCTTTGTTGATGCCAGCGGTATTATTGCTCCCTCCGTCAGACGACCCGGTACCTGGCGAAGACTGACCGGACTGTGGAGTAGTGACTGACACCTTGATATGGAGTTCTCTTATTTCAATTGGCATAATATAAGTTGCTAAACCCTTCAATTATTCTTAAAAGGAATTATTTGCACGATACACAATTGTAATCTTTTCCTTGCTTTACTGTACCGTAAAATAACGGTACGTAATTTCCATGGTTTCAATCACAATCGCATTTTCAGTCGAGACCAGGTCGCTAACCAGCCATTTTTTGGGGATCGCATGTGCCACTTTCCACGTTCGCAAGGGTTCTCCTTTTTCGTTCATCAGGATCACATTGATGTCGGTAGGTTCAAATTCACGGTCGCGAAAAGCCCGGTTAAACCAGTTAATAATCTCCGAATCAACAACCATCCCGCGTTTCAGGATCATATCGGCATATTTGGTACGCACAGGCAATTTGTGCTCGAATCGATTTTCGCCCCCTTCTTTGAAGTTTTCGTAATCGTATTCTACCGATAAACCTGACACAGACTGAAACCTGACATCGTTGTTATTACTGCTGATGCCAAATTCCACTTTGTAGTAGAACCCCCATGGTGGATAATATGTCGTAGCACCTGCCATGATTTAACGAACGAGGCTTAATCCTTCGTGTGCGATTTCCAAAGTTTCAATCGCGACTTCATTGGCGTCTGATTTTAGGTCGGGTGCTGTGATCTTGACCGGGAAGCAGTTTACTGCCTTCCAAACCGCTACAGGCTCATGTTTCTCGTTCATCAGTCTTACGACAACATCGCGGCGGGCACCAACCCTGTCATTTGAAATCTGATCGATCCAGTTGTTGTAGTCAAAGTCACCTTCAAACTTGCCTCGTTTAAGGGTTATATTGCTGAATTTACGCATGCCCGGCATCTTGATTTTACTGAAATCCTTGCTGTCGCTGTGCCTGTATTCAATCACTTCCACCTGTTGATCCATACCGGTGACTTCGGTAAAACTGATTTTAACGCCGCCCCAGTCAACCTGGTAATGATATCGTGGTAAAGGATATTGTTGTGCCATAACTTTTTATTTTTTAATGATATGAAAATTAAATAGTTTGAGAAGAATTTCTGATCAGGATTCAGCCATCTTGTGAGAGAACCTGAGGATGATAAATTCTGCCGGACGAACAGCTGCCATACCAATTTCAATGATCATACGACCTTCGAGGATATCAAGCGCCGTCATCGTTTTGCCCAATCCAACAGCCACATAAAAAGCATGTTCCGGTTTCATACCCTGAAGAGCTCCCTGGCGCCAAAGTGTGGAAAGAAAGTTTTCGATCATTGCCTGCACTTTTACCCATGTATTTGCATCATTTGGTTCGAATACAAAAGCTTCAGTTGCATTCTTAGTACTCTCTTCTACCATGTTAAAGAAACGTCGGACGCTGATATAACGCCATTCGTTATCGTTGCCTGCAAGGGTACGGGCTCCATAAATTAAAGTACCTTTTCCAAGGAAAGACCGGATGGCATTGATTGATTTTCCAGCAACCGCATCAACATTTAAGTTTTCCAATTCAGTTTTTGAAAATATTACCGAAGGAGAAATAACATTGGCCAGACTAATATTCGCAGGAGCTTTCCAGACTCCTCTTGTCCGGTCGGTAGCAGCATAAACACCAACAACAGCCCCACTTGGCGGCATGCTTGTCATACTGTTACCCACACCTGCAAGAATTGATTTGTAGATAGGGAAACGAAGTGCTAAAGACTCGTCCAATTTCTTTGTATAAGTTGTAGCAGCACCCACAATTAATGACATATAGCTCTGGTTAATTTCTTCAAATAATGGCAGAAGGTTGTTAAATACAATCTGGCGTTTATCTTCAACTGTTCCGACAGCGGGAATAATATTTGTTACTGGCGCACCAATAACACCCGCCCAGCTTGCTTCCACAAAAGTTGGCGTTAAAACAGTTGCTGTATAAGTCGCTATTTTAGCAGCAGTCTCAGTCTCCAATCCAACGACTTTAATGTAAGTCGGATTGAAATTAGAAGTAACGGACGCGATAACATCAGCATTCAAAGACGAATATGTCAACACTGCCGGGCTGGCAGCCTTGATATATTTATCAATCTGAGCTGCAATGCTGTAATAAAAGCCAAACATCGCTTTTAAGTTACTGTCATTATTGACGGCTAAGAATGCAGCTCCTAAAGTATTTAAAGCCGTTCTTAAGTTTCCATTAGGCGGGCTTAACAATTTTGTTTTTCCATCAATATTTGCCACATCAGCAAATGCCTTGTTTAAATCGGAAATTGCAGCCTGAATTACCAAATCACCTGTTAATCCCTCTAAATTAGTAGCGACTCCTCCACGTTTGATTACACCCTTCACATCGTTATAAGTGACATTCTTTGGCAAATTAACTTTTAACCAGGGTGTATATGCGGCACCATAACTCAGATAATTGATACCTACTTTACTCCTGAAGGTGGCTCCTAATGCATCATTTTCTTTTACATCCATTACTGTAACCCTGTCTTGTAATTCCTGACATTGTTTCAACGCGGCTGCCTGTACATTGGCAATTTTGCTATCATCTAATGAAACCGCATCCGGAAATAAAAGGATTGTAGGTTCCGATTCTTTTGCAATAGCGGCAAAGCCTCCTGTATCAGCAGTATAGGCCGCATCATCAATTGTAGCTGAATAATCGCCTACTGAAACAATAAAACAATCACCACCGCCATTTGCATAAAACATCCTTAAACTATCATACAAATAGAATTTACTGCTAAGCGTTGCTGATACAAAATTGTTTGAATCGCTGATATTTACCTCAGTAACATTGGGTGATGGACCGTATCCGTAATACTGTTCATATTCAACCAACGAACCAATTCGTTTGGGAACATTATTTAAATCGCCGACAGCGAGTTTTTTGGCTATTTGTGTATACCCAATAAAGGCAGGAATAGCCGTTTCCACCTGCGCTACAGATGGCGGAAGTTTTGGAATTTCTTCCACATAAACCCCGGGAGTTTTGTACGATGTTGCCATATTGATTTATTTTAAAAGTGAAAAAAAGGTTACTCAATCAAATATTTCCGTATAAACTTTTACAATTCTTTTTGTTGGGTCATTACCCTCATATTGCACCTTAATGCCCGATTCTCCCGGTTTCTTTTTTGCGCCAGCGTTTCCGTTGTAAGTGAAGGGCAATGGCGTACTGCTTTCAGAAATCAGTGAACCGTTATTTTTATTAAGATATTTCCACACAGCCTGTCTGTTTTTAAACCGGATCTGAAAAACAGGACATAAATTTTTTGCAACTCCCGCTAATGTGCAACTAAAGTCATTATCAAGGGGATTAGTAGCTGCAATATTCACAACACCAAATACATTGTCTGGAATTTCATTGGTTAGCAAAATCCCATTCCTGGGAGTTCCGGCCAATCCCATTGGCGGTACAATTACAGGTGAATCGTTTTGATGTACGAAAACCGGCATATTTGCAGCAATATTGTTCAACTTCACTTTCGCTGCACCTGGCTGACTACTTGTCAGTTGAAACAAAGCGTTTCCGGTAATATTCAGGTATTCGACTTTGTCACTCGCTATAGAGGCAGGAATTTCCCTCGAAAGAAATAACGACTTGTCAGGATTTACGCCGCGCGAAACACCTGTCAGATTTGAAAATACCGGAACATTTTCCTTATACCTCAATATTTTATCTTCAGGTTGGTAGTAGAGTTCGTAAATTTTCCGGTCTATAAATGTCAGAGAAGTATATTTAAAGAAATCAGTATCCGTAATCGTAATTACAAACGAAAATAACTCGTTATCAGGAACTACAACGCCTTTAGGAACAGCAACGATAAAACCTGGCGCTGTAATTTTGAATATTCCTCTAAATGCTTTGAGTTTATTCGCTGTAGAGGGAGTAGGTTTAATCTCCAGGAAAAAGCGCGAATCATATGCCAGCAATAATTTGGTTTTTCTGCTTTCGGGCAACGTATCGAACAGAACAGATGCGTCATCCAGCCAGTAGTGATGCAGCAATTGCACTTCAAAAAGGCGCCTATATCCGTTTACGATTCGTTCTGCCATTTCATGAATTGTTTTTATGATAAAATTCATTGACGATTTCGGTAATGAGACCACTCTCATTGTAAACAGCCCTGTATTTAAGATCGACCATATTCATCATGTAAATTACAAATGGGTATTGCTTGCCTCCGAGTGTGCCCCACAAATGGTTAACTTCCTCCATGGTAGGAGAATAAAGATTAAAAATTATTTTAAAGGATTCGAGTCGGTCAAGCGTATTGGGAGGAGCATTTGTACTGATAGAAGATGGAGAAACATCATCCTGAGTAAACACACTCTTAGACTGGAAAAACCGGATGGCGCGTGAAAGCATCAATAATGCGTTGCTATAACCAGCATCGGTAGCAGAAATCAGGATCTGGAAATTCAAAAATACCGGCGGATTCTCGTAAGTTGTGCGAAGGGTAGTTTCGTTCCTTACAAAATTGGGTAGATTTTTAAGTGTCTTCTCTTCCTTGATGTTGACAACTGAAAAAATGAGCTTACCTCTGGCTATACCCCCGTTCCCTCCCCCTTGGGTGATCCCTTCAGCGAGATTCCCAAGCTGAACGACATCACTTGATGAAGGAACACTGTAAACATCCTCCAGATGTTTCTTCAGTTCATTAATAACAATAGTTAAACCATGTGATATCATCGCTTAATTATTATAAGATTAATTCAACGCAAATAACTGGCCTATCTAATTAATTTTCAATTCTATAAATGCATGTAGGAAAAATATAAAAGCAATAAGTCCGTTATAAGAAACAATATCAACGCAGTTTCATGGGAAAGGTTTCAAAATTTTGTTATCTGTTGCAATTTTTTTAAAAATAGTCTAAATAAAAATAGGGATTTTCATCAAGCTAGCCTGGTATATTGCAAATACAATAGAGATTCCATTAACTTTCAATAATATAGTATTATTAATTTTAGAAATAGTTTTGAACGATTGGTATCTATTGCCTGAGTAGATTTATTTTAATATTGTTTGAATGCCCGTCTGAGAAATATTTATTTCCTTCAATCACTGTTTTTATAGCTTTTTCAAGCTCCTGTTTTCCCGATGTCTTTAAAACCAAACCCATCACTCCGGCATTAATCAAATCAATACAATCTTCCTTGCGGCAGTGTAAAGTAAGAACCAATATTTTTAAATAAGATTTGATTGCGATGGCCCTCGTGGCTGCTTCCAATCCACCCATCACTGGCATTTCGATATCCATTATCACTAAATCCGGCGTGTGATTCCCGAGCATATCAAGGAATTGCTGTCCATTTTCAGCTTCAGCAACGACCTCTCCAATTCCTTCTGCCTCAATAAGAAGTTTTAGTCCTTCACGAAACATTTCATGGTCGTCAACAATCATTATTTTGGCTTTGCTATCCATGTTTTTAGAAATTCAAATTTGGTCACATAATTCCCAACATTGCTGCGATGAAATTGGTTTGAGAAGTTTTATTGTCTTCATGCCTTCGACTCCAATTTCTGATTTTCCGGAAAAATCCGTGGATAGATAGCAATCAGGTAAATAAACTGAACTTACCATGGTCTCTGAATGATCGATTGAACCCTTCGTTTCAATAATTTCACCTGGAAGAGTAAGGGAGCTTATATGCATCAAATTTGGCACACCCAAACCAATGATGATTTTCGCTTTTTTGTTAGGCGCTTTCTGACCATTTAATCCGGATGAAACCAACAATACGTTCGGGATAATGAGATAAATTTTCATTTTACCATCTTTTTAAATGACAGCGCTCTATCACAAAGAAATAGCGCCAATTATTTTCTTTACAAAAGAAAAAATAATTAGCAACAACTTTATTAGTGTAAAGTCTCAAAAGAATAGTGTAAACCCTAATTATAGCTTTTATCTATTGGTGAACTCTAAAATTCCACCAGCTTGTTTTTTATTGCAAATAATACCAGATTGATCGTGTTTTTAGTATTCGTCTTTTGTAAAAGCTTCGAGCGATGGGCTTCGATTGTTTTTATGCTTCTGAAAAGTTTTCCGGCAATTTCGGTTGCTGTCAGACCCTTGCATAGGTACTGCAGAACTTCAAGCTCTCTGTCTGTCAATTCGGTCTCACTACTTGTTAAACCAGAAGGAGCAATAGGACGTTTCCCGAAATTAATAATTATTGAGCGTAACAGCTCATTCGAGAAGTAGCTTTCGCCACCAATTACCGTTCTTATTGCTTTTTCAAGTTCCTGCTTTCCAGATGTTTTTAACACAAAACCCATTACCCCTGCATTTATCATGCTGGTATAGTTATCCTTATTGCCAAGCATAGTCAGGACCAAAATTTTCAGATGGGGCTTGATAGCAATTGCAGCGATGGTTGCCTCAAGTCCACCCATTACAGGCATTTCAATATCCATTAACACTAAATCAGGATTGTGCATCACAAGTAAATCAAGAAGTTCCTGACCGTTATCCGCTTCGGCTATCACCTTTCCCATTCCTTCGGTTTCGATAAGGAGTTTTATTCCTTCCCGAAACATTAAATGATCGTCGACGATGATTATTTTAGTATTGCTATACATAAATCGGTTTGTAGGTTTCGGCTTTAAATCCATCTGCAGAATCAATAACCGGTAATTGGATACAAACTTTAATCCCTTCACCTGTTGCTGTTTCAATCTCCATGACTCCTTTTATAACATTAATCCTTTGTTGAATATGCATGAGTCCTAATCCCTTGCTTACTTTTTCAATATTGGCTAAATCAAACCCGATGCCATTATCGCTGTAGGTGAAAAAAATCAGATTCTTTTCCTTCTGATAGTTGAACTCAATTCCAACCTGCGTTGCCTTGGCATACTTCACGGTATTATTGATTAACTCGGTAGTAATACGATAGAGGGTAGTTTCCAGAAAATAACTGAAACGATCGTTGGAATTGTAAGTAAAATCAATATTCAATTTCTGCGTATCATTTATACTCTGGGTAAAATTCAGTACCGTTTCAACATATCCTGTATTATTCAGAATTAGCGAACTTAATCCAAGTGACACTTCCCGTGTTGTCTGAATGGCCTTTTCGATGCAATTATTTCCTTTTTCGGTAATCATCTTCACTTTCCCGGCATCGTTGGTTTCGGCCAGCCATTGAAAGTATAGCTTTATTGTTGATAACAAGGGACCTAATCCATCGTGTAATTCACGTGAAAAGCGATTGCGTTCCCTTTCTTCAACTTCAATGGTAACATTTAGCAGTTCATTCTCCGCCTTTATTTTCTCGGTTATATCGCGGTTTGAAGCTCGTATTCCAAGGTATTTCCCCTTTGAATATATTCTTCTGTAAACACAACAAATCCAACGGACATTGCCTGACTTGGTTACAATTCGGAAATTCAGGTCCGGATTTATTCCTCCTGACATATTCATACGCCCCTCTTTCTTGTGATTTTCCCAAACTTGCAAGTCGGCAGTAAAGATAATTTGATCAAGCAATTGTGGATTATTGAGAAATTCTTCGACGGTGTAACCGGTAATTCTTTCGCAAGACGGAGAGACATAATTATAACTCCCTTCTGCATTGATCCAGTATTCCCAGTCGTATGTAAAGTCGGCAACAGTCCGATACTTTTCTTCGGTATGCCTTAAGGCTGTATTTGATTCTAATAATTCTGCCGTTCGTTCAACTACGCGATCTTCAAGCGCTTCGTTTAATTGCTTAAGCGCCTCATCCGTTTTTTTACGCTCGCTAATGTTTAGCACGACCCCGGTTATAATTAATGGTCGTCCATTAAAATCTCTTTTTACAATTGAACCAATATCGTAGAACCATATATAGTCGCCCGATTTAGTTAAAATCCGGTATTCAACTTCATACTTATCAACTTTCCCGTCAAAATGCAATTGCATTGCATTCATGGCCCTTTGAAAATCATCGGGATGAAGCAAAGTCGTAAAATCCTTGTAATGCTTAAATTGATCCGGATCATAACCAAGCATTTCAGCTTTCCTTTTTTCAAATTTGACCTTGCCTGTCGATATATCCATTTCCCACCAGGCCATATTTGCCACCTTAAGGGCAAGTTCCAATCTTAAATTATTTTCTTTGATCAATTCTTCTGCCTGCTTGCGTCCGGTGATATCCACCATGCTAACAAGACAGTGCTGTTCATTTTCGATCAGGATTCCGCTTAGGTAAACATATATAGATGATCGACCATTGCCCGACAGCGTAATCTCACAGGTCTCTTTAAGATTATTATTAAATATTTTGGAGAGAAAAAGATTAAAAATGGGTTTCGTTTCATCTGAAATAAAAAATGCAAACCTGCTTTTTTTTAAGTTTAAATCTGGCTTGCCGAGCATTTGTGATCCACAAATATTGATCGCAACAATTTCGCCTTCAGAAGAAAGTGTAATAAACCCTAATGGAGCAAAGTCGTATAATTCGGCATATTTTTGGGATGCAACCTTCACCGCCTGTTCCTTTGCCTGTATGATTTCGTCGTTCTGTAATTCCAGCTCAATCTGGCGTACAGCAAGCTCGTGAATAAGTTTCAGCATTTCTATTTCCGACTGTTTCGTGCTTGCTTCAATCGGCTCCTTTTTAAGCAACTTTTCGGCCTTTTGACGAAGGATCGATAAATCTGGGATAATATTTCTTTTTTTTTCCATGGTATATTGCTTAATCCGCTTTACAAAAAGCAACTGGTGAAATTAAGCGTTTTATTTCCACCTTTTAGGGATTTTATAAATTATATTAATAAAAGCGTCGTAATAAAAACAGCAATCACTTTAAATTTCCTTTTAAGTTCTCTTTTCAAAGTACAAATGCAGATCTAATTTTGAAAGGAATAATTGATCAATCCTTTACGTAATTTTATTCCCGATATACGCTTTTTATAGAGGGAATGACTACTGTTACCGCTGGGATCCACCTTCACAACAAACTACTCTTAATTGATTTTGAGTATAAAATACTAAAGGCTGAAATCGCTACTGCAATTTCAGCCTCTTTTCTGAATAGTATTTCCCGCTGAGGTGATAATCACCAAGGGTTCACAGGAGCCGGTGATGATGCCTGCGCCTTTTCAGGATTGCCAAAAAGGCATTCATCAACTTGGAGTAAAGAAAGATTCATATGCAAAGATTTGGGCTAAAACAGGAATTCTATTTTAATTTTTAAAAAGGTTATAAAAAATAGTTAAGAACAAATAAACTATTGTAAAACTGATTGTTGCACAGCCCGGCTTTCAATTCGCGGTTTCTCCCCCTGGACATACCAGAATTCAATCTGCCTGGCAGTTTGCTTTCTGAAATCGAAGTATTGCTTTGGCATTGTGATGCTCGAGTCGTTACCTGTTAATACTTCGTTGCCAAAAACTGTTACCGTTGTAAATAGTTTTAAAACCGGAAATGCAGAAATGCATTCAGGTACCAAAAGTGTTTTTCGCGAAAGAACAATACTTAACTTGCTCAACTTAAATACATTTTCTATCAAACGGCGTTGAAAGGGGAGCGGTTCGGTTCCGGAATAGAATAACCGGTCTGTTTCGAGCTTGGGATTCGTCAGGAAGGCATCAACCGAAATTTCTTCGGGAATGAAGAGGCATGCTTCGGACAATTGCGGTACCAGGTTTTGCATAATGGCCACCTGTGGTTCGCTTTTGAGGCAGGCAAGCATGGTTTCGGAAATGACAATATCATACTGGTTGGTGACAACAAAAGTAGTGGCATCCGTGCAATATACTTCACCAACATAAGGACTTAGTGTCAAGGCGTCAGTCACCTTTTGAAGTGCTGCCAACGATCCGGAATTGATATCTAGCAAATCAACAGTCATATCTTCGGCTTTATACAACTTAAGAAGCGGGATAACCAAGGTACCGTAAGGACCTGTTCCTGCATAAAGTATGCGAACAGGCCGATTGATAACTTCCGATATCTTTACTGAAATGGCGCTGTTAATACCTCGTAGAAATACGGCCGTACGCTTCATTTCCAGCAAACAATGTGCTGCGGCTGAAGTCGAAATTGCCTTACCGGAAGAGAGTCCTATCTCTTTGTCGTCATTAAGCTGATCGATTGTTACTCCCGTAATCGTACTAAAAACACGGTAAAGTGCATCGACGGCATGTTTCATCAATCTAAAATTATCACCACAACACAAAAGGATTTGGGCTGACTGAATTACGACCTCCTCATCCATTGAAAAATGGTCCTTGATATAAGCGTTACGGGAAAATGAAGGGGTCAGGCAGGGTTGTAGCATACTTTTTAGAATAATTTGGTCGGATAAACAAGCGAACAGGTCAGGTTATGGTTTTGATCGCCAGTTACAAGTATAAAATGTTATTTAAAATATAGAGTTATTGATTTAATTATACTATACATCTAACACAGGCACAGACATATTAACATTATAAAATTTTTAATGCACAAAAATAGGAAGTTGGCTTCATACATCAATTATCAATGTATACAAAGTGAGCGTACGATTTGACAAGTTAGATAAAATAGGCATCATTCTTCTAACTTTTGCCATCTGACAGAAAAGGCTAACTGTTTTTGGAAATAGAAAGCTGCCGAAAAATGATAAACGAAAAAATCACGAATGTGCAAACATGGATTCAGGTAACGAATTGTTCACATTTCCTTTTTTAGTCCTTTGTTCCCGGGGATTTGGGATGATGGCATTTTTCTTTAGCGGCTAAAAAATCCTGTTTTAGACTATTTTGATTTGAATCTGAAGCCGCCATCCTGAAAAAACCC
>Ga0209511_1003944_pt1 | contig 11052 bp, 9 predicted proteins | sample SSSSmetaG_FD_184141 | JGI IMG/M metagenome (GOLD analysis project Ga0209511, IMG submission 184141) | Glacier valley bacterial and archeal communities from Borup Fiord, Nunavut, Canada, to study Microbial Dark Matter (Phase II) - ​SSSS... | ecosystem: Environmental > Aquatic > Freshwater > Ice >... | reverse complement strand
CAGCGGGCAAAGTGCGAATGCCATGTTTGCGGCATTCCACATTTCGGTTGCGGCGGCGGAGAGCACTTGCGGCAAACCTTGCCCACCATACTCGGCGGGAAACGGCAAACCGACCCAGCCCGCTTGCGCGAATTGCTTGTACGCCTGTTTGAAGCCCGGCGCGGTCGTCACGTTGCCGTCGCTCCATGTTGCTCCCGCGCGGTCGCCCGGGGCGTTCAGCGGGTCGAGGACTTCCGCAGCAAAGTTGCCCGCTTCATCGAGAATCGCATCGAGAACGTCGGCGGTATCTTCGAAGCCGGGGAGCGCGGCGATCGCCGCGACGTCCGCCAACTCCGTGAGGGCAAAGTGCATGTCGCGAATGGGTGCCTGGTACGTGCTCATCAGCGAGAAATTCGACCCGCGTTGCTTCGCGCCTCGCAAGAGCCGAGTGCGACTTGTGTCGCACTCGGCTCGGTTGCTCTTAGCCGACCTTGACCACGACGCGTCCGCGCGTTTGGCCATCGACGATGCGTTTCGCTGCCGCTTCGACGTCGGCAAGCGCGATCGTCTCGACGAATGCGTTCATTTTCTCACGGGGGAAGAGCGTTGCTTCCGACCAGATTTTCGCGCGCTTCGCCATCGTGAGGTTGACGCTCTCGATTCCCAGCAGGTTGACGGACCGCAGAATGAATGGAAAGACGGTCGCTGAGAAATTCACGCCGGCAGCGTTACCGACGAGCGCAACGCTCGCGCCATATTTCATTTGCGGAAGCAGTTTTGCGAGCACGTCCCCGCCGACGTTGTCGATCGCGCCGTCCCACATTTCTTTTTCGAGCGGCTTGCTCGAGGCAAGGAGCGATTCGCGCGAAATCATGCTTTCCGCACCGAGCGATTTGAAATATGCTTCGAGCTCGGGGCGCCCGCTGAGTGCAACGGGATGGTAGCCGAGATGTGCGAGTAGGAGGATTGCGATCCCACCGACGCCGCCGCCGGCCCCGGTTACGAGTACGGTTGCGCGATCCGGTAATCCGTTTTCGCGCAAGCGCATGATCGCCAACATCGCAGTGATGCCGGGAATGCCGAATGCCATCGCATCTTGGGCGGAGAAGATCTCCGGACGCGCCTCGAGCCATTCACTTTTGGCGTACACGTATCGCGCGTACCCGCCATCGAAACGTTCGCCGATTCCCCAGCCGAGCGCCATCACGTCTTTACCGACGGGCCACGCGGGATCGTTCGATTCCGCGACGGTCCCGGCGAATTCCACACCGGGCACCATCGGCGATTTGCGCAGAATCTTACCGCGACCCGTCAGCGCCAAGCCATCTTTATAGTTGAGGGCCGATGCATCGACGCGCACGAGTACTTCGCCCGCTTCGAGTGGACGCACATCGAGTTGCTTGAATTCCAAGCGCGGCGCCGGGCCGTCCGTCGACTCGACGACGAGCGCCGTATACTGTTTTTCCATCAGGGCGCCGTTCGCCGTGGAGCGTTGGCAAACTCCCAAAACTGCTCGCCGCGTTGCAATTCTACGGGAATATCTTTCTCGAGCAGGAGTCGCTGCGAGGCAAGTCCGCGCGCATAGTTTTCGTATCGCGCCATATACGACGCCTTGGTCGGATAGCGTTCCTCGATCGAGAGGCGCGGATCGCCGGATTTCTTCCGTTCTTCGAACGTCCGTGCGAAGGGCACGAACGAGCCGACGAAATCGACGTTTTCATCCGGGAATCCGATCCCCGCGATCCGCTGATTCCAACCGGTGAGGGTCGCGATGGGCACGGCACCTTCGGGCATGCGAATGCCGCCAAGGTCCGTGCCGTCCACATCAACTTGCGGGAAGAGCACGGGATATTGCTGGCCGAGAATCGGCGGTTCGATCGTGTCGATCCCTTGCGCGAACGAGGCACCGAAGTTCAAGCGAAAGACGTGATGGTACGACGGTGTATGAACGAAGCCGGGAATCGCGGGCCACGCGATTTTTGCCAGCGGTACGAGCGTTGCGTTCGCGATTTTGGGAACGGTCGTCGGCGGTGGCGCGGTTCCGTTGCGCACCCATTGATCCAGATCGACGAGCAACGCTTTCATCGCGTAGGTGTGATCGCTCGGCGGCTGCATCTGCCGCGCGATCGGATCGCGCGAGCCGAGTGCCGGAACGTAGTGCATACCGCCGGAGAAGAAGTAGATGCGCGTGTTTAAGCCGGGCTCGGCATCGCGCAGTCCATCGGATGAGGTGTGCATCAGCGATGCTGCGCGCCCGTAGTACTCGTACGACGTGTGCGTGAACATAACTTTGACGGCGGTGCGATCGGCGCGCGCATGTGTCAGCACGCCATCGACGGCATTCGAGAGCGGATCGGTCTCCTCGGTGTCGGTAAACGGGAAGAGGTCGACCGGATAGAAGAACGACGAAAAGCTCGGACCATCGCGTGATGGCTGACCGAAACGCAAGTTGAACGCACCGCGTCCCGCACCACCAACGTGCGCGAGGATGCCGTCAAAGACGAGCTTGCCGGATTCATCGCTATTGAATCCTTGATAGAGCATATCGCGCAAGAATCGTCCGCTCTGCGAGATGCCGAAGCCGTACGCGCGTTGCACGTGTTTGATCGCCGTCGGATCGTTTTTCAGATAGGAGATGAAGTCGCGTATCGCAGTGATGCCAAGACCATCGACCACCGGGTTCGTTGCGCGGTACACGAATTCGTAAATGTGCCCCGGCACGAAACCCGCATCGGAGACGATCGCCGTGCGATCGGCATTGAGATGCCAGGCGGCGTGCGGAATGATGTGACGCGGCAGCGCAACGCCGTCGCGCATCGTGAGCACGTTTGCGGGATCGTTCTCATCGGCCACGGGATAGGCAATGTGATCGCGGTGTGAGAGCGCTTGTTCGTGAATCGTCTGCGTCGTCGTGAAATCCGAGCGCACCAAACCGCTGATCGGCTTGCCGTGGTCGGTTGCGACCGGCGCGTACAGCCGCATGTTGCCTGGCTTTACCGGCACATCCCATTGCCATCCGACCCACACCAGCGTGTATCCGGCGTCCAAGAGAAAGCGGTCGCCGAATTCATCGGCCATCGTCGGATCGGCCGAACTCTTCGCGTGATTGAAGAAACGCAGCATGGCTTTGCCGCCGCGGTTGTTCACCTCGAGCAGGGCGTTGCCGTTTCCGTTCTCGATCGATTTTGGCGCGAGGATGTACACATCGGCGCGCGAGCTCACCTGACCGTTTGCATCGCGCGGAGCGAGTGCCAGATCGATGACGCCACGATTGCTCGCCGTCGTCGGATCGTCGCTGAAGGTCGCGGTCCCGATGATTTTCTCGTACGGGCCGACCGCAAACGGCGTCCCGCCGAGCACATCGGTGCGCGAGGTTATGGTAAAACCGGTGACCCGGGCCTCCGCAAGCGATGGAAGAAAAACGGCAAAAACGCTGGCGAGCGCGATCGGGACGAAGCGACGTATCATGGCAGGCGGTTAAGACGCGCCTGCTCCGGGGCCCTTCGGCGTTAGCCGAGAACCGCGCTCGCATCGCGTTTGGCAAATGCGAGAATCGCGCGCACGTGGCTTCCGATTGCCTGGCGATGATGCACGTCTACGCCTTGCGACATGGCCGCCACCAAAAACAGTCCGCGCCCGCTCTCGCTCAGGAGATCGGGCGTGCGGGCATCGACGTACTGAAATCCGGGTCCCTCGTCGAGCACGTGGAGCACCGGCGTGCCGTCGGGCCAGTCGAGGAACACCTCGGCATTGCCGAATGCGTGCCGCACCACGTTGCCGACCAACTCGCTATAGATGAGTTCGGCGGCCATGATGCTCTCGTCGGTCGCATCGGCGCGCGTCAGTTCGGCGACGACCGCGCTTCGGACATGACGTGCCGCTTGCGCGTCGCGCGCGTCGAACGCCCATCGAGCGGCTGCCTCGCCGGGTTCACCCTGAATATTCATCCGTCGCTGCATTTCCGAGCTTTGCACGGCCGGTATCGTCTGTCGGCAGCGGAACAACGCGGGATTTCACGAGTGCGAGATTGACGCGTGCGTGGCTGCCGATTCCTGGTCGGCGATGGACGAGAATGCCTTCCGCAAGCTCGCCGACCAAGAACAAGCCGCGCCCGCTCTCGCTCAAGATGTCTTTCGGTAGGTTGCCGATATGCTGAAAGCCCGGCCCCTCATCGAGCACGTGGAGGACCGGCGCGCCGCCGTACCAATCCAATCGTACTTGGACCTTGCCCGGCGCGTGCCGCATCACGTTGCCGATGAGTTCGCTGTAAATGAGTTCGGCAACTATTGCGCCCTCTTGGGTCGCGCCTGCCGATGCCAGCTCCCGCACGATCGCAAGACGCACTTCGTCGGCGGCCGCTGAGTCGCGGACGTCAAAATTCCATCGCGTCGAAGGGCCGCTCGAAGACTCCACACGCAAGGTGAGGATAGCGACGTCATCGCGAGCCCCGTCGTGTAAAACGAGATCGTAGATCTCACGCGCCGGGTTTGCGGATGTCGCGGTCGCTTGCAGCTCGAGCGCATCGCGCAATCGACGCTCGCCTGCGAGGATATCGTGGGTCGATTCGGTGAGCCCGTCCGTGTACAAAACGATCAGCGATCCCCCTTCGAGCGCGATCGTCGCTTGCGCGTTATCGGTGCGTTCGCGCAGGCCCAGAGGTAAGGATCCGAACGCGAGTTCGACAATCGATCCATCGGCGCGGCGAATCAGAGGCGGCGGATGGCCGGCCGAGGCGTACGCCATCGTCCCTTCGACGTTATCGATCAAACCGACGAATGCCGTCACGATTCGGTCCGGCTCTTCTGCGCGAAGCGCGCGATCGGCGGCGTTCAGTATCGCGCTTGGCTCCACTTGAATCTGTGCCGCAACGCGAATTGCTTGGCGCATCTTACCCATCGTTATCGCCGCATTGAGCCCGCTTCCGGCGACGTCGCCGATCGAGACTGCGATCCGACCGTCACCGAGAGGAAACGCGTCGTACCAATCGCCGCCGACCTCGAGGTCACTCGCTCCGGCGGCGTAGACCGCATCAAAAGTCAGGCCGTCAACTTGGGGCAGTTGACCGGCAAGAGACGCGCTTTGAAAGGAATTCGCGACGAAATGTTCGCGTCGGTAACGGGCGAGTAGCTCGTCTTTTTCATCGAGCAATTCGCGCAGGATCGCGTTCAGATGATCGAGTTCGTGCGGGCTGCGCAGGCGAAGCGCTCGCGGAATGAGTGGAACGAGCATCACGGCGGTGGCAAGAGATGCACTTGCGGTTACGGCCTTGACCCAGCCGCTGAGCCAATAATCGGGATGCCAAATCGTCCAAATGGAAAGCACGTGCGTCGTTCCGCAAGCGATGATGAAAATACCAAACATCGCGAAAATGCCTTGAAACGGCAGGTCTTTACGGTGACGGATGAACCAGACCAAGACGATCGGGATAGAAAAATAAGCAATGGCGGTAAACGCATCTGAGATGACGTGCAGCGAGAGCACGCGTGGGTCCCAAAGAAAACACATACCGTGAGGAAGAAAACCGCTATCCATCGGCGCTCCTTTGGCGAGGGGGCAACCCTGGTTCTTCCCAGTGGTCGTGCGTGGCGACGATTTGCTCCTCTGGGGAACGTGGCCGATCCTTCGAATTTGCCACAGGCTGTTGTCGGCGTTTCTTCGAAGGTATCCGTCCGTGAGATCGTTGCGCATCCTCATTCTTGTCGCACTCTTTACGGGCGCCGCATTCGCGGGATGGTGGTACCTCGGTCATCGTCCGGCGACGGGCGACACGGTGACGGTGTACTATACCAAACTCGATGGGCAAAGTGAGGTTCCGTGGCGCGTGAGCCTGGGCTCCGCGCGCGATCTCAAGAGCGTCGCGTTTTATACCGCGACCCAGGCCCTCGCGGGCCCGGCTCCGGGGGTCGATGCCATTCGCTTTCCCGCGGGAACGCACGTGAGTGCAATCGACGTTGAGGGATCGACCGTGCATGTCGATATCTCAAAAGAGATCGTTTCCTCCGCCGCCGGCGGATTTTCTGAAGACGGTGAATTCAAGTCGCTCGTTTGGACACTGACCGCACTGCCGGGCATCTCGTCGGTTCGTATTACGATCGGCGGAGCCAAAGTTGCCACGCTTCCCGGAGGCCATTTTGAGCTGGATGAGCCACTCTCGCGTTCGAGCTGGTAGCGCGCTTCTCGCGTTCTTGCTCGGCTCGCTCGGCTCGCCGCCGAGCGTGCGAGCGCAAGAGGCGAGCGCATATTGGTTCGTCGGTTCCAGGCTCATTCTCGAACGGGCAACCGACGTGCGTGGAGAAGTCGCGGTCGCGACGCGCGATGCCGGCTTCGAACGGTTTCTTGCCAAACTCGGGGCGACGCTCGCCTTCGCACCGGGCCAAAATTACGCGATTCTCACCGCCGCCGACCGCCGCACGATCACGTTCACGATCGGCGATCCGCAAATCATCAGCGGCGGCGTGTCGACCCGCGCGCCGTTCGCGCCGTATCTCGAGGCGGGCGAACTCTATGTCCCGTTCGTAGCCGTCGCTCGCGCCCTGTATGTCGAACCGGTGAAATCCGGTTCGGAGATCGTCTTGCAGCCGCAGCTCGGCGGGCTCGACGTGCGGACCGACGCGCGAAAAACCACGCTGACCTTCCGTGGCGGCGTTCCGCTCCGGTACACGAAAATCGCCGAAACGCCGGATCGCGTGACGATTGCATTTCCGGGTGTTGCCTCGACTCTCACGCAAGCGCGTCGGATGACCGGCGGCGCCGTGAGCGAAGTCGACGTCCTCGTTAGCGGTAATCCCAAGAATCCGACGACGACGGTGACGATCGAGGGGGTCTCCGGCGTCGCACACGGGCTCAACGTCGTGCCCTCGACGAACGAATTTTCGCTGACGTTCGGACCCGCGGGGACGGCACTCGGCGCGGCGATTCCCGAATCGTATACGCCGACGGCGAGAAGCCTCGCGCCGATCGTCGCGCAAATCGTTCCGACGCCTTCGCGTACGCCGCGCCCACCACCGACGCCGATTGCATCCGGGACAGACGCGCCGAACGACTCGGTCGGACCCGCAGCGACGTTGCCCACCGATGCGATTGCAAACGGAACCAGCGGTTCGAGTTCATCGCGCGCACCGATCAGCATTACTGAGGTTGGCGTTGATATTCTCGGCGATGGCGTGAGCGTGCGCGTCAGCGCGAGCGGTCCCGTGTCGTACGAATGGCATCGCCTCGCTGACAACCGCTGGTATATCGATTTCAAGAACGCCTTGCTCACCGGTTCCGGCCGTGATGAACGACCGAACGCTATCGCCGTCGATTCGGTGCGGGCGCGCCAAGTGGCGATGAGTCCCGTGCCGATCGTGCGCATCGCGCTCTCGCTCAAAGGCGATCGGCGCGTTGAGATCGTTCCGCTCGACGGTGGTCTCTCGCTTGCGATCGACGGCAGCCCCGCGGCCGATGCCGCGCGCGTCGGTGCGGGTGCGATCGGAACGCCGTCACTCGCTCCGGCGAGCGGCTTCGGCACGCCGTATCCCGGCGAGACGCTCGCTCCCGGTGCGTCCGCCTATCCGACACCGTACGCTACGACCACGCCGTGGAAATACGGAACGCCGCCGAACGGCTCGAAACTCATCGTGATCGATCCCGGCCATGGCGGGAGCGACTCCGGCGCGCTCGGTAACGGGCTCGTCGAAAAAACGTTGACGCTCGATATCGCGCAGCGCCTCAAAACGCTGCTCGTCGCGCAAGGCTGGACGGTACGGATGACGCGCGAACGCGACGTCGATGTCGCGCGCGCGAACGCAGCCGATGCCGAAGAACTGCAAGCGCGCGTCGACGTTGCCAATTTGCAAAACGCGCGACTCTTCATCAGCGTCCACATCAACAGCTTTCCAACGCAGCAACTCAACGGAACGATGACGTTCTACACCAAGGGCATCGACAAGCCGCTCGCCGATGCCGTCCAGCGCGATCTGATCCCGCTCTTAGGAACCAAAGATGACGGCGTTCGCGCTGGTCGCCTCTACGTCACCCGACGCACGACGATGCCCGCGATTCTGGTCGAAACCGGCTTCATTTCGAACGCGGGCGATGCCGCACTGATGCGCTCGAGCGAATTTTTGCAGAACGTCGCGCAAGGCATCGCAAACGGCGTCCGTGACTACGCGCGAGCACAGCCCGCAACGGCATCGATGGCCGGCGAGCGCTAGTGCTGGGACTCTTCGATTCCGGACTCGGCGGTTTGACCGTCCTCAAAGCCGTGCGCGCGCTTGCGCCAAGCGAGGACATCGTCTACTTCGCCGATCAGGCCCACGTGCCGTACGGCGAACGCACCGACGCCGATTTGCTGCGTCTACTCGGCGAGAATCTTGCGTTTTTGGAACGCTTTCCAATCGCCGGAATCGTCATGGCGTGCAATACGTCGTGCGCGATCGGCGGCAACTACGGGTGGCCGCAAACGCGGGTACCGGTCCTCGATCTGATCGATACTGCCGCACGCAGCCTGAGCGGCAGCGCGTACCGGCGCGTTGCGGTGATCGCAACGCAGGCAACCGTGCGGAGCGGTGCCTATGCGCGCGCGATCGCACGCCACGCGCCGCACATCACCGTTCAAGAAATCGCCGCAGCGGCGCTCGTGCCGCTCGTGGAGAGCGGGGAAGCCGCTTCAGCGCAAGCGCGGGCGGCCGTTGCCGAGGCCCTCGCGCACATCGCGGGACCGATCGATGCCGTCATACTCGGCTGCACGCACTATCCGCTGCTGGTCGATCACTTCCGCGCGTTGCTCGCGCCGGAAACGGCGATCGTCGATCCTGCGCTCGCGCAAGCCGCGGTCGCTGCGGCGCTCGGTGCGACGGCCGGAGACGGCACGACGCGTTACGTTACCAATGGCGACCTTCACCGCTTCGCGACGAACGTGCGCGCTTTGATGAACGACCCACACGCCGATGTCGCTGCAGCGGAGCGTCTCTCGGTTTGAATGCCCCCGTGTTGCAAACCGAACGACTGACGCTACGCGCGCACACCGTTGCCGACATCGACCCAGGCCTTGCGATGTGGGGCGATCCGATCGTGACGCGTCATATCGGCGGCATCAAAAGCGTGACGCGTGTCGATAGTTGGCAGCGCTTGCTGCGCTATGCGGGGATGTGGCCGCTGATGGGCTACGGCTATTGGGCGCTCGAGGAAACCGTGACCGGCCGCTACGTCGGCGATGTCGGTTTCGGCGAATTCAAGCGCACGATCGAACCGTCGATTGCGGGCAGCCCGGAAATCGGTTGGGTACTCTTGCCGGAATTCCACGGTCGCGGGTATGCAACGGAGGGCGTTCGCGCGGCGCTCGGGTGGAGCGATGCGCACGTGCCCGTGCCGACCGTCTGCATCATCAATTTCGACAACACGGCATCGATTCGCGTCGCGGAAAAGACGGGCTATCGCCGCAAGGCCGAAACGACGTTCCTCGATGTGCCGGTTCTGCTCTTCGAGCGCCTCTCAGGCAAGCCCGAAGAGACGTAGTAAGAGAAACGTCGTGGCGCCGCCGAGCACGGTTCCCGCGACGACTTGCAACACGGTGTGCGCGTGAAGAGAGACACGCGCCCAACCGACGATGGGAATGAGCACGAGCAACGGTAGCGGCAACCAACTGAAGACCGCGATCAGCACGACGATCGGCGCGGTGACGCCGAGTGCGTGCGTCGAAATCTTCCAATACTGCGTGATCGCCTGAACGAGTACGGAACTGACCGCATAACCGGCCATCGTAGCGATCACGATCTTCGGCGCGTGCACGACGTAGAGTTCGAGCGCACCCAGCACGTAAAACACGACGAAAATCCCGAAGACTTTGGAACGCTCTTCACGGATCGACATATCCAAATCGCTGATGCGACCCGTCGCATACATCCAAAAGATCGCGAGCATCGGCGCAATCGATGTGAAAAACGTGCTCTGCACGACTTGGAGCCAAAAGTCGATCGGCGTTGCGGTCGTCTGATACGCCAAGATGACGAAGAGAGCAAGGGCCGTCAGGAACGGATTGCAGATGGTGGAGAAGATGCGAGCGACGTCGGTCCAAACGCGGGCCCGGAAGCGGACGGGCACCGGCCGGAGTGGGGTCGGTTGTGAGGGTCGCTGCTGCACTACCCGGGTCTACGGCCGGGCGTCGTCTAATCCTTTACTATGGTTCTGGAACGCATCAACTCCCCCGCCGACGTCCGGGCGCTCAAGCGCGCCGAGATCGAAGTTCTCGCCGGGGAAATCCGTGAAACGCTCGTTTCGGTCTGCGCCACCAACGGCGGCCACTTGGCCCCCAATCTCGGCGTCGTCGAACTGACGCTTGCGCTGCACCACGTGCTCGATTTGCCGACCGACAAAATCGTGTGGGATGTGAGCCATCAGTCCTACGTTCACAAACTGCTGACCGGGCGGCGCGACCGTTTCAACACGATTCGCCAAGGCGGCGGGCTCTCGGGCTTTACGATGCGCACGGAATCGGAGTACGACGTGTTCGGCGCCGGCCACGCATCGACGTCGGTGTCGGCGGCCCTGGGCATGGCGCTTGCGCGCGATCTGCGCAAAGAGCATTCGACGATCGTCAGCGTGATCGGCGACGGTGCGCTTACCGGTGGCCTCGCCTACGAAGCGCTCAACAACGCGGGCGGCCTCAAGACCAACTTCATCGTCATCCTCAACGACAACGAGATGTCGATCGCGCCGAACGTCGGCTCGATCGCCTCGTATCTCTCGGTGCTGCGTTCGAAACCGCTGTTCACCTTCGCCCGCGAAAAAACGAAGGACGTGCTGGGTGCCGTGCCGCTCGGAAAGACGGCGCGCAAAGCGCTCTCAACGGCGGAATCTGCGGCGATGAAGTTCGTCTCGCCCGATTCGAAAGCCGCCGTCATTTTCGAGGAAATGGGTTTTCGCTACATCGGTCCGATCGACGGACACGACTACGATACGCTCGTCGACGTGCTCTCGAACGCGCGCAAAATCAACGGTCCCGTGCTCTTGCACGTCAAGACGAAGAAGGGCAAGGGCTTCGAACCCGCCGAGCTCGATGCGCGTACGTTCCATGGCCTCGGGGCCTTTACG
>Ga0209511_1003942_pt1 | contig 11053 bp, 7 predicted proteins | sample SSSSmetaG_FD_184141 | JGI IMG/M metagenome (GOLD analysis project Ga0209511, IMG submission 184141) | Glacier valley bacterial and archeal communities from Borup Fiord, Nunavut, Canada, to study Microbial Dark Matter (Phase II) - ​SSSS... | ecosystem: Environmental > Aquatic > Freshwater > Ice >... | reverse complement strand
ATCACCCCGATGTGCTTTGGGTTGAGCCGACTTATTTGCACCAAGGTAAGCGGCTCTCGCTCGCAGAAGCCGAAATAGCCGGGGTGAAGAAAAAAACGCCGCCACAAGTCCGCCTCGACCAAGTGCGAGAGATTTCACTGTTTTTGAGCCGTCCGCCCTTGGAGGCAGATCGCTCGATCGTCATCATCGACCAAGCCGAGACTATGGCAGAACCCGCCGCAAATGCCCTGCTTAAAACCTTAGAAGAACCAGGACGGGCAACGCTGATTTTGTTAGCGCCCAGTGCCGACTCTCTGCTGCCAACTCTGGTATCTCGCTGTCAACGCATCCCTTTTTATCGGTTGAACTCAGAGGCGATCGCTCAGATTCTCAACACCGCAGGCTTTGGCGAAATCTTGTCACATCCGCAGGTTTTATCATTAGCTCAAGGAAGTCCGGGAGAAGCGATCGCCCATTGGCAAAAGTTTCAGACGATTCCGCCAGAGTTATTGCAAGCCGTAACCCACTTGCCAAAATCACTCCGAGAAACATTGGCGATCGCGCGTCAAATCACTAAAACCCTAGACAGTGATGCCCAACTCTGGCTAGTGGACTATTTGCAACAGACCTATTGGCAACAGGCAAAACTGAGCGGTCAATCTACCTTGCCTCTGCAACTTCTTGAAAAGGCGCGCGATTATTTGCTTGCCTATGTCCAATCGCAGTTGGTCTGGGAAGTGACGCTGCTAGGAATGATGCAGGTTTAAGCAGTCCAAGTCATAAGCCTTTGGGTAACTCTGATCGCTGAAAAAGCTCAATGTGAGACAGCGAAAACGTTGAAGGAACCGGATCAGCCGCCTCAAACCGGATAGTTTGAATTCCCTTAGCGAGAAGCCATCGCGGTGCCGCATCAAGAGGAACGATAACCTTTCCCTGCTTGGCAGAAAAGCGTACCACTGCCTCTTTGCTCAAGTTTCCGCCTGACTCGCTGCTCCAATAAAACTTTAGAGTCGGTGCGGCTGATTGACCGTCGCTCAAAAAGTCAAAGGTTAGAATTCCTGCATCCTGCCCGTTCAGCTTCAAGCTAGAGACATCAAAATCGATATGAGGATCGCGACCTGTAACTCGGTAGGTTTTCCCCGTTTTCTCAACAGAATGCAGGACTGGAACTGCGGCATCGCTGATTTCCTGAACGGGCTGCAATTCCGACTTCAACGAATCGAAGGACTGCCCCCATGATCGAGGAAGTCTCTGCAAATTTTGGGTCAAGAACGCCTGATCGAGCAGATCTAACTCTACACTCGGCACTCTGACTTCATTGATCGAGAGTGGCGCTAAAAGGGACTGAAGCCGCTCTAAGCGATCGGGATGCACCCCATAAATCAAGCCCTCAATCTTCACCGGGACGTAATGAGCGACAACATAGCGGTAGAGCAAGTGAGAGCGCAGCGCTAGAGTGCCACCATCGTGAAGGATATTGTCGGCTACAATGAGCGCGATCGGGGGTGGAGTAGCGTCTAGACTTGCGACAGCGCGTAACTGTTGATTGCGGTGAGGAAGGTTATAGGCTGCCCCTGCCTGAATCGGCGGCGGATAGCCCAGATAGAAGTAATCTGCACCATGATTGGTTAAATCTAAATAGGTTTCTCCTGGGTTTAAAACCGCTTGCAAGACTCGCTTAATCTGCCTCAGACGCTTTAGCTGTTTAGAAGAGTAAATGATGATGTGCTCCCCCATCATCGGAAAGCCCACCTGAGAGCCATCCATGAGCGCTACCGAACTGATATCGATCGCTTGAACAGGTTTGCTCATCAACGGTTCAGGACTGGGTAGCCCGACGAGCATTCCTCCTAAGACTGCCACTACCATCAGCGAAAGTGCCTTTCTGTGAGGTTCTAGGGCAGTGATCAGCGCGATCGGCAACAAGAGACAAATTGACCAAGTGCTGGCAATGCCGAGACGAGAAAACGCGCCTGGATCAATTCGTCCCGCCGCACGAGGAATAAACAGCACCGTCAAGAGCACGATCGGGATTGCAAAGATGGCATAGCGCCCCCGTACAGCCCAGGTTTTATCCACGATCGCTCTAAACAGCAGCAAGCCTGCCACCAGTCCGACTAAAATCCAGGAGGTTCTCATGACTTCCCAGAGCGAGTAGCTGAGATTGGGGTTAGTGTCACGACTACTCGCCCAGCGAATCCCATAGGCAATTGAGTTGATCGACGACTGCTCGATCGCATACCGGAGGGCACCGAACAGCATTTTCCCCAACGGGGTCAGCCAGAGCAGCAACCCTAGCAAAAAGCTGCCTCCGCACGTTAGAGAGATCAGCGATCGTCGCTCTTTGCGAATCGCTTGAACCAGCGCAAATGCGGCTAACGGCGAGGTAGATAACAGCAACAGTCCGGCTTGACCGGGTGCAAACAGCAGGAACGCAATCCCAGTTACTGCCCAAATCGCCAGCCAGCGCGACCACTGCCGCTTGAGGAATAAATTTCCCCAAAGACATAAACAAACTGTTACTACTGTGTCAATTTCGGAAACACCATTGCTGCTGGTCATCAGCAAAAATGCTAAAAAAGCAGGCAGTGTGCCGATCGTTTGAGAAACGACTAAGAAACCAAGACTCAGATAGGGAAGCAATAGAAACGGATTGGCATAAATTCCGGTCGTCCAGCTAAAAGCAGCCCCAAAAAAAGCACTGTTTCCAAAAAACAAGTTGGCGAGAAATCCAGGCACATAATTAATCAATCCTCGTGCGGGTTCATAGTCCCAAAACGGGATGTAGTGAAATGATTGAAAAAGCCACCACGGAAGCAAAAACTCTCCCCAGTGATAATCATCTGCCGGAATCGCATTCACTTCGATCGCTTGTGATTTAACAAACAACAAAAGGGCAATTAGACCAAGAGGAGACACCACCGAGAAGATAGAGGCTACATCAGGAATGCGAACAGATTTTTTAAATCGAAGAAACCAATCAACATAAGTAGCTGCCACTAACCCGCTCAACAAAACTAGCAATGGTAATGTGATGGGTTGCCCATAATATTTACCATCGTTCGCAGACCAGGGCGTAGGCACCAGAATAAAGAAAAAGAGCGGGAAAAAACCTTGCACTGCCCACAGCAAAAAACGCAGTCGTGAGAAGAACACCATCGGTTTTGCTGACCACTGCCACCAGATTTTGGCAAGCGACCAACCGAGAAGAGCGAACCCAATGCCAGAGACGATCGCCACTTGCCCACTCTTTTCTAGCTGCCAGTCTAGATTGACTCGACCGACAAAAAGAGTCAAAGCACTCCCCACCAGCGAGGCAAAGAGAAGATAGAGCAGACTGCCGCCCACCCAGTTGAGATAGTCTTGATCTGATAGATTCTGCACTCGCTTAACCGCTAGAGCGATGGCAAACCCGATCGTCAGAAGCACAAACAGCAGTGACAAAATGACGACTTCTAAAGCGGTTTCTAAAACAATCTTATTGGGGTCAACAAGCACTCCGCCGAGTAAGATGCCAAACGGTAAAAGTGAATAGATCAATAGTTGGCGAAGCGATCGTTCTGCAACGGCTCCATTTGCTTTTAGCACATAAAATGCCAGAGCATAAAGCCCTCCATAAATCAGAAAAAAGCTAATGACAAAACTAAATAAAAGAATATAGTCAGGTTGCTTTGATCCCAGTCTCCACGCAAGATTGCCTGCAATTAACTGAGAATAGCGCTGGGGCTTGAGGCTTGCCAGCATAGACGCAATGGCAGCCACGACTCCTGATAAAAACAGAGCGGTGAAGATGTGCTCCCAGTGAAATATAAATTGATTGGGGCGATCGAGGGGCTGATCAGAAGTCATAGTGAATCCTTTAAAGGAATCTTTTGATTATTCGCTGGGGTTAGTTTCTTCATTGTCAGCAGCAATTTTATCGCTGCTGCTGACCACATTAATCTGCTGTTTTCGCGTTAAAACTAGACTTCTACTTTCTTTGGTGATGATATAAAACGGACGATTCTGATTCGTCATCATCAGCCGCGATGTGTATTCTGACAGAATCGCTAAAATCGTGAACAAAATAAAAAACATGATTGAATTTTGCATTGAGAGAGTTGTCCACCCTTCTGCAACATTCGATTTAAAGATATTTACCAACACCACCCAAACGCTGTAGAGAACATTGAGAAAGGCTCCGATTAATGCCAATGAAGAGAGCAGCCGCAAGGGATGGTGAGACGATAGAAACACGAGGCGAAATGCTCGTGTAAATGCCAATCCATAGTCTCGTTTAAACGGAAGACCCGTACGATTAATTCGCTGATAGGTAAAGGTTTGATAGTTAAATCCAGAAAATGCAGCGATGACTAGAAACAGACTGTAACGATCGCCATTATCTAGAAAAGCATTGATCGCTCGTCGCGTATAAAGTCTTAATGTTGAAGCTGAAATCGGCAAATCTTCATGGGTGAGATTGCGATAGATCCGAAAGAACGTTCGACGCAACCAATTATAGAAACTGAGTCTGCCCTTGACTCGATCGACACGGAGACCATAGACAATCTCTGCATCCATCTGATAGAGACGAATCATCTCAAGCAGTGGCTCGATCGGATCAGAAGTTGGGTCAAGCGTAATCACGACATCTCCGATCGCTTGCTCTAATGCCACGACAAAAGCGCCCTCGTCAGGAATCGACCGAGCAAGACAGTAAAGCTGAATATTGCGAATAGAGGGCTGAAGATGCTCGATCGTCTTCACGGTTTTATCGATCGAGGCATTGTCTACCAAAACAATCTCGTAGTCATGAAAGGCGGAGTCGAGCAGTGCAGAGATATCTCGCAGATAGCTTTCAATCCACGTGTCTGCATTCCTCACGGGTGCCACGACTGAGATCAACAAATCTGACTTATTTGTAAACTCATTATTCATCAGTTACTTCTGCGTTATGACAATAGAGTTGGGATAACCATCTTTGATAGGATCAAGCGCTGAACCTGAAACCCAAACTTGGTTGCCCTGAATGGCGATGATTTTACGATTTTCACTGTGAGTAAACGTAACGCTATCCCCTACATAAACGGTTGAGATCTGAGAGTCGTTAGTCATAAAGCCAGCCTGATTAGTAGAGGCGATCGAGATACCGTTTTTCCAGGATTGATTAGAGATATCTGCTGGCTGCAACTTCTTTGTCACTGTAAATGTACTCAGAGGTAAAAACACCTGAGCTTGACAGCGTTCGATCACCAGCGTCGTTTGGGTTTCTGGATAGCCAACCAGCCTCAACACTGACGGAGTACCCAGACGATGTTCGATAGGAACGTGCCAATCTTGATGACGAGGAGGTAAACCGTAGGCGCGATTGTTCAAATGACCCAACGATTTTAGAGACGGCATTTGAACCTCGATAGCGTTGATCAACCCTCTTCCAAATATTGGAACCCAAGCACTTTTGACGTTCAGATGATACTTTAACGCCACGTCTATAAAATAAACATCGTCTTTTTTAGTCCGAGCGATCGATCGCTGAGTGTCGACAATCAGGTCAGCAGAATGGTCACTATTGCGGCGAACTGTACATTCAGCAGTGGGGTTTTCGATCGTCTTAGCCGTTTTTGAACGCTGCCAAACGATGTTGTAGTGACTCGCTTCGATCGGTTTATAGACAGTGGCAAAATTGCGGTAAAACCACCAGTTTGTGCGGCGCACCCAGGCTTCCCAATCAGTAAAATCTTCTCGGATTGTTGTGATATATTCTGGCATCGCGGCTTTCCAACGATCGAGATAGCGGGTTCGCGATCGATCGCCGAGGGCATGAATAATATAATCAATCCCGGTTGCGTTTTTTGACCCTACCACAACATCCATCATCGACGCATAGGTCGAAAGCATTCGCTGAGTGGGGGGAAGGGTCTGAGTTTGCTGCCGGATGCGCTCTGCAATGTGATAAGCAGGTTCAAATCGCTTGTTTAGCCAACCATCCAGTTCTTTCGTGTAAAAGAAGCTGTGATTCTCGTAGGGTTGAGATGAAAGGGGATGAACAAAAGTCACCAGCAGAATAGCCGCGATCGAAAGGGTCAAAAAATAACCTACGAATAACGCATGAATGACGCGAATTACCGTTGGAGCTAAATAGCGATAGCGCTGTACAGATGATGTTAAGCGTCGCAGACGTGAGCTGAGATTTGCTTGTCTAATTAAGATACTGATTGCTACAAACACAACAAAATAGGAAACAAAGTTCGTCGGTGTGTAGTATCTCCAAAAGAAAGTGCCTCCTAGTGAAGAAAGCGTTCCCGCTCCAAAAACAGTGATGCCGACATACATCAGCAGCAAATGGTTAAAGTTTTCTTTACTCCATAGAACTGATAGACCGACAATGGTTAGAGCGCTCAGATAGATAAAGAAAAAAGGATGCACGAAATAATCAATAATGTCTTTTAGATCAAGAATTTTTCCTGCCAGTAGCCTTTTGAGGTTCGCACTGTTGAACTGGCGCACCTCAAAATACCAAAATTGATCTGACGCAACACCACGACTTTCTCTAAGCCATTGAAACAGATGCCCATGCGTCAAAACAGAGCCTAAGAGCAGAAATGTCAGCGTTGCAGACATCAGCACCCCACCTATCTGCGGCAACTTTCTCACAGTATTGCTTTTAAAGAGGTGAACTAGCGTGATGGCAAACAATGCGATCGCCGATGGAACTCCATAATCATTAGACCAAAGTGGTTGAACCCCGATTAATGCTCCCAAAAAGCAGAACTTTGCGCCAGGTCTTTTTTTTAGAAAATGAAATCCAAGTAGGCTAATGCAGCAGGAAATCGCGGGTAATGCACTTCTCAATCCTAGATTGCTGTTTCCTGGCAGCATTAACTCTTGCCACCGATAAATCAAACTGTAATTTAACGACTGATTGACATCATTTAATAGTGGCAGCGCAAATGGCTCAAAGAGTGCAATTAAAAGTAGGGTGATAATGCTAGAGGAAAAAATAATTGAGTGTTTAAGAGAGAGTCCAACAAGCTTAAATAAAACACAGTAGGTAAGCCAGTGAAAAAAGATTAACAGAAGAGAATTGGCTGCTAGAGAAGCAGAGAGGCTACAGCCAAACAGTGAGGTCAAAAATGCTGTAACTGTGGTTGTTCCTAAACCCAGGTAAGGATTAAAGTCTTCACCCATCGCCTCGCCATTACAAATCCGGTGTAATGGATTAAAGGTTTGAAAGAGTCCATTAATCGGAAAAAAAGCGAGGTTTAGCTTGTGCTGAAAGACATAGATGAAAGTAGTGAGCAGGGCGCTCACGGGGGAAGCGATCGTCACCACTCGTTCTAAAAACGGAGCGATCGAGTCATAGATGCGAGTGAGCGATCGAGGTTCTGAGACCATGAACTATCTACTGTGAAAGCGTTAAAGCTGTCCGTCAAAATAGGATTCAACAGCGGCTAGAGCATCGTAAATATTATCGATTTTAGATCCCAATATTGACACAATACGAGGCTGTCGAGGATCTACTTCAAACAAAATTGGACGACCATCATCGCCCTCATTTTTAACCAAAACTGTCTTAATTTCTACCAGCGAATCGCGGTAGTGAGTCTCCTTTAGACATGGCATGTAGCGTTGAGCATCTCGAATCATATAGCCAAACGTCGATCGCACATCAGCCGCCGCCAGCACATCATAAGCAGTGGGCAGTGACGGCGGCGATGATTCTAGCCAAGACCCATGAGGCGTATAGCGGACGTGGGTAAAAGTGCAGAGGTTTCGATCGGGAAACGGCATAAACGAGAAGAACGGACCATCCATCACCGTGACTGATACGTCTTGCAACTCTGGAGGCAACTGCACCAGAGCCAACTCAGTGATCTCGTGCTTCAATTGCAGCCGCGTGGGTGAAATGCCTTGAATCGTATTAAGCCCTGCGTAGGTGCAGTTAAACACATAGCTGGCTGAGTGACAGCCACCATAATGGTCTAAAACATTCAACTGACCGTCTGAGCGACTTTGCACTTCTGCAACCGTCGTCTTTAACTGCACCTTGACTCCTGCTTGTGCCAGCCGCTCGATTAACAACTGTCGCAGCACCGCCGCATCAAAGGCATATTCCTGAGTCTCGTAAACTGCCGAAATTAAACGCGGCGAAAACAGTTGAGACCATTGGGGCTTGGCTGGACGCAGCGGCGCTTCGATGCTTTGACAAAAGACTTCAAATTGATGGGCGCTGACTTTAGAGCCAACGCGAGCGATCGCGTAGAGTTTGGTAAATTGATCGACGATCGCCGGACGGAAGTCTCGCAGAAACCGCATAAAGTTCAGCCGACTGCGATATGCCGTGCTAAAACTGCGCGGATAGTGATAGCCCCCATGTAGCCGTGCCTGATTGTGATAAGAGGCGCGAGTCAGCAAATCAGAGGCTTGCTCTAACAGCACCACTTCTGCCCCCTGACTCGCTAGATAAACCGCAATGCTGCACCCATAAAATCCGCCGCCGATGATGACGATTGGTTCTGTCATACCCTCTCTCTACCGCCGTCTAGTCGGACGGTATAACCCCAATGCCGCTCGAAACAGTTGCCCTAGCATATGAAAATGGGTTTTAAATCCTTTAATTTTGCTGGGAATTTTTCCGGTTTTTGGATAGACGCGAGTCACCGGAAGTTCTTTGACTCGGTAGCCCAGTCTCGGTGCCATCACCGAAAAATAGTAGTGCAGATTGTAAGTGTTAAAGATGTGGCGGAAGGGTTGGAGTTGTGGGTCGAGCAGGAATGATCGACTCAGAGCGCGAAAACCATTGGTGGTGTCGGTGTAGCGAAACCCAGATGCCAGCGTAATCACCGGTGCATGAATGAATTCGACCGCAAGTTTACGAATTAGTGGGGTGTGTTCTTCAAATCCACCCGCAATGTAGCGAGAGCCTTGAATATAATCAAAGCCTTGCTCTAGGGCATTGAGAAAGGTGGGAATGGCGGCGACTCCATCTTTGTTGTTGCCGTCAATGATGATGGTGCCGTCGTAGCCTTGACTGAGCGCATAGGCAAAAAACATCCGCAGTTGAGCGCTGAGTTTGCCACTGCCTGTTTTGGTCAATAGGGTTCTCACCCCGACTGGAATCAACCGATCAGGCATGGTCGATCCATCGGTGCTTTTGCCATCGGCGATCACGATATCTGCCAGTTCGTGCAGCCCCACGTCATACATTTGCTGCAACTGCGATCGAATTCTTTCTCCCTCGTTGATGATGGGGATGCCGATGCAGTAACGAGTCCGGCGGGGTGCAAATTCCGTTACGACAAAGGTTGGTACTTCCCACTCAGAAGGTATCGGTTGAGGAAAGTGACTTGAAGGGTTGCTACTCAAATTCAAAAAGTCTCTGCTCATAGTTCCTGATAGAGTTCTTGGACGATCGCGATCGCTTGCTCGACACTTTTGATCGGATGAGCCGATGCCCGCATCTCGATCGAGATCCACTTATCCCACTCGATCTCCCGCAGCCCTTGCGCCATCTGACCATGAGCCACTTGAGGAGCCGCAAAATCGCTGAGATTGGGTTCGCTGATGTGAACGTGTTCTAACACGTCTGCTGCCGCTTCTAGCGATCGAGCGATATCATCCCCTGCCAGATGCATTCCCGCCGCATCTAAGTGCAGCCGAAACCCAGGAGAGTTAACTGCCCGGACGAGATCGATCCCCTGTTGACTGGTGGTGACAAAGTTGCAGCCATAGATAGGCGGATTTGGCTCAATGCACAGACAGACCTGGCGCTGGGCGCAATAGTCTCCGACTTCTGAGAAGACATCTACAGCAACCCTGAAAGCGGTTTGCTCATCTAAGTCGCCACGATCGCGGTTTTTGGGCGCACCAAATACCATCGGTCGCGCTCCCAGCCATGCAGACAGATCAGCAACTCGCTTTAAGTGTTCGATTAGAACGAGCCTCTGATCAGGAGTGCCAAAGAGCTTTAAATCGGGTTTGCCAAAGACGATCGCTTGCAGAGACGAGCACACCAGATCGTGATGCTGTAGAGTTTTTAGACAATCGGCAACGTCAACCTCGCTAAATTGCCAATCTGACCACAGCCGCGTTGGAGCAATTTCGATCGCAGCGACGTTGCCCTGCAATCGCGACAGCATCTCGTTGTCTAATTCTGATGTCCATGCAATGTTAGAAATTGCCAGTTTCACACCGATCGCTGCCTCTGATGCTGAATGAACTGCCCAATGTCGTTGAGGATTTGTGCCTGCGACAGGATGTATCCAGAATGCCCATTAAATAAGTCAGCGTAGCGGGTCTTAATGTCATAAAACACAGGAGCAGTCGCATCGGCTCCGATCGCCAAATCAGGAAAGAACCGACCCTGAATGCTCTGGGTTGCGACTGGCTCGGTTGCCATCAGCATCAGACGCACATCGTTGTCCAAAATCACTTGAATGTCTGCCCACAGCCGAGACAATCCATACCACTGAAACTGGCTATCGGGATGAATTTTCTCTAGCTGATTCACGTTCAGCAGATCGAAAATCACATTTTTCCTTAGCCCTAATCCAAATAGCCCTGGCAATCTAATAATGTGGGCGATGGGAAACTGATCAGCCACAAATTGCTCTAAAAATAAGCGATTGTGACCATAAGCGTGGGTTTTCTGACTCGTGCAGTCAAACGACTCGTCGGCATCGGTGATGCGGGGGAAAACATCGATCGACGAGATCAGCACAAATCGCTTTGCCTGGGTCTGCTTGAGACAGTCAATCAACTGCTGCACCAGCGCTTTGTCTTCTTCTGGGTGCTGATTTGCCCACCATTTTTTTGCCTGAGGCGCAGCGCAAATCAGCAGATCGAATTCTGTTCCTCGAATCTCAGCGATCGTCTGCGAGTTGTAGCAAGCATCAAACGAGGCAAAGCGGGTCATGTTGCTGCCCACAAAGCCTGTGTATCCGATCAATCCAGTAGACGGCATAAGTGACCCGCGATCGACATCCCTCAAAATACCTCTAGGGTTGCCCTGTGAGATGGTTTTATCGCTGCCCGGTGACAATATAAGCAACTCGTTTGCCAATGTTGGTTGCGTGGTCTGCCATCCGTTCTAAAT
>Ga0209511_1003941_pt1 | contig 11055 bp, 8 predicted proteins | sample SSSSmetaG_FD_184141 | JGI IMG/M metagenome (GOLD analysis project Ga0209511, IMG submission 184141) | Glacier valley bacterial and archeal communities from Borup Fiord, Nunavut, Canada, to study Microbial Dark Matter (Phase II) - ​SSSS... | ecosystem: Environmental > Aquatic > Freshwater > Ice >... | reverse complement strand
GAGAAATTAATCATCTCCCACCCTTCCCCGCATCCAGCGCAGCCCTAACATCATCCACATATTTGTCAATCTGTGTCTGCATTTTTGCGCTCGACTCTACGTCAGAGACATACATCTGACCAACTAAGGTATTATTAGAACCTGGATCAAGGATAATAAAGAACAACAATGGCTTTGTATTATCGTCGTATGGATTTTGAGTTTGAAAATACAAATACATTTGACTAGTTGTGTTCTGAATATTTGGCTGATTGACTGGAAATAGATTTAAAATCTCGAGTAAATGTTCTTTGGCTATAACTGTCGCATTAAAATTTTTTAAATCTGCTAGAGAATAATTCAGTTTTTTATCGGAATCAGAAGCCTCGGAATAGATAAAATCACTCTTCATAAAATGATTTTCTAATGCTGTTGCTGTGGTATCTCCGTCAAATGTAACTGAATTACTAGAAGACAATAATTTTTTGCCAAAATGATTTACAACTTTTTCCAGTCCGGATAAATCTGGAATGCCCTCGACACTATCTCCGACATTTAGCTGATAATCTGGAGCCGACTCAAGAAAAATATTGTATGGAATAATTTGGGTTATACTTTCACTACGATTGATTGAGATATTATCCATAGAATTAAGATTTTTTATATTTTAAACTGGTACCCTTTATTTGTCCACTTGATTTACTATTTCGGCAGCCAGCGGACCAATATATCCATTTTCATCTTTATCAAAAGCCATTATGGCAGCGTCTTTTGCCACGATTTTATCTCCGTTTTCTTTAGCTATGTAAGCTGAAAAATATAATGGATTAGTATCTTTTTGATCTTTTGATAAATCTAATACTGATCCTTGTAATGCTTTATCATTTGGAGATTGCATATATTTTATCCAAGATTGTAGGGAGGAAATAATTTTAGAGTCTAGCAAAGTTTTAACACTGGAATTTTTGACATCATCAAGTAATTTGGAAGCTGCTGAATAATCTTTTAATTTATATACATAGATTTCATAGCTTTTGAGAATAAAATCAGAATTGTAAACATATTTAGTGTTTTTATTGCCAGATACGGATGAATTTTCTGTTAAATTTAAACCTAACCACTCGTATTGTTGTGCAGCAGTTTGATAATCCTGAGTATTTTCGGATTCAGAAGCATAATTAATTCGAATAGAAGTATTTTGTCCATCCAGATTAACTAATTCTTGATACATTTTTTTCATGTTTGGGAGATCATTTAATCCACGATAAACTTGACGTAATATTAATCTGGCTTCAAGACTGTCTTTTATTTTGTCGTAAACTGGAACAACGATGTCCTTTGCTTCTGTAAATTTTTGTAAACGTTTGTAGCATTCACCGAGAACTAAACGCGCCGTAGGAAAGAAAACTTCTTTTTCGGATTCTATGATTGCGGATGTTAAATACGGTGTAGAGAATTCACAATTATTAAGCTTGTATGCTACATAACCTTTCGCGTTGAAAATATTTACAGGCTTTGCCTTATTACTTATTTCGGTCTTAACATTATTTAATTGATCGAGAAAAGTTTTGGCGAAATCGTCCCACGAAGCGTAATCTTTTTGTAAATATTCTTGATCTGGACTAGCCGTTAATTTTGTCACCACTGCTAAATCCGGAATCGCAGCTTCAGGAGTATCTATTTCATTAAAAAGTAGTTCATATCTTGCTGGTTGAAAGTCACCAAGGGACGTAAAAATATCTTTTGCTTTTTTCATATTATCGGCATCAGCTTTACCAGAAATCAGTCTCGCAGATTTATAAAGTGCAATAGTTTTAAATTTACTATTTTTGGCAGCTTCAGTGAAATACGTAATCGACTTATCTCGTAAAGTCGGATCTGTGTCTAGCATTTTTTCACTTAATAGTCCAAGCTGAAATTGTATTTCTGTAGATGAAGGATTGGCATCAGCTCCACGTTGAAGAATGCTGATTGCATCTTGCATTCTAGATTTTATTTCATAAATAAGAGCAATTTTTTGATAAGCACCGACTTTATTTTTATTTTGCTCAATCACTTTTTGGTATGAAGAAATTGCCCTACTATATTCCCCAGCAACAACATATTTTGTTTCTTGACCACGGAGAATTAGGAATACAACATCATCAGATGGAACGGTATCGCCAAAAAGAGCTTTATCCCCTGCTTTTGCATAATCCACGGTATCAATCGTAGACGATATGACTTTATAAATCGTAATCGTAGCAATGGACAAAATCACAATAAAAAAGATCGCCAAGCTAGTTTTTAATCTGTTACTCATGAAGAATCAAATAGATTTTATTATACAACGATTTTCGTTGTCATTGCGAGCCACGTTTTTTCTTCCCAACGATGTTATTCCCGTGAAGACGGGAATCCATTTCGTGCCTTTGTGACCACTTCTAGTAAATAATTCCGAATGGTCGCAACTACTCCCAAAAACTCTCTTTACTCACCTTCTCTCCATCAAATTTCACTCCCTCGCTCATTAATTTATCATGTTGGACTTCCTTCCCGCCAAAAGCATAGCCCGGAGTCAGGCTACCGTCTACAAAAACTACTCTATGACACGGAGTTTTCTCAGAATTATCGTTTCGATGAAGATTCCAACCCACGATACGTGGAGATTTTAAACCTAATTTTTTAGCTATCACACCATAATTTGTCACCTTACCTTTTGGTATTTGTTGTACGATTTTGAATATTGATGCCTGAATATCTGTCATAGAGAATATTTTATTGATTAATTTTAGCATACAAGTGTCATTGAGAGGATAATAAAACTTGTACTGCAGTACGATTCTTTTTTAAAAACTTTATGTTATCGTCGGACATTATGCTGACAAAAGTTTTATCCGCCACAACTTATGGATTAGATGCAAAAATTGTCGAAGTCGAGACCGACCTTATCGGTGCTCAATTACCTGGTTTCTTAATTGTAGGAATGGCCGAAAAATCTATTCAGGAAGCCAAAGAACGGGTAATGTCATCTATAAAAAATTCCGATTACGCCTTTCCGTCTAAAAAAGTAATTATCAATATGGCGCCAGCGGAAATGCCAAAAAGCGGAGCTCAATTTGATCTTGCTATCGCAGTAGGAGTATTGAGTGCAGCCGGGTATACCAAAGTTTTTCCCAAACAATTATTTATTGGAGAATTAGCTTTGGATGGCAATCTGCGAGCAGTAAGCGGAGCTATTGCCATTGCTGACATGTGTAGGAGACTAGAGATCCAAGAGTTATTTTTACCAATTGAAAACGCTACTGAAGCCGCATTGATTCCGGGATTGAAAGTTTACGGAGTGCAAAATTTATCCGATATTGTTGAGCATCTCAACGGGTCAAGAATAATCCCACAATATGAAATCACAATTGAGGATTATTTAAAAGATGAAAATTTTATCTATGAAAATGATTTTGCCAATATAAAAGGTCAAAATGTAGCAAAACGCGCATGTGAAATAGCCGCCGCCGGAGCTCACAATATTTTGTTGTCGGGCACTCCAGGCTCAGGAAAAACAATGCTAGCAAGAACCTTGCCATCTATTTTACCCAAGATGACTTTTGAAGAAAGTATCGAACTGACAAGAATCTACAGTATCGCAGGATTACTTTCGTCAGAAATACCTCTTATTACACGCCGTCCATTTCGTAGTCCCCATCATACTTCTTCTACTGTTGCGTTAATCGGTGGAAGTAAAATTCCCAAACCAGGTGAAGTTTCACTCGCACATCGCGGAATTTTATTTCTGGACGAATTTCCTGAGTTTAGCGTGCAATCTCTCGAGGCATTACGACAACCTCTCGAAGATACGCGCGTTACAGTATCTAGAATAAGTGGCACCATCACATTTCCAGCAAATTTTATGTTGGTAGCGGCGATGAATCCGTGTCGATGCGGATGGAAAGGAGATAAAGCAAAAAAATGCATTTGCTCTCCTTCACAAATCCAAATGTATCAAAAGAAAATTTCTGGTCCGATACTCGATCGTATTGATCTACAAATCATAGTTCCTCGTGTAGAAATTAACGATCTGACAGACAAGACTCCAAACTCAGAAACATCGGCTAATATTTTAAAAAGAGTACAGGCGGCAAGAGATATCCAAAATACTAGATATACTGGCTCCAATGTAGTTTCTAATGCTGACATCAAACAAAAAGATATGGATAAATTTTGTCCTATGTCGGATGAAGCTATGACTTTGCTCACTATCGCTGCGAATAAAATGAATTTATCAGCAAGAAGTTATTTTCGAGTTATAAAAGTTGCTCGTACGATAGCAGATTTAGCCATTGTTGAAATAATTCAGCAAGAACACATCGCCGAAGCGCTACAATATCGTATCGCCGATGACAACGGATATTAAATTACCCCTCAAATTTAGGAGCGTAATCTTTTGTGTACCTTTCAGCGCATTCTGTAATAATTTTCTTAGCCTCATCGATGCCAAAAAATCCATCTACTTTACCCGTTCCAGGCTTTTTTAGATCTTTATAATGCTCCCAATAATAAGTTGTTTCTTTGACAAATTGTTCACCAAGATCAGCATATAAAGCAATATGATTCATACGTTTATCATCATTTATTACAGCAATAATTTTGTCATCGACTTCACCACCGTCGATAAATTTCATTACACCAATTATTCGCGCTTCAACTAAAGATCCGGGAACCAACGGTTCTGTTACATTTACTATCTCAATATCTAGAGGATCACCATCAAGATCCCATGTCATAGGGATAGCGCCGTATGCAAAAGGGTAAGCAAGTGAAGAGTAACCCACTCGATCTAATTTTAGTTGACCAGTCTCAGTGATTATTTCGTATTTATTTATACTGCCAGCATTGATTTCGATGATTGAATTAACGATATTTTCTTCTTTGTTTGCGAAAGGGGATAAAACATGAAGAAGATTCAACATGTATTTTGATGGTTTGTGATCGATGTTGGCCATAGATTGAGTGGAATAATTAATTTGCATAATTATAGTGTGAAAAATTGTTTAAGACAAATTTAAGCTGCAATATTTTTTTCTATATCCTTTCTCATTACTTCTAGAAACTTTGCTTTTCGATCATCTGCGCGAGCACTTTTGATAAAATATAAATAGTAAAATTCATCCATGCTTGTAGCCTTGACTAGATCGATGGGTAGTCTATATTTCAAATATTGCTCATCCATTTTATGATTAAGTTGGGTAAGGTACTCACCAAAATTAAATATTAAATTTTCTCTACCAATATTCGCTTCAAATTTTTTATGCAAAACTTGCATTTGATTATACATATTTTGAAATGTATTATCTTCTGCCATCTTTTTTATATCATAGATACTTTCCGGATTTTGATTTCCGTGAGTTTTCCGATATTCTGCCAAGGAAGCCACTCCAAATGGTAATACTAAATTAGGATTAGATTTTATATCCGGGTGAATTGCCTTTAGGTCGTGATCAATCTTTTCTAATCCTTTTACGCCTTTTTTTATAGCCACACAATATGATGATCCTTCTCCCCCTGCTACATCGATATGTGGTCTAGCATCTACCATTTCATCAATTCCTGCCAAAGAATTTTTGATAGTAACTCTTTTCATTAGTATAGCTAAAATATGGTCTCCCAAATCTTTCATTAACCAATCTCCTTCGTAATATCCTAGATAATCATTTATCTCTTTTAAAGGAAAATCTACAAAAATAATATCATTGTATTCATTCCTTTGAAAAAAATAGTTTATTTTATCTTTAGTATAAAAATATTCACCTAGTAATGGATTAACAATTTTATGATAAAAGGTTTCTAAGAGTTGTTTGGTCACGTGATGTGGATGCCCTTGTCCCAAAGCTCGCTGCCATATTTCATCAAAATCTGCCGCCGCATCAAAAAATTCTTTCAGGCGTGGATATTTGTTGGTAGTCTTAGTAACCAGAGATGCGATGTCCTCAGCTAATTCTGGTATTTTCATGACTTCTACATCAAAGAGATCGATCGGATTACTCATTAACCAATTTTTTGCTTTTTGTATTTCATTTTGATCCAATAAGATTCCTCTATTTAAAAAACCTTCCCATATTCCATAATCTTCTAAATTATCTGGAATTTCAATAAATTTGACTTCGTCATTTATAGCTGCGCCACGCTTAATAATTTTTTCTCTTCCAGACTTTTTATATCTTGATTTAATCTCTTTTAATTTATTACTGACCATGACTAATATAGATCCCGCCGAACCTGCAGTCTTTTCTTTTCTACGCCTTACTATAAAATTATCTTTGGAATCCATTGGCATTATTCGATTTATTTCTTTTAAAAAATCTTCGAAATCCATAAAAGACTCGATTAAAAGAATAAATTCATCTCCTCCATATCTGCCTACTGTGCATCTTATTCCGGAATTATTGAAAAAATCAGACTTCGTTTTTGAAACAAACTCATCATGTCGTTGTATATCTATTTGTTGATTTTGTACAGAATATTTTCTCTGATATTCCTCCATTATTTTTTGTAGTTCTTCAGCTACGTGGATGAGTAGTGCGTCCGCTTCTGCAGGATTAAAATTATCCACTTCCCGCAATCTGCGAAGATCTATAATTGCCGCCCGCACAGAATATTTTTTAGATTTCACATCTTCATTGTTTTCATCGAAATTTTTATTGTGTAACAAATTTTCTCGAATTTGTGCCAGTATTGATAATCTTTTTTTTACTTTTATTCCTTCGACTTTAATTTTATCTTGATTACGGAATTTTTCGTATTCTACATCTCTTGATAAACCCGGATCATATTCTTCTTGAAAAAGGCGATTGACAAAAACAGATGCCGTAATCAAATCAAACATCTCATTTTTTGCTTGCTCAGATGTTAATTCTATTTTCTGACTTGATTCGTTTAAAAAAGGTAGCATTTCATCCATGGCTAAAGACCAAACTTCAGGATCTCTTATATCCGGTCCATGAATTTCTTCTTTTATCTTTTTCAGAATAAGATTTACTTTACCGATTGGAGATAGATCTGGCTGGTCCTTCAATATTTCTTCTAATCCATTAGGCATAATCTTTACACTAAATATTTCCTTAAATTACCACACCCTGGAGGAAAAAACCAAATTATTAAATTTCATTTCTATATACTCCGTGATAGAATATCGTCAAAATAAATATCATAATTGATCATAAGCAATGAAAAAAATAAAAGCAGAAAAGACTGACGACAAAAAGAAAAAGCGTGGTATTAAATTCTTTGCAATTCTTTTAGTACTTTTAGCTCTTTTATTATCGTCTATTGCTGGAGCATTTTTATATTTTTCATCCGACGGCTCTACTCTTCAAGGCGCGAAATTGATAGTCTCACAACCAGAAATTACGTTGATTAGAAATGGTACGGTGGTAAGTTTTAATTCTAAAAATGTAGATATCTATGCCGGCGATCAGATTCGAACTGGTAAAAATGCAATCGCTTATATCATTTTCACAGATAATAGCTCTGTCTCTCTTGACGAAAATACACAGATAGAAGTCCGTGATGTGCGAGATACAAAAGATCAATATAGTAATAAAATTGAACAAATTTTTGGTCGGACGTGGTCACGTGTAGAAAATCTAGTCGGTCAAAAAGCAAAATACGAACTCGAAACCCCAAATACTTTGGCTGCTGTACGAGGAACACAATTTATATGCGAAAACGATTTTTACTCGACTACGTGCAAAGGAATCGAGCATCAGGTTTCGTTGAAATTATTGAGCAATCACGCTTACGGCGATGAGATTTTGCTAGGTGAAAATAAACTGATTACGCATGGCACGTTGGAAGATTTTTCTAATCAAGATTATAAGGATAAAATTCAAGATTATACTTTGACGCTAAATACAAAATGGGAAATCTATACAGATTGCATGAATAAATCCGCGAGAAATCTGATAGCCGAAGATAAAAAGAAAGTACTAAATTATGTTATAGACAATATCGAAAAACTCGGCTGTGGTGATGTCTTATCCAGTGAAGTCACTCCGACTCCAACCACAACTGTTCTATCTTCAACCACACCGGTCTCTTCAACCCAAGTTCCAACAACGGTAAGAACTACTACTGCACCAACTAAAACTCCTGTACCTACAACAGTTATAACCACAACAACGGCTGCATTGCCGACGATGAATCGAGTATTGTTAAATGTTCTCAGATTACCAACTGGTGGATTACAAGGGTTATCCTGTACATTCTCAGGAACAGGAGCAGCAAGTTACCAAGTATCTCTCGGCACTTCTTCAGGAGGAACAGATATAGCAAATTGGACTAGTAGTACTTCATCCCCACTTACATTTCTTGCAACCACCTACAATCTAAAATATCAAAATATTTATTATTGCAATGTAAAAGCCGTCAATAGCACCGGACAAGAATCAGCCGTTTATACTTCCAAGCCTGCAACTTATCAATAACAAATGAATAACTCTAAAAAATTATTAAAGTCATCATATTTTTTTGTAATTCATTTTTTAATTTTTGTTATTTTAATTTTTATAGTCCAGCTGCAACAATTTAAGAACATCAATAATCTTGTTCTGGATCAGCTACAAGGAAATATTTCGGCAAGAAGCGAAATTATTATCATTGCGATTGACGATAAAAGTCTACAAGCCATCGGAGCATGGCCGTGGGATAGATCCGTTTTCGCACAAGCGTTAAATAATCTTCAACAAGCCAAGCCGCGAGTAGCCGCTCTGGATGTGCTTTTTTTGGAAAGTAGATCTGGGGATGATCAGCTACAAAATATTGTGACTAATACAACTTTCCCAATTGTTTTTGCGTCAAAATTAATATCCTCAACGGATTTAGCATCGACAAAATCTTCTCCCAGCGACACGGATAGTTTAGAAACAGTTTTAAAAAGTAGTTATCATGGCGAAAAAATTAAATCAGGATATGTGAACTTTGATACTGATGATGATGGGAAAATAAGGAGTACTAGTGTTAATAAAAATATTTCAGCTAATAATACTGAAAAAAGCTTTGCATATCAGACTTTTCAATCATACCTAGGCAATGGAGTGAGTTCCAATTTTGATAAACAAACTTTTTCTCAAGATATAAGTAGCTATTTATTTAATTATACAAAAGATAATTTCACGCAGATAAGTTTCGTAGATATTTATAACGGGAATTTTAATAAGAGTGATTTAAAAGATAAAATTCTACTTGTCGGCTCTACATCAGTGGATTTGAAGAATAATCTAAACGATAATTTCACAGATATTTTCGGAAAAAGTTTACCGGGAATAAACATCCACGCGAATATTGTGAATTCACTTTTGCAAAATAAATTTCAGACAACGATAAATTTCACTTTATTTGTAATAATTTTATATTCAATTTCATTAGTCCTAGCCATACTATTTCGCAAGATAAAAAGAAATTTATTCGACGTTTTGATATTGATCGGAGTATTAATTGTGATGAACTTGATTAGCATTTTATTATTTGAATTTGGGATCAATTGGAATTTTGTTTTAACAAATATCGTAATAATTGGAACGTATATTTTTTGCCTCGCATTTAAATTTTTCGTAGAACGAAAAGAAAATACTTTTATCCAGAAAGCATTTTCGCAGTATATTAATCCAAAACTTTTAAAACAAATAATGCTATCTCCCGAGCTGTTAAAACTTGGCGGTGACAAACGAAATATGACCGTACTCTTTAGCGATATTCGTGGTTTTACTACTCTATCGGAGAAAATGAATCCAGAAGAGCTAATTTCGTTGTTAAATCAATATCTTGAGCGAATGTGCAAAATAATTTTGAAAAATAATGGAACGATAGATAAATTTATTGGAGATGCGATTATGGCGTTTTGGAATGCGCCGCTGGATGATGAGAAACATCAGATTAATGCAATCAAAACAGGAATCGAGATGGAAGCCGAATTGGATAAATTTAATGCTGAACATCCAGAATATGATGATCTACATATAGGAATTGGATTGAACACAGGTGAAATGGTCGTAGGAAACGTTGGCTCCGACGATCGTTTTGACTATACCGTGCTAGGAGATGATGTGAATCTCGGATCCAGAATAGAAGGACTAACAAAAAAATATGGAGTAAGTATTTTGGCAACAGAAAATGTAATTCACGAAATTGATCTCGGTGACGAGATAATCTTGCGATTAATTGATGAAGTAATAGTAAAAGGAAAATCCAAACCGATAAAGATTTTCCAACCGTTAATGAATTCTGAAGAAAATATTGAATTAAAGAAAAACTACGAACATGCATTTGAGCTTTACCAGAACGGTAAATTTGAAGAAGCCGTGAAATTTTTTGAGAAAAATACCGAAGATAAAACTTCGACAATTATGATTGAGAGAATATCCGCCATGGATAAAGACAATTGGCATGGGGTGTGGAAGTGGGAGGAGAAGTAGTTTCACCCTTTGTCATTCCAGCGAAGGCTGGAATCCATTTTCTTAGTGATATAATTCCGCAATAAATAAAATAATTAATGGAATTAAATCTAAAAAAACTTGGGGATAACGCAATAGCTAAAGGATTTGAAGAGATGGGAAAAAGTATTCTGACTGGAGGGGCGAGCGGTATAGGAAAATATGCCGTTGGAAAACTTTTCGAATATATATTTGAGAAGATAAAAAATAGAGAAATTCGCGAAGATATTTTTAAGTCTCAAAATAATAGAAAAGCTTTTATAGAAGTATTAAAATATTTAGACAATGGAATACCTGATGAATATATATTTGATGCTTTGAAAGTTGTTTTAACACATAGTTACACAGAGGAGGATTTAGTTAGCGATAAAGTTTTTCAAATATTAAGAATTCTTACTTCATTGGATTCTAATGATTTAAGAATTGTTTTTGCTGCATATACTTTTTATAAGAAATTAGATTCTTCCAGTCTAGAAGAACTTGAAGGAAGGTCTTATTACTGGTATTGGAGAGATAAGGTTTATGATGAGGCGGGTTTTGAATTTAAAGAAACAATAGATACTTCAGAAGAAAAATTAATTAACTTACACCTAATTGCTCCACGAGCAAATTC
>Ga0209511_1003938_pt1 | contig 11062 bp, 6 predicted proteins | sample SSSSmetaG_FD_184141 | JGI IMG/M metagenome (GOLD analysis project Ga0209511, IMG submission 184141) | Glacier valley bacterial and archeal communities from Borup Fiord, Nunavut, Canada, to study Microbial Dark Matter (Phase II) - ​SSSS... | ecosystem: Environmental > Aquatic > Freshwater > Ice >... | reverse complement strand
GACAAGCATCAGCCAACCTGCAGTATGCAAATCTTTCAGGTGACAACTCGGCTGTTAAAAATTCCATTCTCACCCTGAATTGGGCAACCTATATGGTTGATAACGATGGAAAAAACTGCTATCCACGAGATGAAGTCTGGATGACTGACGGCTATGGAGATTATGTCCGGCATTTTCTGAGAGCGATGGCGTTTTGGCCGGAACTGGCACCTTCCGGACAAAATCACCTGCTCAGTTCAACTTCGGTTATCCAACACATGGAATATCCGCCCGCCATCAACAAGTTTTATGGAGGACCCGTCCCTCCCGAAAAGGTAAAAAAGACTTTAGTAGATTACCGTACTTTTGATCAAAAAGCAACTGAAATCATCCGTCTGACCGCAAAACCGGCAGAAGTAACCGTTAATAAAAAGTCAATTCCTGAAACAGATTCCTTGACCAATGAGGGCTGGAATTGGAAGATTCTTGAAACTGGTGGTGTTTTGACCGTGAAGCATTTGAATGGAAATGAGGTAACAGTGATTGGAAAATGAAACGATTCAAATTTAAGATAGATGCAAAAACTAATTGACGAAATTAAGAAGACAAGTGGCGACATGGCCCGTCGTGGTTGGGCAGAATCGAATGGTGGAAACATTAGCCTAAGGTTAAATCCTGAAAACTACACCTATTTTAATAAATTTCAGGCTAAGTGTGATTGGGTAAAATTGCCAATATCAATGCCTGAAATAGCAGGTGAACGTTTTCTTGTCACCGGTACAGGTCGTTTTTTACGTAACATAGAGGTTTTTCCTGAAAAAAATATTGGCGTCATTGAGATCGATAAAAAGGGTGGAGCCTACCAGTTAATTTGGGGTTATGAACCTGTAGGAGAACCGACTTCAGAACTTCCTTCGCATTTATTGTCACATTGCAAAATAAAGGAACGCACAAACAATCAATCGTTTGCTTTTATTCATACACATCCGAACAGTATCATTGCTTTGACCTATGCTGTTGCAAATCTGGATACCAAAAGCCTGAGCAAACTGCTTTGGCAAAGTCATGCCGAATGTGTGGTGGTTTTCCCGCAAGGAATTGAATTTCTGCCTTGGGTAATGGCTGGAAGTTTGGATTTGGGAAGAGCTACGGCTGATGCGATGTCGCGCCGGAATCTGGCAGTCTGGCAGTTTCACGGCATTTGTGGATGCGGCCGAAACCTCGATGAAGCTTTCGGTCGGATTGATGTGGCCGAAAAAGCTTCCGAAATCTGCCTTCGGGTGATGGCAGCCGGAGGAGCAAAACAAACCCTGAGTGATGCTCAGTTACGTGCCATTGCGGCCAATTTTAATTGTCCTCTGGATGAGTCTTTGTTTGAATAATTATGCAATAACAAAAAAATGAATAAAAATAGCGTCAAAATTTGCCTGATTGCCTGTCTTATTCTATTAGCCTTTTCTTCTGGAGCAAAGGAATATTTTGTGAGTTTGAATGGAAACGATCAAAATCAGGGCATCAAAAAATTACCATTCCAAAGTATCTTTAAAGCTTCGGGAACCGCCATGCCTGGCGATACAATTACCATCTTTGGAGGAGATTATAGGCTTTCCAGTCAGTTCCGCCCCTTGCATTCGGGTCTTCCGGCGAAATGGATCTTATATCGGGCTGCCCCCAACGAATCAGTTGTTTTCGATGGAAGCCGGATTAAAAAAGTTGTTCAAAATAGTGATTCGGTTCAATTTAGCCGTCAAACTCAAGGCCTTTTTCAGATCGAAAAAGTCAACTACCTGCGTTTTGAGAATATAGAAGTCCGGAATTCGGAAGCTGCCGGATTTATCGTACGTGGTCCGGAATGTAAGAAAATTGAACTGATTGGCTGCAAATCGCATCAGACCCATAATTCAGGAATTGGATTGTGGTATTGCGATTCGGTGCTGGTAACAAATTGTGAAATTACCGCTGCCAACGATAATGCCGACCAATATTATATTCCGGGTGAGCGAAAAGGAGGCGAAGCACCTCACGAAGCCCTTTCAATTTGCGGGGCGCAATTCTTCGAAGTTTGCAACAATCATGTGCACCATTGCTACAAAGAAGGTATCGACTGCAAGGAGGTTAGTAAACATGGAGTAATTCATAATAATCTTGTGCATGATTTGCCGCGACAAGCATATTACACCGATGCCTGGTTCGGGCTACTCGAAGATGTGGAATTTCATTCGAATACGGCATACAACTGCATGTGGGGTTTTGGCATTAGTGTTGAAGGCAAAGGTTCTGAACTTCGGAATGTCAGGTTTCACCATAATTTGATTTACAACATGAAAGGTGCAGGAGTGCTTTTTGGAATGTGGGGAAACAACTTACTGCGATCCGGTATCTATATTTACAACAATACGTTTTACCACTGCGGCTCACCACAGGTATTTAGCGGTGGCGTTGGAAGCATCGATATTCTATCGAAGAATTTCCGGGACATTTTCATCTACCGAAACATTTGCGACAAAGGCTGGGATTACGAAATGGGCTTCACCTTTACTCCTGAAGAAGTGGAAAATGCCTTGAAGGAACGGAATTTTGTTGCTGCCGAAAACCTGTTTGAAGGATCGAAGAACCGTCCAAGCCGTAAAGGTCAGTTTGATGTGATGGTTTACGAATACTTACCATTGAATAACCAAATTGGCTCACCGCTCTATCGAAACGAATTGGAATTTAATTTTGTACCTGAGGAAATACCTGAAGTTAAACTCACTGGCAGGAAGTGGAAATACGAACCATCACCTTGGTTTGGGGCGTTAAAACCTGTTGAATAAATAGAAACTCATGAACAAACCACTAAGACTGATAGTGATTCTTTTATTGTCTCTGAATTATTTTGCATCAATCGCGCAGCAGGCCAAGACAGCCGAAGTAAAAAATTTCAACGGCAAGCCAACCTTGTTTGTAAATAATCAGCCCACTTCTCCTGACTTTTACTCCCTCACGCATGCCTATGGAGCGCGCTGGAGTTGGGAAGAAGTTCCGCAGCGAAACCTGAAAAACTTTGCTGATATTGGATTTCGTTTGTTTCAGCTCGATTTGTATTTCGAAGATATTTGGTATCTTGGTTCGAACGAACTCGATATTGCCAAAGCACAACATCAGGTTCGCGGATTACTCGAAGTTTGTCCGGATGCATCGGTGGTTATTCGGGTACATGTAAATGCGCCATACTGGTGGAACGAAGCGAATCCGGATGAATGCGTGAAGTTTGCCAATGGTCCGGTCGATCAGCGAACATACGGAGCTCCTTTCAATAATGAGGATGGCGATGTTGACCGGCCACTCCGGGCAAGTTTGGCATCCATGAAATGGAGAAAAGAATCCGGAGAAAAGCTTCAGGAATTTTGCCAGCGGATGGCCGAAACTCCTGAAGGAAAATCGGTGATTGGAATTCATGTCAGTGGTGGTGTTTACGGCGAATGGCACAACTGGGGATTTATAGATAACGACCCCGATACAGGAAAACCAATGACCAATTATTTCAGAAACTGGCTGAAAAATAAATACCAATCTGACAAAAACTTGCAAAAAGCATGGAACTCGGAAAAGTATAATTTGGAGAATGCGAGTGTTCCTGATATCACAGAACGCAACTACACTGCAGATGGCATTTTCCGCGATCCTTCCAAAGAACAACGGGTCATCGATTACTACACTGCCCAGCAGGAGGTGGTAGCCGAAGACATCGAATATTTCACCTCGGTCGTGAAAAAGAACTGGCCGCGTCCACTTGTTGTTGGTGTTTTCTACGGATATTTCCATATGACTTTTTGCCGTCAGGCCGCCGGAGGTCACATCTTTATCGAACGAATCCTGAATTGTCCGACCATCGATTACCTGTCGGCGCCACAATCCTATTGGGGAGTAACTCAAAATGCCGGTGGTTCCGGAAATTCCCGGGGCGTAATTGAATCTGCCATTCTTCATGGAAAACTCTGGCTCGACGAAATGGATAACGGGCACCTTCAGAAAAAAACAACCATCGATCCGGTACGCAATTCAGGCAAATACGATCCGGATTATTTGTCGGTTTTGCAGCGGAGTGCGATTTATCCGCTCATGCGCGGAACCGGTTTGTGGTACTACGATTTTGGTCCGCGCGAGAGCTTTGGCTGGTGGGACAATCCTGTTTACCTGAAAAGCATTCAGGAAGAAAGGGAATTCTTTGAGAAACGCAAAACCCAAAATTACCAGCCGGCAGCCGATGTTTTGTATGTTTGGGATCAGGAGAGTTTTTATTATACCAAAAACAGTTGGACACCTCTTTGCTATAACCTACTTGATCAGGCTTTTGAAGAAGCTTTGCGATCGGGTACGGCCTCAGATCAGATTTATTTATTCGATTTGGATAAGGTAAACCTCGATCAGTACAAAGCCGTTTTGTTTATGAATGTATTCAAAATGTCTGAAAAAGAGCGGACGTTTATTCGCGAAAAGGTTGCCGGAAACGGCCGGACACTCATTTGGAATTATCTGCCGGGATACACCGATGGAAAGCAAAACAGTTTTGGGTTCGTGGAAGAATTGACCGGATTTAAAACCACTCAACTTCTTTCAAACGAAAAGCCAACGGTCGTAATCAAAAATAATTCTGCAGAGTATGGTTTCGAAGGAGCCGTTCAGCCAATGGTTACCATTTCTGATACGAATTCCGAAGTTCTGGCAACTTTGAGAAAGGGCGGACAAGCTATTGCTGCAAGGAAAAAACTGAAAGAATACACCAGTGTGTTTTCGACTCTACCCATTCACGAAACCGATTTCTTCAGGGAACTGTTCCGGAAAGCTGGCTGTCACATTTACAACGAATCCAACGATTTTACCTATGCCAACTCAGGCTTGCTGATGATTCACACCAAAGATGGCGGAGAAAGGAATATCAACCTAAAAAGCGGAAAATCGCTGAACCTGAGTATCCCGCCTTATTCGACCTGGTTGCTCGATGCTGAATCCGGAGAAATTTATCTGAAATAGAAAACTAAACCAACCCAAAAACATGAGCATTAAAATTCATTTTGTGCTGATTTTCCTGGTAATTTCCAGCTTCGCTTTTGGACAAAACATGAAAATCGCCCATTTAAAAACCGACCATCAATCGACTCCGCTCGGGTTCGACAATCCGACTCCGGAGTTTAGCTGGATTTTGCAATCCGAAGAAAGAAGCTCTTTCCAAACTGCCTGTGAAATAATGGTTAGCGACGATCAGAAAAAGCTGGAAACCGGAAACTGCTGGCAATCGGGCAAAATTCAGGGCAACAAAACCTTTGGAATCCGGTATGCCGGGAAACCTTTGAAATCGTTTACCCGCTATTTTTGGAAAGTTCGAGTCTGGAATCAGAAGGGTGAAGCATCAGAATGGAGCCAGCCTTCGTGGTTCGAAACCAGCATGATGAAAGCCTCCGACTGGAAGGCAAAATGGATTTCGGATCAGCGCGCCTTGCCAACAAAAGATGAAGATTTTTACAAGGAAACGCCCAATCCGCTGCTCTGGAAAGAAATCAAGCTGAAAAAAGAAGTGAAATCGGCGCGCTTATATATTGCCGGATTGGGATATTCCATTGCCTACATTAACGGTCAGCGCGTGGGCGATCACATGCTCGACATGCCCTGGACGCAATTCGGAAAACAGTTGATGTACAATACCTTCGATGTTACTTCAATGCTCCGGAAAGGCGAAAATGCTGTTGGAGTGATGCTGGGAAATGGTTGGTACAACCCGATGCCGATTAAGATGTTTCAGCGCTGGAATCTGCGCGATTACCTGACCATTGGCAAACCTTGCCTCAAAGCGCAACTCCGCATCACACTTTCTGATAGTTCAACCCAAACGATTGTTACAAACGAAAGCTGGAAGACAGGCGATGGTCCAATCCTGAAAAACAGTGTTTATCTGGGCGAATTATACGATGCACGCCTGGAACTAAAAGGCTGGACGGAAGCAACTTTTGACGATAGTAATTGGCAAAATGCAAAACTGGAAGCCGGACCAAAAGGTCAGTTGATTGCAAGGTATATGCCTCCGGTTCGTGCAACCAAAATCCTGAAGCCGGTAAAAATGACCGAACCAAAACCTGGTGTTTACCTGTTTGATTTTGGCCAGAACTTTGCCGGAGCACCGCGCCTAAAAGTAAAAGGTGCAGCCGGAACTAAAGTTACATTGCGCGGTGGCGAAGACATTCATGCTGACGGAACGCTTAACTTCCTGACTGTTATCACAGGGCAACTTAAAGCGATGTGGAACCTGAAAGGCGGCCCTGGGTGCCCGGATGATCCAATGATGGTGAATACCTATATTCTGAAAGGTGAAGGTGACGAGGTATTTACTCCTGAATTTACTTTCTCAAGCTTCCGGTATCTTGAAGTGAGCGGCTTCCCCGGAAAGCCAGATCTAAATTCGGTGGAAGGTTTGAGAATGAATACCGACCTTCAGGAAACCGGAGGTTTCGAATGCTCCAACACGATGTTTAACCGGATCCAGGAAATGGTGAAATGGACTTTTCTGAACAATGTATTCAGTGTTCAAAGTGATTGCCCCGCACGCGAAAAGCTGGGTTATGGTGGTGACATTGTTGCAACTGCCGAGGCCTTCAGTTATAATTTCGATATGAGTAATTTCTATCGCAAGGTGGTTCAGGATTTCGTCAACGATGTGCGTCCGAATGGTGAAATGACCTCCATTGCGCCGAATATGGGGATCAGCGAAAATGACGCTTCATTAGGCTGGCAACTGGCTTTTCCATTCGGGATGAAGGTGTTGCACGATTATTATGGCGATACCAGCACAGCAGCGAAACACTACGAAACATTAAAGAAACAAGTCGATTTCTTTCATTCATCGAATCCTGACTCCCTGATCAAGCATGAAATCGGAGACCATGAAAGCATTGATCCAAAACCGGTTGCACTTTCGGCAATTGCATTTTATTACCACCATGTAATCATTCTGACCGAATTTGCCGAAGTCCTGAATAAAAAGGATGATGCTGAAACCTACCAAAAGCTGGCAAATGAAATCCGGAATTCATTTGTAAAGAAATTCCTGAAACCAGGAACCGGAGTTTTTGACTCAGGAACTCAGGCTGCACAATTGATTTCATTGTATTACAATCTGGTTCATGATACTGAGAAAAGTGCGGCAGTTGACCACCTGTTGTCCGAAATTTACAATAAACATCAAGGACATCTATCTACCGGAATTTTTGGCACGAAGTTCATGTTTGACGTCTTACGCAATGAAAACCGCAACGATGTCGCCTATACGATCGCCAATCAGCGCACTTTCCCAGGTTGGGGAAATATGATTGCTCATGGAGCCACCACCTTGTACGAAAGCTGGGCCTATCCCGATACTGTTTGTTCGCAAAATCATCCGATGTTTGGATCGATTTCAGAATGGTTTTACAAATCACTACTTGGAATCAATTCCAAGGCACCCGGATTTACTAAATTTGAGATTAAACCACAGCCAGCCGGTGATTTAACGTGGGCAAAAGGATATTATGATGCCATAACAGGAAGAATTGTAAGCGATTGGAAAATTGAAGGTGTTCGCTTTTATCTCAATGTTAGTGTTCCTGCCAATACAACTGCAACAGTTTATGTTCCATCGCTTCACGGAAAACCGGTTATGGAAAGTGGACAACCTGCAAAATCAGCTATCGGACTGAAATTTAAGGAATACAATGACGGTTATGCAATTTTTGAAGCTCAATCGGGCAATTATTCTTTCGGGTCTCAGTATCAAAAGTGAAAAGGAATCATCCATTTCCATGAAAAATATTAACTAATTGAATTCCAAAATGAAAAGTATATTGCTCATATTTATTTTATTATGTGGTCAGAATCTTACAGCAAAAGATTTTAACATTCTTGATTTTGGGGCAGTCCGTGGTCAGCTTTCAACCGCTGCCATTCAAAAAGCAGTAGATATTTGCGCTACTGATGGTGGCGGCCGTGTGATTGTTCCAGGCGGAACATTTATTACCGGAAGTATTATCTTGAAGAGCAACGTAAATCTTTACCTTGAACATGGTGCAGTTCTGAAAGGAAGTACCAACGTAGAGGATTACAGGTTTGAAAATGAAAAGCATGGGATAATCTTTTGCGAAGATGCTATCAATGTGTCTATATCAGGTTCAGGAATGATTGATGCCAATGGTTCATTATTTTACGAACAAGACAAAAACCATGTGTATGACGAGTTTGAAAAAAGTCGTACGCGTCAGAAGGAAAACTATATGCCCGAAGGTACTTTCTTTACGGATGGTCCTTTAAAACGGAAACCCATGCCTGGGATGACGATCGTGTTTTTTCACTGTACCAAAGTTTCGGTTACCGGAATAACAATAAAGGACACCCCTGTTTGGGCTACACGTTTTGGTTATTGTGATGATGTTCTGATTGATGGTATAACTATTGCAAATAATATTCTTGTGCCTAACAGTGACGGAATTCACTGCACAGTGTCCCGAAATATTCGCATATCAAACTGCAATATTGTAGCAGGTGATGATGCCATTGTTCTCACTGGTTTTCCCAAAGACGAAGAAACGCCTGCATTTACCTCCACAGATCAGGATGCACATACCTACGGTAATAAAACCATTTATGGTGAAAATATGACGGTGACAAATTGTATATTGAAGTCAAGTTCATCTGGTATCCGGATTGGTTACGGCCAGCACCCCATTCGTCGCTGCACCTTTTCGAACATTGTAATTCGCGATTCTCACCGTGGCATCGGCATTTTTGCCCACGACAATTCCAATATAGAAGACCTTATTTTCTCGAATATTATTATTGAAACACGGTTGCTTAACGGACAGTGGTGGGGACATGGCGAGCCTATACACCTATCGTGTATTTCACGATTCCCGGAGCAGGTGGCCGGACAAATCAAAAATGTTCAGTTCAATAACATCAATGCCATCGGAGAGCAAGGTATTTTGGTTTTTGGGCAGAAAGAAAGCCCGATGGAAAACATTCAGTTCAATAATGTTCAACTCCGAATGCGCAAAGGAAAAGAAACGATGGGCTACGGCGGAAATTTCGATTTACGACCAGCTTCACCAAAAGCAATGCAGATTTTTGAACACGATATTCCGGGAATTTACGCGCAAAGTGTGAATAACCTTTCCATTCGCGACTTTAACTTGTCTTGGGAAAACGACCTTCCGACTTTCTTTACTCATGGCATTGAATGTAAAGATGTCACTGATTTGCTGATCTCTGATTTTATTGGAGCAGGTAATCCGAAAGGATCAGGCAGCCAAAAAATTAAGTTGGACAATTCAACATACAGGAAATAACCAAATTAACATGTTTTAAAGATATTCCTGATCATTCGTGAAAAAAATTATAAAACCATTCAAAAAATATTCCAATGATAAAAAACAACACCTTATTAATTACAGGAATTATAGGGATTATGCTCCTTTTTAGCTGCAAAAAAGGGGGAAGTGAACCAATTCAAAATCCGATCAACCCTGATCCAATACTTCCGAAAATCACAATTACGATCGATAAATCGACTAAATACCAGACTATTGATGGGTTTGGGTTCTTTGGTGCCGCCGATGTCTGGTGGGGCTCGACAGCTGCCTTGTGGAATGATGCTTGGGGCGAAAAAGTGATCAGCGATCTGGGGATCACAATTTGGCGAAATGAACTTTTCCCTCCTTCTATTCCTGGGGCGAACCAGGATGCCGACTGGGGAAAACAAAAACCAGTTGTTCAGGGATTAAAGGCAAAAGCGGACAAATACAAAGTCAATCTAAAATTTATCGCAACCGTATGGAGTCCGCCTGCCAATCTCAAATGGTTATGCAATTTTACCTGGGCAGGCGATGAAAATGCAACCCGAAATGCAGGTGCGGTTACCACAAAAAATGGAGGAACGCTCAATCCAAATAAATACATAGAATATGCCGATTGGCTGAAGTCTAATATTCAGCTTTATAAAGATGTAGGAGTAGATTTATTTGCTTTGAGTTTACAAAACGAACTCATGTTTAGTCAGACTTTTAATTCATGTACTTACACATCTACATGGTACAACGAAATGGTGAATGGTGTTGTCCCTAAAATCAAAGAAAACTTTCCAAATGTCAAACTATTTGGTTCCGAAAATATGCTGGAGATGGAAGGCAAAGACAACAACTGGTCCGTATTTTACCATGCAGGCATCAAGAAAAACGCAACAACAATATCGAATATAGACATTCTTGCTGTACACGGATATTCCGATGGTATTGCACCTTCTACCGGGTCTGCACTCGCTAAAATGTGGACAAACCATAACGAACAATTTTCGTCACCGATGAATAAAAAAACTTGGATGACCGAAACGTCAGGTTATACCGATTCGTGGGAAACAACAGGAACGAAACCCGGAGCACTGAATCTGGCGCTGGATATTCATGCCGCTTTGTATTACGGAAACATCAGTGCCTGGGTATGGTGGCAGGGAAGCCAGGGAACAATAGATGATTTTAGTTTAATGAGCGGCACAACAACGGGAAAGAAATATAGTGTTTCCAAACACTTCTACCGGTATATCCGTCCCGGATCGGTACGTGTAAAAAGTACAACCGCCGACACTGATTTCTTTGTAACTGCCTATGAAAACCAGGCCAAAGGAACCAATACAATTGTGATTATCAATGCTGGAAGTGCAGACAAAGCTGTTTCGTTAACTGGCGATGGTTTACCCACAACTTTTAAAATGTACAGAACTAACTCATCAACTGAAAATAGCACCTATATAAAGGATGTCATTTCTGGGGGCACAAACAGTTTTGCAGTTCCTGCCCGAAGCATTGTGACATTGCAAGCGGGAGGTGACACTTTATAATTAGCATAGATATGAAAAGTAAAATTGCATTTTTGTTAGCCGGATTTGTATTTGTGTGTTTCACAATTAAAGGACAAACAACATTTACAAATGAATCAGGCATTTATGCCAGAATGCTTTCAGATTTAAAAACGAACCTTTACGAGCAAGCGACAATCAAAACAGTAAATCTGGATGGAAAAGACCGACGCA
>Ga0209511_1003931_pt1 | contig 11087 bp, 10 predicted proteins | sample SSSSmetaG_FD_184141 | JGI IMG/M metagenome (GOLD analysis project Ga0209511, IMG submission 184141) | Glacier valley bacterial and archeal communities from Borup Fiord, Nunavut, Canada, to study Microbial Dark Matter (Phase II) - ​SSSS... | ecosystem: Environmental > Aquatic > Freshwater > Ice >... | reverse complement strand
GGTCAAAACAGCGCCCGTTTTGGTCAAAACGGCACCCCGTGGGGCCTGCCCGCATGAGGACGCTTGACTGCTTGGCGAAGACGGCACCTGACCTTGCCTCGCCGCGTCTTGGCGAAAACGGCACCTGACCTTGCCTCGCCGCGTCTTGGCGAAAACGGCACCTTCCGGGCCTCGCCGCTCGAGTGGCGCGACCCCCCTATTTTATAGGGGGGAACTAAAAGATTGTGCCACTCGAGCTTTTAAAGTACCCACCTGTAAAACAGGGGGGTCTTGCGTGATTACGCAAGGGGGGGTCCTTCCCGCTTGCTCGAGACAGCCACACATATCCGCTTTTAGCGCATTACTCATCGCTCATTTCTCATAACTTCCCTTCAAAGCAAGCGCGCCGCCGCTTCGTCGAGCAGCCACAACGGGCGCTCGACCCGCTCTATCGGGTACTTACCGCTCTTGTTTTTGACCTCGAGCAGCACCTCGGCTTTCTTCTCGCCGGTGGCCAGGATGTGAACATTTCGGGCGCGGTTGATTTCGGCAAAACTGAAGGTGATGCGGTTGGTCTCGAGCTTGGGTACGAAGTTGGAAACCACGCGCTCAGTGGCTTTTAAACTCTCGGTTTCGGGAAACAGGCTGGCGGTGTGGCCGTCGTCGCCCATGCCCAGATAACACAAATCGAGCTGGTCCGGCAAAACCTCACGGTAGCGCCGCGCTGCGGTTCCCGGCTCGAGTTCACCTTCCATGCGAAAAACGTGTGCTGGATTGATGTTCAGATGCGAGAGCAGTTCGTCCCAGGCCAGTTTATAGTTGCTCTGGCTCGAGGAGGGGTCCACGCAGCGCTCGTCCGACCAGTACCAGCGCACCGCATCCCACTCGAGATTTTTTTCTTTCAAAGTACGGTACAGGTGAACCGGAGTGGAGCCGCCGGAGAGGGCGACGTGAAAGACGCCCCGCTCGAGAACCGCTTTTTCCAGCTCGAGCGCGAATAAATCGGCGGCAGCACGGCCCAGGTCTTCGGCGCTGGCAAACTTCTGCACCTGCATCCGGCTGTCTCGAGCGATTTTCAAAGCGGCCTCGTAAAGCGCGTTGTGCTCGGGCGCTTCCATGGCAAAGGTGAGCTGCCAGCTCAGGCTGCGGTGCGGAAAGGGAACCCGACTCACCCGCCAGCCTCCGGGAAGCTTCACCTCGAGCTGGGCCACGCCGTTTTCCTCGGCCTCGAGCCGGAAACTTTCCTCAGCGGTCCACAGCTCTACCCCGCAGATTTCGCCGGGAACCACCACCGTGCTGTCCACCCCCTCGAGCGTGACCCGAGAAAGAGTGTTCCAGCCGAGCTTACTGGCTAGCCACGCTGCGTAAAACCGCGCCGCCTGGTCGCCGCGCCGCCCCTGAGCGTAGGAGACCCTCACCCGCTCGAGTTTGTGCAGGTGCTCGAGCGCTTCGGGTTCATCGAACAGTTGGCAGGTCAGTTCGCGCCACGGCGCGGTGCGCGACCAGGCAATGTCGGCCAGCGCGTAGGGCGCTTTCTCGTTGAGGTTGACGCTAAGGGTGTCGGCCACCACTTGGTCAGCGACCTCGGCCAGGGTATCGAACACCTTGCCACGCGGCGGCAGCTCGGTTACTCGAGTCCACCACAGCGTGGTCAGCACTTCACCGGCCAGCAGCGGTAAAATCGCGCCCTGGAGCTGCTCGGCGTTGCCACTCAAGGTCAGGCGCTCGAGCATCTGACCGTGCACCTCGAGCAGGCCCACCCTCAGCGTGACGCAGTCGCACTCGTCTAGCACCCCGATAATCTGACGGCTGGTCACCCGGCGCGGCAGCTCGAGCAGCGCTTTTTCAATCATCTCGAGGTTATCCGGCGCGACGATGGCGATTAAATTTCCGGTCTGGGTGCGGGTTTCGGTGCCGACCTCGCGCCACATGTGCTCGAGGGTGCTCCGGGCGTTTTTGACTTGGGTTTGCTGGGGTTGGGGAACGGTGGGGGTGGGCATGGAAAAGCTCCTTTTGGAATTGTGTATTCAACTTTCAGCTTCCACACTCTCGGCAGCATATCTCAAAGCCAGCCACGCTTCTTTCAGGGCAGGCCGCACAGCGCTATCGGGTTCCTCGAGCAGCAAGCTTTGATAGGCGGCCAGGAATTTGGAGCGTTTGCGGTGAAAAAAATGCAGATAGTAACGAATAAAGCCCAGACAATCGAGCAACACGACTTCTACGCCTCCGGTGAGCGTATAAAGCCCTCGAGCGTAGTCCTCGAGCAGAGGGTCGATGGGTTCCGTCGTGATAAAAATATAGTTTTCTACCGGGCTGGTGGCCAGTTTTTGTAGGGCCAAGTCAATATCTTCTCGAGTTACCCGGCGGGTTTTCATCTCAAAAGCGGTGACGATTTGAGTTTCGTCGGTCAGGACGACCTCCACATCTCCCATCGCCCCCGTCTGACGGTCTGCGGTATTGTGGCCAGAAAGTGATAGAGCTTGCTCACCCAACTTGGCTCCCGCCGCTTCGTAAGCCGCAGCAACCATCAAAACAGGGAGTCGGCTCGAGTTGGGTAACTTGAGATGCTGCTCGAGCAGGGTCAGAATAGCTTCGCTCGAGAGGGGCAATGAACCACGCGCCGACCCCAGTTGGGCTAGTAGAGAGGTCATGCGTTGCAGGTTCTCATCCCTAATGACCACGAGCTGTCGAACCGTTTCCTCGAGCAGTATTTTCGCGGATAGTCGGTTTTCAGCTACGTCGGTAAGCAGCTCGAGCGCCGCCCGATAAACCTCGGGAGGACGGCCCACCAGATTGAGGTCGGCAGTGAGCATCTGGTTGCGATTTCGTAGTGCTGGAGTCAAAAAAGCTGTGGTGGGGTTGCAGGGCAGGCGATGCTTTTGAACGAAAGCCGTCAGGTATGCCTCGTCAAAGGTACGTCCTGAAAAAGCGTCGGATGTGCCGATTTCGGTGTAGGGCTTGCGAATATCGAGTTCTGGACGGCTCACTTTGGCCAGGGCGCAGGACAACACCAAGCGCACCGCCGCCCGGTTCTGAGGATTCCGGGCGATGAGTTCTATCCGGCGCAACAGAGCGGCGTCCGAAATCCGAGGCGCATTCAAGTTGGTTGAAGCACTTAAAAAAGCGTGCTCGAGTAACTCTCGGGGGTCTTCCATGTTTGGGTCTCACCCGCCTCGTGCAGCGCTCGAGGGTCGTAGTTGGTCCAAAGCACCTCGGTGCGCTCCTGCTTGACGCTGTGAACCAGCTTGGTCGGTCCCTCGGTGGCGTACCAGCCCGAATACAAAACCTCGTAAAGTGAGCTGTGATAGCCGCTGAGCGCCACTTTTCCCTGCACGCCGTGCAGCGCTCGAGCCAAATCTTCGTGCTGTGAGTCGGTCATCTCGAAGGCGTAGGCGTTGCGGTCTCCCCTCGAGCCGTGAACGTAAGGGGGGTCGCAGTAAAAAAGCGTCTCACTCGAGTCGTAACGCTCAATGACCTCGAGCGCCGGAGCGTTTTCAATCTGCACCCGCAGCAAGCGTTGAGCGATGAGCGGCAAATCCTCTACCGCACCCAGCCACCTCGAGACCGCCCCGGCCATGCCTGCTCGAGAGGTGAGTTTACAGTGCGCCCAGCGCCCCTCACTGGCGGTCTGGGCCAGTCCGGTTCGGACCTGACGCGCCCGCACGTAAAAGCGTCTGGCCCGCTCGAGTTCGCTCACATCGGGCGTAACGGGTTGGCAGGAAAGCCGAAGTTCTTCCCTCGAGAACGGGGTCAACCCGATGGCCTCGCTGAGCGCGTCCTTCTGCGTTCTCAGCACCCGAAAAAAGTTGACCAGTTCGCTGTCCAAATCGTTGTAGGTTTCCACGCTCGAGGGGGGACGGTTGATGAGCACCGCCGCCGAGCCGCCGAAGACATCGCAAAAGTGCGTGCTCGAGGGTAACAGCGGGAGCAACCAATCCAGGTGGCTGTATTTGCCCCCATACCAGCCGAACGCGATGAGTTTAGGCATGAATAATCCCGGTCATTGCCCTCTTTATAAAGGGTGTTGATGAAGCGTTCAATTTTTCAGGCGTTCCCAGAGCAACAACGAACTGCCCTCATCGTCGTCCCAGCGCTCACCTGCTCGGGTGAACCCGCACTTCTCGAGCACCCGAATGGACCCCGCATTATCCTTCAGACAGTCGGCCACCACCCGGTAAACTCCAGCTTGCTCGAGCGCCCAATTTACCTGCGCGCCTACCATCTCGGTGGCGTACCCCTGTCCCCAGTAGTCGGGATGAAAGCCGAAGCCCACCTCGACGCTGCCCGACTCGTCTGGCGGACCCTTGAAACCCAGTTGCCCGATGGCGACGCGCTCGAGCGCGTGAACCGCCGTGCCGCCGCCGAACTCCACCTCGAGCGGGTGAGCCGCCTTCCACTCGGCCCAGAGTGCAAAAAAGCCCAGCGCGTCACCGGGCCAGCCGGGGCTGAAGTGAACCTGCACCGCCCCGCCGCCTAGGTTGAGGGGCGCGTAAAAATTGTCCCCCTCGAGCCGCTTCAAAATCACCTCGAGCGGAGTATGCACCAGCACCAGTCTGGGCGTTCGCAGCATGAACACGGTCTTTCCCAGCAAATTCATCACGACCTCTCTATTGGTTCTTTAAGCTCGAGCGTAGTTTAAACCCTCGAGCCACTGAACCTCTCGAGGTCAAAATGTTTGGAGTTTATGACGTGTCGTACACAGCTCACTACTCATCACTCACAGCTCATCACCTTTCCGAAGGAAACACATTCACTCGAGCTTAAGACAAACTCGGTATAGTATCGGGCGTGAAAAAACAGACCGCAATTCTCCCATTTCTGGTTCTGGGTGCGCTCATTGGCTCGAGCGTGGCACAGCAGGCCACCACACCCTCAACTAGCACCGCGCTGCCCGCCGGGTTTAAAGAGTTGCCCTTCCTGAGTGCCACCCCGGTTCGCACCTTTAAAGCCGCGCCCAAGATGCAGCTCGATAAAAAGCTCGATTACGCGGTGGCCATTGACACTACCAAGGGCCGTATGGTGCTCGATTTGTTCGAGTCCGATACTCCCACCACCGTCAACAGCTTCGTCTGGCTGGCCCGCAACCACTATTACGACGGCATCAGTTTTCACCGGGTGATTGCCAGTTTCGTGGTGCAGGGCGGCGACCCCAACACGCTCAAGCCTGAAAAAGCGTCCTGGGGCGCGGGTGGACCGGGCTATCAGTTTGGCCTCGAGCTGCGTAAAAAGCTCAACTTCGACACCAAAGGTATTCTGGGAATGGCCCGCAGCGCTGCGCCGGACAGCAACGGCAGCCAGTTTTACATCACACTCGGTCCGGTCTCGAGCCTGAACAACAACTACACCGTGTTCGGCAAAGTCATTTCGGGCCTCGATGTGCTCGACAAAATTACCGTGTTCGATTCCTCGCAACCCGGTGACGCGGCCAAGACGCCGGATAAGATGACTAAAGTCACCGTGATTGTGAAGAACAAATAGTTTTTAGTTGTCGGTTATCAGTAACCGATTCCCGATTGTCTTGGACAGAACGGCACCTACCGGGCCTGTCCGCTCCCGATTCCCGATAAACCCCCACTCTCGAGGAAAACCTATGACTGACTACCACATCCCCAGCGGCTACACCCTGACCCCCTTCTACCAGGACGAGCGTAAAACCAGCTTCTCGAGCGCACTGAGCGGCATCGAGCCGGGTAAAACCTACCGCGCGGTCTTTGAGACTTCCGAGGGCCGCTTGGTCATCGAGCTGTACGCCGACCAGACGCCCAAGACGGTGGGTAGCTTCGTGGGCCTGATTCGTAACCATTACTACGACGGAATCATCTTTCACCGCGTGATTGAAGGCTTTATGGCCCAGACCGGAGACCCCACCGGAACCGGCAGCGGCGGCCCTGGCTACAAGTTCGGTGACGAAATCGTGGCCTCGCTGCGCCACCGGGGCAAGGGCGTGCTGAGCATGGCCAACGCCGGACCGGGGCCGGACCGGGCGGGCACCAACGGCAGCCAGATTTTCATCACCTTTGGCGATACCCCGCACCTGGACGGCAAGCACACCGTGTTCGGTAAAATCGTCGAGGGACTCGAGACCCTTGATAAAATCAAGCGCAACGACCCCAGTCGCCCCTTGCCTTACCCCTCCATCATCGAGCGGGCTTACGTGCTCGAGAAGTAAAACTCGAGAAGTAAAATCAGGTTTTTTGTGGAGTGCTCGAGGGGAATTTTTGCTCTCGAGCACTGTTTTTTTGGCGCTGTTCGGCCTGACGTGACCCCCTGCTCTTTTGAGCTTTGCTCAAAAGAGTTTCCCCCCTACAAAGCTAAGGGGGAACTCAAGAATTGTCGCTTGAGCGCCCTGTTTTGAGTTCCCCCCTGTTTTACAGGGGGGATATTTTCTTTAGCGGAGCGAAAGAAAGCAGGGGGGTCCTTGCACTTGAGCGCCACCCCCTTCCCCTAGACAGCCTTCACGCCACTCACTCGAGCAGCCCCTATACTCGAGCCGCGTCGCCAGGGGTGTCTGTGCTCGAGAGGGTGCAAACTGAGAAATACCCTAGAACCTGAACCCGTTAGTACGGGCGTAGGAAGCGTGACCGTCGAGGTTTTGGCTGCCCCGCGCAGAAAAACCAGAACGCAGCTTCCCTCTTTTGCCGACGCAAAAGGGGTTTTTTGATGTCTAAAAAAAGCTTTATCCGCTCGAGCCTCTTCGTCAGTGCTTTGATGTGTGTCGCACACTCGAGCGCCCAGGCCACGCCCACCTTAACCGTGCTCACCCATGATTCCTTCGCGCTGGATAAAAAGCTGCTGGCCGACTTCGAGACCAAAAATTTGGTCAAATTACGCCTCGTGAAAGGCGGCGACGCGGCGCAGATGGTGAACAAGCTCATTCTGAGCGGCGGCAACATCGCGGACGTGGTATACGGCTTTGACAACATCCTGCTACCCAGAGCGCAGAAAGCCGGGGTGCTCGAGAATTCGAGCGTGCGCTGGGTGGACTTCGGTTACGTGGCGCTCAATTTCGAGCGGGCCGCGTTTAAGGGCAAAAAGTTGCCAGGGTCGCTCGAGGAGCTGACCCAGCCCGCCTTCAAGGACACGCTGGTGCTCGAGAACCCGGCCACCAGCAGCCCTGGACTGGCTTTTTTGCTGGCTACCGTCAAACACTTTGGTGAACCCAAGGTGTGGCAGTGGTGGGCCGACCTCAAGCACAACGGCATGAAGGTGACGCAGGGCTGGACCGAGGCTTACGAAACCCAGTTTTCGCGCAACGGTGGCAGGTATTCCCTGGTGCTGAGCTACTCGAGCAGCCCTGCCGCCGAGGTGTTTTACGCGGATAAGAAGCTCGAGCAAAGCCCTACCGCAAACCTGTTCCTCAAGGGCAGCGTGTTCAAGCAGCTCGAGGGCATCGCACTGGTGAAGAACACCCCGAACGCCGCACTGGGACGCAAGTTCATCGAGTTCATGCGGAGTGGCGCGGTCCAAAAGGACATCCCGACCCAGATGTTTGTTTATCCCATCGTCAGCGGAACTCCACTCGACCCGGTGTACAAGTTTTCTACGGTCCCACAGAGTTTTTTCTCGCCTCAACCCAGCGACCCGCTTGTGCTCAACTCGAGCGAACTGGTTCGCAAGTGGACCGACGTGGTGATTAAAGGGAAAAACCCCGCCGAGGTGCGCTAGGTGTCAGGTAACTAGGTCATGAACTCGAGCGTAAAGTCTCCTAGGTTAGGGTCCTCGAGCGTAATAGGGTCCCGATTTCCTCGCTGGGCGCTGCTGGCACTGCCTCCAGTGGTCTTTCTGGTGGTGTTTCTGCTGGCTCCCACCGTGCGGCTCCTGCTCGAGGGCCTCAAAACTCCAGCAGCAGAGTTGTGGGCTTTCCTGCTCGAGCGCTACACCCTGAACAAGCTGGTCTGGACCCTCTCGAGCGCGCTAATTTCCACCGCCTTGTGTGTGCTCATCGCGTGGCCCACCGCACTTGTGCTCTCGAGCTACCGCTTTCGGGGCAAAGCCGCGCTGCTGCGAGCTTCGCTGCTGCCCTTCGTGGTCCCGGCTCCGGTGGCGGGCCTGGGCCTGCTGGCGCTGTACGGCAACCGGGGACTCTCGGGACTCGACCTTCAGGACACCGCCGCGCTGGTGCTGCTGGGCAACCTGTTCTATAACCTGCCGTTGTGCGTTCGTTTGCTGCACGCTGGATTTCAGCGCTTAGATGCTTCACAGCTCGAGGTGGCTCGAGTGCTGGGTGCGAGTAGAGCGCGGCGAACCCTCAAAATTTTGCTGCCGCAGATGACCCCGGCCCTACGCTCGGCCTCGAGCCTCACCTTCCTGTACACCTTCACCGCCTTCGGCCTACCGCTGATTCTGGGCGGTGAAAAGTACGGCACGCTCGAGGTCTACCTCTATACCCTGGTTTCGGGGCAGCTTGCGCTGGGTCAAGCCGGGGTGCTCACGGTGTTGCAACTGGTTGTCACGGGGTTGGTAGTGTGGGTTTACACCCGCCTGGACCGCACAATAGTCACCAACACCCGCGCCCGCCCGCCGCGTGAGCGCCCGCCCCGCACCCTGCTCGAGCGTCTGGCCCTCACCCTGGCCCTGGCCCTGCTGATGCTGATTTCCTTCGTTCCCCTGCTGGCCGTACTCTACCGTGCCTTTGTCGGTTCGGACGGCTTCACCTTGGGGTTTTTTAGCAAGCTGAATAACGATGAACGCGGCGTTCCAGTGCTCGAGCTGCTGCGTAACTCACTCGAGTTTGCGCTGCTGGCTACCCTCTCGAGCCTGACTCTGGGCCTGCTGCACGCGCTGGCGGTCTGGACCCTCGAGCGCAGGAAGGGAGCAGATTCTTCTCGAGTGGCTGATTTTGAAGAGCCTCAGCAAGCGCAGAGGGCGACCTGCCAGTCGCCCCTACAACCCCTGCAAACGGCAAGCTCGAGGAGGGGTGTTTTTAGAAATTGGAAACCTCCCCGTACATCGCTCCCAGGCGTGCTCGACCTGCTCACCCTGCTTCCCCTGATGACCTCCGCCATCAGCGTCTCGGTGGGCTACCTGCTGCTCTATCCGGCCTGGACCGCCCATTCGGGTCTGCTCATCGCGGTCTACACTCTGTTTGCCACGCCCCTGGTCGCTCGAGCGCTTCTACCCGCGCTGCGGCGGCTTTCCCCTTCCGTGCTCGAGGCGGCGCGACTACTCGGTGGGGGTGGACCGCGCTTGCTGCTGCGCTTCGTGTTGCCCGCCGTGCTTCCGGCCCTGCGTGGGGGCGTGGCCCTCGCCCTGGCCAGCGCGCTGGGCGAGTTCGCCAGCACTTTGGTTTTATCCAGTCCCTCCTCGAGCACCCTCACCGTGGGCATCTTCGAGCGGCTGGGCCGTCCTGGAGCGCAGAATCTGGGCGAGGCGTTCGCCCTCTCGAGCGTGTTACTCGCCCTCACCCTGCTGTGTTTCTGGCTGCTCGAGCCACCAAGGAGCGACGAGCGATGAGGAAAACCCTGTGAATGCCTGGATTTTGTTGGGGGGTCGCCTGACCCCGAACGTGGCCCTCGAGCGCACGCGGGAGCACTATCCACCGGGCTATGTCGTCGCTGCCGATGGGGGAGTCCGGCACGCAGCTTTACTGGGGGTGCGCCCGGATTTGTGGATTGGCGATTTCGATTCCTCGAGCCGAACGGACTATCCCGAACTCGAGGTGGAGGTTCACCCTCGAGACAAGGACCTGTTAGACGCCGAACTGGCCATAGAAAGGGCGCTCGAGCGGGGCGCGTCCACCCTGGTTTTGTGGGGCGCTCTGGGCGGTCGCTTTGACCACACGCTGTCCCTGGCCCTCATTGCCGTAAAATATGCTGCTCGAGGGCTAGAAGTAGTGCTGCACAGTGGAGACGAGTCGGCATATCCTGTTTTAGCAGGGCGAGATTACGCGCTCGAGACCGCAAGCGGCGAAACCCTGAGTTTGCTGGCGCTCGAGCAGATGGAGGGTGTGAACCTGAGTGGGGTGCGCTGGCCGCTGAGTGGGGCCACCCTCGAGCGGGGGTCGGGCTGGGGTATGTCCAATGTGGCCCTGGCGGGTACGGTGGATTTGAGTTGTGCTCGAGGGTCTGGTCTGGTGGTCGTGCAGCACGGCTTGGTCTAGCTCGAGTGTGGCTTTAAAATGTCTACACGGCTTAATGAAGGGAACTGAGCGACAATTTGCACGGGGTGGGGTGAAAACCCCTGCTAAATTGCCGTCATGAATAATTTGCTCTGGCTGGGTATCGCGTTTGTTGTCTTTATCGCTCTGATTGCCCTATCACGTTTGAGCCGAGGTAAGACTCCTGAAGCCGAGGAGGAATCCTCTCGGGACACGGGTTCGCCCCGAAGTTTTGACCTCAAACGTAAGCAATACCTCTTCACCCCTTCTGAAAAGGCTTTTTACAATTTATTGCTCGAGGCACTTGACAACACCGGAATCACCGTATTCTCCCAGATGCGCCTGACCGACCTTTTTCTCTCGCCCAGAGGTAAGGATGCTCAGTGGATGCGAAACAAACTGAACCAAAAGCACGTTGACTTCGTGTTGGTGGGGTGGCCGGACGGCACGCCGCTGCTGGTTATCGAACTCGATGGGCCTTCCCATGATAACGCAACGCAACAAACTCGAGACACGGATAAAGATGCGGCGCTCGCGTCGGCAAAGATTCCCCTTCTTCGCGTTCGCACCGAGGAGGTTTTGTCCGCTCTCGAGCTGAAAAGACGGCTTGCGTCCCAGTTTTCAGGGTTGGTTCAACCCCCCTCCTCGAGCGTGGGACGCGGCTGAACTTTTTGGGTCTCCACGTCCGTTTCGTCTCGAGCATATGCGTCCAGAAAAGTATTCCAAGAAAAACCCAATCTGAAAAATCTGCACAATCTCCCCAAATAGTAACCCTCGAGTAACCCCCGCTACTGCACACTGACCCTCGTAGGGCGGGCTTCACAGGGTGGTGGCAACTCAAAAGTGTGGGTTCCCGTGCTTTTGGGCTGGATTATTTGAGAGGGGGCAATCTGTTGATAAGCAAAAGAACGCTCGAGCGGTGCAATCAACCCTGAAATTTGAGGGTTGGCGACTCGAGCAACAGGGCTTGTCCTAGGGTCTGGGACAAGCCCTGTCCCAAGACAATGGGACA
>Ga0209511_1003930_pt1 | contig 11087 bp, 8 predicted proteins | sample SSSSmetaG_FD_184141 | JGI IMG/M metagenome (GOLD analysis project Ga0209511, IMG submission 184141) | Glacier valley bacterial and archeal communities from Borup Fiord, Nunavut, Canada, to study Microbial Dark Matter (Phase II) - ​SSSS... | ecosystem: Environmental > Aquatic > Freshwater > Ice >... | reverse complement strand
AGTTTTGGAATTGATGCCTCGCGGCTCGAATCGGATGGTTTGGGTGAGACTAAGCCAATTGCTGCAAACGATTCTCCCGCCAATAAAGCCCTTAATCGCAGGGTAGAGTTCCTTAAATTGTAGTTATTCCCAAATGTTCCCGGCAAACTTTGAAAATCTGCCGGGAACATTTTGCTATCTGAACGATTTTGTTTGCGACAAATCTGATTGGTGTAATTGCTATTTTCCCAGCATATTTTTAAGAGCGGCAAAGTCGGTTGCTTCTATTATCGCAGCTATATTTTCCTCGAATACAGGTTCGCCTTGGCTTAATGTATAAATTACTGTGAAAAACTGCGGCGATGACATTGGAAGCTTTTTATTGTAATATTCCAGGTTCGGTTTAACGGCGATAAAGGAACCTTTGGTGCCTTCTTTAACAAAACCACTAAACCGTTCCTCATCATTCGACATACAAATGGCTGTTTGACTTAAATCGCTATCCGGTTTGGTTAAATACTCACTGATATTATCGATGAATTTTTGGAAATATTCCTTTTCACCCGGGCTTTCTTTTATTGATTTCTCTAATCTTTTCTGTTGTAATTGCAAATATTCCCTGCGGCTGAGGTAGGAAAATGGCAGTGCATCATTATAGGTAATCAGCCATTGGTATTCAACTAATTCTTGTCCCGGATCAACCTTATCTTTACCAAAATAATAGTATCCGTCTTTTTTAACCGGCCTGTCTGCCAGTTTGTAGTAGCCCCTGAAATCGTCATGAATAGTTGCAGCAAATATATTTAACCATGAAATTTCGTTGGCTGAAATTGTAACATTTGTTGCTGACGCAATAGCTACAGTAAATTTTGAAATATCGGTACTTTTATTATTGCATAAAAAGGGAAGGATATACATGGTATAATGATAAGGATCAGAAATCCATACATCTCCGGCACTGGGATATTTACTATACGACGTGCTGTAAAGCACCTGGCATCCTTTAGGATTGTATTTTGTGTTCTCCATTTTATGTATTGCTGCCAGTACTGATTTTTCTTTTACTAAATCCGCAGGACTTACACCATGAATCGATCCCTGAATGCCTGCTTTCCAGGTGCCGGGTTTTTGAAGCAGTAATTCCTCGGTGCAATCCTGTCCGAAGGAAAATTGTGCTATTAGTAGAAATGCGAATACGATAATTTTTCCCATAATTCTATATTTATTGATCAAACAATCCCCTGTTAGAATTTTCCATGTTTTTTATTCCTTCCATTCCATTAATGATGGTCGTTTGCATACCACTTGTTTCGAGAGCATCACGCACGTCTGTAACCATTTTATCTTTAAATCCTTCTTTACCAGTTTCTACAACACCAAGATCTGTCGGAGGCAAAATCCAATCACCTTTTGAATCCACCCAAACTTTATTTTTCTCATCCCACTTAAGTGGTTCGCCGTTTTCATCAACTGGTAAAGGGTCAAGTTCCAATTCGCCCAGCGTAACGACAAACTTTTGTTTTCTTTCTTTTTTCAGGGATGAATCGCCCGGACATTTGGTTTTCATCATTTCCTTTAATAGTTTGCGCGTCAGCTCCGCATTGCGGATTTTTTTGTAATCCGAAACTGTCAGTTTTTTTCCATGATCTGAAGACGCTTGATTACCTGCATTTTGTTCATCTGCAGGTGTTTTTGAGGTCTGGGCCAGATCTTCCAAAATTTTTGAAAAAGGGGCTAATTCTGGATCATTGCTGTCTGCATAATTGATTCCGGATACATTCATACTGCCATTCCCCGTTTTTACATAAGGATTACCATATTTGCCCGGTTCGGTAATATAATTTTCATCTATGCCAGGAGATAGGGTAACATTAGGGGTGGTGGCACCATCGGCCTGTTTAATGTCCCAGTCATTGTTATCAAAATTTACTGTTTGAGGATCAAGGAACTGTTCATCCAGACCAAAAGGAACGCTTACTACTGTCGGGCAGGTGAAATTGGGTATTGCGGGGACCGGTATCTTAAGCGCAATATCACCATTCTGTTTTACACATGATTTGGCAATCGCGTACTGATTTTCAATAGCCTGTTGATATATTCCGGTAAGGTAGCTCGTCCATGCAATACTTTGTGCAATAACCACATTTTTGGGATTGCCGGCAATATACCAGCTCCAGGTGCAAAAAGCATTTAACCATACACGGTACTCTTCAATTTTCTTTGCATAAAATTTTCTGATTATGGGATTTGCATAAGCAAGGAACTCATCGTTCTTTCTGTTGAAATCAGGGCATTTATCATTCTCGCCAACTTTAGTCATCTCAATTTCCCGTGTATTCATCTTTTCCCTCAATGCGGTACTCTCTTTTATGTAACGCTCTGTCCATTTTTTAAGGTAAGTCTGTAATATGTTTTGGACGTAAACGGCGGGCATGCTCATCATACTAATGCCCTTTAATGATTCCTGCATCATTCCCTTAACAAATTCTGCCTCACCTTTATCTGCAAGTTCCTGAACCTCTATATTACTGGCTTCGGACATCGTTTCAATCTTTGTATTTAGCTTATCAAACATTTTGCTGTAGCCATTTTTAATAGCCATATTCTTTTCGTAAGCTTCAACATTATCTGACAACGCCGGAATCCTGATCCAGCCTATTTTGAAATATTCATAAATGGTCAAAGTGCTTTTTATTTGGTCAAAATCAATTTGTCCCAGACGATCAGCAGCATCTACATTCTTGACCAGATTTTCTGTAAATGGATTTGGATCTTCAGTAAATGATTCCACATAATTATCAGCAGCTTTTTTCGGATCGCCCTTTAATTCATCCATAAAGCCTTGACATATTTGAGTTTCCGGATTAGAAGAATTGTGGACTACTGCGCTTGCAAAATAAACCTTGGCGGTATCAGTTTGCCCAAGACTTAACCAGGCATAACCCAGATTATGAAGCACTGTACTATTGGCTGGATATTGGGTTGATAATTTTCTCAGATAAGGAATTGCCTTTTCGGGATATCCGCTTTGTGATAAGATAGCTGCAAGGTTATTTTGGTGATTCACATTTTTCGGCTCTGCCTGTACCGCTTTTAAAGCCAGGCCTATAGCAGCCAGGTTATGGCCCTGCATAAAAGAAATAGTAGCGGCTTCCATCAGCGCTGAGCCGGTTTTGGCTTTTGTCAGTACATTTGTAATGATGGCTTTTTCAGAAGTTGGTATTTTGGTCATAAGTTTACCATACAACAAGTTAGTGTTGGTTTTTACATCTGCATCTGTAAATGTTTTCCTGGGAATACTATTGATATGGGTTACATCTTTAGTTGGAATAAGTTTTTTATTGTCCGTAAAAGTAACCACCACTGATGCAGGTTTCTTTGCCATGTCCGGCATCACCACTTTCATCATTTCTTTCATTGCCGCCCTATCTTCACCGCTCATGCCTTGAGTGGCATCATTCATCATTTTATCAATATCCGACTGGGTTGGCGGTCTTCCTTTTGACTTGGTTTGAGAATGTGTGTATGATATCAGTAAAAATATACTCAATGCAATAAGGATTATCTTTTTCATACAAAAATTTATAAATGATTGTTTATAAAAATGATAATATGAATATAATGCCTCTTTGCAGGTTAAAATGTCAATTTTTTCTTTTCAGAAATCCCATTCTGAGGCGGTGTTAATGTGTTTCTAAACGTATGTAAATAGGTAAATGTTTCGAATGTTCAATTTATGAAGAAAGGGTAAGGAAGTCCGCAAGTAAAGCACAAAAGTAAGCACCCACGAAATCAATTGATTTTATGGATGCTTTCTTTGAAATTCCTTAAGAAACAGATTCTATGTCAGACGAATAGGATCTGTTATTTTATTGGTTCAATGTCCAGTACTTTAAACGTATTTGGTTTAGACTGCCTTCTGCCTTCACCAGGTAATAACTCTGCCGTTGGGAGGTAGATATGATGCGTTGTTTTATTAACTGTGATTGTTCTTGCTCCTTGTAGTGTCTGAAAGTTTTCCACAACTTTATATTCATCTGCACTTACTTGTTGAACAACCGTCATTTTCCCTTCGCCGTTTGATGCAAAAATGCGTTTGGTGGCAGGATCAAAAGCCACACCGTCGCAACCATCACCAATTGGCACATTTGCAATGACTTTCCCCGCGATTGCATCCGAAATTACCATCATTTTATTGCCACAAACCGAGAACAAACGGTGATTCTCATTATCCAAAGCCAATCCAGACGGTTCTTCTCCGGGGGCGATCGACCATTCTTTTTCTACTTTCATCGTAACCGAATTGATTATCGTAATAAGGCTTTTATCTTCAATATTGACATAGATCTTTCCTTTGCCATCGGTTTGCGAAAACTCAGGTTTACCTGACAGAGGAATCGTTGCGATAATCTTAAACGTGACCGCGTCAATCACCGTCGAATTGCTGCTTCTCCCGTTGAATGTAAATACCTTTTTCGAAAACTGATCATACAGGATGGCATCCGGATTTTTGCCGGTTCCTGTTATTTTCGCTATCAGTTTGAAAGTATTCAAATCAACAACAGAAACCGATGAATCCTTTCCGCAGGATATAAATGCCTTGTTCAAATCATTGGCAATCGCGATCCCATGTACTCCATTGGTTTCTGGAATAACCGCAATCTGCTCACCAGTCTTAAGATCGACAACATTAACCTGACTGCTGTGCGATACAAATAATTTTTGATTTACTTCATCAACTGAAAGGTAATCCCAACCTCCATCGTTGGTTAGTTGAATGGTTTTGGATAACTTGTGCTCAGATTTCTGAGCCTGGGCGTTCCACGAAGAAAAGCAAGTCATTAAGATCATGCATCCGAAAAACAAAGGTGCTTTTTTCATAATTGATTCTATAAATTATTGATGAAAATTAATGCTTTAAATATTGGTCAAGAAAGGCAAAGACTTTGTAGATATTCTGTGCTGTTGTGAATGCCGGACCTCCATGATCGTTATTTTCAAACAATTCGAGCGTCACTTTATCTTTACCTAAAACCAACTCTAACTTTTTGGCTAAATTGACTGATTGCTGATAAGGCACCAGGTGATCAATCAGTCCATGCTGAATTAAAAATGGAGGATCATCAGGGGTAATATACTTTTCAGGATTAACTGCTTTTACAAGTTCTGTTGCATCAGCAAGGTTCTTCCCGATCAATTCCGATTCAGGAGAATCCGGGATCGAATGTATCTGTGGATTTTTTACCTTGCTTTCTTTCAACTGATCATCCATTTTAAGGAAATCGGTTGGTCCAAACCAATCGACAACCACCTGCACGCGACTTGATTGCGTTGGATTTCCCAGAGTCAAGTCTTCCAATTCTTTCACATTACCTGAAGTTCCTGCCAAAGCCACAAGGGTTCCTCCTGCTGAGCCACCCCATGCGGCAATTTTATCAGGATTGAATTTGTATTGCTTTGCATTTGCCCTTATCCACCGTACCGCTGCTTTTACATCATATATCTGTGCCGGAAATATCGCGTCAGGACTCAGCCTGTAATTGATCGAAACAACTGCATATCCTCTTTTAAGTCCTTCAAGCATGGGCGTCAACTGTCCATCTCGCTTGTCTCCGGCTTTGAATGCACCTCCATGAATCGAAAGAATTACAGGGAAAGGTCCTTCACCTTCAGGTAAATATACATCCAGCTTTTGAGCCTTGGAAGTTGAAGCATAGGCAATATCGAGCCATTTTAGTTTTATGTTTTCAATGTTTGCATGGCTTGATCCTTGAGCAAAAGAAAAAACAGGGGAAAGGCATCCCGCAAGAACCAGAAAAATCCACTTCCGAAGTGAATGATTTTTAAATTGAGTCAGCATCAAATATGAGTTTAAAAACGGTTTATTTCAACGATTTGTTACCATTAATCATCCCGGAGACGATCCCTTTATCCTTTGTGTTTTCAGCAATAACGACGCCAATCAGATGAATCAAAACGAATGCATACATACAATACTGTAATATACTGTGAACTGTTTTTACTGCATTATGTATTTCACGTGTGAAACCAAGATCACGGCCAAAAGCAAGACCTAAACCAGTGAGTGCCATCAAAATCAGTATAGTATAGAATAACATGTATACTCTTTTTACGTTCAGGTAATGCTTGTATTGGACTTTATTTTCATCGTTTAGTTTAAGCAAACTCATCGTATTTTTAATTCGCGAGCGTATTTTTTCATTGCCTGGTAACGTTATTTCAATCAATACCCTTGCCACCAATAAAAAAGCGAGTCCAAAACCAAGAAGTTTATGAACATCCCACATTTTATCCTCATATTCATGTGATACCGCAAATGCCTGTTCTTCGGAAGCGGTGAGACCCTTTTCTTTCAACTGATTCTGAACCAGTCCAATATTGTCTCTTGGATTCAGCATTGTTGCGTTTATTAAAACAGTAATCATCGAAGCTGATAGAACTAAAAAAGTAACCCAATGCCAAATGCGAATCAAGGAAGAATGTTTTTGGATAAACGGAGATGATTCAATACCTTGCGAACTGTTTGTAGTTGTCATAGTTGTATTATTTTATTGGTTTATTTGGAAATCAGGGTAGTACAAACTAAATTGTTTTAAGGCATAAAATTAACTAATTTATCCCTGGAACGTAATCATTATTTAATCATTTTGTAACAAATCCGTAATCCCTAAGTCGTTCCTTAGTTGTGAGAAATACTCATGACCAAATGGACAATAAACGGAATGTGGAATTGGTGGTTCTTTCTGATATCCACCTTGGAACATCAGGATGTCAGGCAGGCGAATTACTGAAATATCTGAAAAGTATCAAACCCAAAACCCTTATTTTAAACGGCGATATCATCGATATCTGGCAGTTTAAAAAGCGGTTTTTTCCAAAGGCACATCTTAAGGTAATAAAACACCTTATCGGATTGGCTTCCGATAAGTGTACCGTATACTATATTACTGGCAATCACGATGAGATGTTTCGGAAGTTCAGCGGAATGAAAATTGGTAAATTGCGCATTCTTAATGATCTCAAACTTAATCTAAACGGTAAAATAGTGTGGTTCTTTCACGGTGATGTGTTTGATGTGGTGATGCAGTACTCAAAATGGCTGGCAAAACTGGGAGCTATTGGATACGATTCATTGATCTGGCTGAACACAAAGGTGAACTTGATGGGTCGGTTGCTAAACTTCGAACCTGTCTCTTTTTCAAAGCGGATTAAGGAATCGGTGAAGGGGGCTGTCAAGTACATCAATGCTTTTGAAAATACTGCCGCTATTATTGCGGCACGTAAAGGGATCGATTACATCGTTTGCGGTCATATTCATCATCCCGAAATGAGATCCATTCAGGTTGAAGACCGCACCGTTAATTACCTCAATTCGGGCGACTGGATCGAAAATCTTACTTCACTGGAGTATAACTTTGGTAAATGGCAAATATTTAATTACCGGAAAGATTTTGTAGAGCAAACCGATGTGGCAATTGGCGAAATTGAAGAGATGGTTGACACCGAAGTGAAGCAATTATTTAAAAATATGCTCTTGGAATTCAGTAATTAATTGAATTTTAAATTTCACCATGAATCACGACGGATAAAAGGTGAATAGTATAACAATAAAAAAACCAGCAAATGAAGGTACTTTATGCAATTCAGGGAACAGGCAATGGCCATATTAGTCGCGCCCGCGAGATCATTCCACATCTTCAGGATTACTGCCAGTGCGACATACTGATCAGTGGAACACAATGCGATGTTGAACTTGATGTTCCTGTAAAATACCGGTTTAAGGGCTTAAGCTTTGTCTTTGGTAAAAATGGTGGCATCGATATGTGGAATACCACCATGAACGCGAGTCTTCCGGGCCTGAGACGCGAAATCGCTCAACTTAATGTTGAGGATTACGATTTTGTAATCAATGATTTCGAGCCGGTTTCGGCGTGGGCATGTCGCAAGAAAAAGGTCCCATGTATCAGTTTGAGTCATCAGGGATCACTTCTGAATAAAAATGTTCCTTTTCCGGAAGAGCAGAATCATTTCGGACGTTTTGTTTTGAGAAATTATGCCCCTGCTATGAAACATTTCGGTTTTCATTTTGAGGCATACGACGAAAATATCTTCACGCCTGTGATCAGAAAGCAGGTGAGGGAGAGTGAGATAGATGAACTTGATTATTACACCGTCTATTTGCCTGCTTTTAACGACGAACGTCTCATCGAAAAACTGTCACACTTTTGGAGTACTACCTGGCATGTATTTTCAAAGCATTCAAAGGTGGCTTATCAGACAGGAAATGTGATAATTAAACCCATAACAAACGATGCATTTGTGGCAGATATGGCCAAATCGAAGGGTGTTTTCTGCGGTGCCGGTTTCGAAACGCCCGCCGAAGCACTCTTTTTGAATAAAAAGTTGATGGTTATTCCAATGAAAGGACAGTACGAACAGCAATGTAATGCAGCTGCATTGAAATTGATGGGCGTGCCAGTGATTAAAAATTTCAAGAAAAAACAATTTGATATTATTAGTGATTGGCTTGATTCTGATGAGAAGGTGAAAGTTAACTATTCCGATCAAACCCGTATGATTATTCGTAAGATATTCGAAGTCAATGTTCAACATGTATTACAAAACAACAATTGGGATTACGGATACCAACTAACACTAAAAACACCCGAATTTCAGCAGGCAAGACTGTATTAATACAACACTGATATAATTCCTTCGGCAGTATTTGACTGAGCGCCCGCTAATGTCAGGCCGAAGAAGATGAATTGGATGCTGTGCTTCCTAAAATAGAACTTATGATTCGTCAACTTATCGTTTTATTAAACGTACTGAACCAACAAACGTAATTAATGTTGAGATTTAAATTGATGTCTTTTTGGCATCTGGCAAATGTTAATCTGTAATTAATGACATTTTTTTAAAAGTAAAATGAAAAAATTTGAATCACTTTTGAAAGTTTGTAAAAAAAGATTAATATTGTACTTCAATCGTGTTAATTAAGTAATTACCTGCGATGTAGTTTTTGTAAGGCAGGTAAAGCTCTAATAAGACATATTATTAATTGTGAGAGATTTCTTTTTGGCACAATTGAAAAACAAATAACTAACTCATTCACCTATTTAAAAAAAAAACGATGGAAAGTAAAACTGCTAACCAAAAAATCATTTTTGCTATTTTATTATTAAGTTTAATTAAATTCTCAGTTTTTGCCCAAAAAGCCCCCATTAAATTCGGGAAAATAAACAAAGCTGATCTTGAGATGAAAGTTTATCCGGCAGATACCAGTGCCGCTGCTGCCATTCTATGCGATTTTGGCCATTTTAGTTCAAACCAGTTCCAGTTTGTAAGGACTTTACGAGTTAAAATTTTCAAAAAAGAGGGTACCTCCTGGGGCAATCAGGTTTTTCCTATTTCCTCAAAAGCTAACATAAGCGGCATCACTTATAATCTCGAAAATGGAGCGATTGTTGAATCGAAGCTAAAATCAGAATCCATATTCAAGGAAACTGTAACCAATAACTATTATAGAACCCGGGTGGCCATGCCCAATGTTAAAGAAGGTTCCATTATTGATCTGGAATTCAGCTATAATGGATTACCAAATGAATGGCGGTTTCAGCAGGAAGTTCCGGTACGGTGGAGCGAGCTGATCATAGAACCTTCGCCTTATGTGACGTTTCGCAAAAACTTTTTTGGATTCGAACGTTTGTCTGAAAGTACACCTATGCGGTGGGTTGCAAAAGATATGCCGGCCTTCAAAAAGGAGCCATACATGAACTCGACAACCAATTTTATAACCAAATTCGAAATTGAAGTTCTTAATTTAAGTTTTCCGCCAAGTGACAATTTTCCGAATGGGTTATACCGCGAATACAGTACAACTTGGGAAGCGGTAAATACTCAACTGCGCGAAAGTGATAATTTTGGGAAAGCTATACAAGGCTGTTCTTTTCTTAACAGCATAGCCAAGGATATTGAAAAAAAATACACGACCCCGCTTGAACGTTTAAAGGCAGCCCACGAAGCGGTTAAGAAGGCTGTTAAATGGAACGAAAGTGAATCCGCTTTTTCTTCATCGGCTAATTTAAGTACTCCATTCAATAAGAAAATCGGAAATTCGGGTGATATAAACCTGATGCTCATACAGCTATTGAAAAAATTAGATTTTGATGTTTACCCGGTTGCGCTAAGTACAAGGGATAATGGTTTCTTGTCACCAGCAAGTCCGTCATTGGATAAACTAAATTATGTTGTGGCATACGTCGTGCTGGATGATAAAAAATATTTTCTGGATGCTACAGAAGAATTTCTGCCTGTAGGAAAGTTGCCTCAAAGATGTATTAACATAAACGGTAGGCTTATCGACGAAAAAAAATCGGACTGGGTCGACCTGATGGCTAATGTAAAAGAGCGGAAAATTATCCAATTCAACCTGAAACTTGAAGCCGACAATGTCCTGACAGGAAAAATTATATCTTCAAATTTCGAAAATGCAGCTTTCGATTTCAGAAAGAAATATCAAAAATTCAACTCAAAAGAGGAGTACGTGAAAAGCTTTGAAATGGAGCATAAAGGCTTAAGTGTGACTGATTGCAATTTTACCAACCTCGACAGCATTTACCTTCCTTTGCAGGAATCGTACGATGTGAAAATTAAAAATAATGTTACAACTGCCGGAAATATGGTTTATATCAACCCTTTATTATACGAGCAGGTAACCTCCAATCCTTTTAAATCAGAGGAACGCAAATATCCGGTCGATTTCGTATATCCGTCTGATAAGACCTATATTTTAAAACTGGAATTGCCCGAAGGCGTGCAAGTAGCAGAATTGCCTAAGCCGCTTTCAATGAAATTACAAGATGGAAGTGCTTCATTTCGTTACCGGATTGATACCAGTGCCAATGTTGTGCAATTATCCTATAAGTTTTCCTTAGATAAAGCCTTTTATACTGAAAAGGAGTACGGCGATTTAAGAGCATTATTTTCGGAACTGGTAAAAAAGAATGCTGAGCAAGTTGTAATTAAAACACTTTAATAGTATGAATATTAAAAGAGTAGTTCGTATTGCAGTAATTCTTGTGATG
>Ga0209511_1003918_pt1 | contig 11112 bp, 8 predicted proteins | sample SSSSmetaG_FD_184141 | JGI IMG/M metagenome (GOLD analysis project Ga0209511, IMG submission 184141) | Glacier valley bacterial and archeal communities from Borup Fiord, Nunavut, Canada, to study Microbial Dark Matter (Phase II) - ​SSSS... | ecosystem: Environmental > Aquatic > Freshwater > Ice >... | reverse complement strand
TGATGTCGGGAATCACCAGGCCGAGGGTGTTCGTGCGCTGGGTGCGCAACGAGCGAGCGATCGAATCCGCTCGGTACCCCAGCCGGTTGGCCGATTCCCGTACCCGCACCACGATGTCGGGGCTGACGGCCCTCGCACCGGTCAACGCCCGAGACACGGTGGAGATGGACAGGCCCGCGTCGGCCGCGACTTCACGGATGGTGATTCGGCCCGTGATGTTGTTGCTCACGTGGCAAATCACCCCCATCTTCCAGCCGGTTCTGGTGCTACATTACTAGTTGGAAAACGTTTGCCAATCCCCTAGGAGCCCTCATGCCCGCTGAAACCCGATCCCTGGCAGGAACAGTCGTCGCTGTTACCGGAGCGAGCGCAGGAATCGGGCGCGCGACGGCGCGCCTGCTCGTCGAGGCTGGCGCGAAGGTTGCGATCACCGCGCGCCGCGAAGAGCGATTGGCTGAACTCGAGGCGGAACTCGGTAGCGACTCGGTCGTGTGGGTTGCCGGCGACATCGCCGACGCGACCACGAACACTCGACTCGTGGAGGCTGCCCTTGAGAAGTTTGGACGCCTCGATTCGCTCGTCGCCTCCGCCGGGATCGGCATCTACGGCGGAATTGTCGACGGCACCGACGAGGAAATGCAGACCATGATCGACACGAACTTCACGGGGACGGTGTGGGGAGTTCGCAGCGTCGTACCCACCTTTCTCAAGGCGGGCGGCGGGGACATCGTGATCGTTACCTCCGTCGCGGGGATCCGCGGTGGCGCAGACGAGGCCGTTTACGCGGGAACGAAAGCAGCGCAGCTCATTTTCGCGGGGGCGATCGATCGCGAGCTGCGCGAGTCGGGCATCCGCGTCACGTCGCTGTGCCCGGCCGCGGTGAGCACCGAGTTCGCAATCGGCAAGGGGCGCACCGCGGGTGACGCCTGGCTCGATGACGTGCTGAGCGCTGAGGATGTCGCGGGTTCGATCCTTTTCACTCTGCAGCAGCCGCGTCGCGTGCGCACGACGCAGGTCACGATGTGGAGCGCGGCTCAGGCGAGTTGAGCGTTTCACCGCGGCAACAGCGGATCAGGCCCGGGCGTCGCGGTGCTGCCCAGATGCCGGTCTGGGAGTGGTGAGAAGATCACTGACATGACGCCGCCGAATGATGATGAACTGCAGGTGCTGCGCAGACGTGCGTACGGGCCGAATGCCGACATTCATCGTGACCCCGGTGCATTCGAGCGACTTCGTGAGCTTGAGGGCACCGTGCGTGGACCGGTTCCGGTCATGTCCGCTGGCAGCTCGGAGGCTGGCGTCGCGCCAGCGGGGCAGGCTGGCCCCGCGCTGGCTGAGCAGGCTGGCATTGCGCCAGCAGGGAAGGCTGGCCTCGCGCCGGCCCAAGGCGAAGACGAGGCAGAGCGCCCAGCCAAGAAACGACTCCGACCGCTGTCGCGAGTGAGTCGCTCCCGCCTACTGATCGCCCTCGGGCTGGCAGTCGCTTCAATCATCATCGCCGATGCGCTGATCCTGAATCAGCGCCCACAAATTGATCCGCTGCAGGCGGGTGCTCGCCAGGTTGTCCGGTTGTCGGTGGACCCTTCATACAAGCTCCCCTCCTATTTCTTTGGAGCTGAATTCGGCCGCGACCTCCAAGCTCAGGGATTTCAGGAGTTTGACGGTCTTCGTACCGTGGTCACTGTCGGCTACGGGGGTGGGTCGAATGACGCCTGCCTGAACATCTACCCCTCCGCGGTCACCGTCGACCCGAAGGCGAGTTCTTTCGCCGGGCGGTTGCGCGTTGGCTGCGCGGCAGGCATTTTTCCCCCGAGAATTCAGTTCAGAGCGGATGCCGCAGGCCTTCCTGCAGATTTGCGGTCCGCGTTCCCGAAATCAGCAGCGCTCCAGTTCGTCTACGACAGCACCACCAATGAGGTAGTCGTCTTCGCCGAAAAATGAGGCGGTCAACCCGCTTGAGGCGTGCAACCAGCTTGAGGGGCCTGCTGCATGGACAGGTGACCTAACACAAGCGTCACAGGAAACAGTCGTCGTTCTTGGTAAGCAAAAAACCATGGCTGACCAAGGTTTTTGAATCTCACTTGGCCGAGAACGATGTGTGTGCCCGGAGGGATTTGAACCCCCGACCTAGTGATCCGTAGTCGAAGGTCGTTTCCCCGGAGCCGTGCGGAAGTGGCCGAAATCTCGCGAAAACGCTGGTGACTGGGCGCGCCCCTGATGCCACGACTCGACGATGATGTTCTCCACGTGTGGGTGAAATGTGGGCACGAGAATACTGACGATCGCTCTATTTAGCTAATATCTCGTTACCGACGGTGGCATCATTTGGGCGGTAAAAATGCTTTAACGCCAGGTTTTCGATGCTAGATCCCACGCTGCCACGTGGCCGACTGCATCCACGAATATCGGATCTAAGAATGCCGCGACTTCGGTGAGCTGGTCGGTGAGGATGGCCAGGGTGATCTCTTCGACGTCAGTTTTCGTGCGCCACGCTGCCCACTTCTGCTGCGCCAGTTCATCATGGCCTCGGAGCGACTCCGATGGAGCGGAGAGTTTGACCCCGCGATGTTTCGCCACCGCCTCGATCGCCCCCCGCAGTGTTCCCGCGCTGAAGCGCCGGCTGCGGGACAGCGACCGTAGGTCCATGTAGTCGCGCCAGCGCGTGCTCGTGGCACCACGTTGCAGGATCGTGACTGCCTTCTCCGCGATGATTGTCTCGGGCGGATGCCCCATCAGGGTGAACTCCCCGCCGAGGATTTGCGGCATCGTCACGAGCTGCGCGCTCGGGGATATGGGATCGCCAGTGCTGATGTCGAGCTTCACGGCAATCTGCGCGCGGTGAAGCTGCGCCCTGACGTGCACCCGCAGGCCCGAATACTCCTCTTCGTCACGAATCGGCTCAATGCGTGTCGGAATCGAGTCGAAGACGACGCCATCGTCCGCCTCCGCAGTTGCCACCGTCACGACCACCTCTCTGCAGTGCTCCTCGTCGAGCACGAAGTCGATTGCGTGCATATCAACATCCCGTGTCGGCCGGCGGAGACCGTAGCCGGCGAGGAGGACTCCGCCCTTGAGAACGAACGAGTCCGCGTATGGGGACTCCACTAGGCGCGCCAAGAACCGCTCCAACACATACAGCGTGAGAAGCTCCTGCACAGCGCGGCCCTCTTGTCGGGCAACCCGTTGCAACGCATTGAAAGTTTGCTCGGGGGTCATGTCAATATCTCCAGCGCGGTGCGCAGCGGTCCGATCGCCCGCGGCAACAGCTGTGCAATCGCGAACAGCTTCGCCGGATGTGACCCTGGGCGTTTCAGCCAGTTGCGCAGCGATTCGATGCCCGTCTCGTACCCTTCCTTCCCACGCAATCTGAACGCGTCGACAATCGACCGTTCAGCCGAATAAAGTCCAATGCTCTGACCCATATCCCCGGTCTCGAGCAGCGTACGTCCGATCTGGAATGTGGCACGGTCGAACAGGTGCCAATCGACTGCAGCCTGCGTCTTCGCGGGCCTCTGACCTCGAGGAATCGCAATATCAGTTCGAGTAGGAATCGCATCGATCAACTCGTGACGCGCGAGCGCCGACCCCAAACAAATCGTGGCATCCGGACGCCTCCCCGCAATCTCAGTCAGATCCAGGTCGACAATCGGGAGGTCGGTGCGCCGATACAGTCCGCGGCTGATGCGTTCAATCTGCTGCCTTTCCAGCAGCCGGTAAAGCTGCCGCGAGTCGACTCCGGCGCGGCGCGCCTCAGATTGCGAGAACGCTCGCATCGGCAGGTCTGTGGATGACATGCGCCTATTTTAGCATACAGATATTTTTATCTGTAGCAATTAATAGGCACACGGCAGCTTCGTCGGCGAGATACGGGTCCCTGGTACGTGGTCACCCACGCGCCCCGCGTCTGGGGCGATCGGCCCGCCGACTTCGGTGATCTCGGGCATCACTTCCGCCGGGCACGACGCCGACGTTGTTCTCGATCAACAGCGTCCGAGTTGAGAGCCTCAACTATGGTCCCGGCCACGAACACAGGGGATACGACAAGCAACGGCGCCCGACGGGTTACATATTTCCCGAGTATTTCCTAGTATTCTCTCCTGAAAGCGCAGGGAGACAAGGTGCATCCGCTGAGTCGCCTCGCCCAGTAATGCATGGCGGCGCTCGTCCTCGCTTCGCTCTCGGGCGTTCAAGCGTCGAGCGGCGCGACGGGAGTCAGCGCTCGAAACTCTGCCACTCACGCTCTTTCGATCCAGATCGAAGGAGCGGCCGTATCCACAAACAAGGACCTCCCTTCTCCGCAGCGATTTCAGGAGCGATGACAGTTGGCCGACACAACGGTGCGGTTGCGAAGATTCGAATTAACGCGATCGTCACTTCATCTCATCTGGACGGTACCGGTCGCCCTGCTCGTCGGCTTTCCTTTGTGGATTGCAGCACTACTCGGAACCTGCGGGTTCGGGGGATGCTGGGGAGGTAACGTCCGATCTCAGCAGATCGACGGAAGTGGGATAGCACTGGCAGTTGTCTGCGCAGGGTTCATATTCGCGGCTGTCGCGGTGCCGCCTTGGTTACGGCCATGGTGGATTCGATGGATTCTCGCACTGTTGCTGGCTTCGATCGACGCCTACATTTTCGGGTGGGGAAACGCCCCCTCGCTGGTTTCCTTCCTCCCGACGATCGGAGGCTGGGGTGGGTGGAACTTCTGAGACGCCCTGGCGGTGGCTCGCTATCAGACCAGCGAATCGCTTCTTCATAATTTTCGGGTCTCTCCAGAACTTTCTCTCGATATCGGATCTGTTGGCGTTCTTGTGCGAGCGAGCCGCCGCGGTTGTCACGCCGCCGTTTTCGGGCATCACTTCCGCCGGGCACGACGCCGACGTTGTTCACGATCAACAGCGTCCGAGTTGAGAGCCTCAACTACGGTCCCCGGCACGAACACACGGGATAGGACAAGCAACGGCACCCGACGGGTTACACGCCAGCCGCTCTGGCTGCGTGACTAGAAACTGTCACCTCACCGTGCAGCAGACCCCTCTGCCCATTTGAACAACTTTTTACAGGTCAATAGGTCAACTTCGCCCGATGGACCAAAACCCAGACAAACACTGGGATCAGAAGAGCCGGAGGGTCCGATTTCGACCCAGAATCGGCCCCAGATGTTTCCGGGTGTGGGTGAAACGTGGGCAGAAACCACAACGGGTCCGACGGCATTTCAGAAGAAATGCTGGTCAGACCCGTTATTTCTGGTGCGCCCGGAGGGATTTGAACCCCCGACCTATTGATCCGTAGTCAATTGCTCTATCCGCTGAGCTACGGGCGCATGTGTCAGGCAAAACCCAACCTGTCGACTATACCAGCCGCTTCGGCCGGCTCGACTCCGATCTGATTAAAGCTAGCGGGGTGATCCGCCTGTCGGCTGCTGGTGCGATCCACTTCAGGACAGACGCGACCACCGAGGTCACGGTCACGACCAGCGCCGCCTGAACGGCCATCCACCACCGGACGAGCGGAAGACTTACGCGAGCCGCTTGCGAACCGCGGGTACGCCGTCCATCCAGGCACGGGATACCTCCGGACTGCTGCCGACTCTTCGACGCTCGTCCCCCGGTTGATACTGTGGCGCGATGACCAAAGAACGCGACCAGGCAGCGATTTCCGCCACCACTCGCGAACTGGAGACCGACATCGTCACGGAGTTCTCGCAGCGGCTGTGCCGTCGGCTTGCTCGAGGTATTCGCGAGCAAGCCGACAGCACAGGCGATCCTCGAGCAACTGGCGACGAAGCTGACTCTCTGCGACGAGTTCCTGCACTCTCTGAGTCGCGCAGGATTGCCCATCCCGCCGGCGGTGCTCGAGTGCGACGCAGCGCGCGCCCACGTTGTTACGCCGTGCGCAACGAGATCCGCTCGTGACAGCGAGAGTGCGCACCGGTCGAGCACTCATCGACGATTGCTGGCTCGACGGAACGATCCTTCCCGGCTTCTGCGACAGCCAGGTGCACCTCGGATTCGTCGATGCGGCGGAGCTCGTGCCCCACGGAATCGCGCGGGTGCTTGACCTCGGCTGGGATCCGGAGATCGCGCGTCACTGGCCCTCGCTGGCCCATTCCGGAGGACTGGCCGTCGACATCACGGGATCGATCCTCACCGCTCGCGGCGGATATCCGGGACCCTCCGACTGGGCTCCGCCCGCGGCCGCCCGGGAGATCCACACGCCGGCCGAAGCGGAATCTGCCATTGCCGACATCCGCAACATCGGCGGGCGCGTGGCCAAGATCGCACTCAATAGTGATGCAGGCCCCGTGTGGCCCGATGATCTGCTCGAGGTGGTCGTGTCGATCGCCCACCGTTCCGGGCCGCCTGTCGTGGCACACCCGGGGGATGCCGTCATTGGGTCACTCGGCGGCACGCTCCCACCGCTCGAACAGGGATCCACCGTATCCTTTATTCCCGGCCCGGCATACGACAATTCGACCAACCTCGTCGACTGGCTCTGCACGAGTGTCGTCATTGCCGTCGCCCACTTAGAGGAGATCCCGACATGACTCTTGGCACCACCCTTCCCAGCGCACGCGAGCTGGATGAGACGGATCCGCTGGCTGGGTACACTGCTCGCTTCATCGGCAGCGATGAGGTGGTGGCCTATCTGGATGGCAACTCGCTCGGGCGCCCCCTGGCCGTGACCGTCGACCGGGTCTCCGAGTTCATCGCCGGCGCCTGGGGCTCTCGGCTCATCCGCTCGTGGGACGAACAGTGGATGGAACTGCCGTTCACCCTTGGCGATCGCATCGGACGTGTGGTGCTCGGCGCCGATGCGGGGCAGACCCTCGTCGGCGACTCGACAACCGTGCTGCTCTACAAGCTCATCCGTGCCGCAGTGGATGCCCGCCCGGAGCGCACCGAGATCGTGATCGACACGGATAACTTCCCTACCGACCGCTACCTCCTCGAAGGGATCACTGCCGAGCGAGGACTCACTCTTCGCTGGATCGAAGCCGACCCGCAGGGCGGTGTGACCGCGGAGCTCGTTGGCGCAGCGGTCAGTGAGCGCACGGCGCTCGTGGTTCTGAGCCACATCGCCTACCGTTCCGGATACATCGCCGACGTGCCCGCGATTACCGACGTGATTCACCAGGCCGGTGCCCTCGTTCTCTGGGATCTCTGCCACTCCGCCGGCTCGGTGCCGGTGAGCCTCGACGAGTGGGATGTCGACCTCGCGGTCGGCTGCAGCTACAAGTACCTCAATGGCGGGCCGGGTGCGCCCGGATACGCCTACGTGCGATCGAGCCTTCAGGATTCCCTTCACCAGCCGATCTGGGGATGGATGGGCGCTCACAACGTTTTTGCTATGGCCGACGGCTTTGTACCCGCCTCCGGAATGCGCCGCTTCCTGAGCGGCACACCACCGGTGCTCGGCATGGTGCCGATGCGCGACATGCTCGAGCTCATCGAGGAAGTCGGGATTGCGGCCATTCGCGAGAAGTCGCTTCGCCTCACCGACTTCGTCGTCCGTTGGGCCGAGACCAACCTCTCCGAATTCGGTGTGACAGTCGGCGGACCGCGGGCGGACTCCCAGCGCGGAAGTCATGTGACGCTGCTCCATCCGCAATTCGAGAAGGTAACGCCTCTGCTCTGGGACCGGGACATCATCCCGGACTTCCGCTTTCCGAATGGCCTCCGCATCGGACTCTCGCCCCTCAGCACCAGCTTTGCCGAGGTCGAAATCGGGCTGGAGAATGTGCGGGAGATTCTGCGGGACCTCCCGGCGTAGAACGAATTCCGCACGGTCGCCCGGCGGTCGTGCCGCGATCGCGCGGGTCAGACAGAAGCGCACACCCGGTCTGGGACTGATCGCCTTGTGCGCGTTCGTCCGGAGTGCGAGGGTGGGGACATCCGTCCATTGCCGGCGGATCAGAACGGAAAGGATCACCACTTTGGTTCAAGCAATCGTCGTTGAGGAGGGTGCCCGGGGAGTCGTTTTGGCAATGCGGAGCATCCCTGCGCCGGAGCTGGGCCCGCGCCAGGTGAAGATCCGGGTGAGGAACGCATCCGTCAATCGTGCCGACCTGGCCCAGCGGAGTGGAACGCATCAGGCCGCCACGCCGGGCGACGGGCCAGCTGTAGTCGGACTCGACGCCGCCGGCGACATCGTCGAGGTGGGGTGCGACGTGACCGGTGTCCGCGTCGGGGACAGGGTTATGGCCCTGGTCAACGGGGGGCTCAGTGAGGAAGTCGTGGTCGATGCCGCGCTGACGATGCCGATTCCACGCGGCTGGAGTTACGCCGAAGGTGCCGCCGGCATCATTGGACTCCTGACGGAGCACGACGCGCTCAGGACCAACGGCGCGCTAGCGCCGGGGGAATGCGTGCTCATCCACGCGGCCGCCTCCGCGGTGGGCTTGCAATGTGTGCAGCTGGCTCGATATTTCGACGCCGGACTCATCATCGCCACCGCGCGGACGGAGCGAGCACGAGGGCTGCTCACGGCGTTGGGGGCCGACCAGGTGCTGACCGTCAGTGACGCCCGTTTCTCTGACCGTGTTCTCGAGCTGACGCATGGTCGCGGAGCCGACGTCATCATCGACCACGTCGGTGGGCCCTATCTGGCCGAGAACATCCGGTGCGCCGGGATTAAGGGCCGTCTGGTCGGTGTGGGACGGTTGGGTGGCGCGGACGGCGTCCTCGATATGGAAGCCGTCGCCTTCAAACGTCTCAGCATCCTCGGGGTCACTTTCCGCACACGTGATGCTGTGGAAAAGGCCGGCGTTGTGGCTGCCCTTCGAACTGAGACCGACCTCGACAATGAGACGCTTCGGCCGACGATCGAGCGCATATTCCCGTGGACGGAAGCCGAGCAAGCCCAGGATCTTCTGGTCGCGAATTCCCACCTCGGCAAGATCGTGCTCGCGGTGGGAACGACGCTGTGAAGCCTTAGCGTGCCTCACGCGTGACTGCGACCAACTGTCGCGGTCCCCCTAGATTCGCCGTGTCAATGTGCATTTTTGCAGAGAGGCCATGCATAAATCGCGATTGACGTACCCGCTGCCGGCGATCACGCTCGTAACTGCAGCAGTGACGGGGCATCGAGGACTCGTCGCCAGGTTGCGAACGATTGACGCTGTGTCAGCGAAGACACCGAAGGAGTGCCATATGACCTCATCAAATTCCACAACAAGAAAGCCCGTCATCGCACCGTCGGGCTTGAAAAAAGTCGCGGTTGCCTCCATGGCCGGCACGACCGTCGAGTGGTACGAGTTCTTCCTCTACGCAGCTGCCTCGACCCTGGTTTTCGGACCATTGTTCTTCCCGGCCGCAGGCAGCCAACTCGATGGCATCATTGCCGCCTTCATCACCTACGCCGTCGGCTTCCTCGCTCGGCCCATCGGTGGCATTGTCTTCGGTCACTTTGGAGACAAATACGGTCGAAAGCGACTCCTGCAACTGAGCCTGATCATGGTGGGCGCCGCCACATTCTTGATGGGGTGCCTTCCGGTGTTCGGCCAGATCGGCTACTGGGCGCCGGCCCTCCTGGTGATCCTGCGCTTCGTTCAGGGCTTCGCAGTGGGAGGCGAATGGGGCGGCGCCGTGCTGCTCGTAGCGGAACACAGCCCGAACGAGTCCCGTGGATTCTGGGCCAGCTGGCCGCAAGCCGCCGTACCAATGGGCAACCTGCTCGCTACCGGCGTGCTCTTCCTGCTCTCGGTGACACTCTCCACGGAGCAATTTCTCGGCTGGGGCTGGCGGGTCGCCTTCTGGCTCTCCGTCATCATCGTCGCAATCGGCTACTACATCCGCACCAAAGTTAGCGATGCCCCGATCTTCCTCGCGACACGTGAGGCGCGGGAGGCAAACGAGGCGGCCCAGGTCGCCCCCGCTGAGAAGAGCTACGGCATGATCGAGGTATTCCGCCGCTACCCACGCAGCGTCTTCACCGCAATGGGGCTTCGTTTCGCGGAGAACATCCTTTATTACATAGTGATCACTTTCTCCCTCACCTATCTCAAGGTTGAGGTGAAGTTCGACACCTCGCAGATCCTGCTGCTGCTGCTGGTCGCGAGTGCGATCGAATTCACTGCGATGCCGCTCGTGGGCAAGCTGTCCGATCGCCTCGGACGTCGTCCCGTCTATCTGACTGGAGCGATTTTGGGTGGCACCTGGGGGTTCTTCGCCTTCCCGATGATGGACACCGGAAACGAACTGGTCATTCTGGCCGCGGTCACCGTTGGTCTTCTTTTTCACGCGATGATGTACGCCGGACAACCGTCCATCATGGCGGAGATGTTCCCCACCCGGGTGCGCTACTCCGGCGTCTCTCTGGGTTATCAGGTGACCTCGATCGTGGCTGGATCACTCGCTCCGATCATCGCCACCAGCCTGTTGAGCGCGTTCGGGTCTTCAGTACCGGTCGCGCTGTACCTCATGGCCGCCTGCATCATCACCGCCATCACGGTGCTGACGCTCAAGGAGACCCGTGGCATCTCGCTGCACGATGTCGATGCTGCGGATGCCGAGCGCACCCAGGAACGGGTGCTGGCCGCGGCCGCGAAGTAGGCCGTTTACCAGCTCGAAAGTGATGGACAGATGGCGAGGCGAGGCCGCTGGCTCTCGAAGAGCGCGAACGACGAGGGCCGTGCGGCTGACGTCCACGGCCCTAGCGACCGGCGCAGGTGTGTTCGTCTGCCCACACTCCAGCGAGGTCGCCGGCCGAACCGCCGGTCAGCTAGCCAGTGTGCTCTGGCGTTCCGCCACTTCGCGCTGGATCGACCCGATCACGGCTTTCACCAATGCGGATCGAAGCGACTCGGGTCTAGCCACCGCCCAAATGGGCAGCTGCCGGTGAAAAGCATCCGACAACACCGGGGTGAAGCCCGATTTTCCGCTCACCATAAAGTTCGGCAGCAGGCCTATTCCGGCGTTCCGACGCACCGCCTCCGTCTGCGCGAAAATACTGGTGGCCTGAAAGCTCGTCTCCGGCATCGGGAGATGTGAGGACCGATGCCCCAGCTCGGCGACCTGAAGCACAGATTCCACATAGGAGACGAAGCTGTGGTGCTTCAGGTCGTTCAGCGTAGCTGGCATGCCCTTGCGCTTCAGATATCCGGGACTGGCATAC
>Ga0209511_1003912_pt1 | contig 11128 bp, 10 predicted proteins | sample SSSSmetaG_FD_184141 | JGI IMG/M metagenome (GOLD analysis project Ga0209511, IMG submission 184141) | Glacier valley bacterial and archeal communities from Borup Fiord, Nunavut, Canada, to study Microbial Dark Matter (Phase II) - ​SSSS... | ecosystem: Environmental > Aquatic > Freshwater > Ice >... | reverse complement strand
GGGTGGCTCTTCGGCCGTGCATCAGTTCGTTAAAATTGGGGCCCACGCCATGATTTCGGGCGGCTCGCTGGTGCGCAAAGACGTGCCGCCGTTCGTGAAAGCCGGGCGCGAACCGCTGGCCTACGCCGGCGCCAACTCGGTGGGCTTGCGCCGCCGCGGCTTCTCCGAAGACGCCATCAACTTGGTGCAGCAGCTGTACCGCACGCTGTTTTTGGGGGGTTTGAACACCCAGGATGCCCTCGCCCAAATTGAACAGGAACTGCCCGCTTCCACCGAGCGGGAGCTGGCCGTGGGCTTTGTGCGCGCCGCCACCCGCGGCATCATCAAAGGCCCCAAACGCGGCCGGCCCGACGGCAGCGAAGCGGAATAAGTGGCGGCGGGCATGCTAATCACCGCCACCGGCTTGGGCAAGCGCTTTCAGCGCGACTGGATTTTCAGGGGCCTCACCCGTGCCTTTCGGCCCGGCAGTGCCACGGCGGTGCTCGGCCCCAACGGCGCCGGCAAAAGCACGCTGCTGAACACCATATCGGGGCAGCTTTTGCCCACCGAAGGCACGCTGACCTATGCGCTGGCCGGCCGCCCGGTAGCCGTGGAAAACCTGCCGCAGCACTTGGCTTACGCCGCGCCCTATCTGGAGCTGCTGGAAGAGCTGACGCTGCTGGAGATGTTGCAGTTCCACACGCAGTTCAAGCCGTTGCGGCCGGGCGTTTCGGTAGACAAGCTGCTCGGCATTATGTACTTGGAAAAGGCCCGCCACCAGGTGGTGCGCGAGTTTTCCTCCGGCATGAAGCAGCGCCTTAAGCTGGCCCTGGCCCTGTATGCCGACGCCCCGCTGCTGCTGCTCGACGAGCCCACCACCAACCTCGACGCCGCCGGCGCGGCCTGGTACCAGGAGCACGTGCAGGCCACCCGCACCGGCCGCACCCTGCTGCTGAGCTCCAACGTGGCGGCGGAATACGGTTTCTGCGACGAGCAGCTACTGGTTACGGATTTTCAAGTACCCCGCGGAATTTAGCCCCGCTCGCTCGTCGGCCGGGGGTGGCGGGCGGTGAAAGGCTGCGCGTTTTAAGCGAAGGTAAAGCGTCTTTTGCAAGGCTTGAGCTTATATTTTGGGTTGCAAATTGCGCATCCGGGCCAACCGGAAAACCACCAGCACCGTATCTTTGCGCCACATTCGGCACCCTTCTCTCACCTCACCATCTTTCCGCCCCGGCCATGATTGACCACGAAGACCTGGACGACGACTTGCTCGACGACGAAGACAACCTTGACTCCTACGCAGCCAAAGGCTGTGCGGCCGCCCTCGGCAACAACGAGGACCGGCTCTCGGCCAAATACGCCGATTATTTGATGTGGACCGACACGGGCTCGTCGCACGACGAAGCGCTGGACTTGGCCAACATGACCGAAGAAGAATTTGTCGAAGCGGAGCGCGCCGAAAACGCCGACCGCGGCGGCTTTACCAGCCTCGACGAGGACGAGAACGACTTCGCCGACGACGACGAAGACGACGAGGGATACTCCGCCGGTCGGGGCAGCCGCGGCGGCAGCAGCTTCGACAGCGACGACTATTAACGGGACTCTCCCCCACCCAAAACGCCCCGGCTGGATATCCAGCCGGGGCGTTCTGGGTGAAGTCAGTGCTGGGCTAGCGGCCGCCGAACACTTGCTTCAACAGGTCGGAAGTGCGGGCTGCCGGGTTCTTGCGAATTTTTGACTCTTCCTTGGCCAGGAGAATGAACAAGCCATCGACGGCTTTCTGGGTGGTGTAGTCGGCCAGGCTCAGGTTGACGGGTGTCATCAACGGAATTTTGTTGTACTGGTTGGTGATGGTGGAATAAGCCCGCCCAGCGCCCACCTGGTCGATGGCGGCCTCAATGTCCGGATGAAACGCCGAAATGAGCTGGCTCTGGGTCGATTTGCGCAAAAACTGCGTGGCGGCATCGGTCGAACCGCTGGTTACCAGCGTGAGGGCGTCGGTGATGCTGATGTTGGCCAAGGCGTTCAGAAAAATGTCCTTGGCCTTGGGGGCGGCGGCTTCGGCGGCGCGGTTGAGCTGGGTTTCGAGGGTGCCGAACAGGTTGGTCATGCCCGGCAGGCGGCCCACCGTGGACTTCACGATTTCCAGGTCAGGCGGCGTGGGGATATGAATGTCGTCGTTGAGGTTGAACCCGTCGGGCTCGGAGGCGAACTGCACGGCTTTCAAAATGCCCTTATTCAGGGCTTCTTTGACGCCGGCACTGGCCTGGGCTTCGGTGAGCGGGGCGGGCGGTGGCGTCACAACCGTCGTGGTTTTGACGGTGGTTTTAGTAGCGGCCGTTTTGGCGGCAGCAGCCTTGGCCGCTGCTTTGCTGGCAGCGGCTTTCTTGGCGGCGGCTTTGGTGGCCGCCGCCTTTTTGGCGGCCGTGGTTTGGGCGTGGGCAGCCGGGGCCGCGGTGACCAAAAGGCCGGCTACCAGCAGGGCACTGGCAATGCGAGTAAACATGGAAGAACAGCTGCGGCGGGAAAACCGGATGGCCCCTGTGGCTGTCCTTGGACCGCCGCATATGCAAATTGAAGACAATTTTGCGGCCAAACCTATTTTTTTCTCCTCCGCCATGTCCATTCCCGGCCCGCTCGCCGCCGTTGCCGTTCCCCAGTTGGGGCACGCCCTGCCTCCCGATGTTGAAATTATGACCATCGGCGACGAGCTGCTCTACGGCCAGGTGGTCGACACCAACTCGGCCTTTATGGGCCAGGAACTGGCAAAGATTGGCTTACGGGTGCGGCAAATTTCTTCGGTGTCGGACCGCGCCGAGGAGATTGTGTCGGCGCTCAACCAAGCCCGCCAGCGGGCGCGGGTGGTGCTCATCACCGGCGGCCTCGGCCCCACGAAGGACGACCTGACCAAGCACGTGCTGGCCCGCTACTTTGGTGCCGAACTGGTGATGCACGAGCCTACCCTGCACCACGTGGAAGAAATTTTCAAGCGTTTCCAGCGGCCCATGCTCGACGTGAACCGCCAGCAAGCCCTGGTGCCGGCCAATTGCGAGGTACTGCCCAACGCCGTGGGCACCGCGCCCGGCATGTGGTTCACCGACCAGGGCACGGTGTTCGTGAGCATGCCCGGCGTGCCCTTTGAGATGAAGCGGCTGATGACCGACCACGTGCTGCCACGGTTGCAGGCGCAATTTCACCTGGCCCCCATCGAGCACGTGGTGGTGATGACGGCGGGCCTAGGCGAGTCGTTTCTAGCCCAGAAAATTGCCGACTGGGAGGACGCTTTGCCGGCTAATTTTAAGCTGGCTTACCTGCCCAGCTTCGGGGCGGTGCGCCTGCGCCTCACCGGCACGGCCGACGGCCAGCCCGACTTGCGCGGCCGAATGCTGGGCCTGCTGCCCGCCCTGCGCGCGCGCATTGGCGAATACATTTTTGCCGAACAGGAGACGACCCTGGAAGCCGCCATTGGCCAATTATTGCTGGCCAAAAACCTCACCGTGGGCACCGCCGAGAGCTGCACCGGCGGCCTGGTGGCCCACCGCCTCACGGGCGTGCCCGGCAGTTCGGCCTACTTCCGGGGCAGCATCGTGGCGTACCACAACGACATCAAGCAGGCTGAACTGGGCGTGCTGCCCGCAACCCTGGCCCAGTTCGGCGCCGTGAGCGAAGCCACCGTGCGCGAAATGGCCGAAGGCGCCCGCCGCCGCCTGGGCGTGGACGTGGCCGTGGCCACCAGCGGCATTGCCGGGCCGGGCGGCGCCACCGCCACCAAGCCCGTCGGCACTGTGTGCCTGGCCTACGCCGACGCCACCCAAACCATCAGCCGTGAATACGTGCTCGACCGCGGCCGGGCCCTGAACGTGGAATACGCCGCGCAATCGGTGCTCACGCTGCTGCGGCAGCAACTGGCTTGAAGAAATTCCTTTTGGCAACTTAGATTTATACGTATTGCGAACGGTCGTTTACAGCAGGTGAGAACTGCGTTCGATGCAGAATAGCATTTCTATAATGAGTCATTTAGCCTGATAAATTCTCCTCTCACCTGGTCGAATCAGCCAAAGAATTAATTCCTTCCGGCTTGGTTGGTTGCGCCCGGGTAGCCAGCGTGGCACTGAGCGCCTGCGCGGCGGCTACCACTTGCGCCGGGTAGTGCAAGCGCGCCAACAACCGAATGGCATTGCGCGTGGTCAGCGGACCCGCTTTGAGGCGGAAGTCGAAATACCAGTCTTCCGCCGTGACCGTCTCGCAAAAATGGTATTCGACATAGCACGATTGCAAGAGTGCGCCCAGCTCCCCATCGTGGGTGGCCGCCACGACCCAACTGCGCGGCTGCAAGTAGGCCAGCACGGCCTTGTTAGCGGCGATGCGCTCCTGGGTATTCGTGCCTTTGAACAGCTCATCCAACAGCAGCAGGTAGCTGCCGGGGGCCACGTCGCAGGCCAGCAGCAGCTGCCGCATGGTTTCGGCTTCGACCAAGTAATAGCTTTTGCCCGTGGGCAGGCTGTCGGCCAGGTTGAGGCTGGTGAGCACCCGGCAAAAAGGGGCGCGGTAGGCGGTGGCCGGGCACGTCGCGACCGTCTGGGCCAGCAGGGCATTCACGCCCAGCGTGCGCATAAAGGTGGTTTTGCCCGCCATGTTCGAGCCGGTGAGCAGTACCCCCGGCCCGGCCAGGGTCAGGTCGTTGGGCACGCAGCCCGGCACCAGCAGGTTGTAGGCGGCTTGCAGCTGGATGCCCTCGGCCGCCGGCCCAAAGTGGGGCACGCAGGTGGCGTGGCGCTGGCGGAAGCTGGCCACCGCCAGGGCGCAATCGACGTAGCCGACCGCCTCAAAGACCGTCCGAATCGCGGGCGCGTGCTGCTGCACGGCCACCCGGCAGCGGGCGTACAGCAGCACGTCGAGTAGCAGCAGCATCTTGAGCAGCTCGAGCACCAGTAAACTGTCTTTCACCTGAAAGAACGCGACTTGCCACATGATGTTCCTCAGCCGGGCCAGGGGCGCGGCCAGCTGCTGTAGCGGCCGCAGGGGCAGGGCCGCCCGCTGCAGCGCCTGGCCCGCCCGACGCAAGCGGCCCAATTGCAGCAGCGGGCGAATACAGTTCTTAATCCGCGTGAGCTGCCAGACGTGAAACACCGCATTGGTGAGGGCAAACGCCCCCGTCCCCACCCAGAGCCCGGGGAGCAAAAAGCCCCCGAGCAACGTGGCCAACAGCCCCAGCGCGAGCAGCGGCGCGAAGCGCGCGCCGGGCAAAGCGGGCAGGGGCTGCCCCTGAAGCAAATCGGCCAGGTAGTACGCCTCGTGGGCCGTCAGCTGGTCGAGGGCGAGCAAGGCGTGCCCGCGGGCCACGGGTTGCTGCGCCAGCAGGGTCGCGGCGGCATCAAACTCATGCAAGGGGGCCTCGTCGGCGAGCGGGCTGCGTAAACGGTGGTAGAGGCATTGCTGGCCGACCGGGCTCACCGTCGCATCGAGCAGTCCAAAGAGCAATTCGCCGTTCAGGTCCTCCCAGGTTTGGTCAGGTAGGCGCTGGTACGCGGGCTCGTGCTGCACGTGGTCGTAGTAGCGGGCCACCAAGGAGGAGAAGTGGGGGGAGCGCGCAGCCGGCTGGTGCCAGGCCGCCTCCAGGCGGCGTAAGCGCGTGCGGGAAGAAGTCCACATGAGAAGCAAGGGTAGCTACCAGGGCGTAGGCAGGAAGCTGGTGCCACTGGTAGTTTTGGACAGCGTGAAAGGTAGCGAAGTAATGATTGTAAGGAATGTACCCCACTGGGTACAATGGCTGAGCGAGCCAAATTCCGCACTTATTTCAAGAATGGGTTTATAAGGTTTCTAATGTTGAGGAATCTTTGCTAATTGCCCCTTACGCCCCCCCGCTGGCGCGCGTCTCCGATGCGCTGCCCACTGGCTTCGAGCCTCAGGCTCGCCGCCCAAACGACTCGTTCGCGGCCTGCGTCACAGACGCGAAATCGGGGGGCAGCGCGTCGGAGACGCGCGCCAGCCTTGTGGCCTTGCGGCCTTGCGGCCGGCCCGGCCTTTACGCCCCCTTCTCCCCTTTCGGCTTCTGGCTCTTGCCGCCGCTCGAATCCAGCAGCGCCCGCGCCGCCTTATAGCCCTTGAACAGCTCCGGGTCCACCGTTTCGAAAACGCTCATGGCCTTGTCCAACTCGTAAATCTGGGTCATCTCGGCGGCGTGCACTTCCTCGTAAGTGGCGTTGGCGTTTTGGCGGGCGTCGAGCAGGGTTTGGGTGTCGGGCAGGCCTTTTTGGAAGGCGTCGGCCAAGGTTTGCGTCTGGGCCAGAAACGCGGCGTCGATGGCGTGGTCGGCCAGGGCGGGGGCGTTGGCCACGGCTTTGGCCAGCACCTGCTGCCCCACGCCGGCCTGCAACTCGGGCCGCAGCGCGCGGAACGTGGTGCGCCCGATGGACACCAGGGCCAGCATTTCCATGTCCTTGGCGGCGGCGGCCACCAGCTGCAACGGCCCCAGCATCGACAAAATGCGGGTTTCGAAAGCCCCCCGCTGCTGGCCGCGGCGCTCGGTCACGGTTTTGGTTTCAGTGGCCGTGAGGCCGGCCTTGGCCTGCACGGCGGGCAGGCCGGCCACCACGTCGGCGGCCTCCCTGGCCGCCACCTTGCTTTTGCCGACGGCCGGCAGGTTGATGGTCAGCCAGGGCGCGAGCACGCCCATCATCCGGAATTGGTCGGCACGAAATGAATGCATAAAAGAACAGGAAATGAGTTGAGTTGTGGCCGGCGAATGTAGCGGTTTATTCGACGTATTACCGCTTCGGCCCGGCCCCGGCCGGCTTCCCGCCCGCGTCCGGCCCCTGGCCGGCAGCATTGGCGGGCTTGCCCGCGCTGCCGGGAGGCTTGCCAACGGCCCCGCCCGCCTGGCCGGGGGCGTCCGGCCGCTCCCCGACGCCGCCGGACGACTTCCCGCGCCTTCCCGACGACTTCCCGCGCCTTCCCGACGACTTGTTGCCCGGGACGACACGCCCCATTCCCTTGGTCAGGGCGTCGCCGGTGCCGCGGCCAGCGAATTGGCGTAGTTCACAAATTCCGTCAGCTCGCACGGCCGGCCAGACGTCACCCTGTTGGCCTCCAGGTAGGCGTTGAGTGCCCCCGCTTGCTGGGGAAAAGCGGCCAGCAATTCTTTTCGATTGGGCCGAAGGGGGCGGATTTCGCCGCCGGCCCGGGCCAGGTAGTACGCATCCTGCACTTCGCCCAGCGTGCCGTACGCCGGCTGGGGCGGCGGGGCGTTCCGGCCGGCCCCGGCCGGCACGCCAAACACCCCGCTGCCCGTCACGGGCGGGGCGGCGGGCAGCACCACCGCGTGTTGCACCAGGCGCGGGCGCCGCACCAGCAGCACCGGCCCGCCGCTGAGCTGCTCGAAAAAGAAAACCTCCGCCCGCCCGTTAGTACGCGCCGGCGGCCAGGCCAGCGCCCGGAAAAGGCGAACCTGGGCCGGGTCGACGCCCGCGTAGCGGACGGGGCCACTGCGCGCCAGCGGCCCTTGCACGGCGCAGGCCGCCACCGCGGCCGGCGCCAGCGTGCGCACGGTGCCGTCGGCCTGGGCCAGGTAAAGCAAATCGGGCGAAAACTGCAGCGCCACCGAGCCGTCCAGGGTGTCGCCGGTGGCCAGCACCACGCGGCCGAAACGAAATTCCAGCCGGGTCAGGGGCCCGCTGCCGGGCTGCGCCTGCGCCGCCGGAACGAGGAGCGCCAGCGCCCAAAAAGTAGCCCAGACATTCATGGCGGGGGGGCAAAAGGCAACGCCCACTACCCCCAAGGTACGAAAATTACCGCCGGCTGCTCAACAGCTCCTAAGCCGCTTCGGTGGCATCATTGGGCACTTTACGCAGGATGTCGTGCCCCATTTTGTCCCGCTTGGTGGCGAGGTAGACCGCGTTGTGCGGGTTGGCGCTGATTTCAATGGGCAGTGTTTCGGTAATGTTCAGCCCGTAACCGATGAGGCCGGTGCGCTTGCGGGGATTATTGGTGAGCAGGCGCATGTCGGTGATGCCCAGGTCGCGCAAAATCTGGGCGCCCACGCCGTAGTCGCGTTCGTCGCCCTGGAAGCCCAGCTCTTCATTGGCCTGCACCGTGTCGCGGCCCTGCTCCTGCAGCTTGTAGGCCTTGAGCTTGTTGAGGAGGCCAATGCCGCGGCCCTCCTGGTTCATGTACACCACCACGCCGCGGCCTTCGCGCTCAATCTGGCGCATAGCCTGGTGCAGCTGCGGGCCGCAGTCGCAGCGGCACGAGCCGAAGATGTCGCCGGTCACGCACGAGCTGTGCACGCGCACCAGCACCGGCTCAGGCCCGCTGATGTCGCCCTTCACCAAGGCCAGGTGCTGGATGCCGTTGCTGCGCTGGGTGTATGCATAGAGGTCGAAGTCGCCCCATTCGGTAGGCATCTTCACCGAAATGTCGCGGCGAATAAGGCTTTCCTTCGACAGGCGGTACTTGATAAGGTCCTGCACCGAAACGAGTTTGAGCCCCCACTTCCGGGCCACCATTTCCAAATCCGGCAGGCGGGCCATTTCGCCGTCTTCCTTGAGGATTTCGACCAGCACCCCGGCCGGCTCGAACCCGGCCAAGCGGGCCAGGTCCACGGCCGCTTCGGTGTGGCCGGCGCGGCGCAGCACCCCCTCCTTGCGGGCCTTGAGGGGAAAAATGTGGCCGGGCTTGCCCAGCTCTTCGGGCTTGGTGGCGGGGTCGATGAGGGCCTGGATGGTCTTGCTGCGGTCGGAGGCCGAGATGCCGGTGGTCACGCCGTTCTTCAGCAAATCGACCGACACCGTGAACGGCGTGGCGTGCAGGGCGGTGTTGTGGCCCACCATCAGGTCGAGGCCCAACTCCTCGCAGCGCTGTTCGGGCAGCGAGACGCACACCAACCCCCGCCCGTGGGTGGCCATGAAGTTGATGATTTCGGGTGAGGCGCACTGCGCGGCGCAAATGAAGTCGCCCTCGTTTTCACGGTCTTCGTCGTCGACAACGATGACCACCTTGCCAGCGCGAATGTCTTCGATGGCGGATTCAATGGTGTCAAGCATTCTGGTAAAGTAGCTAATGTTGGGAGTCAGGGATAATGCGTCCGACCGGGTTTGGTGCATAACCCCAAACGAGGGCGGGAAGTTGACAGGCGCTACCGGGCCTGTTGGTTGCGTTGCGTGGGCTGCCACACGGTGGTTTCAATGCCGCGCAGGTAGCGCCCGAAGCCGAGCAGCAGCGCCGCATTCATGCTGTAAAAATGGGTAACGAACCGCAACGAGCGCGCGTGCCGGCCCGAGTGCCGCAGGGCCGCGTCGAGCAGCAACAGCAGCGGCAAAGCCAACTGGCCCGCCAACGCGAGCCGGAAAAACCACCCCGCCCCGCCGGCCACCAGCACCACCGTGGCCCCCATCACTCCCAGCAGCAGTTGCGGCGTGAGCCAGCGCAGCACCTTGTGCGACCACCACGCAAACCCCACGCCCTGCCACGGCGGCCACAACAATGCCCGAAATTCTTTTAGGTTCTGGAAATTGCCGGCCGAGATGCGGGCTTTGCGCCGAAACTCTTCGGGCAGGTGGTCCGACACGTCCTCGTAGCACACAGCCCCCAGCTCGTTGATGGCCTTAAAACCGTCGCGCAGCACCGCCAGCGTGCTGTAAAAATCATCCACCAGAAAATCGGCCGGCGCGGGGTGGTAGCAAGCGCGGCGCACGGCAAAGCAGCCGCCAAAAGCTCCCATCATGCTGCCCCATATCACTCCTTCCTGGTATTTCATCAGGTTTTCGCGCTCCAGATACGCTTTCTCCTGGCCCGATATTCCCTCGACTCGGTAGTCGGGGTTGAGGATGTGCCCCCCCACTAGGCCAACGGCAGGGTTGTGGAAATGCTTCACGAGCTCGTAAAGGGTATTGGGGGCAAAAAACACGTTTGCATCGGTGAGCACCAGCACCGGGGCCGTGGCCTGCCGAGCCAGCTGCTCAATGACGCCAGGCTTGCCCGTGCGCTGGGCGTAGGCCTCAAAGTGCAACTGCGGAAACTCGGCGGCCAGCACGAGGAGCAAGGAGTTGGTTTGGTCCGAGGAATTATCCGAGCCCACCAGCAAACGCAGCCGGTCGAGGGGGTAGGTGGTGGCGAAGGTGCTGCGGACTTTTTCCACAATCACGGAGTCCTCGTTATGGGCTGCCAACAGAATATCCACCGCGGGCAAATCGACTGCCCCCGGCCCGTACACGTTTGCGTTCTGGTGCCGGCCCCGTGCCAGCCGCGCCAGCAGCAGCGGATACAGCACGTAGGTGTGCGCCACCAGCAGCAAACAGCTCCAAAACACGAGTTCTAGCACCGCCGTCGCCATCAGGCCAGCACCGGCCGCAGCCGCTCGTACAGGTCCACAAAGCGCTGGGTCACCCGGCGGTTGTCGTACAACTCGGCGGCGGTGCGGGCCGCGGCGGCGCCCAGCTCCTCTGTTGGCACGTCGCCGCGGCCCCAGGCGCGCAGGGCCGCCAGCCAGTCGGCGGCCGAATCGCGCAGCAGGATGTCGTGGCCGTCGCGCACGGCAATGCCCTCGGCGCCAAGAGTGGTGCTGAGCACGGCCTTGCCCAGGGCCATGCCCTCAATGATTTTGATGCGCATCCCCCCCCCGCTCAGCAGGGGCACCAGCATCAGTTCGTATTGCTGCATGAAATCCGGGGCCGATTCCACGAAGCCGTGCACAAACACGCCGTCGGTGCGCGGCGCCAGCAGGTGCGCCGGCGTGCCGCTGCCGGCAATGTGCAGCTCCACGTCCGGCAGTTCGGCGTGCAGCGTGGGCCACACTTCCCGCAGCAGCCATTCCAGGCCCTCGAGGTTGGGCAGCCAGTTCAGCGAAGCAATCACGAACAACGAGCGCGGCCGGGGTCGGATTTGGGAGTCGGGCTGGAAACGGGTCAGGTTTACGCCGGCCGGAATGAACACCACCGGCTCGGGGCAGCCCAAGGCCCGCAGGCGGCGGGCGTCGTCTTCGGTGATGGCGGCCACGGCATCGAACTGGGGCAGGTACCGGCGCTCAAACTTCTGCAGCCGGGCGGCCATGTGGCGCAGGTACATGCGCTTCAAGGGGTTGCTTTCGCGGCCGGCCAGCATCTGCCAGATGGTGTGCTCCACGTTGTGCGCGCGTAGCACCAACGGCGGCACG
>Ga0209511_1003911_pt1 | contig 11130 bp, 5 predicted proteins | sample SSSSmetaG_FD_184141 | JGI IMG/M metagenome (GOLD analysis project Ga0209511, IMG submission 184141) | Glacier valley bacterial and archeal communities from Borup Fiord, Nunavut, Canada, to study Microbial Dark Matter (Phase II) - ​SSSS... | ecosystem: Environmental > Aquatic > Freshwater > Ice >... | reverse complement strand
TGGCGGCGTAGACAGCACTGTAGCTGCCACATTAATTCATAAAGCCATTGGCAATAATTTATTTGGCATTTTTGTAGATAACGGTGTGCTGCGTAAAAATGAATTTGAAGAAGTGCTGACCATGTACCAGCAGTTAGGCCTGAATGTAAAAGGCGTAGATGCGAAAGAACATTTTTACACAAGGCTTGCGGGCAAAACAGATCCGGAAGAAAAGAGAAAGATCATCGGCGGAGGGTTTATAGAAATATTTGACCAGGAAGCCAAGCGAATAGAAAATATTGATTTTTTAGGCCAAGGTACTATTTATCCAGATGTGATAGAATCGGCTTCGGTGCATGGGCCATCTGTTACCATTAAATCGCACCACAATGTGGGTGGTTTACCTGCTACAATGAAGCTATCCCTTGTAGAACCTTTGCGGTCGTTGTTTAAAGATGAGGTTAGAAAAGTGGGTGTAGAACTGGGTTTACCACATGACATGCTTTTTCGCCATCCATTCCCGGGGCCAGGTTTGGGAATCAGAATTTTGGGAGATATTACGGAAGAAAAGGTACGGTTATTGCAAGATGCGGATGCTATTTATACCAGTGGCCTAAAAAAAGCAGGTTTGTATGCCAGCGTTTGGCAGGCAGGTACTATTTTATTACCGGTAAAAAGTGTAGGCGTAATGGGCGATGAAAGAACATATGAATTTACCATTGCATTAAGGGCGGTAACTTCTGTAGATGGTATGACGGCAGATTGGGCCCATTTACCATACGAATTTTTAGCAGATATCTCTAACGAGATCATCAACAATGTAAAGGGAATAAACAGGGTGGTATATGATATCAGCAGTAAACCACCGGCCACAATTGAATGGGAATAAAGCCTGGAGATAACAATAAAATTATGAGTAGCATTTTTACAATACACAGGAGATCGCATTTTATAATAGTGCTTACTTTAAGTTTCTTTACTATTAAAGCAATTGCTCAAAAAGATTCTGTACCCGTTTATAAAACTTACAGGGTCGGAATTTTTGCCCCAATGTACCTGGATTCCATATTTACATCTGCAGGCACCATCCGCTACACAGATGCCATCCCTAAATTTATGACACCAGGTCTTGAATTTGTACATGGCGCTCAGATTGCATTGGATTCAATGAAACTCGGAAAGGAAAATATAGAAGCCTTTATTTACGACACCAAATCTTACACACAGCCCATTGCCCAGTTGATAAAAGATAAAAAATTGGAGCAACTCGATATCATCATCGGTTCGGTAAAAGACTTTGAATTTAAACAACTGGCTGATTTTGCTTTGGCTAAAAATATTGCCTTTATCTCTGCTACCTACCCAAACGATGGCGGTGTTACCAATAACCCTTTTTTGGTGATTGTAAACTCAACGCTAAAAGCCCACTGCGAGGCAATTTTCAGCTACCTGATTCAAAATCATGGTACGGATAAAATTTTTCTGTGCCGCCAGAAGGGAGTGCAGGAAGATAAAGTAGCCGCTTATTTTAAAATGATCAACGGACAGGAGGGCAAACCTTTACTGGATATTCAAACATTAAATTTTGATAGCATCGTATCACCGGGTTTATTAAAAAACAGGCTTGACAGTAACCGGCAAACAGTAATTATTGGCGGTTCTCTTGATGAGACTTTTGCCACCAATCTCACCGCTGCCTGTTTTGAATTACATGAATCTTATCCCATCACTTTATTGGGAATGCCAAACTGGGATAATTTTAAAGCACTACAGAAGAAGGACATATATGAGGACTTCCCTTTGTATGTTACAACGCCTTACTTTAATGGAAAATGGGATGCCTATAGTAAAATGGTAAATGCAGCTTACACAAAGAAATACAAGGGCAAAGCCACCGATATTGTATTTAAAGGATTTGAATGTACCTACCTCTTTACCAAATTGGTTACAAAATATCCAGGGGATGTAATAAACCACCTGAATGATAAAGGTTTTAGAGTTTTTTCTGATTATAATTTCAAGCCGGTAATGCTTAAAAAAAATGCACCCTTTCCTGATTATTTTGAGAACAAGCACTTGTATTTTATAAGACTCATGAACGGTACTGTTTCCAAAGGCTGGTAGGCTTTTGCAATATCGATGTATCCAGAAGCCTGTACATACAGGTTTTTCTTTCTGCTCATTAGTTTCTATTGCAACTCCACAACATTCTCCTATAATGATTTGTAATAACAGCAGTAATACTACATGAGTTATGGCCCACAAAAAATTACATCTTCCAACCAAAATCTGTATTGTTTGTAACCTTTCTTTTACCTGGCGCAAAAAGTGGCAGAAAAATTGGGAGGAAGTAAAGTATTGCAGTGAAAGATGCAGGAATAAAAAGGCAATAGGCAATAATGAGTTACGCAATAATAAAGAACCATAAAAAACCAATAGGAATAAGTAATTAATTAAAGGACAAAAATATTATTAGTACAATAAGAATATTGTCCGGGCTAAGAAGCAATGTGGAACTTCATTGGCGACGCTCCATTTATCATTATATCAATTGGGAACTTCAGCCTTCTCATTGAAGAAACTACACAATCAGTTATCGAATGATAAAAGCAGGTTAAAATATATTAAAATATAAATAGCAGAAAATAACAAGCAGTAATATTTAACACCACCTAATTATCAATTATCCATTCAAAAACTATCTATTCAACAATGCCGCTAATAGAGTTTTCAGACAAAGGCCTTTACTGCAGGCAGGGTAATTTTTACATTGATCCCTGGACGCCGGTGGACAAAGCCATCATCACCCATGCACACAGCGACCATGCACGTGCCGGAAGCCGGTATTATTTATGCCACCATCTTACCAAACCTTTGTTGCAATTGCGGTTGGGAGACCATGTGTATGAAAGTGCAGACTGGAATGAACCTGTATTTATAAATGGTGTAAGGGTTTCCCTGCATCCGTCGGGCCACATTATTGGTGCGGCCCAAATAAGGGTTGAATACAATGGTGAAGTATGGGTAGCCAGTGGTGATTACAAAACAGAAGACGATGGCATCAGTGGTGCTTTTGAACCTGTACAATGCAACACTTTTATAACCGAATCCACCTTTGGCTTACCCATTTACAAATGGAAAAAACAAGCCGCCATTTTTGAAGACATTAAAAACTGGATAGCACAAAATAAAGAAAACAAAAAAACAAGTGTACTGATCGCTTACAGCCTGGGCAAAGCACAAAGAGTATTGAGACCGTTATCAGAAATGGGCTTACCAGTGTATGTGCACGGAGCGGTATGGAATGTACACCAGGCCCTTGTAAACAGTGGGTGGGATTTGCCCGAAGTAAAAAGAGTACAACCCGATACACCCAAAGAAGACCTGGCGGGCAATATTGTAATTGCCCCACCCAGTGCAGACGGTACCCCATGGATGAAAAAATTTTACCCCTACAGCGTAGGTGTTTGCAGCGGCTGGATGCAGGTAAGGGGCAATGCCCGCAGGCGCAATACCGATGCAGGTTTTGCCCTCAGTGATCATGCAGACTGGGATGGTTTATTACAGGCAGTGAAAGCCACCGGCGCACAAAAAGTGTATGCTACACATGGCTTTCAATCAGCCTTTAGCCGTTACCTTAATGAACAGGGCATTGAAGCCGGCGAAGTTAAAACAGAATATGGCAGTGAGGAGGAGGTTAATGCTGTTGATGGTTCATAGTTGATAGTTCATGGCAAATTGGAAATTTTTGAAATGAAATTATGAATGGGTAATGGTGAATGGTGACTGGTGAAAAATAGAAGGCTATTAAAATTATAAAAACAAAAAAAGCCTGAACAAGTAAACAGCAAAAAAAAGGCTAACAATAACTCTCCTTTAAGGGATGGAAATACAAAATGAAACAATTCGCAACATTGGTAAACATCCTGGGCACCAGCACCAAAACAAATGACAAGCTACAGGCTTTGCAGGATTATTTTGCAGTTGCCGCAGATAAGGATAAGATCTGGGTCATCGCTATTTTTAGCGGAAGGCGCCCTAAACGCATCATCAACTCAACCATTTTGCAAAGCTGGTGCATAGAAATCATTGGCATTACGCAATGGTTATTTGATGAATGTTATCATACCGTGGGTGACCTTGCAGAAACAATTTCTCTCCTGTTGCCTGAGCCTGAAACACCAACCGTCATTATCCCGGAGCATACCTTATCTTATTACCTTGAAACATTTATCCGCATAGAAAAAGAAGACGCAGAAGTAAAAAAACAATTCATTACTGAAAGCTGGCAGCACATGGACCGCAATGAAAAATTTGTTTTTATAAAGCTCATCACCGGTGGTTTCAGGATCGGTGTTTCGCAAACCATGATGGTGAATGCCCTGGCAAAAACAATCCATGCCACTTCCTCTGTAATTGCCCACCGCATTTCGGGCAACTGGAATCCTGCAACAGCTTCTTTTGAAGACCTGCTGAGTGAGGGCACTGCAGCTACCGATTTTTCAAAACCTTACCCTTTTTACCTGGCGTATGCGGTGGATGAAAACCTGGAAAAACTGGGCCCAGAAAACGTGTGGCAGGCAGAATGGAAATGGGACGGTATACGTGGTCAGCTTATTAAACGCAACAACGATTTTTTCGTATGGAGCCGCGGAGAAGAACTGATGACAGAAAAATTTCCTGAATACAACCATTTTAAAGACCAGTTGCCTGAAGGAACAGTGATTGATGGCGAAATAATCAGCCTGGCAACGCCTGCCGAAGAAGGCATTTTTAAACCATTACCCTTTGCTGCCCTGCAAACAAGAATCGGCAGAAAGAACATTACAAAAAAACAACTTACCGAAGCACCGGTTGGTTTTATAGCATACGATCTGCTGGAGTTTAATGGCGAAGACATTCGTTACAAATCAATGGCAGAAAGAAGGCAATTGCTTGAACAGGTAATTGCCCAAACCAATCATCCTGCATTGCATATTTCCCCCATCATAGCATTTGATACCTGGGAATCGTTGGGAACTGTCAGGACAAAATCAAGAGATATAGGCAGCGAGGGCATCATGATTAAAAGAAAAAACTCTCCTTACCAGTCTGGCCGCAAAAGGGGCGACTGGTGGAAATGGAAAATTGATCCCCTCACCATTGATGCAGTAATGATCTACGCCCAGAAAGGCCATGGCCGCAGAAGCAACCTGTACACGGATTACACTTTTGCGGTAAAAGACGGTGACAAATTGGTAAGTTTTACCAAAGCATACAGCGGCTTGACCGACAAAGAATTTGCCCAGGTAGATGCCTTTGTAAAAAGAAATTCCATTGAAAAATTTGGCCCTGTCCGCACTGTAAAACCCGAACTTGTTTTTGAGATAGCCTTTGAAGGCATAGCAGCCAGCAACCGGCACAAAAGTGGTGTGGCCCTAAGATTCCCAAGAATGAGCCGCTGGCGGCAGGATAAAAAAGCAGACGAGATCAACACGCTGGACGATTTGAAAGAGTTGTTGAAAAACTATAATGCCCCGATTCATGCCCCATCCCCTGTTGAAGGGAACAAAAGCAGCAAATACTTAACAGCAAAAGGCTAACAAAGAGAATTAATTTTGAACTTGACTTGATAAAGATCTGTTACTGTTAGAAGACTCCTCTACAGTAAAGAACAATCCGGTAGCTATCGGATGAAGAAATGGAAGAATAAATATTTATTAAAGCTGTAAAAGCACCTCTCCTTTAATAAGATCAAATCCTTTTCCCTTCTCTCTTGGGAGAAGGTGTTTGCATCAGCGGACGGATGAGGTTGGGGAAGGAGAAGGAGGATGACGTGAAATGAAGAGTACACAAATTTTATAAAAGATAGAAACATTGATGTAACAGCTGAAAGCAGATAAGACAGATTTTTTATCAGCCTGATAATATTTTTTACAAAAAAGGAATCCACTAGATTAAACAACTTTAAAACAAAATGCTTCCTGACAATTTCTTTTAAAAACAAGATCAGCCTTTGTCCGTATCAATTCGCCAAATTAGCGTTACTAGCCTAAACAAGGTTATAAAAATGATAAACATAACAGCCACTTAAATGGATAATAACGTATATTGAAATATGAAAAAGTTAAGTGCTTTAATTGCTATAGTGGTTACCTGCATGGCCTTTGTAACCATCACCAATAAATTTAACGAAGGCGAAAATCCGGAGTTCATTAATCCGAGCAAACAACGCACCGGCAATGCTGCCATTGGCTATACTTATTTAACTACCGGGGACTATTTAAAAAGTGGTATTCCCTACAGTTTGTTTTTTATGGGTGCTGGCAAAGACACCAACAATTTTTTAAACCGCACCGGTAACAATAAAAATCTGGCCCATGATTTTACTGCCGTAAAAGCCCCTAACGGAGAACTGATTGTGGCACCTAATTGCCTGCAATGCCATGCACAGGTTTTTGATGGTAAACTGATTGTTGGGCTTGGCAACTCCTTAACTGATTACACCGTCAACCGACAGGGAACAGCATTGTTTGCAGAAAAATTTTTAAAAAACCTTAGTGGTGAGAATGCAAAAAAATATGAGGCTGCAAAAAATTTCATCACAGCTATTAAAGCCATTGCTCCATCACTTGTTACTACTACAAAAGGAGTTAACCTTGCTGATGCACTGGCAGCATTACTGGTATCGCACAGAAATCCACAAACGCTTGAATGGAGCGATAAAAATTTGCTTGACCTGCCAACAGAAATAATCCCTACCGATGTACCAGCATGGTGGTTGTTAAAAAAGAAGAATGCTATGTTTTACAATGGTTTTGGCCGTGGAGATTTTGGTCGCTTTTTAATGGCCTCCAATTTATTAACAGTAACCGATACTACCGAGGCAAAAGAAGTAGACAGCCATTTTAATGATGTACTGGCCTTCATTAATTCTATACAACCGCCAAAATTTCCAAAAGCCATTGATGCTGCTATGGCTTCAGAAGGCAAGAGAATTTTTATGGCTACCTGCAAAAAATGTCATGGTACTTATGGAGAAGATGGCAGCTATCCCAACTTACTGATTCCCGAAAGTATTATCAAAACAGATTCAGCTTTGTACACCAGCAATTATAGCAATCCGCAGTTTGTAAACTGGTTCAACCAAAGCTGGTTTACCAGCGGCGATCATCCTGCAAAGCTGGTACCATATCGGGGTTACATTGCGCCGCCACTGGATGGTATCTGGATAACGGCACCGTACCTGCACAATGGCTCCGTGCCCAATCTGGAAGCCGTTTTAAACAGCAAGAAACGCCCCAAATACTGGCAGCGAAACTTTACACAGCCTAGCTACAACTACGATATCCCCGGTTACAATTACGAAACAAAAGATATACCCGGTAACAACGAAGTATACAATACTACGCAGAAAGGATTCAGCAATGAAGGCCATTATTTCGGTGATAAATTATCCGATGCAGAGCGCCGTTCAGTGATTGAATATTTAAAGACCTTGTAAAAAAGATTTTATCAATAATTAAAATATACGTAGTAAAAACTATACTTTTTTAAATTCGTTTTTGTTTGATTAAAAAGATAATTTTTATTGGTTAAATATTATCTATACCACCCCGAAATATTATACCACTCAATTAAATTTTAGTACAGGTATTCAAAAGATTTTAAACCTTTAAATGTGCAGCAAGGATATTGTATAGCCTGTTAAATATCCCGGTGTTTAATCACAATAACTTTCTACCTTTAAACAGTTTAAAAGCACACAGTTTCATCATAATTCAATTCACTTTAACCGAAAGCCAGCCATGAAATATTGCAAATTTCTGTTTTTGATAATAGAACTGTTTTTGACATCTTCCCTGGCGGCACAGCAAACAGGTATTCCAGAAATAATTAATGCAAAGGCATTTAATCCCGGTTCGTTATTGTGGTATTCCTCACCCGCAAAAATTTGGGAAGAGGCATTGCCTGTTGGTAATGGTAGGCTGGGCGCCATGGTTTTTGGAAAAAATGGCGAAGAAAGAATTCAGTTAAACGAAGAAACTTATTGGTCAGGCGGGCCCTATTCAACAGTAGTAAAAGGCGGTTATAAAGTGTTACCCGAAATACAAAAACTGGTTTTTGAAGAAAAATATTTAGCCGCTCATAATTTATTTGGTCGCAATTTAATGGGCTACCCGGTTGAGCAAATGAAATACCAATGCCTTGCCAATCTTCATTTATTTTTTAAGAACCAGGACAGCGTAATTAATTACAAACGATGGCTGGATTTGGAGAATGGCATTTCCGGTGTTTCATACAGCAGCAATGGAATCACTTATCAACGTGAAATATTTGCATCGGCACCCGACCAGGTAATTGTTGTACGAATTACAGCTGATAAGCCCGGCAGTATTTCATTTACCGCTAATCTTCGGGGAGAAAGAAACCAAACACATTCCAACTATGCAACCGATTATTTTAAAATGGATCCTTATGGCAATGATGGATTAATACTTACCGGAAAATCGGCGGATTATATGGGTGTGGAAGGGAAGATAAAATACGACGCAAGAATAAAAGCTGTAACAGAAGGCGGTACTACAAAAACAGATGATGTAAACCTGGTTATAGAAAATGCGAATGCAGTAACAATCTATTTTGCAGCAGCCACCAATTTTGTTAATTACAAAGACGTGAGTGCAGATCAGCACCAACGGGTAAATGATTATTTTAAAGCCATTGAAAATAAAAATTATAAAACGATTCTTGATGCTGCGGCAGCGGATTATAAAAAATATTTTAGCCGGGTTTCTCTTCAGTTACCAAACACCGCCAATTCTTTTTTACCAACACCTGAACGGGTTAAAAAAATTCAAACAGAACCTGATCCATCCATGGCTGCATTGAGTTATCAATTTGGCAGGTATCTCATGATTGGGTCCTCAAGGCCAGGTACAGAACCGGCGAACCTGCAGGGTATCTGGAACGACAATATGAATCCTGCCTGGGATTCGAAATATACTACCAACATCAATACGCAAATGAATTACTGGCCGGTGGAAAGCGGCAATCTTTCTGAATGTGCCGAACCGTTGGTAAGATTAATAAGAGAGATAACCGATCAGGGTACACAGGTAGCCCGTGAGCATTATGGCGCCAAAGGATGGGTACTGCACCAGAATACTGACATATGGCGAGTGGCGGCGCCGATGGATGGCCCCACATGGGGAACATTTACTGTAGGAGGTGCATGGCTCTGTACTCATTTGTGGGAACATTACCAATACACGATGGATAAAAATTTTTTAAAAGAAACGTATCCATTGATAGAAGGCTCCGTAGAGTTCTTTATGGATTTTTTAGTGCCCCACCCTAATGGAAAATGGTTAGTCACCAACCCTTCCACATCTCCCGAAAACTTTCCGGATGGCGGTGGCAACAAACCTTATTTTGATGAAGTAACAGCAGGGTTCCGGGAAGGCACAACAATCTGTGCAGGCTCCTCAATCGATATGCAAATTTTATACGACCTGTTTGGTTATTACATTGAAGCTTCAAAAGTTTTAGGGAAAGAGGATGCTTTTATTCAACAGGTTAAATTAGCAAGAGAAAAATTAGTGTCACCACAAATTGGTAAAGATGGCTCTTTACAGGAATGGGCCGATGACTGGAAATCGCTGGAAAAAAATCACCGCCACTTTTCACACATGTATGGATTATATCCCGGTAAAGTGTTGTACGAAAAAAGAACACCTGCTTTACTTGAAGCCTATAAAAAAGTGTTGGAAGAAAGGGGAGATGGAGCCACCGGTTGGTCAAGAGCATGGAAGATGGCTTTGTGGGCAAGATTGGGCAACGGTAACCACGCTAATAAAATTTACAAGGGATATTTAAAAGAACAGTGTACTGTTTCTTTGTTCGCATTGTGCGGTAAATCGTTACAGGTTGATGGCAGCTTTGGCGTTACAGCTGCTGTTACAGAAATGCTGATGCAATCGCAGGATGGATTTATAAAATTATTACCCGCTTTACCCGACGAATGGAATGAAGGAGTTTTTAAAGGCCTGTGTGCAAGAGGCGGTTTTGAACTGGATTTTATCTGGAAAAATAAAGTGGTAACACAAGTGAAAATATTATCAAAAGCCGGTGAGCATTGCAGAATTGAATTTAAACCGGGTATGAAGATCAGCAACAATGGCAAAAAAGTTGTATTTAATAAACTTGCAAACGGATTAATAGCATTTGCCACAGTAAAAGGAGCTGTTTACCTGGTTAACTGACCGCATTTCTCCCCACACAATCAACGTATTTACTTTATAAAAACTAATTGGATCAGCTTTTCTTTGTGGAAAACGCTGCCTTCAACATCACGGCGGAGGTATAAAGGATAACGATGATAACTATCCAACGCAGCGTATCCAAAGGCAATGACTTAACGATTAACGCAGCGATAAGAACGGCTACCATGCCCGGTATCGCCATAGCCACAGCGGCTTTCCGGTTATAAGCCCCTTCTTTTATAAATTTAACAGAAGCTGGCGGCATTAAAAAAGCACAGGAACCCATCATAATTGGAAAAGCTACGAGTGGCGACAGACCTAATGCAAAAACTAAAGCCATACAGGGAGCATAAAGTCCTATGCCAGCAGTCATCAGTGCGCCTAAAATAAAATTAACAAAAACCGCAATGGTAAGTTTCACATTATGCAAACCAATAGCAGTTCCGCCACCCTGAATCCAATTCATTTTACCGGCAAACATAAAACCTGCCGTTATGAACAAGGCGATTCCCATGGTTAAACGAATCTTTTTTTCAGATAATTTTGAAACAATGCCTGCACCCAATATAGCGCCTGCTGCTGCAGCAAGAAGCATCAGTATTAATGTTACAGGTTCAACCTCTATAACCGTAATAAAAATAATGGCCTGGATTAAAACAGGAAGAGTATTGGCAACATTGAGGGTACCCGGCAGCACACGGTCTTTTGTTTGTTTGGTGAATTTTAATAATGCAGTTTGAGGTGCAAAAGCACCAATGCCTAATACATCAAAAAAATTAACTACAAAACCTATCAGGCCTGTTTTAACCCAACTCACCGGTTCAAGGATCTTTTTATAGTGTAAAAAATCTTTGATTAAAACAATACTGTACCAAATAGTCAAAACGGCCAGGGAAATCCAAACGAA
>Ga0209511_1003910_pt1 | contig 11131 bp, 6 predicted proteins | sample SSSSmetaG_FD_184141 | JGI IMG/M metagenome (GOLD analysis project Ga0209511, IMG submission 184141) | Glacier valley bacterial and archeal communities from Borup Fiord, Nunavut, Canada, to study Microbial Dark Matter (Phase II) - ​SSSS... | ecosystem: Environmental > Aquatic > Freshwater > Ice >... | reverse complement strand
GTTCAAAGCCGGAGACTTGCTCTTATCGGTTTGCTTAGCCCTTCCTTTTCTTACTAATTGCTGAATTGTAGGCATTTTAGAAATTTTTACTTATTATGATATACTTAAAATACTCTTTCACTTTTAATCCTAAAAAAGGACTGCAAAATTACACCTTTTTTCCAATAAACCAACGGCTTACAGAAAAAAATGTTCCCTCACACTAAAAGCGGGGACAAAGGTAGGAAATTAATCCCATAAAAACACGCAGATTTTAAGGGAATTATAAAAATATTCAGGGTTGAATTTCAGCCTGTTTTATGCTTCTCCGCCCCCGAAGCCGACAATGGGTGGCATAAAGGTATTGCCACCCGAAGCGGGTTTTTTGATCTGTCCAAACTGACTTTCATACTTGGCAATATTGTCTTGCAAAGCAGAAAGAAGCCTTTTTGCATGTTCGGGTGTTAAAATAATACGGGATTGCACTTTAGCTTTTGGCACACCTGGCATCAGGCGAATGAAATCGACAATGAATTCAGAACTGGAATGGGAGATAACAGCCAGATTGGAATAAATACCCTGAGCCACATCTTCGCTCAGTTCGATGTTTAATTGATTGGGTTCGTTCGGTTTTTCCATGTTTATGAGTCTTCTTTTGTAATTTTTTATCCACACCTTATATATAGCTACAATTTTGGTGGTTCAAAAATACAGATAATATGTTGAATTTCACAAAAGAGACCTTTTAATTCAGTATCTTCGAGTTCAAATGTGATTTAGATAATCGATTCTATACATCGTAATTGTTTAATTTATTTTCTAAATTTGTCTTCTGAAAGAAAAAAATGAAAGACCCTAAATCATCATTTAGTCAACTATACAAAGTCTATAACAACGAGCTGTATTCTTATGGCAAGGCTTTAGGCATGGGGAATGAAGATCTGGAGGATGCCATCCACGACGTCTTTCTTCATATCATTGACCGGCAGAAACAATTACAACTGGACTTCATCAACATTAAATTCTATTTCTTTCGCTGTCTGAGAAATCGCATGATTTCGGACCGACGTAAAACCAAAGATGTGGAAAATGTCGATCTGATTGACGATTACAGTTTTTCCATAAAGGTAACCAGCCTGGACGCCTTGATCGAAGTGGAGGAAAAGGAAATGCTTGCAAACCGGATTGAGACTATAATGCTCGTTCTGACGAACCGTCAAAGGGAAGCCATTTATTTAAGGTACATGCAGGAACTATCGTACGAAGATATCGCGTCCATGCTTGACATCACTGAAAAAGGGGCGCGAAAACTGGTATCCAGAGCCATTGAAAAAATACGGGAGGAGCAAATTCCACTGTTGCTATTCCTATCCTTCCTGATCAAATAAGAAGACTTTAACCTCACAAGCATACTTATTCAAAGAATTTATCTTTTTCCTTTAGAAAATTGGGGACAAAAAATAAACTTGTGCGTTTATATACGAAATGATGATCAGGAATGAGCCACGCCTCTTCCCGTAGGACCTTTAAAACACAGACCTTGCTAACTTTAAACCGTTCATGAAAAAAGACTTCCGTAAATACATTTTCGCAACTCTTTTGGATAACTTTATCTTTTGTCAGGCAAAAGGTGAATCAACAGCGATTTTTATTGACTCCAACATCTTCAAGCTGCAAACTGCGAATCAGCAATTCCTGTGTATACCAATCAAGTCAAAATGTCGATAAAAAAGCGCTATGATAGAAAAGAAACTGTCTGCAGAAACTAAAAAACTAATTCATAATAATCAGTTTATCTTATGGTGTCTATCACCATCTGAAGAATTGAGTGCTATTTGGGCTCAATGGAAAGTAGAGCATCCGGATTTGATTGAAAACATGGATCAGGCTCATGCCATTGTTTGTTCTACGCAACTGAATGCCTATAAGATGCCTCCCACTCAATCGATTGCTTTGGAAAAACGTTTGCTGGAGAGTATAAGCATCAAACAGCAGAAAAAAACCAGGAAGATTCAGATGTATACGCTTGCTGCCGCATCTGCAGTCATTCTGCTATTTTTAATAGGTACATGGATGATTCTACCCAAAGATACCGAGGTTGATCTTCCCGTACTCTTTGCGGAATCAAGCTTAGACAGTTCACAAATCGATGTAGAACTGATACTCGACAACCAACAGACCATGTTGCTTGAGAATCGAACCAATATTCAATTTGACACGAATGGATCCATCTTTGTCGATAAAAAACAAAAAAGCATACAGACAAGCCATTTAAGTAGTAAAAACATCAGGAAAGCCGCTTCTGGTCATTTGGCTTTAAATATTTTGAAAGTTCCACTTGGTCGACGTTCCTCTCTTTTATTGAGTGATGGCACTAGAATCTGGGCTAATTCCGGAACGGTGGTTCAATTCCCTTCTGTCTTCGAAGCTGAGGACCGTACCATTTACGTTGATGGTGAAATATTTCTGGAGGTCGCAGAAGATAGTAAACGTCCCTTTTATGTAAGAACTTCCAAAATGGATGTGCGTGTATTTGGCACATCCTTTGATGTCTCCGCCTTTAAGAACGAAGAGAATCAATCTGTCGTCCTGTGTAAAGGAAGTGTTGAGGTAGATAACCGCTCAGGAAGAAAAAGTAAGATCACTCCCAGTGAGATGTTAACAATTACCGGTAATACCATGGCTATTTCAAAAGTGGATACCTACAACTATACCTTTTGGGTAGATGAAACTTTTAATTTCGAAAATAGAAATCTGAGTGAAGTCATGAAGCATCTTAGCCGTTATTACCACATGAATGTTGAATGTTCGGCAGAGGTAAAGAACCTTATCTGTTCGGGAAAGCTTATTCTGTTTGATGACATTGAGAACGTTATGAATACCCTTTCTGAAAGTCTGCCGATTTCCTATAAAATCAAAGAAAACAATATAAAGATTAGTAACAAAAAATTAATAGCCTATGAATAAGACCTGAATTAACCGGAGAAACACACATCGGAGTTTTAACTCCATAACTAATTTAAAGAAAACACAGTTAATATGACCAATGAAACGAAAGTATGAAAATATTAAAGTATATAATTTCAAGTAAGGCTATTTGTTTAATGACATTAGTAATTACTATGTCTTGTATGAATATCTCTGCAAATTCATTACAAACAAAACCAGCACTTATTACCTTGAACATGTCCGATGCAATGATTAAGGACGTCTTCAAAAACATTGAAAGAAACAGTGATTATGGATTCTTCTTTTCTGACAATGTAAACCCGGAGTTAAATAAAAGGGTTAGCATAAAAGCTACATCTAAGACTATCGAACAAGTTCTGGCAGATCTATTGGCAAACACTGATCTGACTTACAAGTTGAATGGCAGACAAGTGATTATCAGCTTTAATGCAGAGAAACCCAAGTCTGAAAAAAAGATTATTATTAATGGAACAACCCTGGATGAACAAAATAATCCTTTGGTGGGTGTGAACATCTCTGTCAAAGGTTCATCAAAAGGAGCTGTTTCAGATATGGATGGACGCTATTATATGGAGGTTCCCAGTAGAAAATCGGTGATGGTATTCCAATATCTTGGTTTCGAAACCAAAGAGATTGAAGTTGGAAGTCAGATCAACATCAATGTGAACCTGCAGGAAGTTTCAACAGGTTTGAATGAAACTGTTGTCATCGGTTATGGATCTCAAAAGAAAATCTCTGTTGTCGGTTCCATTACAACCATTGAACCCAAACAGTTACAGATTGGTACAGGTCGGTCAATGACCAATAACCTGGCTGGTCAGCTCGCTGGTGTGATTGGTGTTCAAAGATCTGGTGAACCGGGCTATGACAATTCTTCTTTCTGGATTAGAGGTATTTCCACCTTCCAGGGAAACAGAAGCCCATTGGTTCTGGTTGATGGTATAGAACGTTCATTGAACGATATAGACCCTGCTGAAATTGAATCATTTTCGATCCTGAAAGATGCTGCCGCTAGTGCCGTTTACGGTGTTCGAGGTGCAAATGGTGTGTTTCTGGTAAATACAAAAAGAGGAAAACTGGGTAAACCTACCATCAATTTACGTTTCGAGCAAGCTTTTACTCAACCAGTAAAATTACCTGAGTTCATCGGTTCTGCAGATTACCTGGATGTATTGAACAGTATATCCCGCGAAGCAGGATTGGACGAATTCTACACTCAGGAAAAAATAGATAATTACAGGAATAATACGGATCCTGACTTGTATCCGAATGTTAATTGGTTGGATGCCATAACCAAAGACTATGCCAGCAATTCAAGGACGAATCTGACGGTTTCCGGTGGTTCCAATATTTTACGTTACTCCATCGTTGCTTCCATGTATGGTGAAGAAGGTATCATGGATCGGGATGTAACACAGGAGTGGAATTCTACATCGACACTTAGCCGGTATAATATTCGCTCAAATGTAGATGTTGACTTAACTCCTACGACCTTGATGCGTGTCAATATCGGTGGATATCTGCAGGAACAGAAGCGAGCACCGCAAAGCGTTGACAACTTGTTCAGCCTTGCATTCGAAACGACACCTTTCCTCTATCCAACAAAGTATTCCTCAGGAGAAATTCCTGTGGTTCCACAAAGAAGCAATCCATGGGCTTTGGCTACACAAACTGGTTACGAAAAAAGTAATGCCAGTAAAATAGAATCTTTATTCTCAGTAGAACAAGACTTGAAATTCATTCTTCCAGGATTAAGGGCTAAAGGTATTTTCTCTTTTGACCGTTATTCCAGAAGTACAGTCACCAGAAGCAAGTCACCCATGTATTACAATCCGGCAACCAGCAGAAATGAGGATGGTTCGCTGAATCTGGTTATCTATCAGGATGGACAGGAATTCCTGGGTAACAGTACCAGTGCTGATTGGGGTAACAAAAGCACCTATCTTGAAGGCAATATGTCCTATTCTCAGAATTTTGGAGAAAACTTCCTGGACCTGATGTTCCTTTACAATCAAAGGGAATACGACAACGGTTCAAAACTGCCTTTCAGAACTCAAGGTATAGCTGCTCGTGCATCCTACAGATACAGTCAAAGGTATATTGCTGAATTCAACTTTGGTTACAATGGTTCTGAAAACTTTGCCAAAGGCAAGCGATTTGGATTCTTTCCTTCAGTTGCAGTTGGTTGGTTGATGTCTGAAGAAGAATTCATGGAATCCGTTAAGGATAACATTTCCAAGGTCAAATTCAGAGCGTCTTATGGATCTGTTGGTAACGATCAGTTAGACGGACGTCGCTTTTCGTACTTGACCACCATTGCTCAAACTGATGGCTACAGCTGGGGTATGGAAAACAATTATTCCCGCTCCGGTTATCGTGAAGGGGATTATGGTATTCCCAACCTGACCTGGGAAACGGTGAACAAAGCAAATCTTGGATTGGAATTGGGCTTGTGGAATGATTTGGACTTACAGGTAGATTTGTTCAAAGAACAACATAAAGACATCTTCATGAAACGTTCAACCATTCCAACTGCAACAGGGTTTATCGAAATGCCATGGGCCAACTACGGACAAGTGGACAATCAAGGTGTTGAAGTTTCTTTAAACTACAACAAGCAGGTAAACAAAGATTTGGCAATTGGCCTTCGTGGAACTTTCACGTATGCAAAGAATAAAATCATAGAATTTGACGAACCATTGGGTATTCAAGGTACAAACCGTACCAGAGAAGGCTTGCCTGTAGGTCAGATTTTTGGTTTGATTGCTGAAGGTTTATTCACCGACGAAGATTTTGAGGATGTAAATGCAGGAATATTGAAAGAAGGCATACCAGCACATGCGCTTGTTACCACCATCCGTCCCGGAGATATTAAATATAAGGACGTGAACGGTGATGGATCCATTACAAGCATGGATGAGTCTCCTATTGGCGGAACTGTTGACCCACAACTTGTTTACGGTTTTGGCGCAAGCATCCGTTACAAGAATCTGGATCTAAACTGCTTCTTGCAGGGAAATGGCCAAACCTGGCGCGTTATCGGAGGTGACAATTTCATTCCAGGAAGTGGTAGTGGCGCAATGGGCAATATTCTGACCAATGTGAACGATCGTTGGACTGTGGAAAATCCAAGTCAGGATGTATTCTGGCCAAGACTGGACAGTAAACTGAATGCGAACAACAGGTATACATCAACCTGGTGGTTAAGGGATATGAGTATGCTACGTCTGAAAGATGTGGAAGTAGGTTATACCTTCCCAACCAAATGGACCAAGAAATGGGGCATGAGCAACGCTCGCATTTTTGGAAGAGGTGCGAATCTGTTGACAGTCTCTGATTTCAAATTATGGGATCCAGAATTAGATACATCAAACGGTTGCAGATACCCCATCATGAAATCAGTTTCATTCGGACTGGATATCAAATTCTAAAATTAACGGAATAACTTAATTATCTGAAATATGAAAAAATTACTATATATATGTTTGACGGCAATATGCATTGTATCCAGTTCCTGCTCTGATTTTCTGGATAAAGCGCCCGATGATGAACTAACACTTGAAATGGTCTTTAAGGATAAAGTCAGGACAGAAGGCTGGTTGGCGACTGTTTACAATGGAATCCCTGACCCGTACTGGGGTATGGTCAATGACATTGGCTACGACTCAATGTCTGACGATGTTGCACCTTCTCCTCGTTGGGTTCAATGGAGCTGGAATGTGATTAACCAACAAACAGGAAACTGGAATACAAACTCACCCTGGGCAGCTGATTTTTGGGCTGGTTTGCCCAAAAGAATCCGTTCAGCATACATCTTTATTGATAATGTGAAGCCGGACATCGCGCAACAAGTGACAGAAGCAGACGTAGAAAACATGAAAAACGAATCCCGTTTTCTGATTGCTTACTATTACTGGACCATGATAAATGCTTATGGAGGTGTTCCCATGTATGACGGCATTGTGCCTTCTGATGCATCCTTGGAGCAATTATCTGTTGGTCAGAGACCATTTGATGAAATGATCGACTGGATTGACACACAGTTAGTGGATCTTTCAACCAAATTGCCTGCGAGCTATCCAGATGTATTGGATTATGGTCGTGCAACTTCCATCATGTGTTTGGCTGTTCGTGCCCGAATGTTGATGTTTGCTGCTAGTCCATTGGTAAATGGAAATGCTGATTACGAAAACTATAAGAACAACAAAGGTGAAAAGATCTTTAATACAACATACGATCCTCAAAAATGGGTGCGTGCCACAAATGCATGCAGAGAGCTTATTGATGCAGCTCATACCGCAGGTCACGAATTGTACAAGGTCTATAATGAGGATGGTACAATTGACCCATTTCTCTCTTATCAGAATATGATGTTCAAAAAATATTCCGAAGGTAACAAAGAAATCTTGTTTGCTCGTCCAAGCAGTAACTACAGCGGTTATGAAGGACATGCTACACCAAGGGGTGCTTCCGGTAACGGTGGTTTGGGGGTAACTCAATCACTTGTTGATGCGTTCTTTATGAAAAATGGTCTTTCTCCCATATTGGGCTACGACACTGAACATAAACCCATCATCAATGAAGCATCTGGATACACTGAAAGAGGATTTTCCGCAGCAAACGAACTCAGACCTACCAAATGGATTGAGGGAGCAAAAGATGCTGATAAGATTTCAGGGTTGGAAAGACCAGTAACTCAAGCAGGAACCTACAATATGTATTGTAATCGTGAACCACGCTTTTACATCTCTGTTTTGTATAATCGGGCCTGGTACCGTTCAGAAAATAGACCTACACGTTTTCTTTCCGGTGAAATTGACGGCGGCTCTACACACGATGCTCCTCAAAATGGTTATTTGCTGAGAAAAAAAGTAAGTCCTGACCACAACACCAGAAACAACAACTATCCATACAGACCTGGTATTTTATATCGTCTGGGAGAAGCTTATCTGAATTATGCAGAAGCTTTGAATGAATCTGATCCTGGTAATCCGGAGATTATGGCTTATGTCAACTTAATCCGGGAAAGAGCCGGTATTCCATTGTACGGTAGTGAAGCCGGTCAGATTGCATACACATCAGACCAAGTTGAAGTACGTGAATTGATTCGTCGTGAACGTAGAGTTGAGCTGAATAGCGAAAGTGGCATACGTTACAACGATTTACGCCGCTGGATGTTGGCTGAAAAAGAGTTGAATGGCAATTTCTACGGGATGAATTTTAGCGGAACAAAGATCAGTGACGATCCAGCTGATAAAGCTGCCTATTTTGTGAGAAAAGTAACTTTCAAAAGAGTTTACACAAAAAAGAATTACTGGTACCCAATTTATCAGAACGAAATTGATAAGGATCCTAGTTTGAAACAGGCTCCTTTCTGGGACGAATAGTTTATTGTTGATTTTTTTAGGGTAAAATGCCCGTCAGGAAATTCTCCTGACGGGCATTTTTTTTGAGTCTCTGCAGATCAGTTTCCTGAAACAGAGAATGGCATATCTTTCTGCGATGTTCCCCTGGTTTTGTTTGGTTGACTGCTCATTTCCAGTTTTAAGGTTCCGCCATTGACAATGTCTTCGTGTCGAAGAAAGTTTCTGGAAAAGTTCGTATCATTCAGTTTGGCCGACTGGATGTAAACATTCTTCTGATTGTTGTTTGCTGCTTCAATGACAAATTTCTTGCCATCTTCCAGTGTAATAGTCGTCTTCCTGAATACTGGACTACCTAAAACATATTCATCTGTTCCGGGACAAACGCTGTAAAAACCCATAGCGCTCAATACATACCAGGATGAAGTCTGACCTTGATCTTCATCACCAGGGTAACCTTTTTCCGTTGAGTTGTACAATTTGTTCATCACTTCCCTGGCACGCATCTGAGCCTTCCAGGGCTCTCCGGCATAGTTATAGAGGTAAACCATATGCTGAATAGGTTGATTACCGTGGGCGTATTGTCCCATATCGGCCATCTCCATTTCAGTCATTTCATGGATTCTTCTACCATAGGTACCTACGACAATTTTATTGGATACTGTAAATACGGAATCCATTTTCTTGATAAAGTCATTTTTACCACCTAGTAGACCGATCAGACCATTTACATCGTGGAAAACGGACCACTCGTAATGCCAGGCATTTCCCTCAGTAAAAGGTCCGCCCCATTCATAAGGATCAAAGTTGGGCGTCCAGTTACCTTGTTCATCTTTTCCTCTCATGAATCCGACCTTAGAGTCGAAAACGTTTTTGTAATTAAAGATCTGTCGGGAGAAGACTTCTTTGTAATGTGAATTTTTAGTCATTTCAGCCAGTTTCATTCCACAATAATCGTCGTAAGCATATTCGAGCGTTTTGGCTGTTGCTTCCCTGTATTTAGGATAAGGTACGTAACCCAGGGCGTAATATTCCCTCCAGCCTTCCCGGCCATTTGCAGGGCCCCAGGGGCCTTTATCGGTTGCCTCGTGGTAATAAGCATCCAACGCTCTTTTTGGATCAAATGTACGGATACCTTTTGCCCACGCATCAGCAAACAACGATATAGCATGATTTCCAATCATACTTCCCCCTTCTCCGGGGAAAGACCAGGATGGCAACCATCCACATTGGTCGTAGGAATCAAGCATGCCTGCAACGTAGCGGCCGTGCATGGTAGGATGCATCAATGCATTTAATGGAAACTGAGCTCTGAAAGTGTCCCAGAAACCGGTATCCGTAAATAAATAACCATTGTGGATTTCTCCATCATATGGACTGTAATAATAGGGTTTTCCGTCCTTGTCCAGTTCATAAAATTTTCTGGAAAACAAACTGGCTCTGAAATAACACGAGTAAAAGGTGGCTATTTCTTCTTCAGTTCCACCTTCAACCAGAATTCTGTTCAAATGTTTGTTCCAGATTTCCCAGGCAGCTTGTTTTGTTTCTTCCAGATTCTTAAATGAACCAAGTTCTCTTTCCAGATTTAGTTCAGCTTGTTCAGGACTGATATAGGAAGAAGCAATTTTTGCCTGCACTTTAACTCCTTTATCAAACTTAACCCAAGCACCAACACCTCTGCCTTCGCGCTCAACTTCGCCATCCCATTTCATATTTTCCTTATTTTCCCAAAGACCGTAACTTTTAATGGGTTTGTCGAATTGAATGATAAAGAAGTTCTTCGTATTTTTCTTTAAGCCACGCCCGTTATGTACATATCCAATGATCCTGTTTTCTTTCGGAAGAATCTTCACCTGGCTAAAACCGGTGTATCCATCCAGGACAACATAGGATTCCTTCCCTTTTGGGAAAGTGAAACGGAGTTGGGCTCCTCTTTCCACTGGGGAGATTTCTGTTGTTATTTGGTTATCGAATGTGACTTTGTAGTAATTTGGTTTGGCAATTTCATTCTTATGGCTGAATTTCGCTGCCCTCTTAAACTGATCCAATGCCAAATCTCCGGTAACAGGCATCAAAGAGAATACATTGTAATCGTTTGTCCATGAACTACACTGATGAGCTTGTTGAAAAGCCCGTATAGAGTCCTTGTCGTATTGATATTTCCATCCGTCTCCGTTTACACCGGTTTGTGGAGCCCAGGTATGCATGGCAAAAGGCAATGCTGTGGTTGGGTAGGTATTTCCTCTTGTTAAATCAAAATTAGAGTCTGTGCCCTGTAATGTGTTGACATATTTCACGAGGTCCGGTTCCTTTGCCATTGATAAAGAACTCACTATCAACATGAAATAAAATAATAGAGATCGTTTTTTCATACTACTGTTTTTTGGATTTATAGCTATTTGATGATTGATTTCATAGGACTTTTTGGGGATATAAAGATATCAATTGTTATTATAATATCTAAACATCGAATTCTGCGGCAGTTTGTTAGACGGTCGTTTAAATAAAAGGTTTAAATACTCAGGAATTTCTGGTTTAAACATTTCCCATTTCTTCCGATTTAATAAGAACACCGTCAGCAAATCGACCAGGAAATTGAATGCCGATTGGAGTGATCAGGAATGAAGTTTTCCTTTACTGAATACACACAACATAAAAAAAGCCCCCACCAGATTACTCTGATGAGGGCTTAAAAACGGCGACTACCTACTCTCCCACTTTCGCAGTACCATCGGCGTGGTTGGGCTTAACTTCTCTGTTCGGAATGGGAAGAGGTGGGACCCCAACGCTATAGTCACCTAAATAAGGTTGACATATTG
>Ga0209511_1003901_pt1 | contig 11155 bp, 10 predicted proteins | sample SSSSmetaG_FD_184141 | JGI IMG/M metagenome (GOLD analysis project Ga0209511, IMG submission 184141) | Glacier valley bacterial and archeal communities from Borup Fiord, Nunavut, Canada, to study Microbial Dark Matter (Phase II) - ​SSSS... | ecosystem: Environmental > Aquatic > Freshwater > Ice >... | reverse complement strand
AGCCGCACGGAACCATCCTCTACGCGCTGGGCGCGACTGAGGAATACCTGCAGGTCGCCGAGGGAGAGGGAGTCAACTAGGGAAAATGTCTGGCTCATCTGCTCTCTAAACTATAGGAGTGTCGGGGTCCTCGCTGCCTCGTAATCACCGGACCACGGGAGAAAACCATGACCGACCCGCTTAATGACCTCCTCCTGGCACTCGATCTCACCGACACGAACGCGCGGACCAGTGACGACATCTTCATCGGCGAGAGCCAGTGGTCGGCCCTCGGCCGGGTGTTCGGTGGGCAGGTGCTCGCGCAGTCGCTGGTCGCCGCGCAGCGAACCCTCGCCGAAGACCGCATCATTCACTCGCTGCACGGCTATTTCCTCCGGCCCGGCAACATCGAGTTGCCCATCACATTTTCGGTCGACCGCATCCACGACGGCCGTTCGTTCTCTACCCGGCGCACGCAGGCCTACCAGTCCGGTCTGCCGATCCTCTCGATGATCGCGTCATTCCAGGACTCTGACGCCGGTCTCGAGCACCAGGTCGAAATGCCCACCGACCTGCCCCAGCCAGAGGACCTGCCGACCGCCGCAGAGGTGCTCGCCGGTGTCGAGCATCCGATCGCCAAGCAGTGGGCCATGGGGCGTCCATTCGACATGCGGCACGTGCCCTCCCCCGTGTTCCTCTCCGTGGATGGGCCTCACGTTGCACACCAGGCAGTCTGGTTCACAGCCACCGGTCGGCTGCCGGACGACCCCAATCTTCACCGCGCCGCTCTTGCATACGCGAGCGACTACTCGATTCTCGAGCCGATCTTCCGCCGCCATGGCGTCGCCTGGTCCACGCCCGGGCTCAAAGCCGCGAGCCTCGACCATGCGATGTGGTTCCACCGCTTCGGCCGAGTGGACGAGTGGATGCTCTACGTGCAGGAATCCCCGAACGCGACCGGCGGCCGCGGGCTCTCCCTCGGACGCATCTTCAGCCGCGGCGGTTTGCTGCTGGCCAGCGTGGCGCAGGAGGGCATGGTGCGGGTTCCGCGTCGCGACTAGATGAGTGAGTCCTAATTGGGGTTTGGCCGCGTGGAGGCCGTTAAACCCTTCGTGTGAAGACAGATTTGAACCCCCTCCTGACCACACTGTACGTTCATCTCGACGATCGGATCATGCCCGCGCTCGGCTTTTCCAGGGCTCACCACCCCGGTCGTAAGCCAGTTCTCAATGACGTTGAGCTGCTCTGCCTGATCGTCGCCCAGCACCTGCTTGGCATCGCGTCGGAACGGAAATGGATCCGCTACGCCCACACCCATCTGCTCGGCATGTTCCCGCATTTGCCGCAACAATCCGGGTGGAGCAGATGAGCCCGGCAAGCCACCGGACTGCTCTCGGCGGTGATTACCGAACCTGCCCACGACACACCGTCCTGGGGTGAGATCACGAGACGGATCGATTCAACCCCGGTCCCCTGCGGGAAGTCTCGCGAAACAGTGAAACGTTCCGACCTAACCGGTCATGCCGGCTACAGGTATTGCGCCTCCCACTCCCGCTATTTCTGGGAATTCCGCCTCTACCTGGTCTGCGCACCAGACGGAATTCCTATCGTCTGGGGACTGGCGAATCCAAAGATCGGGGAACTCGAAGCAGCCGAAACGATGCTCCGCCACGACCGGCATCCCATCCGCCCCGACCGCAAAGACGAGAAACCCAGGTTCGGGAAACCCGGCGGAATCCGACAATGGGTCGAGTCCGTGTTCGACACAATGAAAGGCCAACTCACCCTCGAAGACCACGGAGGGCGAACAATCCCCGGCGTCTACTCACGTATCGCCGGCCGAATCCTCACCCTCGCCACAGAAATCTGGCACACCTGGCTCATCGGAGCACCCAACAAACGCTCCCTCATCGCCTACGACCACTAGGACTCACTCATCTAGGGGCGTCGCTCTTAAGGAAGACTGGAACGACGGGTCTACCGGGACTTGAGGTGGGTCATGATCCAGGCGAGCAGGGAGGAGCGGCTGTTGCCATCGTCGATCCACTTGCTGTCGAGGCCCTCCGCGACCGTGAGGGCGGATGCTGCGGCCTCCGGTCCCGCGAGCGACCTGTACATCAGCAGGTAGTCGCCGAAGGTCACGTCGTAGCCGTTCGGCACCGCATCCGCCAGGTTGGCCCTCACCCGGGACGGGTCCTCACCAAGGTAGTCGCCGACCGGAGCGAGCGGCAGAACGAGGATGCCGAGGATCGCGCTCGGCTCGGCACTGAAGAACGTGGCGTAGTCGCGCTTGCCGCCCCACTGCAGCGAGAGCACCGTGTGGTCGAACCCGGTGTAGGTCGTTGCGTCGAGTGGGAAGTTGGTCGAGTAGGCATTGGATGCCGTGATCTCGGACGAGAGCATCCAGGTCGCTTCGGTCTGCAGCGAGTTCTGTTTCGTCGCGGCCGCCCAGAGGGCGAGGCCATTCCAGGCGTTGACGGCTTCCGAGGTCGATTCCTGGTTGTTGCCGTCGCCGAAGGGCGCCGTCCCACTCGCCCAGGAGTGCCCGGCGTAGGCGTCGAAGACCCGGCGCTCGGGAAAGTACCTGCTCGAACCGCTCGTAGCGAGGTCGGCGGCAACGAGGTTCATCACCGGCGCCCACCTCTTCGCAAGCGACGGATCTGTGGCCGCGACCATTCCTGCGGCGTAGAGGAAATAGCCGTAGTGGAAGTGGTGGTCGTTGAATTCGTCCGATCCGAACGACGGCTGCTGCCCGACGATCCCGTTGGCGGCGGGATCGTAGACGAAGCAGTGGGTCGAGCGTGTTGAGCATCCGTTCGGAGCGGTCCACTCGTCGAGCGCGGCGACGAGCTTTGCCGTGATCGCCTTCGCGATGTTGTCCGCACCGACCTGGCTGGCGATGCTCATTAGCGTGGCGAGCCGACCGAGCCATTTGCCACCGAAATAGGTGTCGGCCGGCTGCGCCGGAGTAGCGGTGAAATCGGTGGCCACCTGGCGCGCGAGGGTCTGCTTCTGGGCGGCGGTCAGGCCGGAGAGGTCCAGCCGAGCTGTCGGCGTCGTCTCCTTCGTCGACCACGAAAGGGTGTCGACCGAGCAAGCCTTCAACTCGCCGTAGAGACTCGCCCAGGTGCCGGAGACGCAGGAGACGCCGGATCCGAGTGCCGCGTACTGCACCGGCATCGCCGCGACGATGGTCGGGGAACCGTCGGTGGTGCGGTAGCGCATGCTCGTGGTGGAGCGCCCGCCGGAGAGTCCGTATTCGACGCTGGTCGACACGATCGGATGCTTCGCGGCGGCCACGAAGTCGGCAAGCTTCCCCCCGGTCGGCAGCGTGAACCAGGTCGCGGTCTGGCCAGCGCTGAGGGTGAGGGCGAGGCCGTTGCCCCCGAGCTTTCCGGTCGTGACGAGTCCGTAGGTCGACCCCCCGGAGGTCACGGTGTAGGCGCCGTCCGCGCGCGTGGTGAATCCGGCGCCGAGGGTGACGTCGACGGCATGCTCTGCCGTGAAGCTCACGAACGGGGATCCCTCGGCGATGACCGTGTGGCCGATGCTCCGACCGGCCTTCTTCTGGGTGATGGTGACGGACGCCGTGTCGTAGGCGGTGACCGTCTGCGAGTCGGCCCCGACATTCGCCGAGATGATGGCGGCGAATCCGCCGGTCACACCCTTTGCGCGGGTGGTGACCGTCGGCACGCCGAACGCGAAACCGGCGTCGGTGAGCTGGAACGACAGCGGAAGGGGGAAGACCGGCATCGACGGCGTTCCGAAGACGAGTCCGGAGAACCAGCGGTTCGTCGGGGGGATAAGCCCCGGTGCGAGCGCGGCGTCCGGAAGGGACTTGAGCGTGAGCTGCTGGATCGAGCCGACGAGCGGCGCGACCGTCGCATCGGGAAAGATCGGGTCGGAGCCTGCGGGCGTCGTTGTCGTCGTCGTCGACGTCGACGTACAGCCGGCCAGCAGGGCGAGCACCACGACGAGCGGGATCGCAGCCACGGCAAGCATCGAGCGACGCGACATCCGTCTACAGACCGATCTTCCGCAGGAAATCCGTCACGCCGTCTTCGACGCCCGCGAAGATTCCGTCATTTCGCAGGGTGAGCGACGCCGAGACGGGCGTCCCTGGCTTGACGAGGTCGTTGTACGCACCGTCGATGAGCCCGTCGCTTTGGATCTTGATCGTCGTCTTGGCAGTTCCCTGCACGGTGGTCACATCAATGGACGACACCCTCCCGGCGACCGTCGTCTGGTTCGGAAGCAGGATGTCGACGCTCGCACCGGTGTCGATCCGCGAGTAGTCGCGGGGGCTCAGCGTGTATTGCGCGCTGACGAAGAGCGACCCGGCCTTGTCGATGGAGGCAAGCACCTGGCCGGCCTGAACGAAGGATCCAGCCTGGGTCGACACTCCGGTGACGGTGCCGGTGACGGCCGCGGTGAGGGTGATGACCCCAGCCTCCGTCACCGAGTAGCTGATCGTGTTGGGCTTCAGAAGACCTCGCTGGAGGTCGGCCTGCAGAGAGGAACTCTGAAGAGTGAACAGAGTCTCACCCTTCGTGACGTGATCTCCGTTCTTGACATCGCTCGAGATCACGGTGCCGCCGTAGTCGATCCCGACCGGATAGTGCACCGCATCGATGAAGGCGGTGATACTCGCGCTCTGGGACTGCCTCTGATTGAAGACGATGGTCAGGATCCCGACGATGATGACGACCACGATCAGGCCGAAGAAGAGTTTCGCGCGGCTCGCCCAGGTCATGCAGAAACCCGTCGTTGTGACGGACTCTCCCCGCGAACGGCGGGGACGAAGATGGGCGCCGGAAAGCCGAGCTCGACGGGTCCGACCGGCGCGGGGTGCGCAAGGAGCACGGCGGAGACTCGCTTCCGCTCTCGGCTCGCGGCACGAGCGGCGACCTTGTGAAGGTGGCTCTCCCGGAATGCGGCGCCGACGAACGCGCCGAGCACGATCGTGTTGGTCACATTCCAGGCCGTTGCGAGGGTCAGGGTGCCGTTGCTCAGGTCGCGGTTGATCGCGACGAGGGAGGTGAGAAGAAGGAAGACGAAGAACAACACCTGCGGGATCATGAAGTTGAACGGGGAACTCACCCGCGACCTGTCTCCCGTCGCGCTCCACTTCTGCTCCTTGCCGATCAAGACGTTGACGAGGGCGGCAACATAGATCGGAAAGGATGCCGTCGCGAGCATCAGGGTCTCCCAGCGGAACGACCCCATCGTGTAGAAGGCGAGCACGATCTGCATGACGTAGAAGCCGGCGTAGAACAGGATCCAGGTGAGCAGTGTCGTCGTCAGATTCATCGGCCGGAGGTCGAAGTAGATGCCGAGTGGTGGCACAAGAAGCAGCAGAAGCGGGCAGATCCCGGTGAGGTAGAACGCGGCGGTCACCAGGTACTGCAGCCGCTGGTCGAGGGTGAGGCGACGCTTTCGCGAGAGCGGGTTGTGCGTCAGCAAAATCTCGAATCCGCCGGTCGCCCAGCGGAGCTGCTGTTTCGCGAACGCCTCGACGGTGTCGGGAGCATCGCCGACCGCCAGGGTCTCGGGAATGAAGATGGTGCGCCAGCCGCGCTCGTGCAGGATGAGGGAGGTCCAGACATCCTCCGACTTCGAATGCGTGTACATGCCTCCGACGTCGTCGATCGCGGCCCGACGGAAGATCACGTTCGTGCCGACGCAGAACGCCGCGTTGAAGCGGTTGCGGCCGGGCTGGATGAAGCGGTAGAACATCGACTGCATGTAGCCGGCGCCCCGCGAGATGACGTTGTGGAGGTTGCCGTACGACTGGGGCGTCTGCACGAAGGCGACATACTCGTTGGAGAAGAACGGCATCGTCTCGATGAGGAATTCGGGGTTCGGCACGAAGTCGGCATCGAAGATGGCGAAATACTCGCCGTGGGCGATGGAGAGCGCATGGTTGACGTTGCCCGCCTTCGCGCCGTTGTTGCTGAGGCGCTGGATGTAGCGGGCTCCGAGCTCGTTCGCGAGTGCGCGCACCTCGGGCGACCGGCCGTCGTCCAGCACCCAGGTGTGGTGGGCGCCGCGCATGAGGAGGGCCGCGGAGACCGTCTTCCGGATGGCCTCGAGGGGCTCCCCGTAGGTCGTGATGAAGACGTCGACGGTGACCGGCCGATTCTCGAGGAAGAGGGGGCGTTTGCTCTCGGCCCGACTCGTCATCCCGGCCGACTCGGTGCCGAACAGGCGCGATTTCGCGTCGTGGAAGGCGAAGTCCCGCGGGTCCTGCGAGCCGGAGAGGATCGTCCACATCGACAGCAGCGCGTTCGCGATGAGGATGACCTCGGCCACGATGACCATCGAGTACGGCAGCCAGTCACCCCGGCTCGCGGGATTCAGCAGGAAGGCCGCGTAGGCGAGGATGCCGATCGTCGCCACCAGCACGAGCATGACCAGCGACGGCGAATGGTTTCCCCGTGAGTCCTGTGCCCGGGCGATCGGGTCTGGATCACGGTCGATGTCATGGTGGATCGGAAGCGAATTCGCTCGAGTCGACAAACGGCTCATCGGTGTCTCTCTCGGGTAAGAGTCGGTTTCAGCTCGCGGGGACGCGCTGAGGTTGTGACGGCTCTTTCACCGGTGACGACGTGAAAGAGATCACAGTGGCGTCATTGACGGTGGATCCACCGGGTAAGCGGCGGATCGATGCACTGAGTCACGGACGGCATTTCGGAGTTACCCGCCGGGACTCGAGGAGAAGTACCTCTCGACCATAGCGGATCATCGGGGCCCGCGGGGGCAATCACCCCAGAATGGGGCGGAGGCGTTATCTGACCGACCAGTGCCATGGTCAGGCGCTGCTCTAGTTGCCTGGTCAGGCGCTGAGCAGCGAGTGGAGCGCGCTCGTGAAGAATCTCAGCCCATCGGTTCCGCTGCTCATTGCGAGCGCCGTGTCGGGGCCGAAGCCCTCCTCGGTGGCGTGCTCCGGATGCGGCATCAGCCCGACGACGTTGCCGCGCTCGTTCGAGACACCCGCGATGTCATTGAGCGATCCGTTCGGATTCACCCCGACATAGCGGAAGACGACCTGCCCGTTACCTTCGATCCGACTGATCGTCGCGGCGTCGGCGATGAAACGCCCATCGGCATTCTTCAGCGGGATGACGATCTCCTCGCCGGTCTCGAACTGGTTCGTCCAGGCGGTCGTCGCGTTCTCGACCCGCAGGCGCTGGTCTCGGCGGATGAACTGCTGGTGTGCGTTGCGAGTGTGGGCGCCGGGCACGCGCCGCGCCTCCGCCAGCATCTGGAACCCGTTGCAGATGCCGAGCACCGGAACACCCTTCGCCGCCGCATCGATGACCTCGGCCATGATCGGGGCGTGACTTGCGATGGCGCCGGCGCGGAGATGATCGCTGTAGCTGAAACCGCCGGGAAGAACGATGGCATCGACCGCGAGGAGATCGTGATCGCCGTGCCAGAGCGGAACGGCCTCGGCACCGACGCGACGGATGGCACGCTGCGCATCGCGATCGTCGAGCGAACCCGGGAAGGTGATGACTCCGATGCGGGTCATGACCCCGCTGCTCCTGAACTGTCAGCGCCAGCAACGGTGATCGAGACGACGTCTTCGATGACCGAGTTCGAGAACATGTCGGCCGCGAGTTCCGTGACCTCGGCGAGCACGGCATCCGTGACCGGTCCATCGACGGTCACCTCGAAGCGTTTGCTGATGCGGACGCCCGAATAGCCGGTCTTTCCGAGGCGGGTGAGGGCTCCTGCGACGGCGTTGCCCTGCGGGTCGAGAAGCTCGGCCTTCGGCATGACTTCGACGACGATTGCAAGCACCGATGACTCCAACGAATTCGGGAGAGGGGGATGCCCCCAGTCCAGCCAGCCCCTCTAGCTAGTCCCTAACCGTGCGCCGCGCAAGTGCAAGCCCCTGCTTTTGTGCGTCCCTATCAGTAGTGTCGACCGCATGTTCAGGAAATCAGTCCGAGAAACCGCCACCGCAACCGACGTCGCGACCCGTGCTCCGGCGGCACTCTGGACCGACACGCTCGGTCGCCTCGCGACCCGCTGTGCGCAGGCACTGATAGTGCTTTTCGTGGTGATTCTCGTCGTCTATGCGGGGCTACAGTTGCAGCTCGTCGTGATCCCGGTGATGCTCGCGCTGATCGTGGCATCCGCGTTCCGGCCCCTTGTGAGAGTGCTCGAGAGGCATATGCCGCGAGTGATCGCGGCCCTGATCTCGCTGCTGGCCGGCGTCTTCGTGTTCGGCGGAGTCATCACGATCGCGGTCTTCCAGGTGCAGTCGCAATTCGCGACACTGCAGAGGTCGGTCGCCTCCGGGGTGAACACGATCGCCGGCTTCGTGCATAACGGCCCACTCAAGATCGATGCGAAGCAGATCGCGAGCGTACAGAAGACCCTCGTCGATTTCGTCACGAGCGCCCAGTTCGGATCCGGCGCGCTCGCCGGAGTCTCCACGGCGGCCGAGTTCGTCACCGGCACGGTGCTCACCGTCATCGTGCTCTTCTTCTTCATGAAGGACGGGCCGATGATCTGGGCGTTCCTCACGAAGCCCTTCTCGCCCGTCGCGCACGCGAAGCTCTACCGGGCTGGTAACAGCGCAGTGAACTCGCTCGGTGGGTACGTGCGTGGCACCGCCATCATCGCGCTCGTCGACTCTGTGGTGATCGGGGTCGCGATGCTCTTCCTTCGGGTTCCCCTCGCCATCCCCCTCGCGATCCTCGTCTTCATCGGCGCGTTCATCCCTCTGATCGGTGCGACGGCCACGGGCATCATCGCGGCCCTCGTCACCCTCGTGACCAACGGCCTGACGCCGGCAATCGTCGTCGTGATCGTCGTGGTCGCGGTTCAGCAGATCGAGGGCAACTTCCTGTCGCCGTTCGTGATGGGCCGATCGGTCAAGCTGCACGGTCTTGTCGTGCTGCTCGCCCTCACCGCCGGCACGATCCTCGGGGGAATCTTCGGCACCCTCATCTCGGTGCCGGCTGCCGCGGTCGCCTGGGCGGTCGTCAGGCAGTGGAACGACCCGATCGTTCCGGAGCCGGGCGTCGATTTCCCGCAGGCCGGGCGCGACAGGCAGTACGAGCTGCAGCGCACCGGGAAGTAGTCGGGGTCTCGACCTCCCGTTTCTCAGGCCCGGGGTGGCGACTCGGACTGCCGGTCAGGCCGGGGTGGCGACTCGGATGAGGTTGCCCCAGGGGTCGTCGAAGCTGACCGTCTTGCCGTCGTTTCGGATCTCGATGCCGAAGTGGGACATCCGCGCCCCTAGATGAGTGAGTCCTAGTGGTCGTAGGCGATGAGGGAGCGTTTGTTGGGTGCTCCGATGAGCCAGGTGTGCCAGATTTCTGTGGCGAGGGTGAGGATTCGGCCGGCGATACGTGAGTAGACGCCGGGGATTGTTCGCCCTCCGTGGTCTTCGAGGGTGAGTTGGCCTTTCATTGTGTCGAACACGGACTCGACCCATTGTCGGATTCCGCCGGGTTTCCCGAACCTGGGTTTCTCGTCTTTGCGGTCGGGGCGGATGGGATGCCGGTCGTGGCGGAGCATCGTTTCGGCTGCTTCGAGTTCCCCGATCTTTGGATTCGCCAGTCCCCAGACGATAGGAATTCCGTCTGGTGCGCAGACCAGGTAGAGGCGGAATTCCCAGAAATAGCGGGAGTGGGAGGCGCAATACCTGTAGCCGGCATGACCGGTTAGGTCGGAACGTTTCACTGTTTCGCGAGACTTCCCGCAGGGGACCGGGGTTGAATCGATCCGTCTCGTGATCTCACCCCAGGACGGTGTGTCGTGGGCAGGTTCGGTAATCACCGCCGAGAGCAGTCCGGTGGCTTGCCGGGCTCATCTGCTCCACCCGGATTGTTGCGGCAAATGCGGGAACATGCCGAGCAGATGGGTGTGGGCGTAGCGGATCCATTTCCGTTCCGACGCGATGCCAAGCAGGTGCTGGGCGACGATCAGGCAGAGCAGCTCAACGTCATTGAGAACTGGCTTACGACCGGGGTGGTGAGCCCTGGAAAAGCCGAGCGCGGGCATGATCCGATCGTCGAGATGAACGTACAGTGTGGTCAGGAGGGGGTTCAAATCTGTCTTCACACGAAGGGTTTAACGGCCTCCACGCGGCCAAACCCCAATTAGGACTCACTCATCTAGTCGCGACGCGGAACCCGCACCATGCCCTCCTGCGCCACGCTGGCCAGCAGCAAACCGCCGCGGCTGAAGATGCGTCCGAGGGAGAGCCCGCGGCCGCCGGTCGCGTTCGGGGATTCCTGCACGTAGAGCATCCACTCGTCCACTCGGCCGAAGCGGTGGAACCACATCGCATGGTCGAGGCTCGCGGCTTTGAGCCCGGGCGTGGACCAGGCGACGCCATGGCGGCGGAAGATCGGCTCGAGAATCGAGTAGTCGCTCGCGTATGCAAGAGCGGCGCGGTGAAGATTGGGGTCGTCCGGCAGCCGACCGGTGGCTGTGAACCAGACTGCCTGGTGTGCAACGTGAGGCCCATCCACGGAGAGGAACACGGGGGAGGGCACGTGCCGCATGTCGAATGGACGCCCCATGGCCCACTGCTTGGCGATCGGATGCTCGACACCGGCGAGCACCTCTGCGGCGGTCGGCAGGTCCTCTGGCTGGGGCAGGTCGGTGGGCATTTCGACCTGGTGCTCGAGACCGGCGTCAGAGTCCTGGAATGACGCGATCATCGAGAGGATCGGCAGACCGGACTGGTAGGCCTGCGTGCGCCGGGTAGAGAACGAACGGCCGTCGTGGATGCGGTCGACCGAAAATGTGATGGGCAACTCGATGTTGCCGGGCCGGAGGAAATAGCCGTGCAGCGAGTGAATGATGCGGTCTTCGGCGAGGGTTCGCTGCGCGGCGACCAGCGACTGCGCGAGCACCTGCCCACCGAACACCCGGCCGAGGGCCGACCACTGGCTCTCGCCGATGAAGATGTCGTCACTGGTCCGCGCGTTCGTGTCGGTGAGATCGAGTGCCAGGAGGAGGTCATTAAGCGGGTCGGTCATGGTTTTCTCCCGTGGTCCGGTGATTACGAGGCAGCGAGGACCCCGACACTCCTATAGTTTAGAGAGCAGATGAGCCAGACATTTTCCCTAGTTGACTCCCTCTCCCTCGGCGACCTGCAGGTATTCCTCAGTCGCGCCCAGCGCGTAGAGGATGGTTCCGTGCGGCT
>Ga0209511_1003900_pt1 | contig 11155 bp, 11 predicted proteins | sample SSSSmetaG_FD_184141 | JGI IMG/M metagenome (GOLD analysis project Ga0209511, IMG submission 184141) | Glacier valley bacterial and archeal communities from Borup Fiord, Nunavut, Canada, to study Microbial Dark Matter (Phase II) - ​SSSS... | ecosystem: Environmental > Aquatic > Freshwater > Ice >... | reverse complement strand
TTATGTTAAACAGGCGCACATGGCCGTTCTTCTCCCTCCCACATTTTATTTTTTTCTTGCCTTTGCCACGAGCGTGTGGATTGTGTTTTTAGATTTTAGCGGAGATACTTATTAAATTTTAATTAAAACTTTCATAATTTATTAATTTCTATCTATATTTAATATCATAAACTTATTTAAAAATCAACCTATAAGTTGACAATATGGAAATAATTCCTACCTTTGATGGCGCCGTAGATTTGTGGTGTGTGGTATATCCAGAAGATAAAGTAGATATTTTAACTGTCTTATTTGAAAAATGGACTGATACTGAATACCTGCTTGAATTTTTTGTAAAAAATATTAATGATTTAAACGGTACATCCTGGCAAGGGATTAGTATTGATGAGGCAATAAAATTGGTTATAGATGAAGTTTATTACTTACAAGAAAAATTAATATGCATTAATAATAAATTGCCTGAATGCTGGAATTTAACCGTTCGAGATATTTTCACCACGCTAAATAAACAAGAATTTATGTTAAGGAAACATGAGGAAAGATTTCGCAAAGGAAAAATTGATAGTTTACCTCAGATGCTTAGATTGTATGCAATAGAGTTAGAGGATAATACAATTATTTTAACTGGAGGCACTATTAAATTAACTGATAAAATGGATCGACCTCATTTTGATATTGAGTTTACGAGATTAGTTAGAGTAAATGATTACCTCAAATCAGAATTAATTTATTCAAAAGAGGGGCTTTTATAAAAATTTTACTATGTCAAGAGAAAAATTAATTACACTTAACAAAGGAGTTAAAAAAAGTACTTGGGTAGAAGATGCTAAATTTAGATTAGCAAATAGAAAATGGCTAAATTATTCACATGAAATAGCCAAGCGCATACTCACGGAGATTAAGGAAAAGAACCTTAATCAAAATAAACTAGCAATGGCAATGGGTATATCTGCCCAACATATTAGTCAAATAGTAAAAGGCAGAGAAAATCTTACCCTAGAAAGTATTGCAAAGCTATCTACTATATTAGAGGTAGAATTAATTTCATTCCCTAGATATAAGTACAGCTCAGTGGCATTAATTGCTAATTTAAATAATAATACTGTATTTAATAGCGCAGTAACAAGTAGTGCAATACCAGATGGCGATAATAGTTTACAATATACTTTAGTTATTAAAGCCGATGCAACCAGAGTATCTATTATTAATAAAGCAGCTTAAAAAGATAACTAATGAGTGAAAATCCTATAAAGTTTCGTTTTGCTGGAATTGAAATTATCGCTAAAAGTCTTTCAGAGATCCGTCCGACTAATTTAATAAATACAAACGTACTTTTTGATTTAAAAATAGAAGTAAAAGTACAAGCAGAACTTAAAATGGTTCTACCTTATGTAACAGTTAAAATTAGAAGTGCTGAGATTCCTGATTATCTAGCAAGTTTTATTATTGCATGCTTCTTTGAGGTTGAAGACTTTGATAATGCAATATTGTTAAATGAGCTAGGACTTCACGTAATTCCTCCTGAATTAGATATGACAATAAGGCCTGTATCAATATCAACAGCAAGAGGGATTATTTATTCTGAGTTAAAAGGTACATACTTACAAAATTCAATTATGCCTGTCGTTTATATGAACACTTTAACTCCCGAACCGCCTATTGAGACTGTTGAACAATAATTTCCAATAACAATTTGCACAACAATAGTAATATGGATATTAAAAAAATAATACCCAACATTATTGTAGCGGAATAAAAAAATAAAAATAAAATTTCACCTTTTTTGCGCAAAAGTATAATGCAAGAGCTTTATCGAACAAAGAGTAAAAGTCTAATCACGTAAAAGGATTTGTTTTTGCAAAACAAGTGCTCCGCAGCTAAAGAAAAAAATAAAACCGCCCTGCGCAAACCCTTGCTTCCCCTCTCACATTGCCAGCCCTTCGTTAAAAAATTAGCTACGCCAAATTAATCTTTTAACCCTCTTTGGCTAACCTGAGTAACATAATATAGAGTTATAAAAATTTAATAATGTTCTATCTATGTCTGATCCGCAGGTAAACAATGAATTATTAAATTCTTATAACTGAGTTTTATGGTAAACTGGCGCAAGATGCCATTCTTTTCACTCTCAAGTTTTATTTTTTCTTTTCCTTGCCAATAGCGGGTGGATTGTATCTTTAGATTTTAGCAGAGATGTTTAATAAATTTTAATTAAAACTTTTGTAATTTGCTTAATTTCTAGTTATTTGTAATTAAATTTTTTGCAATAAGTTTATTCATGGCTATAATCTATATTATATTTTTATTTGTCAAATTTATCGAAAGCGTAAATTTATTAAAACGTAGTTAAATTAGTGAAGCTTTCAAAACCGATACTCCACGGCAAAAGAAAAAATAAAACAGCTTTACATAAACCAGTAGCATACCTTATTACATATAAATAGACCACCTCATTTCTGAAGTGGTCTTAACATTAAAGTTTTATTATTAGCTATTAGTTATTAATTATCAATAGATTCAATTGGCTCTTCATTTCCCTCAATACTGTTTTCAGAAGTTGTATTTGTATTTTCTACAATATTTTCAGTTACTGATTCTGCTACTTCAACATCCTCTTCTTTTTCATCTAATTTAGTGATGGCAGCAATTTCATCACCTTCATCAACCCTAATCAATTTTACACCCTGGGTTGCCCTTCCCTGTTCACTAACACTTGCTACACTCATCCTGATAGTAACTCCACTGACACAAGTTATCATAAGATCTTCCTTTTCGGTAACATCAAGTAAACCTACCAACGATCCCGTTTTTTCGGTTACATTAATTGTCTTAACCCCTTTACCACCACGGTTAGTAATTCTATAATTGGCTTCACCCGTTGCCGGATCATCAAGAAAAGTGCGTTTACCGAATCCCTTTTCACTAACTACTAATATTGTCCTGCTCTTGTCTTCTCTGTTTATACAAACCATTCCTACTACCGCATCTTTTTCATCATCTACCTCAATACCGTATACTCCAATACCACCACGGCCTGTTGAACGCACTTTTTCTTCAGGGAAACGAATGGCTCTGCCGCTCTTAACAGCCATCATAATCTCGCAATTACCATCTGTTAGTTTAGCTTCCAGCAATTGATCCCCTTCCAGAATATTGATGGCATTAATTCCATTTTGACGGGGGCGACTAAAATCTTCCAAATCAGTTTTCTTAATGATACCTTTTTTAGTACACAATACTATATAGTGGCTGTTAACATAATCTTTATCATCAAAATTCTTCACATCAATAATTGCTCTTACTGTATCATCTGGAGGAATCTGAATCATATTTTGCAATGCCCTGCCTTTACTGGTTTTATCACCTTCAGGTATTTTGTAAACCGGTAACCAGAAACACCTTCCTTTTTCCGTAAAGAATAATAAGGTATGGTGCGTAGATGCTACAAACAGATGGACAATATAATCCTCTAGTCTTGTACTGCTGCCTTTTGCACCACGACCGCCCCTGCGTTGAGAACGGTATTCATCTGATGATGTTCTTTTGATGTAGCCCAAATGAGAAATAGTTACTACCACATCTTCGTCTTCAATAAGATCTAACATCCCTATCTCATCATCTGCGTAAGTTATCTCAGATTTACGGGCATCACCAAATTTTGCTTTTATTTCAGCCAGTTCATCTTTAATGATTTGATAACGCATTCCTTCGTTAGCCAATATCTCTTCCAGACGTCCAATTAATTTCATTATTTCTGCATGTTCCTCTCTTATTTTATTAATCTCCATTCCGGTTAAGCGCTGTAAACGCAGTTCCAGTACAGCTTTAGCCTGTATCTCACTCATACCAAAATTCGCAATCAAACCTTCCTGGGCCAAATGTGGAGTAGCTGACTCCCGGATGAGTTTTATCACTGCATCAAGATTATCCAATGCAATAATATAACCTTCCAATATGTGTGCTCTTTCTCTTGCCTTACGCAATTCATATTGTGTTCTGCGAACTACCACTTCGTGACGGAACTCTATGAATTCAGCAATAAGTTCTTTTAAATTTAAAATTCTTGGCCTGCCCTTTACAAGAGCAACATTATTGATGCCATAAGAAGTTTGTAGCTCCGTTAGTTTAAATAACTGGTTTATAATTACCTGCGCAACCACATCTTTTTTAAGCTCCACTACAATACGGGTACCTTCTTTATTGTTACTTTCATTATTTACATCGGCTACACCTTCAATAGCTTTATCGTTAATAAGATCTCCTATTTTTTGGGTTAACATATCCCTGTTAACCTGGTAAGGCACTTGGGTAATAATGATCTTTTCTCTGCCTTTGTTATCAACTTCAATATTTGTTTTGCCACGAAGTACCACTCGTCCACGGCCGGTGTGCAGTGCTTGCTTTACCCCTTCAAAACCATAAATAATTCCACCGGTCGGAAAATCGGGCCCCTTAACAAAATGAATCAGTTCATCAATGGTTATTTCCCTGTTATCAATATAGGCAATACATCCATCAATAACCTCACTTAAATTATGAGGCATCATATTAGTAGCCATACCAACTGCTATACCACTGGCTCCATTTACCAGTAAATGTGGAATGCGTGTAGGCAATACTGTTGGTTCTTTTAAAGAGTCATCAAAGTTTAGCTGGTAATCCACCGTTTCTTTTTCAATATCTTCAAGCATGGCTTCTGCAAACTTTTCAAAACGCACCTCAGTATAACGCATGGCAGCCGGTGGATCTCCATCCTGGCTACCAAAATTTCCCTGTCCGTCAATTAAAGTATACCGCAAACTCCAATCCTGCGCCATACGAACCATCGTATCGTAAATAGAAGCATCACCATGCGGATGAAATTTACCCATTACCTCACCAACAATACGGGCACTTTTTTTATACGGTTTGTTGCTGGTATTACCCAACTCACTCATGCCATATAAAACACGGCGGTGAACGGGTTTTAAACCATCCCGTACATCAGGCAATGCACGGCCAACAATCACACTCATAGAGTAATCTATGTAGTTGGTTTTCATCTGCTCTTCAATATTAACCGGTATTATTCTACCCCTGTTACTGGCTGCGCCCCCGTCATTTGGCGGAAGGTTTTCTGCCCCTAAATTGTCGTTATTTTCCATAATTTTTAATAGTGTGCGAATGTATCGATTTTAAGCCATTTCCTTGTATTAAAACCAGTACAATTCAGCATTTCTTTTACACATTTATTCGAGACCTGTGGACAACATTTTGAAGTAGAATTTTGTGAATCCAATTGGTCGATCAACAGGTATAAATTGATTTTATTACAATAAAGATTTTTCCTATTTGATACTGTATTCAAACAATTTTTATGTTTTACTATTTCTACAATTTTAAATAATTCTGTTGGTCATTTCACTTACGTCAAATCCATTACCTTGCAAAAAAATATTTGTTTTGAAAACAATACTTCTACTTGGCGCAGGAAAATCTGCTACTGTTTTAATAGACTATTTATTGAAAGAATCTGAAGCCCATAAATGGAAATTTATTATTGCAGATGCCAATAGAGAACAGATTCTTTTAAAAACGAAAAATTCCCGTTTTGCCGAAGCTGTACAAATTGATATCACGAATGATAAACAACGGGAAAAAATTATTCAAAGGGCACATCTTGTAATTTCCATGATGCCCCCTGCCTTGCATTTTTTGGTTGCTAAAGATTGTGTGGAATATAGAAAACATTTACTAACCGCCTCCTATCTTGATAGCAATATTAAAAGCCTAAAAGATGAGATAGCCCATAGAAAATTATTGTTCATATGTGAAATAGGACTTGATCCCGGCATTGACCACATGAGCGCTATGAAAATTATTGATGACATAAAAGGTAAAGGAGGTAGCATAACATCTTTTAAAAGTCATTGCGGAGGATTGGTGGCACCAGAAAGTGATAATAACCCCTGGCATTATAAAATAAGCTGGAACCCACGAAATGTGGTGATGGCAGGCAAACAAGGGGCAGAATATAAACTGAATAATGAGATTGAACACAAAAGTTACGGCGAGTTATTTCAAAATTGCCCGCAGATAAATATTGAAGGGCTTGGAAAACTGGCTGCTTATCCTAACAGGGATTCGCTAAGTTATATTCCTGTTTATAAACTGGATAACGTAGAAACATTTATGAGAACCACACTTAGGTATCCTTCCTTTTGTGAAGGTTGGGATGCTATTGTAAAAGCCGATCTTGCTAATGACACAAATGAAATAAATAAACACGAACTATCTTTTGTAAAATGGTCGGCCGCAATTATCCCTTATGTGAATGCAACCAATAAATTGATGTTACAATATCTTGGTTTGTTTGATGAAGCATATGTGCCTGCTGCTGCTAAGACTTCAGCAGATGTTTTACAATACCTGTTGGAAACTAAATTAGATATGCAACCAATCGACAAAGACATGATTGTTATGCTACACGAAATTGAATACCACCTTTTAGGCAAGATAAATAAAATTGAAAGCAGTCTGATTGTAAAAGGCGAAGATAGCCTGCGTACAGCTATGGCAAAAACAGTCGGTCTGCCATTGGGGATTGCAGCAAAATTAATTTTAAATGGAGATATTCAACTTACAGGTTTACATATTCCCATCACAAGGGAAATTTATGAACCGCTATTAAAAGAACTAGAATTGAATGACATTAGATTTACCGAAAGACATGCATAAAAAATACTTTTTGTTTGTAGTATAACTTTTTTATCTTTGTCGTATAAGTTTATTTTATGGATGCAAAAATCACTCTAAGCTTCGACGAATCGGTTATTAATAAAGCCAAGCGGTATGCTGAAGATAACAATATAAGTCTTTCCAGGCTTACCGAATTTTTATTAAATAAAGTTACCAGCAAAAGCTACCAGTCTTTGGAAGATTTTCCTATTGCTGATTGGGTAAGCATGGTTAGTGAAGGTCAAGCAGAGTATCAAACAAAGCCTCGAAAAAGTAAAGATTTAAATGCCGAATATTTTAAATCAAAAAAATGAGGATATTTTTAGATGCTAATATTTTAGTATCAGTACTCAACAAAGAGTATCCATTATTTTCCTGTTCAGCCAGAATTGTAAGTTTAGCTGATAATAAAAAATTTTCAGTATTCACATCCCCTATTTGCCTGGCTATTGCTTTTTACTTTGCAGAAAAAAAATCGGGTACACGAATTGCAAAAAAAAAGATTGAAATATTGGTTGATAAATTAGCCATTACGGATGTAGGCAAAAAGGAAGTAATTCAATCTTTACACAATAAAAAAGTAAATGATTTTGAAGATGGTCTTGAATATTACGCAGCAGTAAGTTCAAACTGCGATGTTATAATTACCGAAGATATAAACGATTTTTATTTCTCGTTGATACCCGTTTTAAACTCAAAAGCGTTTACAGAAAAACACATGCTTTAGCGGATTAAATATTTTTTTAATTCTTTCACTCCTTCTGTTGCTGACATTTCGATTATGGTAAGATTGGCATAATTACTTGCTGTAGGATTTTTTTTGTCAATAATAAATTTTGGTAAAAATGGAGGTGCATACTGAACTAAAGAAGCTGCCGGATAAACTTGTAACGAGGTGCCTATTACCACAAAATAATAGGCATCCTGCAATATTTTGACAGCCTCTTGCATCAAGGGCACTTCTTCCTCAAACCATACAATATGAGGACGCAACTGTGTTCCATCGGGTGCCATATCCCCTATTTGTATATCCCCTCTTATTTCATAAATTGTATGTACATCAGTCACACTTCTCATCTTAAATATTTCGCCGTGTAAATGAATAACTTTTGTTGAGCCAGCCCTTTCGTGAAGATCATCTATATTTTGTGTGATGATAGTTACATCAAAATCTCTTTCCAAATTAGCAAGGCCTATATGCGCTGCGTTTGGTTTTGCCGCTGCCACATCCCTTCTTCGGTCATTATAAAAATCCAATACTAACTGTGGATTTTTTTTAAAGCCTCCCGGTGTAGCTACCTCATACACATCATATCCATTCCATAAACCATCACTATCCCTGAAAGTTTTTAAACCGCTCTCAGCACTAACACCAGCACCTGATAATACCACAATATGTTTCTTATTCATTAACCAAATTTACAAATTCTAAGTAATCATCCTGAAGAGTTTTAATCTTTTCAATCCCATATAAATTACATAAATTTTAACCTAGGTAGGTAATGATTTCAGAAAGCATAAATAATTTTAGCATTTTTTTTAACATTTTATAATAAACCTCTTCAACAAAATTATATCTTAACTACATGAAAAAAAATGCAATCATTTCCGTTCTTATTTTTTTATTGTTATCAGCAATTACTGTGCAGGCACAGAACAGTCAAACAAGTGTAAAAAAAGTGATCACTGATCACAGTGAGCAAGCAGACAAGATTGTGGGTAAAAAGATAGACCAGCATACACTTTCCGGCAGTCATTTTGAAAAACTGGATACCATAATTGCCGTAAAACCAAAGCCTCACAACAAAAAGATTACACATAAAAAAAGGAAAAAGCAATGTAGAAGTAGCAAAAAAAAGGGCCAACCGACCCCTTTCTATATATCAAATTTTACCTTGATTTAAGCACAAACATTCCGGTAAATTTATTTTCATATAGCTTACTATTCAATGGTTGATACTGTTTCTGCGCAGCCATTAGGCGCCTGTTGTTTTCATCCGCCGTTGCCGATAACCTTCCGAATGAACCCGTATTGATATATCGTAATGCAGCCGCAAGCGATGGTTCGTTTGCATCTCCCCAATTTCGGTTCACACCATCCGGAGTTATTTTATCCGGAGCAAATCCATCATAATATTCTGCACTGCCTGCGCTGTTAACTGTTTTGAATGAAATAGGATAAATAGCATAATTGTATATGGAAATAGGGAAAAAACCAACTGGTTTACCATAAGTAGTATCCCCAACCAATTTAACATCTACATAAGGCCGCAGGTTGTTAATCAGTAATTCACTGGCCGATGCCGTTTCTCCACTTACAATAAAAAATACCCGGCTTAAAGAGTTTACAGTCCCGGTTTTTTTATAGTTCACGGTGTTATCCCCGGGTAAAAATGAAACATTGCTGAAGCCAGGTCTTCTTTTTAATAAAGGAAATTTACCAGCCGTAAGGGAGTCATTGAAAATATAGGTGTACATGGTTTTACCATCAGCTGTTGAAGGAACTATCAGGTTAGCCAAGGCATCCTGAGTGTTAGTGGAGCCTCCGTGATTGTATCGGAGGTCAACAACAAGTTCATTAATTCCTTTTGCACCAAAATCAGTAAAGGCTGTAGTTAATTCCGTGATGGAACCGGCACCAAAAAACTGATTAAATACAAGGTAACCGGTTTTTGTAGCACCATTTGTTATTACATCTGTATATAAAACAGAATTAGCCGTAAAAGCACCTTTTGTAAGGTTTAATGCAACTGTGCTGCCATCAGATTTTGTAAAAGTGAAACTGGCAGAAGTACCTGTACCAAAAAAGACATCGTTTAAAACTTTTACGCCCGCATTATCATAACCAATAGGTGAATTATTTACCTGGCTAATATACCAACCTCTCTGTACACCCGCAATACCTGATGGAGAATTTTTGTAGACATACTCAACATACCAGTAAACAGAATCATACGGCAATGCTTTATCAAGAGAAGCTGCCTTAATAAAAAAACCATAATCCTGATCGTTACCAGTTTGTATGGCATCAGAACTGGCCTGGGTAGTTACAAAACTATAACTATGTTTATTGTCCTGTGGCTGCAAAGCTCTTATAGCCTTCATCTCATTTTGTGCTGCAATTAGGTCTGTACTGCCTGTAAATTGCCTTGGGTTAAACGCGGTATAAGATGGTATCACTTCGTGCCACAGGTATACTTCTTTAGTAAATAAATATAAGGAGTCCAGCAATAAGTCTTTTGCACTAGCTGTAGGAACTGGGTCGACAATTGGAGGAGGAGGCGTTGGTGCAGGATTATTTTTTTTGCAGGATACGGCCATTAGGATTACTATCGTAAAAAAGAGCGGGTACTGATAATTTTTCATAATTATAAATATTGTTATTGATATTTATAAAGATACGGCAATTTCTAAAAAAAAGATTTTGGTTAAAATTAGCTGACGCAATTAATTACAAATAACAGTTAAAACAACGTTATATTGATGTTAATGCTTTAGGCTTTGACTGCTTTCTTTTAATCTGAAAAGGATTATAATTTTTCTCCTGCCAATTCCATTACTACATTCCATTCTTCATCGTTAACAGGTTGCACAGATAGTCTGCTCAGTCGTACCAATGCCATATTCTCCAACCGCTTATCCGCTTTTACCTGAGCCAATGTTACGGGTTTCTTTAATTTTCTAATTGCCTTTAAGTCTATTGCAACCCATCGTTCATCGTTAGTTGTAGGATCCTGGTACGACTCCTTTATTACTTTTGCAATACCAATAATCTCCACCCCTTCGTTGCTGTGATAATATAAAACTTTATCCCCTTTTTGCATAGCCCTTAAATTAATACGGGCGGAATAATTACGTACACCACTCCAAAAAGTTTGTTTGTCTTTTACAAAATTATCCCAACTATATACTAAAGGTTCTGATTTTACTAACCAATAAGCCATAAAAATTATTTAAAATGTGAAAAAAATTCCCCTTTTGCAAACATAAGGATGATGATGAGCTATTAAATAAAAATAATGGTTACAATCTTAATTATTTTAAATCCAAGCATATCCTTCTGTCGTAATTGCCAAAGAGCAATTTATAATTTTAAACATTTAATTCATTTTTCACTACAAAAATTAATTCGTTATGCCAACAAAAAATTCATCCGACAGAGAACTAGTGGCACTGGCAGAAGTAGACATTAAAAATTTATCCAGAAGAAATTTTCTTGGATACCTTGGAGGTGCTTCTGCATTACTTTTGACAGCTGCTGCGTGTAAAAAAGACAACAATCCTATAAGTAACAATGGAACAAACCTTGGGTCAGGTGATGTCGGGGTTTTAAATTATGCTTATACCTTAGAGCAAATTGAAGCAGCTTTTTACACTAAAGTTTTTGAATCTCCTTATTCTGGAATAACTGCATCTGAAAGTGCATTATTAGGTGATA
>Ga0209511_1003897_pt1 | contig 11160 bp, 8 predicted proteins | sample SSSSmetaG_FD_184141 | JGI IMG/M metagenome (GOLD analysis project Ga0209511, IMG submission 184141) | Glacier valley bacterial and archeal communities from Borup Fiord, Nunavut, Canada, to study Microbial Dark Matter (Phase II) - ​SSSS... | ecosystem: Environmental > Aquatic > Freshwater > Ice >... | reverse complement strand
TGGCTTTCCATTAGGTGAAAAATGCTTTGATGACCACACCCACCAGTACCAAAAAAAGACAGGCACCGAACCAGCCCATGAGCGATTTCTGGGTGTCCTGATCTCCACTTTGCCATTTGATGTAAACCCGTATTCCGCCGATCAGTCCGACAACGGCACCAACGGCAATAATGAGGTTTGACACGGGGTCGATGTAAGAGGTCACTTCAGCCGTGGCCTGGTCAATGCCTGCAGCTGACTGGGCAGCAGCCCGTTCAAGGGTTTGGATCAGCAAAAACAGACCAATACCTGTTTTTTTCAAAAAGTTCTTTGTTCTTTTCATTTTTAGATTGTTTTAAAAAGTGATTATTTATTGTTTAATCCGGATTTTTTTCAGGATCTCCGGAGACTTTGAGAGATCTTTTTCGGTAAACTGTTCCATCCGATATCCGTCATCAATTCCGTTTTCTTCGTTAAGTGTTGTGACCAGCGCCACATCTTCCGGTTTGCTATTCGGGATCATCTCCTTCGGAAAGTCGGAGGCAGAAACACTAAAGGGTACCAGCACCTCTTTTGGCAATTCGTCTAAATCATCATATTCAAAAAGGGTTTTCCTGAGGCTCTTTTTGCTTTTGATCCATGCCCAGGCAAACAGTCCTGCATACCACGCACTGGTAACATACAGGAGAAAGAGTGAAAACTGTGTCCAGCTGATTTTGTCCAATCCAAACATGGTGTACGGTTTTAAATGGTTTAACTTTTTTCCGGCGTTGACGGGCATTTTTGTCTGATCCCGTAAATGCACTTTGTTGTTGCAAATATAGTTCTCAGATTTTAAAAACAAGCATGTTTTATGATTTATCTATTTGAATATCATATAGTTGTATTTATATATTTTGATTGATATTGATGCCGGATGATACCAGATAAATTGTAAAAAGGGCTGTTCCCATTTAAAACAGGTCGGTTTGAGTTGATTTGGAAGGAGAAAAATATTTTCAAAAAAGATGAAAAAACCGAAAAAAAAGTTTGAAAGTGTGGTGATGAAGGCGAAAAAACAGACTCAGATTCTGAGAATATTGGATTGTTCATCGCATTTGAGCGCTTACAGCGCCAATCTTCCCATGGTGTGACGAGTGGGTTTGTGAAAAGCGACCGGTTTTGTAAGAAGCCACTGGGTTTGTGAAAAGCGACTGGGTTTGTGAAAAGCGAACGGTTATTTAAGAACCGAACGGTTTATTAAGAAGCCACTGGGTTTGTGAGGAGCGATCCGACCGGGGGAGCGGATGAGAAAAGTTAAGGCGAAAAGGCTTGAGGAACAAGAATTCATTCTGAAAAATGAACCATTGGATTGATTTTTCTTTCATTTGAATTGCCAAAATAATCTGAGAATGAGTTTGTTTTTCAGACTTATTTTGTAATTAACAGGCAGTAATACAGACTTAAACACGTTTATCTTTCGCATTTCTTTCAAATGCAACCAGGTTAAACATTTCGCGCATCCGGCTGCGGACACGACTGCCGTACATCGATTCGAGTTCTGGTGCTGAAAGATTGGTGGTGATATGGGTTAGTATCCCTTTTTGAATAAACAAGTCGTACCGGCTCAACAGTATCTCTGCCATCACATTGCATTCGTTCCCGAAATATTTGACAGGCTGTTCAATACCAAGATCATCGAAGCAGAAAGTCTTGTTTGTCCTGGAATATGGTGAATTGCAAAAGGCCAGGTTGCTGTAAAGGCTGATTACCCTAAAACCCTCTTTTTCAAATTCAAAAGTGATTTCCCTCACTGATTTCAACGTATATTGCTTCTCCTGAGGGAAAAACGCTTTGATCAGGGTCATCAGTGATGTCTTTCCACACCCGACTGTCCCGTTCATCAGAATCCCTTTTTTCAGACTCAAGTTGTGGCGTGCTGTATTTTCAAAATCACCGATGGCATAAACCAGCAATTTGTAAATCAGTTCGTGATCGTCTTCAAAAACAGTAAAGTGATCTCCAAATAAAATCCGTCCTTTTTTTTGCAACCAATCAAGACTTTCAGGAAAACTAAAATTGAAAAAACCATTCTGCTTTTCTGCAATTTCTTTATAGGGGTTCTGAATAATCTTTGTCATTTCCAAAGCGGATTTGTTGAATTCCGAATGGCTTTTTTCCTCTTCCATTATTCAAATTTTTAATGGTGTCCTGTTTATTAAAGTTTGTATTGTTTGTATTGTTTATATAATAGGAAGGCGTATCACTTGCGGTATCACTTGCAGTATTCCTTCCGGTATCACTTGCAGTATCACTTGCAGTATTCCTTCCGGTATCACTTGCAGTATCACTTGCAGTATTCCTTGCGGTATCACTTGCAGTATCACTTGCGGTATTCCTTCCGGTATCACTTGCAGTATCAAAACTAATACAGCTAACACGGCTGCCTACATACATATTTGAAGTGGGGACATACCGGATATATCCCCACTCCTGAAGTTGTTTTATACAACGGGCATATGTTTTCACCGAACCGATCCGCGATAACTGCATCATCTCGTCGCGTACGATTGTAAAAGGATTCTGAAATTTGTTTAGGTTCCAAACCTGAAACAATGCCATATACAAACTGATGTGAAGTGGGCTCATCTGCGGGTCATCTGACATTCGCATGAAAAAACCGTTTAGGTGCCTGATATAATTCATCTTCCTCTGTCGATATTAAACTGGTTTTTTGGTTGGGGTGGCTCCAGCATCTTACGGACATTCTCAAAATCATAAAACAAAACCCCGCCGATTTTTGTAAATGGCAGTTGACCATTCACACGGAGATTTTGCAGTGTTCCGGGTGAAATCCCTAATAACTTACGGATTTCGCCGGATTTAAGCCACTTTTTGGCTGGCTGGCCATGGTGCTCCAGGAGCATTTTTCTTAACTCGCGGAATAATTCAACCTTGAATTCCCGGAGATCGTCTGTGGTAACAATTTCTGCTGGCATAGTTTTTTAATATTAAATGGTTTATTTTGACTGTGCCCAAATATGAGAAATTCCAAAATATATTTCACCCAAGTTGTACCCAAGTTGGGTGTTTTATATGGTTAAATATAAGACAGATAGTTTAATACAATTTGATTCAGGATAATTCATGATGACGGCTGATTCTTCAGACAACTGATAAAGCCTGTACCAAACAAGACTTTTTGAATCCATTTAAAAGGTGAAAAAAAGTTTCAAAACAGTAGAAAATACTTAAAAAAAGTCTTCCTGTCCGGCGGGAGGGGATCACAAAAGAGATTTCTGCAACAATTTAAATCAAAAATATAAATATGAAAATCTTTTGATCGATTTAAATTTACATAACTAATACGAATGAAACGACTCATTTTGAGTAAGCCCGAAAACCCTGATTTCAAGGGCAAATTTTTACCAATATGTACCCAGGTTGTGTGTTTTATATCGTTAAACAAAAAAAGGATAGCCAATCTGGCTATCCCAATTCATGTTTCTAATATTGCTTTGGACTATGTTGGTTCACTTTGGTCTGCATCATCCATCCTGTCAAGCAGCCGATTTTTGAGATAATCAATAAACTTGGTCCTGTCTTTTTTACGCAATTGCATCTCTACAAAGGCCCGGTACGGATCTCCTAAGTCAATGTGCAATAGCTCTTCAAAAACTTTTACCAGTTCATTGAGTTCTATAACTCCCTTATTGATGGCTCCGGTACTGTGAATAGCATAAATCAACTCTGACAAAGCAATTTTGGTTTCTGTCCAGTACAATTTGGAGCCAGCAAGATATTCATCCTCTTTATCCCGGTTCTCATTTTCACCACATTTTGAATCCAGTTTTTCGATTTCTGTTTTTAGGTAAACCGATAACATGTCATAAGCCATTATGACAGATACTGTATGGTCATGACTTGTGGAAAAATTTGGATCTATTAAAAAATGAAGGCTGCCAATACAAAGTCGGATATCAGCTTTCCCGCGAACGAAAAAACGGTCATCCAGATTGGTCGTGTTACAACGGTAATATTGATAAAATTCCAGGTTATCGCTCTGAAAAGCTGTAATCTTATCCTGTTCGAGGATAAGAAATTTCCGCTGTACCTTGTTCCTGCTGTTCGGACGTTTAGTTTCAATGCTAAAAATCTTGGCATAATAGAGCAATTTGCCATAAACTTTAGGCTTGATATTCTTGAAAAACTCAATTTCATCCTGTTCATCAGTGAACCCTTTCCGAAGGACGACATTCTGCATTTCAAGCACTGCTGATTTGCAGCTCATAACCGCTTTTTCCGAAAAAACCAAAATATGATCATTTTCTGATTTTAAATCAACTAATTTTTCTTCCAGATCTTCAATGATCTTAACACATTCATTACATGCCATAGCTTTAAGTATTTAGTGAATTAATAAAAGTTTAGGACGAATGTCCTCATTCAGTAAAATTAAATATATGTTTTGTAATTAACAAAAATTGACTAAAATAATTTACCCAATGAAAATATAATTTTTAATGAAAAAGAAAGAGACTAAACTTGTGTGATTGATAAGAGGTTATTGAGATAAACGGCCTTAGAATTACAGCCTATTGTTCGAGCAAAATGTACTTCAATTAATTTTAATATAGATAAGCCGAATGAGTTTCATCTTTAGCCTGAGACGATACTACAATGTACACACTTAAAAAAAGATCTGGCAAAATAATTTTTTTATGATATTCCCATTTTTAAGATACGTTAAATAGTTTGATTACTTTTTTTCCGGAAAAATTAATTATATTGTTTAATTACCCTGATAAGACAAACGATTAATGCTTTTCCATCTGCGGTGTTAACCTCAATATCAAAGGGTTTCCTTTCAGTAATATCGGGATCAACTAACAGGAAACAGGCTGTTCTCCAGGTATCTGAATTTTGCAAGTCCACTTTACGGGCTGATACTAATCCATTATCTTGTTGTTGGTAAAAAATGTTAATGGAACCATTACCAATATCGCGATAACTGACACGGACTTCCAATAATTCCCCCTCCTATGTAAAAGACTTTTCTGAAAACCTTCATTTAGAGAGAAGTAAAAATGGGGTGAAGCTTTTGCAAAATAAGATTCTCTGTTTCCCAAAATACCTCCCACGTAATCAGCTTCAATAAGCAAATTACCTTTCATGACAGGAATTGCCTTGCTTCGATCGAAATCCATCCTCATCCCATGTTCAAAAGCCATCACAGAATCTTTCAATTCAGCAACATAATGACTGCTGGTTTGAACAAAGGCTTAAGGGGTAGTTTCATCGGTTGTACCCAGCAAAGTTCTTTCCCGCATTGCCGCATGTTAAATTTTAGGATCGTCATTCCAAAACTTTGCTGATTCTTCGCCTCTTCTTATCAAACGGCCTGTCCAATCGGGAGGAATTGCTGCCCAAGGTGACAATCTTCTGTAATTTGTCGGTTATATATTTCATGCAGCAAAATGTAAAAGATCTTGCAAAACTGTCTTGTAGTTGCACATAATCGTTTGGTCAACTACTCTATTACCCAGGAAGAGGTAAAACTGTATGTTCCGGAACCAACATCTAATATAACATAATTTTTATCTGACGGATATATGCCGTCAAGACCATCGTAAATTACTCCATTTACTTTTCCTACAACTGAACCGTTTTTCCACAAAGCTTTTCCGCCTTCTCTTATGGTTACCCCAGAGAAACCGAAAGTCGGTATAAATACTTTAGCTGTACTATTTACTGGTATGGTCACTCTCAACGAATATTTATTACTGCTTTTAGTCCAGTTTGAAATTACATTTCCTCTGACAGTTTCCAATGAATAAGAAACCTTAACTGGCACATAAGATGTTGCTGAAGTAGGCTTGATGCTGATTTTTTCGAAGCCAGGATTTGTATTTGTAATACCAGCTAGACTTCCACAAATCCATTCAGGTATTGCATTATTCATGTGATGCTGCTGTGACCCACCACCATCCCACTTTTCTGGAGTGTTTGTTTTTCCCTGTGTCACCCAATAACCAAAACTTGGACCGGTAGGGTTGGTATGGATCCTGCCTACCAAGTCGTCCCTGCCATATTTTGATAACACCTGAAGCATGTATCCATGTGCATTCTGACCACAATTTATGTGGAAGTCGCTGCTTACAATACTATTAATCAATGCATTTAAAACGCTGGCTTCTTCTCCTGACGGTTGCATTCCATGATGCAGCGGCACAGCATTGGCAGTCTGCTGGATACCATAGTTATGTGTCGAATAATTAAAATATTTTGCGTTGAATGCGTTTTTGATGTTATCTGCCAATGTGCTGTAATTATCTGCATCCACCGTTTTGCCAAGAACTTTAGCCCATTTCTGCATTGAAGTTACAAAATCATAATAAACACAAGTTTCGATAAAAGTCTTGTCCACCGGATCAGGATCTAACCAATCTCCAAGTCCGTAACCTATCAAATAGCCCGAAGAACGGAACGTTAAGTAAGCAAGTGAATTTTTGGCAACGTCATACTGTCTTTGAATTATTTCGGTGTCTCCATATAGCTGATACATTAGCCAGGGAAATCTCATTGATGAGATATCATAAAAAGGGCTGCATGTAAAAGGATCTTTAATATCCTCCGACGCACTGTTAGATCTATAATAAGGAGACATACTCGGTATCCAACCTCCTTCCTGTTGAGATTCGGAAATATCCCTGTTGATCTTTGTAAAAAGAGTTTGAAGATCAAATAAGACGACGAAAGAAGGACTTGTGAAATTTATATCGTTCATCCATGCAGCTTTTTCCCTGTGAGGACAATCCGTAATAGACGAGTATAGATTCGAGATAATTCCCTGTTTGTTAATTTCAAATATCTTATTATACACTGTGTCGGAACTTTCAAATGTACCGATAGGTTTGGCTGAACTGCTTAATACATAGCCTTTGGCACTGACTAATTTTGGTAAATTGCCTTTCCCGGAAAGGGAAGCACCGGTTATTTTAATTTTATTTAGTCCCCAATAGAAAAATCTCGGACGAAAAATTTCAGTTTCCTCACCTTTTAAAGTAAACTTGCAATAGTTATTGAATTTCTTGTCAGGTTTTTCAGACATCAGGGTGCCGTCATCCATAGTTATCATTACAACCTGTCCTACTTTCCCTTTTAGTGCAACCTCAAAAATCCCTGCATATGTTTTGCCAAAAGTTATATTGATACTATCACCGTTTTGTTTCATTTTGGTTGGAATTAATGTCTCCACCACTTCAACCGGGGGTTGTGATTGCGCATATAGTGATCCTCCTGGCGATGTTGTTGTTCTGGCATTTTTCCACAGGGAATCATCGTAACCTGCAATGTCCCATCCGTTTTTTTCTTTCCGTGCATCATAATCCTCTCCGCCAAACACGGTTGAATATGTGATTGGACCCGTTGACGTTTTCCATGTGGAATCGCTTATTATTTTATCCCGTGTTCCATCGGTATAACAAATATTCAATTCCATAATCATCCTTTTCGCTCCATCTGAATGCTGAGTAATATAACTCTGAAATCTACCAGATGATTTACCTATGTCCATAAACCCGTCAGCCAAATACACTCCTATCGCATTTGCCCCTTTTTTTAGTTGGTTCGTAACCTCGAAAGTAACATATTGCTGTGATTTGGAATAATCGGTCCAACCGGGATCCAGTTCATGGTCGCCGACCTTAATGCCGTTTAAATTCAGCTCAAATTGCCCAATCCCACAGATATTCGCCGTAGCATAACTGATAGTCTTGCTGATACTAAACTGCTTTCGCAGCATACATGGAACTGATGTAGTATTGCTGCTTGCCATGATCCAGCTTGCAGTCCAGTCGGACGGACTTAAAAATCCTGTAATAAATGTTTTGCTTGCACTCCAAGACGACTGGTTTTTATCTTTATCCCATGTAGCCACTTTCCACCGGTATTTTGTGTTGCTTACTAATGCAAAGCCTTCATATTTTATTCCGTATTGATTCGAAGAAGTAACTTTTCCGCTGTCCCAATTGTCACCGGTGTTTTTGTCAATATTAAGTTGACTTGAAGCTACTATAATCCTATATGCCGTTTGTCTATCTCCTCTGTCGTTGTCATTAACGTACCAAGCAAAGCTTGGATTGGCCACATCGATGCCAAGCTGCTCTGTGTTGTCTTGAATTCTTAGATTTGTTGGTGCCTTGGGACTTGCCGCCTGCACAGGTACAGATGCCAGTAAAAAAATGAAGAAATTCACTGTTATAATTGATGATAGAATTCTGTTTGTCTTTTTCATGCATTTATTTCTTAATTCTTTATGACTATTGGTAATCTTCTGTAAAACCAGTGATTCATTTATATCCATGTTGTACCATTTTTCTAAATCCAAAGTTTTTTATTCTACTTGATTTTAATAATTGAATCTCCTTATTACCAATCAGATTTGAAATGATATGTTCCTGATCCCAATTGGTAAACAGCATAATTATCTTGTGTACGTAAGAACTTTATTTCCTTTGCCAGGTTGATCTTACGGTTTTCTTCAGTTGTACTTTTGATATTTTTTGTAGGAACATAAACGGTTGCAGTAGAATTTCCAGGGATTGTGACATTTAAATAAATAGAACCATTTTCCTTCTTCCATGCACTTTTAATCATTCCCTTTACGGAAGAAAACTCTCCTTCAGCGAAATTCAAATCATTCATTATATATGGATGAATTATGAATTTATCAAATCCCGGACCATTAATATCAGGTAAAATACCTAGGACGTATTTATAAAACCAGGAACCAACTGATCCCATCATTGGATGATTATGTGAATTCATTGCACCACTAGTTTCATACTCCCATCTTTCCCAAAGAGTTGTTGCCCCATTGGCTAACATAAATCCCCAACTTGGATAGGTTTCTTGAGTTGCAACTTTGTATGCGATCTCTGGGTATCCATTTTCTGTTAACATCTCCAAAAGGTATTTTGTACAAAGATTTCCGGTTGTTAAATGATAATTATGATTTTTTACATCAGCTACAAGATTATTAACTACACGGGGAATTCTTTCTTTATCAATCAGTCCCAGAAATAAGGCAAACGAATTGCTTGCCTGGTTATTGAAACCATATCCTCCTACTTTTTCGACCCAATATTTGTCATTGAAAGCAGAAGCAGTTTTATCAGCAAGTTTGTTGTAAAATGATTTATCAACTTCATTGCCCAATAAATCGGCCATTTGAGAAATCATTTTTGCACAATAATACAAATATCCTGTTGACATTAAGACACCCGGAGTATCTTTTGAATTAGAGCCACCTTCCAAACCAAATTCAACTGGAGGACACCAATCGCCCCAGGAACTATAATTTACAATTCCATTCTCCGTTCTTGAATTCAGGTAATCAGTCCATGCTTTTAATCCGTTATAATGTTGGTGGATTATCTCTTTATTGTTATAAAACTCGTAGCTTTTTAATGCTAGTATTAGGTAACTTGCACTTACAGGATCGGCTACTTCATTGCCCCATCTAAATGGGGCTGTATCGGTAATTGAGCCATCAGATTTCTGAGCATCCGAAATGTCATCAATATATTTAGGGTAAAAGCGTGAAAAGTCGAAATTGTACAAAGCCTGTTCAATTCTAACTGTCATATCGTTAAGCCATCCCATTCGTTCAGCTCGCTGAGGGCAATCTGTTGGAATACTGTGTAAGTTGCTTGCTTCTGTCATCCAAACCATCTTGTGAATGCGATTCAACAATTTGTTGCTGCAATTAAATTTGCCGGTCTGATCAACTGCAGAACGAACAATTTTAACTTGAATATCACCAGATTTGGGAGGGTAGGGAAATCCCTCTACCTGAATATATCTAAAGCCATGGTAGGTAAAAGAGGGTTCCCAATATTCTTCGTCTCCTCCTTTCAAAATATAAGTATCCTTGGCCTCAGCCAAATATAAATTCTCTTGATTTACAGTTCCATCTTTGTATAATGTTTCTGCGAATTTCAGAGTAATCTGTGTACCACTTTCCCCCTTTACTTTTAAAGATGCCCAACCAGCCAGATTCTGTCCGGCATCAATAACATATACCCCAGGAACTGGTTCTTTAATGTCCTTAGGAACAATGGTATCTATTATTTTAATAGGCTCAAGTTTCTGTGAAACCATTTTACCTCCTGGTGCATCAGTTACTACCGCATTTATCCATTGATTCGTTCTGCTCAAATTAAGGATTGTACCAGTTGCTATATCCCATCCAGGTTTCTCTTCCCTGGCATCATAGTATTCCCCATCGTAAATGCTTGATTTAACTATTGGACCATTTGTCACTTTCCAATCAAATTTCATATCTGTGGAAATTATTTCTTTTGTACCATCAATATACTCTATCTCAGTCTGCATACGAAGTTTTGGTAGGCCATACCAGCCTGGTCCTACCTTAACACCTATAGCATTTTCCTTTTCTATAAAATCAGTAATATCATATGTTGCATACAAAACCTGTTTACTGTAATCGGTTGTACCAGGATCCAAAATATGGTCGCCAACTTTTTTCCCGTTAATTTGAAGGACATAATAACCGATTCCTGAAATATAAGCTCTTGCCTTTTGTACAACTTTCGTAGTTGAAAAAGTTCTCCTGAAATAAAGAACCCGGCCTGTCCAACTGGCTGGAAAACCAATCCAATCAGCCTTCCAATCAGCCTGATTCAATAAACCCATTTCAAAAAAGGCAGATTCGCTCCAATCACTTATTGTATTATTTGAATCCCAGATTCTTACTTTCCAATAATATCGTTTCCGACTTTTAAGTTCAGATCCACTATAACTAATTCCTATCGATTTTGAAGAAGCTATAGTGCCACTATCCCAAATATTACCAATATTTTTTGTAAGGTTTTCAGGAGAATCTGCTATTACTATTTGATAGGCAGATTGAACTATTCCCCTCATTTCTGATACAATCTTCCAACTTAGCTGAGGAGATAAAATGTCCATTCCAATTGGATTAGTAGAATACTCACATTTAAGATCCGAAATTTTTAAAGTAATTTTCTCCGAGTCATTCTTGCTTGACGCAAATGATGTGGTTAATAAAAAAACTGACAGATACATCGCACATCTCAGGAGTGATTGTAGTAAGTGTTTCTGATTTTTCATGATTTTAATTTAAAAATGGCCTTAGTTATTTTTTCTTTCGTTTGT
>Ga0209511_1003896_pt1 | contig 11162 bp, 2 predicted proteins | sample SSSSmetaG_FD_184141 | JGI IMG/M metagenome (GOLD analysis project Ga0209511, IMG submission 184141) | Glacier valley bacterial and archeal communities from Borup Fiord, Nunavut, Canada, to study Microbial Dark Matter (Phase II) - ​SSSS... | ecosystem: Environmental > Aquatic > Freshwater > Ice >... | reverse complement strand
CACTTACTGGCACCATCGATGCACGCGATTTTAAAACGATGCGCGATAGTATGAATGTACTGGCGGTATTGGATATCAGTGGGACTACGATTGCTGCTTATAATGGACCAGACGGAACCCTTGCCTTCAATTCAAATTCCTATCTGGCAAATGTGGTTCCGTATAATGCATATATGAACCCTCATACAGGTAAAGGTAAAACAAGCCTGACATCCCTAAAACTTCCTTCATTGGCTACTGCTATTGATGGTTGGGCAATTGCTGGCTGTACTGGATTAACATCGGTTACTATACCTCCGAAGGTAACAACTATTGCAGAATATGCTTTTTCGGAATGCACCCAATTAAATTCGGTTACGATACCTCCTTTAGTTACATCCATAGGCAAAGGCGCTTTTATGAGTTGTTTCGGTTTAAAATCGATTACTATTCCTCCATCGGTTGTATTTATAGGAAGCGATGCTCTTCTTGCTTTCCCTGGTGTCATAAACGTGGATGCAAATAATCCAAATTATTCGAGTATAGACGGCGTATTATTTAATAAAAGCCAAACGACATTGATCCAATGTCCTATTTTTAAAACAGGAAGCTTTATAATTCCTTCATCTGTTACGTCTATTGGCAGAGGTGCTTTTAAGAATTGTTCCGGGATAACCAATTTAACCATCCCTTCATCTGTTACTTCAATTGATAGTAGTGCTTATGTGAGTTGTGTCGGATTAACTACATTAACCATCCCTTCATCTGTTTCTTCTATTGGAGGGGGGGCTTTTACTTATTGCAGTAGTTTAGGTTCAATTTATGCATTACGAGTTACTCCTATAGATTTAAGTTCTTCATCTGATGTTTTTGTATCGGTCGACAAGACTTCTTGTATCTTGCACATTCCTTTGGGAACGACCGGTCTTTATGCCGCAGCTAGTCAATGGAAATATTTTAAAAATATTGTAGAAATACCTGGTTTTAAGCTATCTTCAATCAATGAGGTTGTTGAAGCAACAAATGGAAGTACTGCCTCCTTAGATATTTCTTCAAATGTCACATGGACAGCATCCTCCGACCAAACCTGGCTGACTGTAAGCCCTACAACCGGAACAGTCTCAAAACAAAAACTTGAATTTACTGCTCAAGCCAATCTTTCAACAACAGTTCAACGTGTTGCTAAAATAACGATTTCAGCACCAGATCAACTCCCTCAGACCATCACAGTCACTCAAAATGTGATGATTGATCCAACCAAGTTCGATGCTTTTGAACCCGATAATTCGCTGGACAAAGCGGGTATTATTAAGTCAGGTGATATCCAGCAACACAATATTTACCCATTACAGGACATCGATTACGCCAGTTTCGATCTAGCCAATGCTCCGGCCCAGGTGGAGGTGAGATTTAACACAATTTCCAGTGGCCATCAAATCCAATTACTGGCAACAGATGGCATCACAGTGCTTGGTACTGACAATACGATCATTAATACCACACTTACCCAAAACGGGAAATATTACATTAAGGCCTGGAACCCAGATAATCTGCTCATCCCCAATTATCAGCTCTGCCTGAAAATTAAACCTGTCGTAGTTGACAGGTATGAGCCTGACAATACCTGGCAAGAGGCTAAATTGATCACTCCTTTCACGGAACAGGACGATCATACCATTAAGACGATTGGAGACTTTGACTATGTGAAGTTTACCATTTCGGATGCCCCCCGTACGATCTATGTTGATGTGACCGATAACCGTAAAGAGTGTAAGAGCTTCGGAATATGGCTTTACGATACCAACGGAACCACTATACTCAACTACAGTAATGCACCGAGATTCAACTGCGGGGCTTATATGGAGTATAAGTTCCCTTCGAACGGAACCTACTTTCTGAAGGTTGGCCTGCCACAAGGCGAAATTGGAACCACACGTGACGATTACACCATTAATCTGACAACGAATGGTATAGCACCGTCGATAAAATGTGATCCGGCCGATTCACTGGCGCTGGTAGCAATTTACAACGCCATGAACGGAGCAAATTGGAGCCATAAACTAAACTGGTTAAATGGTAATGTACAAAACTGGCAGGGTGTAACATTGAGTTCAGAGGGGAGGGTAACCAAGCTGAACCTCACCGTAAATAATCTCAAGGGTTCAATACCTTCAGAAATAGGACAATTAACAGCCCTCAGGATTTTAAATCTTGGAAATAACAAGTACGTGGAGATTGGCGGTGAGCCAAATTATTTAATGTCCAGTACGCTGCCTGTATCAATGACTAATCTGGTCAACCTGGAAGTACTTTCAATGGATGGATTGAGTTTTAATTCTGAGTTAACTGATGTGTTTTCGGGCATGGCAAAACTAAGAGAGTTATACCTTAATCAAAACGGTTTCAACAATACTCAACTTCCAATTGGGATTCTAAGTTGCAGCAAGCTTGAAAGGTTGGCTATTGAAGGTAATTTTTTAAGTCAGCTTCCGGATCTAACCGGATTAACCAATCTGCAAAATTTTACGGCCTACTCTAACTTGTTTACTTTCGAAGATCTCGAACCCAACTGGACGATCTCCGGCTTTAACTATTCGCCACAACATTTGGTTGGACAATCATTGGCGTTAAATCCTATAGTAGGAACTTTAGTTACCCATAAAATAGAAGTTGGTGGTGCACATAACATCTACCAGTGGTATAAAAATGACGTACCAATACCAGGGCAAACGAGCAATACGCTAAGGATTGAGAATATTAGTAAATCAGATGCAGGTCTTTACCACCTTCGTGTTACCAACTCCCTGGCTACCCAACTGACGCTTTACAGTGAGACACTGACGCTTTACCAAAATGAACTCCCTATTTATAAAGCGTTGGAAGCATTTTACAACAGCACTGGTGGTGAAAACTGGACCAATAAAACCAACTGGCTAAGTAATGAACCATTAACAGCTTGGCAAGGGATCTATGAGAATGAATATGGGCAATATCGTTTAAGTTTTGATAGCAACAATCTAATTGGTCAACTTCCTGCTAACATGGGCGATTTAACAATTTTCACCTCGATTTCCATATACTTAAATCCTCTACTAACCGGATCAATACCTGCAAGCATTGGCAATTTGGACCGATTACAGGAATTGTCTCTGACAGGCAGTTTAAATGGTGAGATACCTTCATCCATTGGCAACCTAAAGAATTTGGAGACATTATTTTTAAATGGCAACCAATTAATTGGATCAGTCCCGGCTACCCTGGTCAACTGCAGTAATCTGACAATTGTTGCTTTAAACGATAACAATTTGGAAAACCTGCCAAATCTTTCGGCGATGAGTAAATTAGTCGTTATGTACCTATATAATAACAAGTTTGAATTTGACGACCTGATGCCTGCCCGCCTGGGAAATCTTAATTTGTATGGCTATGTTCCACAGCAGAAATTTGGTAAAGAAGAAGTCTACAACAAACAATCAGGCGAACTCTTAACATTAACTGCCACAGTTGGCGGTACCGGGAACTTATATCAGTGGTATAAAGATGGCAATCCACTCAATGGAAAAACTACCAGCACACTGGATTTTGTCTCCCTTGCTCTGACTGATCAGGGTTCTTATACCTGCAAAGTGATCAACCCAAGCGTGCCGAACCTGACCCTGGGATCAAAAGCCATGTCAGTCATTGTAAACCGGGTGTCAGTCGCAAATGCAGGAACAGATCAGTCAGTTAATGAATTGTCAGTTGTAACACTGGATGGTTCTGCATCATCAGATCCTGATGGAAATCCATTAACATATAAGTGGAGTGCCCCGGTTGGTATTACGCTAAACTCAACTTCTGCTGCAAAACCAACGTTTACGGCACCCGAAGTCACCGTCAATACAGATTATACGATTTCACTGGTTGTTAATGACGGAATAGTGGATTCACCTGCTGACCAGGTTAAAATAACAGTGAAACAGGTCAATAAAGTGCCGGTCGCAAATGCAGGAACCGATCAGTCTGTCAATGAAAGGGCAATGGTAACACTCAATGGTTCTGCCTCAACGGACGCTGATGGAAATACACTGACCTATAAATGGAGCGCACCAGCGGGAATTACACTGAGTTCGACAACTGTTGCCAGGCCAACGTTTACAGCTCCTGAAGTAACGATCAATACCAGCTACATAATCTCATTGGTAGTTAATGACGGAATGGTTGATTCACCTGCTGACCAGGTAATAATCACAGTAAAGAATGTTGTACCTACTGTACACTTTTCACCTGTTTGGACTGGAAATGGTGTTGACCATATGAATATCAACCTGTTTTCGGCAAAGCTGGATGCTGTTGAGCTTGAAGCAGGAGACGAGATCGGGATTTTTGATGGTGCCATTTGCGTTGGAGCAGGTACTGTGACCGGCACTTTATTGCAATCAAACACCCTCGACATAGTAGTTTCGCTAAACGATGGCTCCGGAAATGGGTTTACTTCGGGTGATGTAATTTCCTACCAGCTTTTTGATAAAAGTAAAGATCTGGAAATATCGAATCTCAAGGCGGTTTATTCCAGTACGGATCCAAACTGGAGTACCGATGGCAAATTCCTGATTGGTGCTACGGCGTTTGTTGAATTGACAGGATTATCCAAAGTTACACAGAATATCGGCCTAAGTGCCGGATGGAACATCGTCTCAGCAAATGTCACGCCTGCAAATCTCAACCTGAAGGATATTTTCCAGCCACTGATTGATGCCGGGAAGCTTCAAAAGGTAATGGATGAAACAGGTAAGACAATCGAAAATTTCGGGACATTCGGCGGATGGAAAAACAACATCGGGAACCTCAATTCAACCAAAGGATACAAAGTTAAAGTGATGGAAACATCCTCACTTTCGTTAGATGGTACTTCAATCAGACTTCCGCTGGATATCAATCTTATAGCAGGATGGAATATCATTTCTTATCCTTGCGCTGGTTTACAGGATGCAAAAGCACTGGTTCAACCGCTTATCGATGCGGGAAAACTTAAAAAAGTAATGAACGAAGCGGGCAAAACCATTGAGGATTATGGCGCTTTTGGCGGATGGAAAAACAGCATTGGAAATTTTGTGCCCGGGAAAGGATTTAAAGTAAATGTTACCGGAAATTGTACCTTAACCATTTCGGCAAAAACAACTAAAGCCGCAACATTGATCCCCGAAGTTTTAACTTCAACCCACTTTTCCAGGGTATATAGTGGCAATGGTTCCGACCATATGAACATTAACCTGGTCGATTTATCAACTTCCGGCTTGATGGCTGGTGATGAAATCGGCGTATTCGACGGAAAGTATTGCGTGGGTTCTGTCGCGATCGGAACTGATCAAATGATATCTGGTTCGGTCAGCATTCCTGCATCATCCAACGACGCGCTGACGGGAACCGTTAACGGATTCACTTCAGGCCATCCGGTTGTACTTCAACTCTACAGGGGAAATGAAACCTACGAACTGAAAACGACCATACTTAACGGAGTCAATTCTTTTGAAAAGAACGAATCGATATTTGTCAAAGCGACAGCAAGTGAAATACCGGTTCTGCAAATCAAGGATGAATCGGATCAGTTCAGATGCTACCCCAATCCGTTTGCAGGAGAGATTACGATCGATATTCAGAATTCCCTGAAGACAAATGTCACAGTATCAATTTACAATCTTATGGGTCAGCAAATTAAAACGCTGTTTAAAGGCACAAACAAAGGACAAATGATATTGAAATGGGACGGTACAGACGATACCGGCAGGCTGGTTGTGCCTGGAGTTTATCTGTGCAAGGTAAATGACCGGACAATAAAAGTGGTTTTTACCGGAGGGATGTAGCGGAGGTTGTTCAAAACGGGGCGTTTTAGTCATTTTTTAAACAGAAAAAAATCAAATATTTAACATCAATGAAAAATTTTAAATATTTCTTAAGTGTTCTTTTCATACATTTTTCGGTTGTTGGTTTTGCACAAACTCATTTTGTTGCTGACTTTTCCGTCAATGCATTGGATCATATGAATATCAATATCATCTCCGCTGCCATTGGCGGAGCCGGCCTTGAAGCAGGAGATGAAATTGCAGTGTTTGACGGGACAATTTGTTGCGGTATAGCAGTTCTTTCCGGACCTGTTACGTTAGCAGCAATTGATGCCTCGCAAAAAGATGCCGGTTCAAATGGATATACAACCGGACATGTTATTACCTATAAATTCTGGGATAAAAGCGAAGGCAGGGAACGGGCCGGAATTACTGCGGAATATCTTGATCCCATTTCCTCGATCCCAATAACTGCTCCCACTTATTCGGCAAACGAATCAGCCATTGTGAAGCTTTCAGTTTCAGCTGCAGCCAATCAGACACCGGTGGCGAATGCCGGAACAGATCAGTCTGTCAATAAAGGAGCAGTTGTTACATTAGATGGTTCGGCATCCAATGACCCCGATCTGAATCCATTGACCTACATATGGACCGCCCCTGCAGGGATTACCCTTAGTTCAGCTACGGCTTCAAAACCTACATTTACTGCCCCGGAAGTCACCGTAAACACGGATTATACTTTTTCTCTTTTGGTTAACGACGGGACCGTGAATTCCCCTGCAGATCAGGTGGTGATAACAGTAAAAAATGCCCTGGTAGCGAAGGCAGGTGCAGATCAAACAGTGAACAAGGCTGCAATTGTCACTTTGGATGGTTCGGCTTCGTCTGATCCTGACGGCAAGACGTTGTCCTACAAATGGATCTCTCCGGCAGGGATTACGATGAGTTCAACTACGGCGGCAAAACCCACCTTCACAGCACCGGAAGTCTCCATGAATACTGACTTTTCCTTTTCGCTGGTGGTAAACAATGGGACAGTGGATTCTCCGGCAGATCAGGTTGTGATAGCTGTTGTTGCCAATTCGCAAGGTCATTTTGTTGTTGCCTTTTCGGGTTTTGGCCAGGATCAAATGACCATTAACGCCGTTACCGCGACGGTCGATGGTGTACCCCTTGAGGCAGGAGATGAAATCGCAGCGTTCGATGGGACGATATGCACCGGGAAAATCATTCTTTCACAATCAATTAATTTAAATGACAACCATACATCTGCTGCAATCGTTACGTCAAGAAAAGATGCCGGTCTTTCGAACGGATTTACTGTCGGAAACCCCATTAATTACAAGTTCTGGGATAAAAGTGAAGGCAGGGAACGATCCGGAGTATCTGCTGAATATCTTGATCGTATTACAACACTTCCAACATCAGCATTAACCTATTCGGCAAATGAATCTGCCATTGTGAAGCTATCGGTTTCAGCAGCAGTCAATCATCTGCCTGTTGCAAGTGCCGGGGCTGACCAGTCGGCCAATGAAGGAACAAAGATTACCCTGGACGGTTCCGCTTCAACTGATGCTGACGGTAATCAGCTGACTTATAAATGGACAGTTCCGGCCGGGATAACACTCGATTCAAAAACTTCTTTAAAACCAACGTTTACTGCACCAGAAGTTTCAGTAAACACAAATTACATTTTTTCTCTTTTGGTCAACGACGGAATCGTAAATTCACTTGCAGACCAGGTGGTGATAACAGTAAAAAATGCACTGGTAGCGAATGCCGGAGCAAATCAAGCTGTGAATAAAGGTGTATCTGTTACTTTGGATGGCTCGGCATCCTCTGATCCTGACGGAAAGACGTTGTCCTACAAATGGACATCTCCCGAGGGGATTACGTTGAGTTCAACTACAGCGGTAAAACCGACCTTCACAGCTCCGGAAGTCTCCACGAGAACGGACTATACTTTTTCCCTGGTAGTGAACAATGGAACAGCAGATTCACCCACAGATCATGTTGTGATAGCTGTTGTTGCCAATTCGCAAGGCCATTTTGTTGTTGCCTTTTCGGGTTACGGACAGGATCAAATGACCATTAATGCCGTTACCGCGATGATCGACGGTGTACCTCTTGAAGCAGGAGATGAAATTGCAGCGTTTGATGGAACAATATGTACCGGGAAAATCGTTCTTTCACAATCAATTATTTACAATGATTTCAATACTTCCGCTGCAATAGTTACTTCAAGAAAAGATGCCGGCTCTTCAAACGGATTTACGGTCGGAAACCCCATTATTTACAAATTCTGGGATAAAAGTGCAGGCAAGGAACGATCCGGAATAAAAGCTGAATATATTGATCGTAATAACGGACTTCCGGCAACGGTTCCTGTCTATTCGGCAAATGAATCCGCCATTGTGAAACTCGCTGCTTCAACAGTACCTGTTGCCAATGCCGGAGCGGATCAATCGGTTAACGAAGCAGCAACGGTAACATTGGATGGTTCTTCATCCAAAGACGCTGATGGAAATACACTGAAATATAAATGGAGTGCACCGGATGGTATTACGCTTAGTTCAACAACTGTTGCAAAGCCAACGTTTACAGTACCCGAAGTCACTGCCGATAAGGTTTATACAATCTCACTGGTTGTTAATAACGGATCGTTTGACTCACCGGCCGACCAGGTTGCAATTACTGTTAAGAATGTCGACCATGCGCCCTACGTAAAGAGCGCAATACAAGATATTTCTGTTGAGAAAGGTGCTGCCAGTCAGTTGATCGATTTGAAAACTGTCTATACGGATAGTGATATCACCGACGTGATTAGCTGTGCCGTTACCTCAAACTCAAACAGCCAGATAGTGATTGCAACACTTAATAATTTGGTTCTGACATTAAACTTTTCAACCACAAACACCGGAACAGCGGAGGTTGTGATTACTGCAACTTCCAATGGAAAGGATGTCCAGTCTAAATTTAAAGTTGAAGTTAAACTTCCAACCGGGATCGGTGCGCTTATTGACAATGAAGATGTTCAGATCTATCCAAATCCGACAACTGGAATCGTTCATTTGAAATTTAACAAAACTCCGAAAACAGACACACGGATTACTGTTTTTAATCTTGCCGGAAAAACGATTTTTGATTCATATACGAACAAAAATGAAGAGCAAATTAATCTCAGTGGAAATACACCGGGGATTTATATCATTAATATTGACCGAAATACAGCAAAAAACTATAAAATAATATTGAAGTAAACTTCTGCAGGCATTGCAGGTGGGTGGTTATTCGGGCAGGAAATAACCAACTCGAAATTGACAATTTCATCTATTGTAGCGAAACAATAGATTAATTTTTAATATATTAAATTTAAAAAGAGATTCACAATTGCTTGTAAACCTCTTTTATAACAGTAGCGAGAGAGGGGCATGATCCCTCGACCTCGCGATTATGAATCGCGCGCTCTAACCAACTGAGCTACCTCGCCATTATTTCCATTACTCTAATTCCGACAATTAAGGACGACCCAAAATTTCCGTTCTTTGAGGCTGCAAAGATAATATGTTTCTGGTTTAAGGCAACCCCTATGTTTATTTTTTTGATTTTTGTTTCCACCCAACGGGCAATATTTTGCAAATCCTAAATAAATAGCTATTTTGCAACTGTTTATAAAAACAACCATCATTTTACCGAATAAAGTTGCGTTACTTATGAAAGAGATTAGATTAGAGTTTTTCCTAAAAACTTCACCTGCTGTTTTGTTCAGCCGGATCAGCACGCCCACCGGACTTGCAGAATGGTTTGCGGATAATGTAAGAGAGTCAGGGAAAATCTTTACATTTATCTGGGGAAGCTCCGAACAGAAAGCTGTAATTCTGACAATGACTCCCAATGAATCTATCACCTTCCGATGGTTGGATATGGAGCCTGGTTATGAATTCGGGTTCAAAATTTTAAAAGATGAACTCACAGGAGATGTGGCGTTGATCGTTACCGACAATATCGACGATGACGATGTTGAAGACACACAGAATCTTTGGAGTTCACAGGTACTGAAATTGAAACAAATGATCGGCTCGTAGAATAAATATCCCAAATTCCAAAAAAGGTTTAACTTTGCGTTCGTTTCAGAAAACCATTGCATGAAGCGTCTACATCTGTATATTATTAAGAGTTTTATCGGTCCGTTTTTTGTTACACTCGTCATCTCCCTGTTTGTACTGTTAATGCAGTTTTTGTGGGTCTACCTTGATGAGCTGGTCGGTAAAGGATTGGAGTTTAGTGTCATATTAGAGTTCATTGTTTACACAATGGCCATGTTGATGACAAATGCCCTGCCGCTGGCAATGCTTTTGGCATCGATAATGACTTTTGGCGACCTTGGTGAAAACAACGAATTACTGGCGATGAAAGCTGCCGGAATATCCCTTTACCGGATCATGAAACCAGTAATTGTTCTCAGTATATTCCTAAGTATCGGGTCGTTCTACTTCTACAACAATGTGATCCCGGTATCCTACAAAAAGCTGATTGCGCTGATGTCGAGTATACGGCAATTGCGCCCTGAAATCATTGTAAAGGAGGGCGTATTTTCAAACGATATCGATAACTATTCCATAAAAGTAGGCAAAAAATCTGATAGCGGGAATATGCTATATGACATCATGATTTACGATCATACTGAAGACAAAGGGAATACAAACGTTACTATTGCGGATTCAGGAACGATGAAAATCACGAAGGATAAGAAATACATGATTTTGAATCTGTATTCCGGCCAGAGGTATTCCGAAATGCAACCCCCCGACCGCCGAAAAATGACATATCCTTCCAGGACGGATAAATTCAAAGAAGAATCTATTTTCACCGTTTTACAAGGGATGGAACTTGAACGTAAAGATGAAAGTGTTTTCCGAAACCAAAACAGGGCCCTTAACAATTCACAGATTGTCTATTTTGTTGATTCGCTTGGGAGAGAACTTGAAAGGCAGAGAGTCACTAACGCACTAATGCTTAGTTATATATCTCCACTGAATACGGGCATATTTAACCTTGCCCGAAAAGATACGATCAAAACGCCCGAAATGAAACTGGTTCAGTATTCTGATGTCGATTCGATTATGAAGAAATCAACCGCATCAGAAAGAACAAATATCATTAACGCGGCACTTAATTCTGCCCGGAACAATGCCCGGGCTATTCAGCAGTCGGACGAGATGATCGTAACCAGTGTTCGCAGCCTGAACCGCTTCGGAATAGAGTGGCACAAAAAATATACATTTGCAGTGGCGTGCCTTGTATTTTTGTTTATCGGCGCTCCTTTAGGGGCCCTTATCAGAAAAGGTGGACTTGGAATGC
>Ga0209511_1003894_pt1 | contig 11167 bp, 18 predicted proteins | sample SSSSmetaG_FD_184141 | JGI IMG/M metagenome (GOLD analysis project Ga0209511, IMG submission 184141) | Glacier valley bacterial and archeal communities from Borup Fiord, Nunavut, Canada, to study Microbial Dark Matter (Phase II) - ​SSSS... | ecosystem: Environmental > Aquatic > Freshwater > Ice >... | reverse complement strand
AAAAAGGCGGTACAAAGGACATGTACCGCCTATTCAAGCAGAAAATACTTAGTTTTTAAGGGGTTTACGTAAATGGGTTATCGATAAAGATAGCCCTGGTACGTTGAAGCCCGGCAAATGTGATCGCATAATGATTCAATCCTGCAGCACCGGCACCGGTTGTGGCTTTGGCCGAAAAGCGAAGCGGTACCTTGGTGGTGCCTGCCAGTTTGTAACTCCCGTTACCGTCCTGATAAATCACCAGGTACTTACATCGACGCTCCATATCGGCTATTTGCTTCAATGTATCGGAAGTATCACACGGAACGATTGCTGATATTTCAATCTTATAGGCATTACCTGCAAACGACTTCGCAAGATCTTCCGAAAAGCTGGCGGAGTCCTCCCTGCTGTAAATGTCCACAACGTTGGCATCGGATGAGATGGTAACCTGCTTTCCGGATACGCTGATGTCAGAAGGGGGTACTGCCCATAACCGGAGAACTCCCCCCATATTCTCGGTCTGTTTGTTGATTGTTTTCATGGTTTTTTTGTTGAGCGAATCTGTCAGTGATCACTGACAGATTCCGCAGGTATTTAATTGATTTTATTGAGTTTTTTAAAGAGATGCTACCATTCTTTTTTCATGTGTTTTCACCGCGTGAGCGGTTATTGCTCCGGCATTCGACATGTTCACCAGAATCAACCTTTCGAGATGGCAAAAAGCAAATTGATTAAAGTCGATTTCATTATTGGTCTTGTACCGGAAGAAATCGCGCGAGATGCTATCGAATGGCCAGTACTCCTCCTCCATCTGGAACCGGGACTGAAACTTTACGATCGCAACATTTGTAGGGGTTCCAAAACTAATGTAGGTACTGATCACAGTACGCATGAGCATTTTGGCATTCTTCTCGAAATACTTTCCAAACGAAACGATATCGGTTTTCGATAACTCCCAGCCATGGCGGTAAAAGTTGCGTTCTGATATCACGATCTCAACTGAATGGGTGTGCAGGCAGAGTTCGTTCTTGTATTTGTTTTCCTCGTCGTAACAAGGTTTTTTGAGCATGCGGCTAAACATCTCATTCTCCCTGGGATGATTACGGAAATCGACCGGATTGCCGTAATTATTCTCAAGGAAGCGTTTTACATAGGGTTTACAGAGGACGGTTACGTTAAATTTCATAGGAATTTAGGGTTCATTTGAATTAATGAGACCCCACGGCTGGCAGGAACTCCCAAATATACATTATTAATCTTATATGCCAACAGAATAGCCGCAAAACTTTTAAGGTTTGCGGCTATTTCAGTAATATCAATTTCAAACTAACCTTGGAAATTGCAACCTGATTGTGAATCACATTTCATGTTGATTGTTTGCTTATCGCAGTACTGGTTGTGCAAACAATCTGGTTTTTCAACATACTGCAGCCGGTCAATTTCAGCGGCAATTAAAGCTCCGGCAATAATTAACCGCTCCTTATAATCCTTTGCCGCCATTTTTTGCCATGCTTTAATATTCCAATCATTTGGGTTAAGGCATTCCCTGTCATAGGAATCCACAATTAGACGAATAGCACCAAGTCGTAGCTGCTCTGATCGGTTCACGTCAGTATCGCTAAATATTGTCCTGCCATGTTTTTCAATTTGCTCCTTTCTTTCCTGAGCAATCAATTCAATTCCTGTTTTCATATAATTGATTTTTAAGTTATTTGTGTATTGATATAGCTAACAGAGTACATAAATCCTTAAACTCAGGCGGGTTTATTCCGAAAAGGATCAATATTCCGCAGCACTCATAATAATTGAGTTCATTTTCTTGTGTTTCAATCCAGTCGTGCCAGCCAATTTTTATTTCGCGTTTGGTCTTAATTTTAGCCCGAAATGCTTCCGCGTTATTTGTTGGAGTTGAAATAAGCAGTTCGGTATCAAAAATAACTGCTCTAAACTGTTTTTTTAATTCTGGTTGTGTCATGATGGGAAATATGATTGAGGTGTATATCGCACATACTTAGAGATGATCTTCTTAACTTCCGGTTTACCGACTTCGTCCATCATGCAAACCTCGTTTTTAAGGTGCATCAATACTTCATTAATAGCCTGGTCGGTGTAGGTTCGAATTTCGGTAGATATGGCAATGAGAGGTTCTTCTGCAGGGATATCATACTTTTCAATAAATCCACCGACATCAGCCGGACGTCCATCGACTCTGCAGATTTTACTTCTTTCTATATCAAAAAACTCACCGCTATCCTCATCTTTAAATTTTTCAGTCCAGCGAGTGCGCCCCACAAGATGGGCTTCTGTACGTTTTGTTTTACCTTTTCCATAGGTCCATACCTCTTCCTTTTCGGTATAATTTCCAGATATATTGATTGCATCCTCTAAATCAATATTCTCGTTATAAAGCCTTTTGATTTGTATTTCGTTGGCTTTAATCTTTGCTTCTAATTCTTCTTTAGACATTTTATTTGCATTTAATTAGCTGATTGCTTTTTAATTTTTTCAAAGTTTACCACATAGTGGGTTTTACCCTTTGGCTGGTTCAATGATTCACACCAGACACCATACTGTGCCGTTTCGGGGTATAGCTTTACGATCTCGCCATCTTCGTTGTTTTTGCGCCTGGCATCAAACACAATCAATGATCCAACAGATAATTCCAGTTGGATGTCATTTTCTTTTACCCAATTTTTAATTGATTTTTTCAGTATGTCACCGGCATTGGAGCTTACGCAGTCCAAATCATCAACCAAAGATGTTGATCCTTCGTATCCTTTGTTTTCAAATTCTTTTGCCAACTCGAAGCCATCCGAATTATAATTCCATTCTAATACAGTTTTTGCATCTTCAATGCAACTTTCCAGATCGTTGTAACTATGGTGACCTTTCACTATTTCACCAACAGATTTGGCCAATTCTGAAACCATACTTTCATCAAAAGTTGGTCTTTCAATTTTTGTTTTTGTCTCCATTTGATTAATTTATAATTGATTAATAATTATTCTTTGATACTTCCTTTCGGGTGCTACCCACTCTGGCTGGATACTGCTTTCAATTTCCATTCTCCTGCCAACAGGAAAATGGTTTACCTGGTAATAAATTACTGCCAGCTTATCAAGCAGTCCCATATACAGATCCTCTTCAAAAATCGGGTGTGTTGATCTAAGGTGCTGCTCAAGGGTTAACATCTGTACAATCAGGAGATCCCTGGTGATTGCTTCCGGCAGGGCAGGGACCGGGCGACATAGTGAAATAGTGGTCATGATTGTACAGTATCAACTTCAAATAACTCATTAAAAGAAATTTGAAAGGCTTTGGCAATTCTTTTCCCTATGGCGATGGTGATGTTTTGAGTCGTACCGGTTTCAATCTTGGCATACGCAGCTTGCGAAATGCCGCATAATGTTGCAACATTTGCCTGACTCAATGACTTTTCCTTGCGGATCCGCTTTAGTTTATCGCTGATCGATTCTTTAACGATTACATCAGTCACATGCTTCGACAGAAGAAGTAACCAGGCTGTTACCGGGAAGCGGTTTGAATCCCTGGCTGCCATCATGTCTGCGCCGGTGCTGCAGGTGTTCCCTGCAATGTCGATGCAAAGAATTACATTTCCGGCTTGTCTGTTGCCTCCGATCCACAACGATGCGTGATTGACCCAGCTTTGAAAATTCGAAAACTCACAAACCTTTTCGGCGTTAATTGTTAGTTTTTCCATTGATTTTTAATATTAAATATTGAGCTAGAATGGTAATTTGTCTAACATGGGATCGTTAGTATTCATGTATTCATTAAAATAGTATCCTGATTTGCAAGGGGGTTTTGTTAATCCTTGTTTTCGATCACTTAATCCTTTACTCCTGACATATACTGATGCAATACTTATGTATTTTTCGTTCCATAATGGGAAACCTAAAATTGTATCACCCCAATTTTTTTTAAATGTTATTTCCTCTTGTGTCATGATTTTACAATTTCATATTCAGTCAATAAACTTTTATGCAGGTCAATCTTTCTGCCATGAGTAGTTAAAATGCTTTTGTTAAATTTCATAACCGTCACCCTTGGATTATTAAGTATCTCACCAAATATAACCTGAAGACTACGGTCCACTACCTTGTACAGCAACTTTCCACGTCTTAATACATCTCCATTTCTAACCGTTTCACCATTCTTATCGGTCAATATTTGATCAAAATATAGATTCAGTTGAATCAAAAATTTCTTCTCAAAAATGGAACAATAGTTATCCCACTTTTGCCGGGCCTTTTCAAAAATTTCGCGTTCCGGATTTAGATCTTTGATCATTTCCGATCGCAATTCTTTCAATCTCTCAATCGTCATTACTTTTTGTTCAATAATTTGTTTTTCCATGTTTTTTAATATTAATAATTTGGGTTTTTGTCGATTTTTGCCCCTTTTTCGCAAAAAAAAATATTTTTTTAGGCTGGGGACGTATTTTGCTTACTTTTCTTACTTCGCTTACTTCGCTCGGGTTAATTAATTGACTGTTATTTTAATACAGGCTAAAAAAAGCGAAGTAAGTAAATATCATTTGTTGTAAAATTTCAAAATCGAAGTAAGGCGAAGTAAGCGAAGTCGGAAAAAGTAAGGCCTTACTTCGCTGTTTTTGATGTTTATTTTATTATATATCATTATTTTAAGTATTATATTATTATTAAAAAAGTAGCGAAGTAAGCGAAGTAAGTAAATGTTGCCACTGAGCAATTTTTTAATAGTTTTTTCTCAATTTCCAAAACTTTCCTTTTACCTGATTTTTTTATCGGGGGGTGCGGGGGGTTTCGAAAAAATCAAAAAGGTAAATCTTCTTTCACGCCGTTCATCGGGAAATTCAATACACCTTCGGCATTGGCATTTATTACACCTCCGGCAGGAATGCTCGTGCTGAATGAGAGTCCTGTCTTGGCTGCATGAAATACCAATGCTGTGGTACTTGTGCGCTTCTTCTCCTTCGTTTCCCAGTTTTCCTCCTGCTGACCTGTCTTTGGATCTATCTTTTTAAAACTTTCCTTCTTCGTCTCGCAGATAAATGCCGGGGAGTTCTTGAGATAATACGCGATCGTCGATTCAGGCAATGGCTTATCGCCTTCACGAATACATTGTGTCTTATACAAAGAGAATACCCTGCTCGTGGTCAGGTAAAGTAATTCTGTTGTTCCGGATAGTTCTACCGGTTCCTTACCCCATACTCCGTTTTCGAAGTAAGTTCGTATGAGCTTGTCTTTGCACACCACCTTGTAATCACCCTCATCAAACAGCATGTTCGAGCTGATCAGTACCTGTACCACCTTCCAGAAGTTACCCAGGTCATCATTCTTTTTGGTTTCCTTGTTCTGCGCAATCATAAGGCGAACGGCCAGCTTAATGGTTTCGTGCACATCCCATGGCAATTCGAGATGTATGTTCAGCGTGACATATGCAGACAAAGGAAACAACCAGTTGTTGAATATTCTCGTCTCAACGATTTCACTGCCCATCAGTTCGCGCATTTTCTCGGTTACCTCTTTTACGTTCGTAAAGAATGTATCCTGAAATATGCCTCTTAACCGGAGGATCTGATGTGTGATATGTGTTAACCCGAGTTTCTCAATTTCTTTGAGTTTATCGAATTCGATGATCTCAGCTTCTGTAAATTCAGTCTGTGTAAACGACAGGAAGATAAACCTCGAAAACAATGCAATGTCGGCAGTGGCCATCTGCTGACCGGTAAGAGTAACCGCCTGATCAACCGAAGTGGTTTCTTTCTTTTTGTCCTTATCCATGTTCATCCGGGTACGGCCAACACCATCCCACATTCCCTTCAGAAACTCGCGTTTCTCCATCTCAATGTCGTTGCGGTATTCGTCAATGTGGGCAATGGCATTACATGCGCTGGCCACGTGATCTCCCAGAGCAGCCTTACTCGTGTTGTGAACGTTAGGCGCTTTGGATAAACGTCCAAAAAACTGCACAAGGCTTTCGGCACACGCTGTTTTACCCGCTCCCTTTGGACCAAACATGTTCAGAATTGGAAAATTTCCGTATTTCTTCACAATGATATCCCGGAAGATAGCTGCAAAATAGAAGCACAGCGCGATTTTGGCATTATCGCCAAAAACTTTCACAAACTTTGTAGCATACTCCTTCAACGTGACATTGCCTTCGGTATGAATGAATTTGCGCTCAAACTGGTACAGGTTTTCCTCGTTTTTATAGATGCTTGAAAAGGCAGGGATATAGTAATTGCGTTTGTTGTGTTGTACAATCCCGTACGAATCAACCTTAATGAAATCACCATTGAATATCCCGTTTCCCCATGCCCAAAAACCTTCTTTCTGCCAGCCAAGCTGTGTAATCTCCTTACAGGATTCCGTTTTCTCAAATAAGCAACGTTTCAATCGGTTAAGGTCAGTCTCGGATCCATCGAACCAGCACTTTGGAAGACTCTCAACATGTAGTTTAAATGCCGACAAACTGATCATATCCTTTTGAGGAATCTCCACAACGCGTGTCATCCCGGTGGTATTGGTCACTTCGTACAACCGTTTGGCGTTAATTGTGCTTTCGATATGGAAGATGGGCGATAATGAAAAGTTACTGCGCTGAATAAACCCGTCCTTGGTCTTAAAAAAATAACAGTTTTTCTGCACGTAAAAACCCTGTTCGTCAACATCAGCCAAATCCAGTCCGTCAGGGATGAATCTTTTTTTCTCGACCGGTGTTTTCTCTGCAGAAATATTATTAAGGTAGTCCTGCCAGGCTTTTTTAGGCTTGATAATTTTGGAGACGAAATCAAGGTAAACCTCGTGCGTCGATGGTTCATCATAACGCATGATGAGCCCGGCAACCTCCTTCATAAACTCAGACTTAAAGGCGGGGTTCTTGCACTTATCGACACCATTTGTTGTTTTGTAAACAATGTAATCGGTCTGGGCTTTTTCTTTGAATTCGTCGAACTTTTCGAGCGAAGTAAACAAGGTGTCAGGATCTTCGCCTTTGGTGATTTCCATCACCATCACATTGCATTGCTCCTTCACGAGCAATTCCCCATTGCGGTCGATGGCCTTACGTCCGGCTTCGTCACCGTCGTAGATGATGGTCACGTTTTTGGTATAGCCTTTTAATAACCTGATCTGATCGACGGTGAGTGCAGTTCCGCATGGTGCGATTGCATTCAATACACTAATTGAGTGCAATCGCTTTACATCGAAATTGCCCTCCACCATATACACCCGATTTTCAACCCTGATCTGTTGCCTGGCCACGTTCAGTGCATACAGTTCATTTCCTTTGCGGAATATCTCCGTATCAAGCGAGTTCATGTATTTTGCGATCCCTTTTTTGCCGGTGAGATCACGGCCGGTAAACCCAATTACTTTGCCGGTCTTTTCACAGATTGGAAACATGATGCGGTCGCGGAAGAAATCGTAATCCTGCTGACGGTCTTCATTTCTGGCAATCAGTCCAGCTTCCTTCAGCAGCGAAATGTTGATGTTATTTATCTTCGCCCACTCAAGCAGTATATTTCCGGATGGAGCATACCCGATCATCAGCAGATCCTCTTCCGCAATTTCATCAATCTTGAAATTACGGCTTGTGATATAATCGGATGCTGTTTTGCTTTCGCGCAGGCATTGCTGATAATAAGTAGCCACCTTACCACAAAGGATCCGGAGTGATTCTTTGTGCTGGTATTCTGCCACGTTAAAATCCTTCTTATCCTCGTTCCAATCAACCTGTAGGTTTAGTTTTCGGGCACCAATTTTCACAGCATCCATAAACTCAACCTTGTCATGTTCCATAATAAAGGAAATTGCATCTCCACCTTTTTGACAACCAAAACATTTGAAGATGCCCTTTGCCTCCGACACCTTGAATGATGCCGTTTTCTCGTTGTGAAAAGGACAGCAACCTTCGTGTGTTCGGCCATGTTGTTTCAATTCAACGTAGTGACTCACCACTTCAACGATGTTCTCCTTTAGTTTGTCTATTGCTTCTTTAATGGTCATAGTTTCAAATAGTTTCGCGGATTAGTATTAGTCTGGCCCAGTCATCTTTAAAGCCGGGATCCGATGCAAGTAAGGCAGTCCGAAGTAACCCGGGCTCTACACCATAAATCTCAAGTAATTTCACCCTTGCCCAAAGCGGCATTTCAGTCCATGCGATTGTCCAGTAATGTTCTGTCACAACACCTGTCGTGATCTGGTGTGTTTTTGGATTCTTGCAGCGTATTGGCTGGCCAATCTTGAATTCAATTCCGGGGCACGGCTGAATAATATGAAAGTAAGGTGATCGGTTCCTTCCCTGGGGGATGGTGATGATTTCCTGTTCTGTTGCTGTGGCAGTATCGTTCATTTGGATATAGGATTTATAAATTTACTATCGATACATATACCCGCTTGCTTTTTTTACCTTTTGCAGTAATGTATTTTTCCGCCTTTTTTATTTCATCTTCATGCTCGGTTCCGAATAGCTTGGCTCCTGCCAAACACCAGGCAGTACTTAGCCGGTTATTTTTATTTGCGTAATAGAACCGGTGACAAATCATTAAGACTACAGCTGAACTGAATGCGACGAGATTTACGGTAATTGTCTTTTCGATAGTTTTTCCAACTTCAATAGGAGTAATCCTTGACGATAATATCATGATCGCCTCATCTCTTGATTGGAAAACTGTCCTGCGTCCAGCCAGGTCGTCTGCAACTATTTTTCCATGAAATTCTGATAAGTAGTTGCAAATTGGAAACATGGTTTCTCTTACCCTGAAAATCTCAACTGCTGATCCAAATCTATTATGCAAAATCTCAATGTAATTTTCCGGAAGATTTTGAGTGGAGATATTTAGGGTATCACATTCAGAAGGATCGATAAGGTTTAAATCATTTTCAAAATTAAATTCATCGATAAAGCGATACTTTAATTGATGAGATATTACAATAAGCCTTTCCCTTACAATCATTTGCGTTTCCAAACCCGGATGAAGTATTGTATCTGCTGCAGATAACAATTGATTAGTTTTTCCTGTGCCTTGTTTGCCGTGATAAATAATTAGTTTCATTTGAATAAAGGATTAATGATTTGTACTCCATACTGATGCTTTCGGGCAAGTTCGGTGATGTGCTTGCTCTTGCGGACTGTTTCGACCTGATCGGAAGTAATCTCGATCGTCTTTTCAAGTTTTGTCAACCTGACCTTTAGGTTCAGATCTTTTGTTTTTTTGTGCAGGTAATACTTGCGATCGTAAGTATTATCCATGTGGATCCGCTGGCCAGTGAATGGTAGGCCATGGTTTTTCCGAAACCAGGTAATCATATCTTCCCACTTCTCAAATCCGTCACCCGATGCAATGTTTTGTATTTGGCTCCTTGAAAGAGTTGATCCATCGAGTTTGAACATGATCGCGGGTTTGAGAATGTGGTTACCGTTAAATTCCGATATCTCAATATCTTCAACCTTTAGGCAGATAACTGTACCCAATCTCTTGCAACTCGTTGTCCGGAGTCCGGAGAACAGGAATAGCTTATCACCTTTTTTGAAAGGTCTCTTTCGGGTTGCCCGGATGGTCGTAGTCTTAGGCTTAATTTTAAGCCGGGTAGCATAGTCCTTATCAAGCATCGCAAGGATACCCGGGACAAATTGTTTTTGAAAGCTTAATGATGGCATGGTTTTTAAGTATTAAAGAATTTTGGAATAAAGGCTGATCACTCAGTTGAACAAAGGACAAATACAAGTTTGCCGTTAACGCCGGACTTTGGTTCAGCCTGGTTGCAGTAATCTGCTGTAAAATTCATTGCAACATATTGAGCGGCAATTAACCGGTCATCTAATGTTACATGCATGGTTCTCCGTCCGGGTTTCACCATTTGTCGTTTGTCGTACTTCTCGACAATCTTATTCGCTTTAATCATTTGATCAAGCGAATAATCAATTTTCTTCAGCGTTTTAGGGTTAATCCCCATAGCGTTCAGGTGCCAGTCTGCCAGATTACCGACAATTTCGAGAGCTTCTGATATTTTCATGATTACTGAATCTTCTTTTTTAGTTTTTTCTTGTCTGCTCTGACATATTCCTTGAAAAGCTTCTCTGCAACCTTTTCAACTTCAGACATTAGATCTTCGAGTGTTTCAGCATAGATATATTCAATTCTGCAAATACCAGGATGTGAAGACCAGCTGGTTGGTTTTCCATTTGTATAGGAGAAACAATCACATGTAGGAATATTAACTTCAGCGATTAGACCCAATTTTTTAAAGTCTACCAATAATCCTTTGACCCATTCTATATCATCTCTGGTTTCTTCGAAGTATTTATTTTGAAAAATTTCCGGAAATAGTTTTTTCCATTGATCATCATCCAATTCGCTTAGAAGGTCAGTGAGTTCACTGCCTTCGAACGATCCTGCAATCCAAATCAGTTTTTCAATTTTGGCTCCATTGGCCTGATCAATTCTTTCAAGTGCTTCAATGTTTTTCATAATGAGTTTGATTATTTAAATTTTAACTGGTAATTTCTGTAATCCGTGCTTTGTCATTTTAACGTCAAGAGCATCCCACACGCGAATACAATTTGGGATCATGGTTTTTAATTCACCATCGTATGGGAGTTGCATGAATAGTTTATCAGCTTCCTCTTCGGAAATTGGCATGTTGGAATCTGAATCATGATAACCCGGTTCGGGAGTTTCATACTTTCCGGCCATCTCTTTAGAGTAGCAATACCCGGCGTTGTTAGGTCTCCAAAGTGTGATAAACTTGTCACCTTTGTTGGTGTGTGTCAATGAAATAATGTGAAACATGATAAGTTTGATTTTAAGTGTTTTTTTATGTGAATAGATATCTTTCATTTTCTTCTACAATAACTGTAGTGAACGGAAATCCATTTTCAGGAACCTGCTGTATTGCTTCAATCAGAAAGCTGGAAGAAGTAAAAATGATATGCTTCTCACTGTTAACTGATATTTGCAGGTGAAGGCATTTCCCTGATCCCTTGTTCTTGAAAACCTTTGAATCTTCAATCTTGAAGTGATGCACTACAATTTCACGATTCAGTATTTTCGACATTTTTATTTTGTCGCCTTCAAAACCTTTTGTCTTAGGCTTTATATTGAATTGACTAAAGTTTTTCATGCAATAATTTGTTTAATAAGTGCTTGCTGTTACAATGTGATGCCCATCCTTTGTAG
>Ga0209511_1003888_pt1 | contig 11183 bp, 11 predicted proteins | sample SSSSmetaG_FD_184141 | JGI IMG/M metagenome (GOLD analysis project Ga0209511, IMG submission 184141) | Glacier valley bacterial and archeal communities from Borup Fiord, Nunavut, Canada, to study Microbial Dark Matter (Phase II) - ​SSSS... | ecosystem: Environmental > Aquatic > Freshwater > Ice >... | reverse complement strand
TGGGTTTCAATCCCCTCAAATGCGGGGTGGTGGTTGCAACTACGTGATGAGTTCAGCCGCTTCTACAGCGCAGACGGTTTCAATCCCCTCAAATGCGGGGTGGTGGTTGCAACAACAGGTGGGGTACCTGCTGGATCGCGTACGGTATGCAGTTTCAATCCCCTCAAATGCGGGGTGGTGGTTGCAACGTCAATCTTAGCCTTGCCAGTAATGGGCTTGCCAGGTTTCAATCCCCTCAAATGCGGGGTGGTGGTTGCAACGGGGGAAGTGGCGAGCGACACACAAGCCTTGCTGGAGTTTCAATCCCCTCAAATGCGGGGTGGTGGTTGCAACTAGAGCGCAAAGCCCTGCTGGTTGCCGCCGCCAGCGTTTCAATCCCCTCAAATGCGGGGTGGTGGTTGCAACCCCTCCCGGCGTAGGTTTACGCACGATTTGCGAGAGGCTACTGCAACAAGCTCATTATAGCACACTTTTGGCCGTTGTCAATACCCGCTGCCGACCAATTTTGGGCCTATTTGCCGCTGCGAGAGGCGCAACCGTAGTTCGCCACCGCACCCACCCCTCGCGCAACCAGCCTGCCACCACTGACTTGCCCCAGCGAAGTTGCTATCAAAGTCCGTGCCACTTCTAAACCCCAGTCCAACCCTGACAATGGACTATGATAACACCCCCTCGTCTTTGTTATCATGGTCCGTTGTCACTCTTCCGGTAGGGAAGTGATAACGCAGACTGATAGCATGGCGGCTGTTAGCCTCTCTCCTTCCGCGGTGATGTAGTAGTTACCACGTCCGCTTGGATGGCTGATATAGCCTTGCTCCTCGGCCTCGTTCAGCAGCCAGTTTAGGGTTGCCGAAGGCACGCCCAGTGCGATCTTCATTGCACTGAAGCCTAAGTCCTGCACTCCGCACTGCTGCCTACGCCGCCAGCCCACTGCCGACTACCGACTGCCAACTGTCTACTGCCAACTGTCTACTGCCAACTGTCTACTGTCTACTGCCGACTGGCAATTGCAGCACCTCATGTATCCGTTCGCCCGCGTCGCGCTCCCGCTTGAACCAATCAGTCACGTCATAGCCGCTCGACAGCCGGTTGCCATTCGCCCACTCCAATACCAAACCGCACCCGCCGAAGCCCGCCGCCAGCTTGTGCGCCTGCTCAAGCTCGCTCTGCTGGTTATCGAACAGCACAAAGATGCAAGTGACCTCACCAAAACCTTACCAGCTTTCCTCAACCTTTTGTCCAAAATCATCAGCCAGCCAGTTGCATCTTGTCGCTCTTTCTGCTATACTCTGCGCCAGCAGCTAACAAGTTCGTGTCACAGCAAAGGTGGTGCGTACCATGACCAGCCGTGATGTTTATATTTCACTACAAGCAGTTACACCAGCCTTCTGGGGTGGTGCTGTGCCACGTCGCTACTTTGCTTTTACGGAACTGATTGACAGCAAGGGTAATACCCTGCTTGAACACAATGATAGAGGCAATTTGGTGCTGACTAAAGCTGCCAAGGACTGGCTGCGCCAAAGAGCAAATGAGCAGCATGAAACCCGCCCAGAGGCTAGAGTCCAGTCAGTACGTGGTGCATTGCGCTGGTGGCTGCGGGCAATGCTGGCTGGCAAGAACACAGGCTTGCTTGTCGCTACTGACCAACTCTGGCAAGCCGAGGCTGAGGTGTTTGGCAGCACCAACGAGGCATCCAGCGTAATGATCAGCCTGCGTAACCACAATCTGCAACCAACAATCATGAGTGAGCCAGAGGTCAACCCCAAGAATCCCTCCGGCTACGACTATATGCTCTATGGGATGCACACCGGCAAGTCAGACAGTGAAGGTCATGCCTACACGCCTCGCCAATACTACAATGAGAGTACAGACCGCACCCGCCGCGAGATCGATCTTGCCATCACCCCTCGCTGGGGGGCAGCTAACGGCCAGCCAGCCGTTAAACAAACACTGTGGGCCATGTGGCTGCTGATCAACTTTGGCGGACTAGGATCACGCAACCGACGAGGTGCAGGCTCAGTTGGCACCGCAGTTTTGCCGGAGCTACCAGAGTGGTTGAAGCAGCAGAAGGAGCAAAATGAAGACCTTAAGCTGCCAGACTTCGAGCGTGCCGCGTCACTGGCTCAACTACGGGAGCGGCTCAGAGATGGGCTTATAGCTGCGACCAACAACCCAGCGTGGCAAAACGAGTCCATCACACCTCGCTATGCCGACTTCTCTGTACTCCATCCTGACTACTGTACCATTGCCATACTTGGCCCCAACAGCGGCAGTGGATGGTCAACCGCGAAGGAAGCAATTAAGGCTACAGGTAGTGCCTTCCGTACCTTCCGCGCCAACCCCACCAACAAGCCCCTGAACTTTCGGGCATTTGGCTACTCCCTGCCCAACAATCGCTTTGCCTCGCCGCTACACTTCACCATCGTACAACTCTCCAGCCGGAGCTTTGTTGTCGTCATGACATGGTTCCACTCCAATCTGCCAGGTGGTGGAACCGTGCCGAGCCAGCCTATGATAACTGGCTTCGTCAATCATCTGCGACAAAGCCTTACCTGCAAGTACATCTGGGAGCCATGATGACCGACCGCCCCACCACCCTCCTCGCCTTCGCCCTCGGCCCGGTGCAGCCGTTCATTGCCGCTGCCCGCCGTACCCAGGATTTGTTCGTCGGCAGCCACATCCTCTCGCTGCTTGCCAAAGCCGCCTGTCAGGTCATTGAGCAGCGGGGTGGCAAGCTGCTCTACCCCATTGGGTGGAAGGATAGCAAGGCGACCAACCTGCCCAACAAGCTCCTTGCCCGGTTCGATGACCCCACTAAAGCGGAGCAGGCTGGTAGGGGTGCAGTTGTGGCTGTGCAAAAAGCCTGGTGCGATATGGCTGACGAGGTTCGTGACTGGCTGGCAAAGGATGGCCCAAAGGGTAAGAAGGCAGTGGCTTTGAGCGACCACTTCCGCCGGATGTGGGCCGACCAGACCGGCTCTGCGCTTGAACTTTACTGGGCCGTCCTCGACTCTGCCACTACCAAACTGCCTGGTTACGAACTGGCCGACTACGGCGATCAGGTAGAAGCCTCCGAGTCGCTGCTCGCCGCCCGCAAACTGCTGCGTAGCTTCACGCCGCACGCTGACACCCAGGTCGGCCCGATGAGTACAATTGGCGGCCAGCTACCGGCCCTACGGCTAGGTGAGCGTGACAGCGACCGTGAAATCAAGGCGTTCTGGATTACGGTCGCGCAGGCAGTCAACAAGCAGGCTGTCCTTGACCTCGAAGGTGGCGAACGCCTAGACGCGATCAGCACCGTCAAGCGGTTCATTGCTAGCACCGACCATTACGCGAGCAAGTTCAGCCAACGCTACCCCTCGACCAGCGACGTGGCCGCCGCCGACTTGCGCGGCGCGATCCTGCGCCTGCTGATTGGCTTGCAACGACCGCCAAGCGGCAAAGAAGACGAGCTTGCACAACTCTCAAACCAGTTGATTAGCTACCACAAGCTGATCAATGACAATGCTTACCTGCCTAGACTACGTGAAAGAGTGGAGCGTGACATCCCCGGTCTGGTTGATCTGGCTAATGGTAAGGCTGGTGGCACGGCGTTGAGCATGAATGATGATCGTCGTGTTGCGTTGCTCCGCTACGACGGCGACCTACTGTTTGCACAGAGTATCAGCGGCAGGATGTTGGTCAACGACTATGACTTCCCCTCCGAGGCCAAGAACGGTCACAAAGAGCCGACAGAGGAGACCGCAAGGTTCGCAACCAAGCTGGCTGACTCTGCCCGTGCCGTAGTTCGTGCTGCCCGCCGCTTGGACGTGACGGCCACTACCCCCTACTACGCCGTCGTTGCCTTCGACGGCGACCGCATGGGTGCGTTGCTCCGCCGCATGACTAATAGCGACCGCCATGAAGTCTTGAGCCAGGCGTTGGCCGACTTCGCTAGTGATGGGGCTAAGACAGCAGTGGAGAGCGACACCACTCTGGGTCGGCTGGTCTATGCTGGCGGCGACGATGTTCTGGCCCTCCTGCCCATCACCACCGCGCTAGCCGCCGTCACCGATTTGCAGGACCGCTACCGCAAGGCTCTGGTGGAGAAGCTGACAGAGAAGGGCATGAGCAATTTCGTTAGCATGGACGGGACGCACCCGCTAGCCACCGCCAGCGCAGGCATCGTCATCGCCCACCACCTAACCCCGCTCGACTTTGTGCTGGCCCAGGCACGCGCCGCCGAACACATCGCCAAAGAGGAGTATGGCCGTAATGCTGTCACCGTCCGCATCCTGCGACGCAGCGGTGAACACAGCACTGCTGGCTTCAGCTTCACCCACGACGCAGGTCAGACCGACTACGACCAGCTTAAGGTGATTAGTACACTAGCTAGCCTACTGGCTAATGGCGATCTGTCCAGCCGCTTCGTCTACGACTTCGAGCGGGTTGCCCACGCCCTGACCCTACCTGCTATGGTCGAGACTGAACTGCAACGTCTGCTGCTGCGGCACACCGAGAGCCATCTGCTTAAGCAGAAAGGTGTACTTACGGCAGTAGGCCAGCAGCTACGCAATGCATTGCTCAGTATCTACAAGCGCAGTCGCACCCGCCTAGTGGATGTCGCTTTGCGGAAGCTGCAAAAGGATCGAAAGCTAAAGGCGTTCCCTGCCGAGCGTGACCTACCGCTTGACCGCCAGCAACGATTGACGCGGGATGCTAACAGCGCACTAGTGGGATGGCTGGGCGTGGCCGAGTTCACCGCACGCGGAGGAGATGAAGATTGAGCAAGGACAAGCAGCGTGGTGGCCGCCGCCGGGAACAGGAAGCCAAAGAGCAGGATCGCCAGCGACAACTTCAGGCTCAACTAGCAGCGGCTCAACCCTCTTTGGTAGCGCGGGTAGCTGACCAACCTACCACCCAGCTAGCATCAGTTCAACCCAGGGCTAGTACCGCTTTGTTCATTGAAGCTAGTGACGTGTGGCTGTTCCGCGATGGCAAGCCGTTCAGTGCGGGCAGCGACCGACGTGCCAATAGCATCTTCCCACCGCCCCCGACCACCACCGCAGGCATGATCCGCACCAGCTACCTGCTTGAGGGGAACGTACCGCTCGACCTCTATGGCACAGAGTACAAAAGCAACACTGAAGGGCTGACCGATCTGGTCAAGCAGGCATACCTAGACATAGGTTCACCGGATGCTGCCCGCAAGTATGGTCGGTTGCGGCTGCGAGGGCCGTATTTGGCGGTGTCTGATGCCGAGGGCAATATCACCCGCTACTATCCTGCCCCTGCCGACCTGTTCGCGGTCAAGGTGGTTGGCAAAGACCCCACCTACACGTTGCCGCAAGTCATCCCTAACGCCGGTACAGTAACCAACTCTCCGCTAACCACCGACTGGCTGCTCTGGGTGGAGAAGCGCAACGACGAGCAGCAGAAGGTTGAGCAGGCAAGCGGCTGGCTGACCGCTACTGAGATGAGCAGTTATTTGAAGGGTGAGCCACCCGCCGACGTGATCCGCAGCGACAAGCTGTTCGGTGAGGAGGAGCGGCTGGGCATTGCTCTGCAAAGCGGCAGCAAAACCACACAGGAGGGGATGCTCTACACGGTTGGCTTCACCCGCCTGCAGTGGAAAAACAACGAGCGTGTTGGCCTCTGCCTTGAGGTAGATACTGAAGATGGTAGCCCTGACGTAGCCAGCAGTTGGTCGCTGCAAGGCGCACTCAGCCTCGGCGGGGAGCGGCGGGTCGGTCTCTATCGCAAGGTGATGCAGGGGGACACTGCCGCCCAGTTGGTCAGCCAGCCCAGCGACCGGCTGAAGGTCTACTTCGCCACGCCAACCTACTTTGAGGACGGCTGGCAGCCACGCAAAGGTTGGGCGCATTACTTCGACGGCAACCCTCGGCTGGTCGCGGCGGCAATCAACCCGCCCCTGAGTGTCGGCGGCTTCGACCTCGCCACCAGCGGCCACAAACCGGCCCGCCGCTACGTGCCAGCTGGGAGCGTCTACTACCTTGAAGGCGACAACAACCTTACCTATAAGGGCAAACTGATCAGCGATGCCGACGATAAGAGGGGCAATTGGATTAGCGATGCTGACGGTGAGATCGGCTTCGGGCAGGTACTAATCGGGGTTTGGTAACGGCAGCAACGTAGGGGCTGGACTTGCGACGCGCACAAGCCCATGTGGAAGGCAGGAACTATGTTTGAGCAGAGCCGCATGATGTACATCTATGTCGAAACGCCGCTGCACGCGGGCAGTGGCCGCGCCGTCGGGGTGGTTGACCTGCCGATCCAGCGCGAACGCAGCACCAACTATCCGCTGGTACAGGCCAGCGGCGTGAAGGGGCGGTTGCGGGCTGAGGTTGTTGGAGCTGCGCGGGACGCAGTGGTTGAGGCTCTACGCAAGGACAAGCCCAACTTGAGTGGTAAAGTATATGATGATGAGCTTGACAAACGGCTTGCTGCCGATCCTGCATACAACATGGGTCTAGCTATCTTCGGGCCGGAGACGACCAACGCCGATGCCTACGCCGGTGCGTTGTCGGTCGGCGATGCCCGCATCCTCCTGTTCCCGGTGCGCTCCGTGCAGGGCGTGTTCGCCTACGCCACCAGCGCGAACGTGCTGGCTCGCTATGTGCGCGATCTCGTCGCTGCCAATCTGCCTCTGCCCTTCAGTGTCGGTACGCTGAGTGTGGCGGGCGGCAGTGCGCTGGTCGTCAGCGAGGACAGCAAGCTGGGCAGCCCAATGGTGCTGGAGGAGTTTAGCTTCGCCGCACAAGCTAACCAGATGGTAGACACTATCGCTGCTCATCTCGTGCGGTACGCCCTACCCGGTGGCAAGGAGAACGATGACTACAGCGGTGAGTTTGGCTACTGGCGCAACTCGCTAGCCGGACGGCTGGTGGTACTGACCGAGGAGGACTTCCGCGATTTTGTCAGCTACTCGACCGAGGTCGTCACCCGCGTGAAGCTGGACAACGACAAGAAGACTGTTGTCAATCGTATGCTGTGGACGGAGGAGAGCCTGCCGACCGACACCCTCCTCTACGCCCCGCTGTACATGGGCAAAGAGCGTAAGGACGCAGCGACCCGCAACAAGGAGAATGGTGGCAGTGACCGCGAGGCGCACAGTGCCGACACCTTGATGACGGAGCTGAGTGGAAAGCTTGATGGTAAGCGGGTGCGGCTAGGTGGCGACGAGACGACCGGGCGCGGCAGCGTTGCGCTTCGCTTCGGCGCGGTGGCGATGAGCGAGCAGGAGGCGAACAATGGCAGATGAGCGTGTACCGCAGCGGCAGAGCCTCGATATGCAGCGGGCCGAGGATGCTTACCGCAAGATCGGCGTGCTAGTCGGCCTAAAGAAAGAGGATGCTAACCGCTCAGACGACGAGAAGAAGCAGGTAGGTCAACTACTTGACTGGCTGGGGCTGAAGGATCAGAAGGAGCGAAACAAGTTCCTTGATAAGCGCGATGGCTTCGTGAAGAAATATGTCAGCCGCAGCAAGGATGTGGGTGCCTTGATCATGACCAGCGGATTGGGAGCGGCACTGGCCTTCCTGCGGGCGAAGGATGACGCGGCCCGGCTGCTGCTCTACGACCACATCAGCACGTGGGTGCTGGGCAGCATCGGCAAGGGCCAGAGCGACCGCCCGCACCTGCTGGCGGTCATTATGGACGAGCGGAACGACACCGCCTACTACCGTCGGGCGACGACCGAGGCAATTGCTTACGCCACCTGGCTCAAGCGGTTCGTCGAAGGCGAGTTCCCGAAGGAAGCACAGGAAGTGACCGGGGGTGTCGACTAATGACCTACTCCATACCGGCCAGCACACTTGCCGCTCTTAGCAGCCTGACTGCCACCAACCTGTCGCTCTACCTAAACCGCTTTGTGGATGTAGACGAGCGTGACAACAAGCTGACCAACGACGCGGAGAAGTACAAGAATGCGCCGCTGCACTACTTCAACGGTGAAGGTGCAGAGTTGCTGGCTGCTTGCACTGAGCGGCACGAGAAGCTGCTGAAAAACGCGGAGGCGCGGATGGGCGAGGCGGGGCCGCAGTTCCGCTGCATCGTGGGGCTGGGCGACCGGGGCGCACGCGAGGTCGGTATCCGGCTCGACCATCTCTACGGCTTCCCGATCATCCCCGGCAGCAGCCTGAAGGGGGTGGCGCGGATGCGCGGGCTGGTGGCGGTCTTCGACGCACTAGGTGGCAGCGTTCCAACTGTCGGCGAGAACAAGCCGTTGGAGCAACTGGAAGCCGACATTGAGAATTATACGCCAGGTGCGACAAACCGCCCAGCCTACCTCAACGGCCAGCCGTTGGTCGAGAGCTTCCGCCGCTGCTTCGGCACGCAGGGGGAGGTGGGGGCGGCGATCTTCTTCGACGCGCTGCCAAGCAAGGTCGTGCTGGAACTGGACATTATGAACCCGCACTACCCCGAATACTACAAGGCACAGGGCAAGAACAAGCCACCTGCCGACTACCAGAGTCCGATCCCGATCTACTTCCTGGCGGTCGGCAAGGAGAGCCGCTTTCGCTTTGGGGTAGCCGCCCGCAAGGGGGACACTACCAGCCGTGACCAAGCGTGGAAGTGGCTGTGTGGAGGTCTGACTGACCTAGGAGTTGGAGCCAAGACGACCAGCGGCTACGGCCTGTTCACTAAGATGAATGAAGCATAGGTACAAGGAGGACACGGCAATGAGCGGCAAGGTGATGATCTGTTTGGTCGGGGAGCAAACCATTCCCAACCTCCTAGCAGTTCTACATTACAAACCAGCAGCCGTTGTGCTTGTACACAGCGACCGCACCGAGCGACACGCAACTAACTTTGCCAGAGTTATAAGTGCCAACACCTCGTCACAAACGGAGCTTTGCCCAGCAGCGGCCTATGACGTAGCGGCAGCAGCAACCAGCATCCGTACCCTGCTGGCGCAAGCGCAATGGCGAGGTCAAGAGTTTATCTTCAATTTGACTGGTGGCACAAAGGCGATGGTACTGGCTGGTTATCAAGTCGCGGCAGAACACGTTGGTTGTAAACTGATCTACGTTGAGCTTCGCGGCATCAAAAGCTACTGCTACGAGTATACAATAGAGAAAGATGTACTGCGTCAGCAGGGCGAACCAGCAGAATTGAGCGGACTACTCACCATTCCGCTCTACCTTCAAGCCAGCGGTCTTAACTGGAAAGACCACAACATAACCGACACAGATGCAGCCGGTACAATTTTCCAACGTCAGGTTGAAGCTGTGCTTCTTGACGCTAAAGCTAAACGGCTGCTGACAGATGTGCTACCCAGCCAAGATTTGCTGCCAGACGAGCTTGACGCTGACGTGTTGGTGCTACTGGGCAACAGACTTGGCGTGGTTGAAATCAAGCAGAGGAAGCAGAAGAATAGCAAGAATGAGGACAACACACATGGCAGCGATGGCATTGAACACCTGCTGACGTTGACTGAACAGCGTTACCTCGGCACCTTCACCGTAGCCATCCACGTGGGCAATCTTAAGCTCGGTAGCGTGACCCAAAAGCTAGCTAACGCACGCAAGATTGCCCATATTCAACTGGGTAGCTGGGACGGTAGCACGATTGACGACAAGGACAAGGAGAAGCTGGTTGAGGAAATAACGGTCGCAATGGGAGGGGCATCCCGATGATCATCCTTAACTTCTCCCACCCGCTGACCGCCGCACAGCTTGCGGCAATCACTGAGCTAACCGGCGGCGACGACTTGCGCGAAGTCCGTATCCCCACCCAGCTTGACCAGCGGGCCGACTTCCTGCCGCAGATCGTTGCGCTAGCTGATGCTTGTGGCCTGACCGCCGACGAGTGGCAGACTACCCCGCTGCTGGTCAACCCTCCCGCGCTCAACTTCGTCGCAGTCGCATTGCTGGCTGAACTGCATGGGCGCATGGGCTACTTCCCCACCTGCGTGCGCCTGCGCCCGGTCGCGGGCAGCACCCCGCCACAGTTCGAGGTCGTCGGCCTGCTCAACTTGCAACAGATACGTGGGGATGCGCGGAGGAGTAGGTAAGTAGCGATGCGTCGTCTCTCCGTCTGGCAGCGGGTGCTGGGTAGCCTGTTGTTGCTGCTGCTGGTGTCTTGCACCTTGACCAGATTAAGCGGTTGCTGGCGCGGCTGGCTGGGCGTGGCAATGCGACTTTGCAGCCGGATGTAGCAGCACAACCATCGTGGGCTGACCAGCATGATCAGCCCACCTGGGTAATGCGATTGACACGCTGACCAGTGCAGCGGCCACAGCCTGCTGATGGGGATAAGCCGCCCGCCCGCATCTTCCATGCAGACGCTTGGGGGCTGCGCCAGCAGAAGTACGACTACCTTGCCGCCAACGACCTGACCACTACCGAATGGCAGCAACTCGCACCCACCGCGCCCGGCTTCTACTTCGTGCCGAAGGACTTTGGCCTCGATGAGGAGTTTGGTCAAGGCTTTAGCGTGGAGGATATATTTAGCACATTCCAAAACGGCATTAAGACTGATCGTGACGATCTGTTCTTCGACTTTGACCGTACTACGCTTGAGCAGCGTATGCAGACGTTCTACTCACCGGCTGGAGTAGCTGATGGTTTCCGACAGCAGTACCGGGTAGAAAACTCATCTAGTTATGACTTGCTGGATCGTCGTCGCCGCACTAGCTACAGTGCTAGCAACGTGCGTCGTTGTCTTTACCGACCCTTTGATAATAGGTGGCTGTACTACGCTCCTAAAAGCGGCAACGTTCCGGCTCTAACCAGTCGCCTTGCTTGGGAGGTAATGCAGCACATGATCGAAGGCAAGAACCTATGCCTTGTGACTACCCGACAAACTAAATACGAGTTTACTGCTCTCTGCACCAACAGCATAGCTGAGAAGGCTTGTGCCAACCGCTTGGACATAAACACCTTTTATCCCCTCTACCTCTACCCCACGCCGCAGGAGCAGCAGTTGGGTTTGACCGAGCGGCGGGCCAACCTCAAGCCGCAGTTCGTGGCGGCGGTCGCCGAGCGGCTGGGGCTGAGCTTCATTGCCGACGGCAAGGGCGACCTGACGGCAACCTTCGGCCCAGAGGACATCTTCCAATACATATACGCCATCTTCCACAGCCCAGAGTATCGCCGCCGCTACGCCGAACTGCTCAAGACCGATTACCCACGCCTGCCCCTCACCAGCGACCGCGCCCTATTCGCGCAACTCTGCGGGCT
>Ga0209511_1003887_pt1 | contig 11183 bp, 17 predicted proteins | sample SSSSmetaG_FD_184141 | JGI IMG/M metagenome (GOLD analysis project Ga0209511, IMG submission 184141) | Glacier valley bacterial and archeal communities from Borup Fiord, Nunavut, Canada, to study Microbial Dark Matter (Phase II) - ​SSSS... | ecosystem: Environmental > Aquatic > Freshwater > Ice >... | reverse complement strand
GCGTACACTAATCCTTGGGCGTGTTGCAAGATGGTTTCCATAACCGTCCCTTTTTATTTTCTACGCCCTTTCTTACAGATTTCCAGCTTCTTTGCAACTCCCTATTGAGACTGGTGCAAGATCTAAGTTATCCTTTCATCTCTTTCGCGGTGGGGTCTCAGTAGTAATGGAATGGAACCAGATTTTGCCTTAAGAGTATTTCAGCAGCAAATTGATAATTTCTACTAATGTCTTTTGACGGCATGCTACACAGGTTTGGACTAAAGCTTACTACAGTTGTAGATCCTCGATGGCTGCCAGTTAACTATCTCAAAAGAAGTCTCATTTCGAGATTTGCTGTCTCAAAATCGAGCAGGACTGAAATCGGACTAAAGCATCACTTTACAGGTAGTGTTCTAGACATGGGGATGGGTTGCCCAGAAGGCCTTGTCGGACTGAATCCTGCGATTCAGATCCACATGTCTAGCGCACTAGTGCGCCGAGCGAAGCTCGGCTTTACCAGCCAGGGGAAGAACCTGGTCTTGGAAGCCTTGGCAAGGCACCAAGTACCGAGTGTTGCGCTGTTGGCAACGAGAACAGTGAAGCGTACACAGGGAGATGATGGGCTGCAATGCGAAAGCGTGAAGGGATTGAGCCCCGAAATTAGACATACACGTGGATGCTGACACAGTTGGTGTTGTGGAAGGCAAAACCGACAGAGCCAACCGCCAAGGTTCTCGAGGGTCCACCGGGGTCGGAGGCCGTAGCACGTCATCAAGGTAGAGTCGGGAACTCGGGAGATCCCATGAATTCCTCCCTTAGGAGGTAGAGCGGCACAACTGGTAAACCGGAAGGACGCTCAACGATTCATGGGAAGTCGGATGTCCTCATAGTAGTGATGAAGTGGGGTAACGCCCATAGAGCGAAGGGGGACACATTGAGTTGAACACTCGACGGCAACATCAACCACACTCAGAGGTGGAACCATGGTGGCAACAGGAATCGAGCGGATAGCTAGACGGGAAAATCCCAACTGGTGAAAGACCGAATGAAGAGGCTTGTGCGGGAAAACCGCAGGCAGGCTTCTGTGAGGGGGAGGCTCCCCACGGTGCAGGGCTGAATCTTGTGACACTCTCGCGTTCCGAAAGGTGAGAGCAACGGGGAATACAAAGCAAGCCTAAACATTGTAGGAGTCCTCTCTACTCGACCCCACTTTACAGCCCGCTACAACGCCCCAAATTCGTGAGACTGACTCCTCGGTTACTCTGAGCGGAACATCGCAATCAACCAAGCTAGGGCAGTCGTTACAAACCTGTCTCACGATTTGGAACTTCTGCAACCTCCGCAGTTAACCCAGTGGCAGAAGATAGAACAAAAAAACTAAATTACCCCAAAATGCAGCTTCGCCAGTTTTACCCCACATAAGGGCGATTTTGAGTATCCATTGAATCGCTTCAGGTAAATCATCGTTCCGTTTCTACTGAGACCCTCATTTCACGAAAAAATCCTAAACAGGTTCTGTGAAGCTGAAGTCAGGATCGCTCATTTTAGGGAACTCTATAAGCACGGAAGAAGTTTAGAGACTAAATGACTCCACTATTGCTTGAATTAGGAGAATGAAAATTTGATGCTACGTTCACCTGCTGTGTCTTTAGGCAAGCGCTTGTTAACTTTAACCAGTCTTGCCCTGCTAACTTCGATTCCTGTCGCTGCAAATGCCTTGACCTTAACCTCTCAATCAAGCACCCTGGATGGAATCTCCATCAACCAGAATGGCGACAGCCAACGCTGGTTGATAGCAGATAAGAAAGATGACAAGGACGATAAGAAGGGACGTAATCGTAAGGACCGATATGACGACGATCAAGAAGTCCGGGTTGGCCTAAACCAAGCTAAAAACTTTGCTCGTCAAGCCGCAGAAGAGACAAATGGTGGCATTCGTGTTTATCGGGCAGAAAACTCCATGCACGGCTCGGCTCAACAATGTCCCTATGTGGATAATGGGGACTCCTGGACGTTCACCTTCACGGGAAACAGTGTCGGCTCGACCCGTAGAACAGTTCAGAGCGTTGTGACGGTCTACAAGACCAGCCGCAGAGTGGTAGTTGCTTACAATGGTCCCGTTCGCAGTGTGCGACAAACTCAAGTTGTGAACTTTACATCCAGTCAGCGCACGGTGCTGGTTGACCTGCTCCGCGGGAATTGTAGCTGTAATAGTTTGGTGACCAACAGTGTCAGAACTCAAATCGTGAGCCAAGCTCGCTCGCTACCCCCTGGGATTCAAAAGCAACTGCTGCGCGGCAAGGGTTTACCTCCCGGCATTGCTAAGAAACTGATCCGCTTACCGAAGCAAGTCAACAGTTACATTAATGTACCCACGTACTACGACCTGTTTGTAGTCGGTTCTAATGTCGTGCTGGTTAATCAGGTGAACTACGTCGTGGTCGATTTCATCTCCAACGTTTTATAGTTCTCTTGCACTAGGGGCGATGTTAAAGGAGATCGCTACCCAATCTGACTCTAGTAAGGCAAGAAGATAGCTTCATCATCTCTCTATAAATTAAAGCAAGAAGACTCCCTAGTGTTATAAACCTCTAGGGAGTCTAGAATCATGTAAATTGCTCGGCTATGCTGGTTACGTTAGATTGACCCTCTGACCTGTTCTGTTCACCTAGCTGCACTTAACTTCGGAAGTCTTTTATGACCAATCCTGGAAACTCGCCTGAATCGCCGAAAAAAGGATTTAAGCTTACCTTGATGCAAGGGATGGTGGGTGCTGCTTCCCTGGTAGGAACGACGGCGGTACCCCTTCTTGTCCAACGAGCACTCACTCCACCGACCCCGATTTCTAGTCCGGTTCAAAGTCCTCCTGCTGAGATAAAGCCTGCTCAAGCAGCTCCAGCAACTGCTTCACCTCAAAATTTATCAGGGACAGTTCCCCAGGAGGATGAAGACGGCAGTGAGGGAAAAGGTAAGAAAAAGGGTAGGAAGCACGATTAGTTAAATGGTTGATGTCAATTAACGCACTCTTTGGGTTTCCGGCAGGGGTTAAGTTCAACTCAACCCCATGAATAGCGACAACGATCGCTTCCCCTGATTCCAGCAAACTGCCTCGAAAGCATTGCATCCTTCAAACAACTAGAAGTCAGCGAATCCATTGCCGTTTGGAAGCAGCCATGGGACGATTCAATCGAGCCATTTTCATGGGCGACTCCCGTGTTGTTCCGAGTTGGGCGCATTCGATAGTGGTCACAGATTGCCGCATACATCCCAGTCGGTTGAGGATTGCGTCCTCCGGTGTTGCGATAGGCGGCACTCAACCTATCAGTGCGATGCAGGTGAGGGACTCCACCGCAGGCATGTAAGGAATTCTGCAACCCCTGGGACAACCCCACAAAGCTCTCACCACCTTGAATCACCTGGACGTATTGCCACCCGCTGTAGGCAAGCCGATAGTGATACAAAATGTGCTGAAACGCTTGTCCTGCTACCGTCACCGTTACACCTTTTAAGATGCGTGAAGTCCGATAAGCCCAGTTCTTCCACAGAATGCTAGATTTTGAACATCACCTCTTTGGGCTTGGGGTTTCTCCAGAACGAATCGCACTTGCCCGTATGTCGGCTCAACCTCTATTTGCTCCATTCATCCCATGCCGCTCGCGTCACCTTGGCTATCACTTCTTCGCGAATCACATCGCTTGCCTTAGAATCTGAAACAAAAACTGCGATCGCCAAATGCTGCCCACTTGAAAGCGTTACGAGTCCCACGTCATTGGTTGCCGCCGTCACTCCATTTACAGTAGCCGAAGTACCCGTTTTGTGTGACACAACCGTCCCCTCCGGCAACAGTCCTTTAATGCGTTTTGGCCCTGTGGTTGTCCCTGTCATCCACCGCCGCAGTAACGCTTGACTGGAGTTTGAAAGCCCTTTTCCCTCATGCAAAGCACGTAACAAAACGACGGTGGCAGCAGGCGTTGCATCGTTACGATATTGCAAGGCTGGGTCTTGCCCTAGCTCCTTTTCTGTGTTTGCCACAACAATATCGTTGATGCCAAGACCTTGCAAATACTGGGTGACAAGCTTGGGTTCACCGACGAGTCGCAACAGTACATCACAAGCCGTATTGTCACTTTCAGAAACCATGTACTTTAAGAGTTCAGCCAGCGTAAATTCCATTCCTTGCGAATTCTCGTCCAGAATCCGACTAGGCGTTCCCGTAGCAAATGGACCAAAAACAACGCTAAGCCTGAAAATCTCTCTGTGATTGACTTGCGGTAGTTGAGTTCTCGGTTTGCCTAAAGCCAAAAACTGCTGGATGAATCAGGTTTCCAATCTCTCGATTAGGCTTGGTTCTCTGTTTAGTCCGCAGAAGTGCTGATGCTGAATCTCACTTCGGTAGATTCCCTAAAACTCAAACTGGGTAGTGGTCTAGACCTGTGGATGCCTTTGCCGCAATGAGCGCTGCTGATGGGTTCTGTGAACTCAATCCACAGGTCTAGTGCATCACCCTCAAACTGGATGGGACTTTCCAGATCATCTTGCACTTTTTGCCCGTGTGTTGGCTCAACCCCAGCTATGGTTTCTTAACGTTGTCTGAGTCTTCTTTTTCCTTGTTCTGATCCCACGACCTGATGATCGACGTGGTAATCATTTCGAGTTGCCACAAGTTTTGAGCTTTCGCAATCCCTGACTGAGTATTATCAGAGCACATAGCAACAGCTAAAACTAGTGCAACCGCAAGCTCTACAGGTTGTAAGCGAGAAACATTCCAACGGCTTTTATCTTTCATGAAATCCCCTTATATGGGTTTACGAAAGGGTGTTCCCACACGATTCTTTCCATGGAGTGTTTGCAAATTTCTCAAAAAATCCTTAAAACTCCTACTAATCAAAGGTTTCAGTCAATTTGTTTGAAATTGAGTCAGAAGCTGAACCCAAAAAATTTATTGAATCTTTATATAGATGAAGCCAACATATAGACAAAAAAGTGCAAGATGATCTGGAAAGCCTTAGCTAGATTGAGCTTCAAAGAATTTGTTGGCGATAATTTATGGAATAGAACTTCTGCACCGTTCGCAGTTAACCCGGCCGCCAAGGAGCTGCTAGAAGGCATCACAATGCCAAATACTCTAGAAGACGTGGCTCGGCTCTAAACCACTCTCCAGACAGTCTGATTTCATGAAACTGTTTGTGGAGGGACTGCTCTAGCTCCTGTGCTGCTCTCAGTCCGTCAACTTGCACGGTCTTGATTATTCTCAATGCAGCAGGACTGGAGGTTTGAAGCGCTTTTAGTCTTCTGGTCGTGTCCTTTGCCAAACCAATCTTAATCGCGTTGCTGTTTTCATTAAGGATGAAGTAGACGAAATAAGCTTGATGGGCTAATTTGTCGCCCTCGATCGAGTGGGTTCTTTTCCCTGGAGTCACAATTTTCACGGTGGGACTTGCCCAGCTTTTAACCCATGCGAACACGGCTTGGTTAGTCAGCGACTTTTGCGCTCTAATCTCAACCAGCTCTCCATCAATATTCAGGATGAACTTTTTCGCGCCCGCATTGCCCCTGGATGGAAGATTTCCCAAATTCGGGTATTTGAAGCGTTCAGAGCCATCGCCTGACTGATATCTATTCTCGTAGGAGAGCGGATAACCTTCAGGAATACTAAACTTTTCACAGTCTGCTCTTGTCGCCTCTACCCATCCCCACCCCTTATAGGGGTCACTGGGATCTCTATCAATGTAGATAACATTCCCCATCCAACGAGCCATAGGAGCTATATCTAAACTGCTTGTATAACTTAACCCCTGAACTGAATCCCTAGCCGTGATGATGCGGCTTGACTCCAAATGTCTTTCAGAATCAAGATCAGATCGGGAGTCAACGATAACGAATTAAGAAAAACTTATCAATGAACGGCAAAACAGGACTTTCAGCGATTTCTCACCCTGCTGGATTGATAAGTAGGACTTAAGTAAAATTTGTTATCGCTGTGATTACTCTTCATCAACGTGAAAATAAGCTTTTCAGCCTCTACATGGTCTTTTGTTAATTAGTCAATCTAGAATGTGATAACGCTCGTTATCAACCGTTATCAATATGAAGACCGACCGACACGGGCAAGCCAAGATTTTGACTTCAGATGAGATTAAAAGATTATTTGAGACTGGCTTCACCTGCGATCGTGATCGGGCATTGTTTGGAATCTGCCTCTACACGGCTTGCAGAATCAATGAGGCTTGCACTCTTCTCACGACCGATGTTTACGATGAACGAGTTCCGTAGATCTCCCATGAATGATTGCTAGTTGAATTTCCTATGGTGGGAGTTGTTATAGATTCTCACAATGAAGCTTCTCGCAATCGGCTTGTCCTTGGTTTCAGTATTGGCAACTACTTCAATTGCACGGGCAGAAACCTGGATATCTATTGGAACGACTTATAACGGAAGTGTGACCCAAATTGATTTAGATAGTGTAAGCAGCAGCTCAGTTGGTATTGCAAACTATGTGTCTCGCACAATTCTGCGTTATCCAGATCAAAATGGAGCAAAAGTATATGCGCAAACCAATGAAATGAATTGCTTCACAAACTTCGGACGTTCTCTAGAGATGGCAAGCTTTGACAAGGATGGGAGAACTCTTGGCTATATTGGTACTCCTAGCCAATGGCAAATCGTCATGAACGGGTCGCTTCTGGAGAGCGCTGAACGTTTGGTTTGCCGTTAGGATGTGTCTAGTATCTGGCGATGTCTTTAGCGCTTGCCAAGTGAGAATCTAAGTTTGAATAATTGAGCAACTAGGGCTTGAATAGAATGCCCTAGTTGTTTGATATCTGAGTGAAGAAAAAGCAGAAAAAATGACGATCGAGCAACGGGGACGGGTTGTAAAAGTCCATAGTGTTGTTAGAAGTTGTTTCTGGGTTTCGGTCAGGTTGTATACAGTCATAAGTTTCTGGGTCTCTGGACTTGTCTAGGGTATGAGTGTGTCCCGTGCCATTATGACGGTAAGAGCTTGTAGTGTGGACTTGCTCCTGTGGGCGCTCCGAGTAGGTGCATCTGGCAGCAGTTGATCAATGGGCAGTTGATCGCCTTGCAGTGGCTTAATTTTGAGTTGCTTCATTCTGCCTCCAGATTTAGATATTGCATCAGCACACTCTCGATCGAGTCGTAACTATTGACCCATTCAAGTTGGGCGATCGTGGCTTCTGACCTTTAACCCCTAAATTAATTAATTGATTTGGCGATTTCTGGAGGCTCAACCTGTTTTCTGGAATGGTTACCCTGCCAGACTAGGCGTTCCTGATCGGGAACGCCCAACCTTCACATCGAGACTTACCCTTTGATTAGAATTTCGACATTTTCAGGAGTCACATCGTATTGCCGCGCCAGTCCAGCCTTGGCTTGAGCAATTGTTAAAGACAAACTACCGCCACTGCCGTTGCTTACAGGCATCTTCTGGAATTCTAAGTCAAGCAGGTTTATTCCCAGCTCCTCCAATGAAGCGTAATGAACCGGGTTCTGCCAACCACCCCAAGCATCAGCGATATCAAGGTTCGCCCATTCCGAAAACTGAACCGCCCCAGGACTCAATTTTCGTGGCTACTCGCTAATCCACTTGGTTACTGGCAGAGCCTTGGAAGCGAGTCAACTTCCTACATTAAGCACATTTCACCGTAACGCTAATTTACCACGAAACCCTTGCAAACAGGCAGATGTAGGCGAATAAATTCGCTCGTTGGCTTTCCTCTCAGCACTGAATTGACTGAGTTTCCCACCTATCACCAATTCCTATGAGCGGTTTACTCCAGCGATTCTTACAATGGGCAAAGACTTTCTTGCAGCGTGAGAAGATTGTCTCTAGAGAAATCGTAGAGCCTCTTAGCTCCTGGTATGGCACACTCTACGTCGCTCACCGAGCCTATGAACGAGCGCTCTACACCTGGAAGTTTGTGCCTTCTTATAGCACTACGCCACTCAACAGCATTCTCTTCTTTTGGTGTGACGACATTCAGAGCTATCCGCGAAGAGGGTGGAAAAACATCAAACGTAAATCAGGCACCACCCATCGCCTGAGCTTAATGCTGCTGGCACCTGGCAAACACGAAAAGGTTTGGTCAGATGACTTTGAGATGGTGGGACTTGCGGGAAGCGGCAACACTGCCTGGTTTGTGACCCATCTATTGGCTCACTTACTTCTGCGAAACTACTACGACCAGATTGACTGGCAGGAGAGGGCAGAGACGTTTGTGAATCGACATAAGCCAAGCAATTCTTTCCAGTGAAAAACCCCACCTCACAATTAAGGAGATGGGGTTTTTCGCCTTTCGTTTGGGTAAACCCTCTCTACTCGGACAATATTAGTGGTGTTGTTGTAACCAGTTTATCACAACGGTTAGGAATAGCAAATACCTTTCAAAGACTTGATTAATCTCGATAGTAAGAGGGTTCAACTCTTCTCCGTCTTTGATTGGCGGCATACTGCACGATCGCACGCTCTGTTTCACTGACGGGATCATCAGCGACGGGTAGAGGTCGTTGTCCTTGCAAGCGCATTCCTGAACTAGCGCGTCTTTCGGCATCATCTACAGCAAAGCGCTCTTGGACAAAGGGAGCGGTATAGTTGCCTGCATCTTCTGTGGTCATATTGAGGCGAGTCACGGGCAGGTTTACCGCTCGTCCAAGGGGTTCTCCTTGCTCCAGAATTTCGTTAGACATGGAGATCCGAGGTTGAGTAGTGCCCACTGGCATGACCTTGCGTTGTCCGGCTGCTATCTCTGCTTCAAATTGTGCTTGCTGATGAGAGTCTAGAGGGTAGACCTCTTGGAGTGAGCCGTTTTTAGTGACACGATTCACCCCATTACTGTCAGCCGCTTGCTTATTGTGAGGAAAGACCAGGAGGGAGTTAACATTCTCAGCCCCAACCGTCACCCCTTCAGGTAGTCCCATCGTGGCTTGACCATAACCTCGCGCTTGAAAGTCACGAGCCTCATTCAGTCGTTGTGCTACTGACATATCAGCCGTCTCAACCATCTGGTCATAGCAGAACAGCAAGCGCGATCGCAGAGAATTGGCTTTTGGAATCAAGCAAACCCGGTCATGCCGTGGGATTTTCGTCGAGGGGCTGGGGCACGCAAGCCGCAAGCTTCGACACCCAAGCCAAAACCAGTAGGACAGCAATTTCCAGCCTGCGTCAACTCAGATTGCAACTGCTCTGACTTTCAGAGCCGGGCGCAGGTCGATGCCGTTTTTCGTGCCTACCCTGGCGACCCGTTTCGTTTAGATGGTGATAGCGATGGAGTTCCCTGTGAAAGCATCTGAAATCAAGCGCTCTCCCTGGAGCTTTAGACCCCGCACCTTGGTGAAGCCGATTCTGCTTTTGGCTCTTCTTGGGGGACTGGCGTTAGGTGTGCTCCTAACTGCCTATCATCCGGTCATGGTCTGGGCGCACGGCGGCGAGTGGTGTGCAAGATTTGATGCGACTGGGAAGCTAGAGGCGTTTAAGTATGGGAAAGCCTGTCAGGTTGCAAACCATGAGTGAGCAACCCACCAATTACCTAGATTACGCTGGCTCAACCACACCAGGGCTAACTGAATATGTTTTGTTGGGGTGCGCGATCATATTCATGAGCTTCATCTTTTGGAAGTGGGACGCGATTAAGCGCTGGGATGAGCGCGAGTAACGCTAGCCCTCCAGCACGCGCCAGGGCGCTATTCATCCGGCTCTCGCTGACTATCTCACTATTTATCAGGGGCAAGGGAAGGAGCATCTATTCCCCGGTCGGCATGGAAGAGGGCATCTTCACCCGACCTCGGCTGATGCCATTTTGCGCGATGCTTGTCAGCGAGTGGGGCTGGAAGGAGTCAGTACCCACAGCATGAGACGGACGGCTCTGACGGTGATGCACCGGGCTGGGATTCCTTTAGGGGTACTGCAAAAAATCTCTGGACATCGCAACTTACAAGCACTCCAGAAATATCTGGAAGTTTCAGAGGAACAAGTAGAAGTGGCGATCGCGGCTCTGACCTTTAGCTGAGAATCAACCGCTCAATTAATTGATTTGGCGATTTCTGGAGAAAACGTCAATTGATCTAACGATCGCGGGAATAATCCAAATAGTAATAATGGACTGTCCTCGCCTAAGTAGGAATGCGCCCCACAACAGCATTCCTATGGAGATTTTCCATTATTCCCTCGAAGCCTACGAATACCTCAAAGAAACCTACGAATACCTCAAAGCTCCAAGCGTCCCAACTTCTCTTGGACTACTGAGAACTGCATTCTCGATCATAGTTAATTGCAACCAGGAGAATCAAAGAATCGTGGCTTTGATTACGATTTTTATACTGGCAACTGGTTATATACGCCACTCGTATCTAACAAAAAAAATAAAAGCCAGCGAGTAAGATTGCTGGCATCGTTCTAATATTCCGGTGGGTGTTTTGTAGAGGTGCTTTTATTTGGGCGGTTCAAGGTTCTCTCACTCGGTAGAGCGGTCGTTTCTTGAATGGCTTCTTAATCGGATTCTGGACTAGGTTCCAGATAACGAGAAAAGCGTGACTTTTTTAACCCAGTGTAGATACTAGGGAAAGCACTTCTGATAGACAACTCTCCTATGCCTGCTACACCCGAAAGCCTCCAGTCATTTGTTTCATACTGCAAAAATCTTCGAGGCGATGAAAAAAGCGAGTCTCAGAGCTTTCTTCATAACTTCTTTCAAGCCTTTGGACATAAAGGAGCTATCGATGCAGGAGCAGAGTTTGAGGAGCGACTGAAAAAGGGCAGCGCTAAAGGAAAAATGGGTTACGCCGATTTAGTTTGGCGGTCTCGACCAGGGACACCGGGCGTAGTTATTGAGATGAAGTCGCGAGGACAAGACCTCAGTAAACACTACGAGCAGGTGGAGCGATATTGGATGAGAATCACACCCAACCGCCCCCGCTATGCAATGCTCTGCAACTTCGATGAGTTCTGGATCTTTGACTTTGAGAACCAGGTCGATGAACCTGTAGACAAAATCACACTAGAGGAACTGCCAGGGCGAGCAGGTGCCCTAAGATTCATGGAGTTTGGGGCGCAAGCTCCAATCTTGGGGTTTGAGTAGTTTTGGAACAAAAAACCACGCTAAGCACTTCTAATTTCTGTACCAATTGAACCCCTCTGGCAGAAAGGGGCTGAAACCCTTGCTATACCGTTCTATTTTTCTGTACCAATT